>JADMIO010809257.1_pt1 | contig 108330 bp, 81 predicted proteins | sample 8958161 | NCBI WGS metagenome assembly JADMIO01 (sample SAMN16585339, study PRJNA669376) | soil metagenome | isolation source: Crop rotation soil | place: USA: Cullars Rotation, Alabama | collected 2011
CGCGACAACTTGTCCACGTGGAATTCTAAGCTTAGGATCCCAATGTGCTGGAAAGGATTTTTTCCGTGCTCTGGCTCATTCTCATTTTTGTGATCTGGAGAATTTTGCCGGGAAGCATTTACGGCAAAGCCATGACATTTCAGGACCATTTTTCCATGCAGTTCCTGGATAGTGAAGTGATGCTGGAAAATGAGCGTGGAAGCAAATCCTGGGAGTATCGCGTTTTCAGCAAGTTTGTCGAGAGCCCGTATTTCTTCCACCTTTATTTCGACAACAGGTCTTTTTTCCTGGTTCCAAAAGACGCCTTTAAAGATATCGAAGACCTTCAGGGTGCCCGCAAACTTCTCAAAGAGAAGATCAGATGAGTGCCATAACCGGCAAAAGGCTGAGTCTCTGGCTGCAATGCCTGCTGTATACAGGAGCAGGAATAAATCATTTTCTGAATCCGCAGGTTTATTTGAAGATAATGCCTGCTTATCTCCCCGCTCATAAATTCCTGATTGGTGCTTCCGGAGTAATAGAGATTGCGCTGGGTATGATGCTCGCCTTTCAGCCCACGCGAAAATTTGCTGCCTGCTCCATCATTGCCATGCTGATCGCTTTCATCCCGGCACACATCGAGATGATCAGGATCAGCGGCTGCAGTCTTTGGGAATTATGTGCTGCTGCGGTAATCGCCTGGCTGCGTTTAATTCCGGGGCAGGCACTGTTGATCTGGTGGGCCTGGTACCATCGTAAATAATAACTTAAACAGCCGCAGGAAAGTCACTTTCTTCCGCGAGCCCTTTCAGGCTGCTCTTAGAAGTTCCTAGCCGGTATAAGATCAATCCCATTACCGCGAATCCCAGCACACCGATTATGTAATAGCCGGTTTCACCCAGTCTCTGCACCAGGCCATGCTCAAGACTCATTTTTGTAAGCCAGTCAGCAACAGTCGGACTGATATTCAAAAAGGCAAACACAACGCCCAGAAGTGCGCCGCCCGCCACCAGACCGGTAGCAAAAAGGTTACCTCTTTCCAGATCTTCTTCGCCCTCTTTGATCACATCGCCACGCCTCTTCCTTACAAAATCGACAAGGCCTCGAATGGCGCCTCCGATGAAAATCGGAAGGGTGGTTGAAAGGGGAAGATAAACGCCGATCGCAAAGCTCAGCGCCTTGATTCCGCAGAGCTCGACGACTATGGCCAGAAAAGCACCTACCAGAACAAAGTTCCAGTCAAGATTATAAGAAAGTATTCCTTTGATCAGGGTGGCCATCAGGGTTGCCTGGGGTGCATTGTATTTGGTACCGATGGCATGCTGTATTCCATTCTTTACCATGTCCGGAGTAGGCGTGTCAAGGATTTTAACCGTAAATCCGATCGAAATCGCTGCCACGATCACACCGATAAACAGTGCCATCTGCTGATACTTTGGCGTTGCCCCGATCAGGTAACCTGTCTTCAGATCCTGAGAGGTGTTACCGGCGTTGGATGCGGCGATGCAAACCATTCCGCCTACAACCAGCGCCATGGGCTCGTATATCTTACCGCTCCAGCCAACAGCAATAAAAATGAGACAGGTACTCATTACCGTGGCGATGGTCATTCCGCTGACGGGGCTGTTCGAGGAACCGATAAGTCCCACAATTCGGGATGCCACTGTCACAAAAAAAGCGCCGAAGATCAATACGAGCAAACCGATCAGCAGGCGGTTAAAAAAGCTGTTTCCGGGAATAATGGTAAGGGTTGCGATAAGGAGAACCAGGGCGATGCTTCCAAAGAGCACCACTTTCAGACTGAGGTCCTTTTCTGTTCTCAGCATCACAGGTGCTTCGTTTCTGTTTTTGACAGAGCCAACGCTTTCTTTAAATGAAGTGATGATGGTAGGGATGGTTTTGATCAGGGTGATGAAGCCACCGGCTGCGACCGCTCCTGCACCTATCTGGCGGATATATGCCCGGTATATCGCCTGGGCGGGATCCGCAAACTGGTGTGTGACCGGATCCCATGCCCCCGGGCCTCCGGCCGTTGAGATATCGTGAAGAAAGCCAAGCTTTACCTGTTGAAGAGCGATAACATCTCCCGGAATCAAAGATGCAAGCAGGGGAATAAGGACGAGCCAGCTCAGGAGGCCGCCCGCAACGAGTATCCCACCGATCCTGGGGCCAATAATATAACCCACGCCCATATATTCGGGCGTAATGTCGGCAGCTACCTGGGCGGAAGGGAAATATTTATTGGTGGCCGCTGTAGCAAACACAGGTGTCTCGGCCACCACCCGAAACATCTTCTGCAAAATCGCATACAGAAAAGCAAATCCCAGCCCCTGGAAAGCCGTCTTCGCAAAATCACCACCTTTTTCTCCCGCCTTAAGTACGGCAGCGCAGGCGGTACCTTCGGGATATGGCAGGGTAGCATGCTCCTTCACAATCAAACTTCTTCTTAATGGAATCATCATGAGTGTACCCAGCATACCGCCAAAGATGGCAATGATGAAAATCACCGCATAGTCAAAATAACTGGCTGCTTCACCGGTAGATAGAAAAAGAAAGCCCGGAAGAGTGAATACCACGCCTGCGGCAATGCTTTCGCCAGCGGAGCCGGTTGTCTGGATGATATTGTTCTCAAGAATCGTGGTATTGAAAATCTTTCGCCCAAGGGTTATCGCCAATACGGCGATAGGAATGGAGGCACTCACTGTTAGTCCGGCCTTGAGGGCAAGATATACTGTCGCCGCACCAAAAAGAATCCCGAAAAAGCTCCCCATCAGTATCGCTTTCAAAGTGAATTCCTTCATGTTAGCCTGAGGTGAAACAAAGGGCTGAAATTTGCTGCTGTCGGCCATGGAACTTTCTTTATAAGTTTTTATTTTGCTTTCTGAAGATAGCATATAGTTCATTCAATGAACCACTCCATTGAAGGTCAGTGTGCCAACATGATGTATTATAATGTTTTGTTATAGAAGTTTAATATAACCAACATTTTACCTGATAGAATTGTAACCGGCTCAGAATAGATTACCTTTGGAGGCCATTCCCAAAGCAGTTCATTCCCGAAACAATTTACAGGCATCATTTCATTGATCGCCAGATTTAAATTCAACTATGTCTAAAGTCACATTTAACAACAAAAAGGGTCTTTTTCACATTACGCTGAAAAAGAATGTTGATCAGTATTTTGCTGAGAATGGTATCAGTAAAACCGGTAACTGGGTATTGTATTCTAAAACGATCATTCTTTTTGTAGCCGCTATAGCAAGTTATGTGACGCTTCTGAATGTTGAAATGCCCGGATTACTCTCATTGGCTCTTTGTGCTTTCCTTGGCTTCGTACTTGCGAGTATCGGGTTTAATGTGATGCATGACGCCTGTCACGGCAGTTATTCAAGTAAAAAATGGGTTAACGAGATACTCGGACTTTCTCTCAATGCGCTTGGTGGAAACGCTTTTATCTGGAAGTTTAAGCACAATGTTGTGCATCATACTTATACCAATGTTGACGGGATAGATGATGATATTGCGAAAAGTCCGTTGATTCGTCAGTGTACTTCCCAGAAGTGGGTTCCGGCACACCGGTTTCAGCATATTTATGTTGTGCTGGTTTATGCGATCTCCTCTTTCGCCTGGGTGACGATGATGGACTTCAATAAATACTTTACCAGCAGGGTATTCACTACACCACTGCAGAAGATGAGTTTGACGGAACATGCGATCTTCTGGGTTTCTAAGCTGCTCTATGTAATATTTTATATTGCCATTCCTATCGCCGTTGTTGGCGTGGGCAACTGGGCCATTGGTTTCGCTGTGATGCATGTAGCACTGGGGTTAACGCTTGCATTGGTTTTTCAGCTCGCTCATGTCGTTGAACATGCAGAGTTTGAGGCCGCAGGCATTGAGCCCAAGCTTATCGATAATGAATGGGCGGCCCACCAGGTGAAGTCAACAGTAAATTTTGCTCCCAGACATAAGTTCATCAACTGGTATGTAGGCGGTCTTAATTACCAGGTTGAGCATCATCTTTTTCCCAGGGTGAGCCATGTGCACTACCAGGCCATCAGCCCGATTGTTGAAAAAGTTTGTAAGGAATACGGTATGCCTTACAACAGTTACGATACCATGTCCGAATCTATTGCTTCACATTTCCGGATGATGAAGAAGCTAGGTGAAAAGCCGGCTGAGACGGCTTCACTTGCTTAAACATCTTCATGTCAAAAATCACGTTCAACAATAAGCGCAGTTTGTTTTACAGTACGTTGAAACAAAATGTGGATCACTACTTTTCTTTGAAGCGCATCAGGAAGACCGGAAACTGGGCACTGTATTCCAAGACAATCATTCTAATTCCGTCTGCCATCCTGCTCTATGTGTTGCTGCTGACGGTTTCCATGCCGCCGATTTTAGGCATATTTCTGAGTGGTCTGGTGGGCGCACTGCTGGCAAGCATTGGCTTTAACGTTATGCATGATGCCTGTCACGGAAGTTACTCGAGCCGCAAATGGCTTAACAACCTGCTTGGGCATTCTCTGAATGCGCTCGGAGGGAATGCTTTCATCTGGAAGCAGAAACACAATGTAATTCATCATACGTACACCAACATCGAGGGAGCCGATGACGACATTGCGCAGACTAAATTACTGAGACAGAGCCCTACTCAAAAATGGTGGCCCATTCACAGATTTCAGCATATTTACCTGCCCTTCGTTTATTCGCTTACAATTTTTATGTGGGTAGGGTTCAGTGACTTCAACAGGTATTTCACTAAGAAAATCCACAATACTCCGATCCAGAAAATGGATGCCAGTGAGCATATTATTTTTTGGGTAAGTAAGCTGCTTTATGCCTTATTCTACATTGTGATTCCCATCCTTTGCGTGGGATGGAAGGCCTGGCTTGTAGGGTATGTCAGCATGGGTGTCGTAGTCAGTGTTATTCTGGCTTATACTTTTCAGCTGGCGCATTCTGTTGAAGGTCCTGAGTTTGATTCTGTAGGGATAGATGATAAGTTAATTGATTCGGAGTGGGCGATTCACCAGGTGAAAACCACTGCGAACTTCGCTCCAAAGAGCCGGCTGGTAGGATGGTTTGTCGGAGGTTTGAATTTTCAGATTGAACATCATCTCTTTCCAAGAATAAGCCACATTCATTACCGGGCAATCAGCCATATCGTTGAAAATACCTGCAGGCAGTTCAACCTGCCGTATTACTCCTTTCGCACGGTGATGGAGTCAGTTGTTTCGCATACCCAAAACATGAAAAAGCTGGGAAAGAAACCTGTCTGATCGTATCAGGGTCGGCCCTGCTTATCGCGGTTTGTATTTCGACTCTGCAAAAAGTTTTGCCGCATCGGTTTTCATGATTTCGTCCGGGCTTAAATTCTTATTTCTGCCGGCATACTGAGAAACGATCTTATATCCGATCCACTGGCCAATGTTTCCCGGGGCAGCCTCAGGCATACCGGGAGTATTGGGTGCTTCGCCGATGTAATTCTGGATGATAGAAGGATCTGTTGTGTACACATCCGTTGATTGCAGAATTGCGTTCCAGATCATGCCTTCATTATTCTCGCAGAAATTCAGCTGGGCAGCAGTGAATCCGGTTTTGAGTGAATCGGCTTCTCCCGGCAACAGCTTATCCAGCAGATACCATTCTTTCCCCTTTTCAATCATTTCTTCTACCAGCGGAAGACCTTTCTTTCTGCCCTGGTAAATATCTCCGATGATCAGTTTGATGCAGTTAGCCGGAATATATTCAGGTTCGAAGTTTCGTGAAATATAGGCAGGAAACATTTCGAGACCGGTAGGGCTGCTGTAAAAACTGAAGCTTTTTCCGGCATACAACTGTAATCCGATGGCAATAGCTTCATTCGTGAGTGCCACACCCGGCGCATTAAAGGGGCCGAGGTACATGACAACGCGGGGAAGCTTGTAAGACGGATAGTAGTGATGTGTATAGGCAAAACCTTTCTCAATACCTTTCTGAATATCCGACGTGTTGCGAAACCTGAGCGCGAGTGAGTCGTATAGCGGTAGCGTTAAACTTTTGAAGCGCTTTAATTCGCCAAGGGTTACTGCCGGAAAACTGTCCGCCCCGGTATTCGGTAACGGAAGTCCAAGAATATTAGTCACAAAATCCTGGGTAAAATATGGGTATTCCTTTTGCATCTTCACCAGTGCAGTCCTTGTATCTGATGTGTCAAACTTTGTAAAAAAGTATTCATCGAAACGGGCGATGGGAACACTGATCTTTTCAGCAGAAATGTCCGGTCCATTGTCATTTGAACATCCATACATAAGCATGATGATCAGGCAGCCAAAAAGAAAGCGCAGCAGGGGAGATTTAGTCATTGACATCATGGATTTTAATAGACGGCTATCGACGAAGTTCACAATTTATCTTTTGTAATTTTACAAAGCCTTCATTAAATAGGAATAATTTAAGTAGCGTAGGAGAAGACATAAACCATTCAGATGAAAATAGCATTAGCCCAGCAGAACTATCATATTGGAAATTTCGAAAGCAACATCAGTAAGATCATTGAAGGCATTCAGCGGGCAAAGTCTGATGGTGCCGAGCTGGTGGTTTTCTCAGAACTTTCGGTGTGCGGATATCCTCCCCGTGATTTTGTGGAGTTCAATGACTTTATTGCGAAATGCTATCAGGGTATTGAAGACATCAAGCCTTACACAGAAGATATCGGGGTCATCATTGGTGTGCCGCAGAGAAATCCCAGAATCGAGGGCAAGGACCTTTTTAATTCTGCGGTGGTCATTTATAAAAATGAAGTAATTGGTGTTGCCAACAAAACACTGCTTCCTACCTACGACATCTTTGATGAATACAGATATTTCGAGCCATCAACAGAATGGAACGTCATCGAATTTAAAGGGAAGAAAATTGCGCTGACAATTTGTGAAGACATCTGGAATATCGGTGACAATCCCCTTTACATTACCTGTCCCATGGATAATCTGATCAGTCAGTTACCAGATCTGATGATCAATATTTCTGCCTCCCCTTTTGATTACGACCATGACGAGGACCGCAAGGAAGTAGTAAGAGCGAATGCCGTTAAATACAAATTACCCTTGTTTTATTGCAATGCCATCGGAAGTCAGACGGAAGTGGTATTTGATGGTGGCAGCCTGGTATTCGACAAGCACGGAAACATCAGGAAAGAATTGAAGTATTTCGAGGAAGACTTCGCTGTTGTGGATTGGAACGAATCCGAATGGGATGAGAAAGCAGCTGAGCATGATGCGAGTCGCGGAATGGAAATTCTCAGGGAAGGCGGTCCCGAAAAAGAGCAACGGGTCTCAAGGCTTAAGGACCCTGAGAAGATCATCGAGTTCCTCACAGACGAAGAGAATATCCGCCAGATCAGGCTTGCCTTAATACTCGGGATCAGGGATTATTTCCAAAAGATGGGATTCAAAAAAGCCATACTTGGCAGCAGCGGAGGCGTTGACAGTGCAATCGTTCTGGCGCTTGCCTGTGAAGCTCTGGGAGCTGAAAATGTAAAAGCTGTGCTGATGCCGTCGGAATACTCAACCGGGCATTCGGTAAGTGATGCCGAGCAGCTCAGTAAGAATCTTGCAAATCCTTATGAAATTGTTCCGATTAAAAATATCTATCAGTCTTTCCTTACAGCTCTCGAGCCATCGTTTATGGGACTGCCTTTCAGCATCGCCGAAGAAAATCTGCAAAGCAGGGTGCGTGGAAATTTGCTGATGGCGCAGGCCAATAAATTCGGTTACATTCTTTTAAACACCTCCAATAAAAGCGAACTGGCCACTGGCTACGGAACGCTTTACGGAGACATGGCGGGCGGCCTCAGTGTGCTTGGAGACGTGTATAAAATGCAGGTGTATGCCCTGGGAAAATATATCAATAAAGACCGCGAGATTATTCCTGCAAATATTTTAATAAAAGCCCCTTCAGCAGAATTAAGGCCAGATCAAAAGGACAGCGACAGCCTGCCAGATTATTCACTGCTTGACAAAGTGTTATTTCAATACATCGAAAAGCGCCAGGGGCCGCAGGAAATTATCGCCATGGGTGTAGACGCCGCCCTTGTGAACCGTGTGCTTAAAATGGTAAACACCAACGAATACAAACGCAATCAATTCTGCCCCATTATCAGGGTAAGTGCAAAAGCATTTGGTGTCGGCAGAAGAATGCCGATCGTTGGGAAGTATCTCAGCTAAATATTAGTGAACCAGAATGATGGTCGCCGGAATCGGAAAGGGAACTCCGGGAATGGTCACTGACTTATTCAGGATCAATTTGGTCGCCGACAATTCAACAATTTTTGTTGCGCCGCCAAAGCCTGCAAGAATATTTGCTGAAAAAGTGATCTGTGTATTGTCGGAATTTAGTTCCCAGGTAAACGGTGTGGTCTGAGGATCTGAGGCGATACATTTTGTAGGGCCTTCATCCAGGGTTCCGGTTTTGTCAGACTTAAACGTCAGAATAAAATCCGTCTGGCAGGTTGTAAGGGTGCCGGTAGGCAGCGCCTGGTCGATCTTGCCATCGCCTTCGGTGTCGATGCCGGCCTCACTGAATTTCCAGGTAGACGTAGTAAGCAGTACAGATTTTGCGACCTCTTCGGTTTTCTTGCTGCATGATCCGATTAAAACAAAGGATGAGATCATCAGGCAGATGGCCAGAACACGGGTAAGTTTATGCATAAAATTAGGTGACCATGAAGATAGGATTTTATGTATAAGTACGCCAGTATTGCCTCATTTCAATTAACAAAACATTGAATCTTGCGTATTTACCCAGGATGAATTTCCATCGGATTGTACGTATTTTGCACATTCACGTAACAAACCATCATCCAACCAGCAAGATATGTTGCAAACAGCAGAGGATATCAGGCAGATCAACGAAAAGATTCAATACAGCGGCTCCTTTATCGAGCGTTTACGTGATGAGGTAGGCAGAGTTATCGTAGGTCAGCAATATATGCTCGACAGATTACTGATCGGATTATTAAGTAACGGCCATGTGCTCCTCGAAGGCGTACCGGGTCTTGCAAAAACCCTTACGATTAAATCACTGGCCCAGGCTATTTCGGCCAAGTTCAGTCGCATTCAGTTTACTCCGGATCTTCTTCCCGCCGATGTGATCGGTACCATGATCTATAATCAGCAGCGCAACGAGTTTATGGTTCGAAAAGGACCCATCTTCGCCAATTTTATCCTGGCAGATGAAATTAACCGTGCCCCGGCAAAAGTGCAGAGTGCACTTCTCGAAGCCATGCAGGAAAGACAGGTAACCATCGGTGATACTTCTTATCCGCTGGAAGAGCCTTTCCTGGTACTCGCCACGCAAAACCCGCTTGAACAGGAAGGAACCTATCCGTTGCCTGAAGCACAGGTTGACCGGTTTATCATGAAGGTGGTTGTAGGTTATCCCACCAAGCAGGAAGAACAGATGATTATCCGCCAGAACACACAGGGGCTGCGGTCACAGGCCATCAGCCAGGTGGTGTCTATGCAGGAAATCATCGATGCGAGAGACCTTACCCGCCAGATTTATATGGATGAGAAGGTTGAGAATTATATTCTGGATATTGTTTTTGCTACCCGCAATCCCGACAATTACCGGCTCGATAAACTGAAGCCGCTTATCTCATACGGCGGATCTCCGCGTGCAAGCATCAACCTCGCACTGGCTGCCAAAGCAAATGCCTTCCTGAATAAAAGAGGTTATGTAATACCGGAAGACGTTCGCAGTATTTCCAGGGATGTACTGCGTCACCGCATCGGCCTCACTTACGAAGCCGAAGCAGAAAACATAACCGTTGAAAATGTGATCGAAGACATCCTTCGCGCAATACCTGTTCCATAGTTTAATTTTTATTCTTATCAGGAATGCTCACCACCGCGGAAATATTAAAAAAAGTAAAAGAGCTGGAGATCAAAAGTAAAAAGATCACCACGCATCTTTTTACCGGCGAATACCATTCGGCATTTAAGGGCCGGGGGATGAGCTTCCGCGAGGTAAGGGAATATGATGCCGGCGATGACATCCGGTTTATCGACTGGAACGTGAGTGCCCGCTTCTCTCATCCTTTTACCAAGTTATTCGAAGAGGAAAGGGAACTAACCGTCATGCTTATGGTAGATGTAAGCGCCAGTTCCCTGTTTGGTACTGTAAACAGCAGGAAGAAGGATCTGGTGACGGAGATTTGTGCAGTGCTTGCCTTTTCTGCCATCAGCAATAACGACAAAGTAGGTGTGATATTTTTTAGCGACCGGATCGAGAAATACATTCCACCTAAAAAAGGAAAGGACCACGCCCTGTATATCGTGAGAAGCCTGCTCACGGCAGAACCAAAAAGAAAGGGCACCAATATAGCCGAAGCGCTCAGGTTTTTTAATAATGCGGCCCGTCAGAAAAGTATCTCCTTTATCATGAGTGATTTTCTTGATGATGGTTTTTCGGATCTGCTGAAAGTGGCAGGCAAGAAGCATGATCTCATCGGAATTAAGGTGTATGATAAAATGGATATGGAATTGCCGGATCTTGGGTTACTGCAGGTAAGCGATCCGGAGACAGGTGCCAAAAAATGGATCGATTCCGGTGATTACCTGGTGAGAGATCATTATCAAAAGAAATTCTTTTCATATTCTGACTGGTGTAAAAGCGCCTTCCTTCGTTCAGGCAGCGACCTGTTGCATGTAAGAACCGACGAAGACTATGTTAAGGTGCTTCAGAAATTTTTTGTAGGCAGAAGATAAGCAGCAACCGTGGCCAGGGCCAGTGTTGAAGAAATTATTATGAGCAAAAAGCAGACAGGAATAGAAATACAACAGCCGCAATTTCACAAGTCAGCTGTGCCTTTCATTTTCGTTTGTGTGTTCCTGTTATGCGGAACTGTTTTTGGTCAGTCCGTGTATGTAAAAGCCTCCATCGACCGCAATAAAATACTGATAGGTGAACCTATCAGGTTAAGTCTTGAGGCCTCTGTACCACAGGGCCAGAATGCCAGCTGGTTTGCCGTTGACAGCATTCCCGGATTTGATATCATCGAAAGAAGTAAAATAGATTCGACTATCGAGAATGGTGACAATCTATATCGCCAGAACATCACGATCACGAGTTTTGATTCGGGACGTTGGGTGATACCGTCTTTGGCGCTTGAAAATAATGGGCGCAACTATCTCACCGATTCCATTCCGGTATCAGTGGCCTTCAGCAATTTCGATCCGAGCCAGCCCTATCATGACATCAAAGATATTCTTCCCGTAACGGTCACCGACCAGCGGTTGCTGTTCTGGGGCATTGTTATCGTTACGATATTATCCCTGCTGGTAGTGATTTATCTGTTGAGAAAACCGGTCGAAAAAATCTTTGTTGCAGAAAAGAAATTCAAGGGGTCTGCTACTGCCTATGAGCAAGCGATGAAAGAACTTGAAGAATTGAGGGCACAGAATCTGCCACAGTCAGGGCAGGTAAAAACTTACTATACCGGAATGAATGACATCCTGAGAAACTTCATTACCAGAAAGCATGGGGTTCCGGTGTTAGAAAAAACCAGTGGAGAGTTATCACTAATGTTGAAGGACAGAAATATGCCCAACGAGGTATTTATCAACCTCGCTCAGGCGCTGCGGATGAGTGATGCTGTAAAGTTTGCCAAATTTGTTCCCCGGGATCAGGACAACGACGAAAGCTATGGCGCATTTAAAAAATCTATTGAACTATTAAATAATTAGAAACTGAGTGCTTTATTCCTGGTTTGAAAATATTGACCTCGCTTACCCCAAACTGCTTTGGCTGCTGCTGCTGATCCCCGTACTGATCTGGTGGTATAAGTCGGGGTTCAATAAGCGGCAGGCTTCATTCACGATCTCTTCAATGAAGCAGATCCCTTCAAGAAAAACCTGGAAGAATATTTTTATTCACTTTCCATTTGTGTTGCGCCTTCTCGCTATTGCCTGTATCATCGTGGCACTCGCCAGGCCTCAGACCCGTAATGACGAAGAGATGGTAAGCGGGGAAGGGGTTGACATTGTTTTATGTATCGATGTCAGTGGCTCCATGCTTGCCCAGGACCTTACTCCGAACAGGATGGAGGCGGCGAAAGATGTTGCGGCTGGTTTTGTTGAGAACCGTCCCACGGACCGGGTAGGGCTCGTGATTTTTTCGGGAGAAAGTTTTACTTTAAGTCCGCTTACGACTGATCAGGCCATTCTTAAATCACAGATATATAATATCAAAAGCGGCCTGCTGGAAGACGGCACCGCGATAGGGATGGGGCTTGCAACAAGTGTGGAACGCCTCCGGGCTTCGAAATCTAAGAGTAAGGTGGTGATCCTGCTTACTGATGGTGAAAACAATGGCGGATTTATCGATCCCAATACGGCAAAAGAAATGGCGAAATCACTTCGTGTGAAAGTTTACACCATCGGGGTGGGAACAGATGGTACAGCGCCCGTTCCGGTTCAGACTCCTGCAGGTATTGTAATGCAGCGTGAGCAGGTAAATATTGATGAAAAACTGATGACCCAGATCGCCACCGAGACCGGTGGAAAATATTTCAGGGCGAAAGATAATGAGACCTTAAAGGCAATTTATTCGGAGATCGATAAACTCGAAAAATCAAAAATTGAAGTGACTGCTCTCAGACGATTTACCGAGCAGTTTTATCCCTTTGCCATCGCGGCCGTACTGCTGCTGGCGCTCGAATTATTCTTGCGGTATACGGTGCTTAAGAGGTTTCCTTAGGCGATCAGAACCTGAACCGTGCCCTCCTGCTAATTTCGTAATTTCACCGCAATGAAAGCGCTTGTTTACAAATCAACCGGAAGCTGGTATGTGGTGAAAGATGAGGAGGGAAATACTTTCCAGGCCCGTATTAAAGGCATTTTCAAAATTGACGGCATCACTTCTACCAACCCAATAGCCGTAGGCGATCATGTAGAGATCGAAACTGAAAATGAGCTTGAAAGTTCAGTGACCATCACCGGGATCAAAGACCGCAAAAACTATATTGCCCGCGTATCTCCGCACAATAAAAATCAGCATCATATCGTCGCGTCAAATCTCGATCAGTGTATGCTCTTTGCAACACTTCGCGATCCCAAAACTTCACTGGGGTTTATTGATCGATTCCTTGTGACCGCTGAAGCCTATCATATACCTGCAATCATTGTCATCAACAAGGCAGATCTTTTTCGAAAAAAGGAAGAAGAAAAATTTGCGATGATGGAGGAGATGTACACCAACGCCGGCTACCAACTTCTGGCAATAAGCGTCAAAGACATGAAGGGGATGGATAATGTTGCGGAGATATTGAAGAATAAGGTTACCCTGCTCAGTGGCCATTCCGGAGTTGGGAAATCATCATTTATCAATATTCTTTTTCCTGAGCTTCAGCTGAAAACGCAGGATGTAAGCGATTGGAGCGGAAAAGGCATGCATACCACCACTTTTGCAGAAATGTTTGATCTGCCGGGGGGCGGACAAATCATTGACACGCCGGGTATCAGGGAACTTGGTCTTGTTGATATCAGCAAGCAGGAACTCAGCCACTATTATCCCGAAATGCGTGCACTGATTAATGACTGCCAGTTCAACAACTGTTTACATATTGATGAGCCGGGCTGTGCGGTTACCAGTGCTGTGGCTTCAGGGAAAATAAATGAAGAGCGATATATAACCTATCGTAATATCCTTGATACAATCGACCAGAAATCTTACTGAAGAAATTCTTTGGCCTTATTGACCATCAACTTTGATTCGAGGTATTTCGCTACCGAAATCACGGCATTATTTTCTTTTTTAACCGCTTCAGAACAGTTGCTCGGATAAATAGAAATGCCTGTATAGATATTATAGTGAAGGGTAAGATTCAGCTCGCGATAATCGAATTCCCAAATGACGGAATCAAAATCATCGAGCTTTTTGGTGAAACGAATGTGGAGGTCGTGATCAAGAATTTCAGCTACTTCATAGAATCTTTTCAGTCCGCAATCTTCATCAATAACCGCTTCGGTACAGCCGAAGTCGGAACGTAAAATAAGGCTCATGGGGGTTGTTATCAGGTACGGTTTAATCGGGTATCGGAATAAACGGTGTTCAAGCAAATATTATTGTACTCTGACGAACCCTTCCCTCTTTTACTCCTCTGTTTTAAACCATCCGGAATACATGAGGTAATTGTTGGCTATCCTGTCGATCTCCCCGGAAATTTTCTCCTGCGAAATGTCTTTTACCTTTTTTGCCGGAACGCCGGCGTAAATACTTCCCGGCTCCACTTTGGTATTTTCAAGCACCACTGCACCGGCAGCGATGATGGAATTCGAGCCGATTTCGGCATGGTCCATTATAATGGCACCCATTCCGATGAGCACGTTGTCGTGAACGGTGCATCCATGAACGATCGCGTTATGGCCGATAGATACAGCGTTGCCAATGATGGCCCGACTTTTCTGATACGTGCAGTGAATAACGGCGCCATCCTGAACGTTCACCTTATTTCCCATGCGGATGCTGTTTACGTCACCCCTGAGTACTGCATTGAACCAGATGCTGCAGTCGTCACCCATCTGTACATCGCCGACTATGGTGGCATTCGGCGCGATAAATACATTTTTTCCAAACACAGGTTCAGTTCCTCTGACTGCAAGAATTACCGGCATGATGCAAAGTTTAGTGCAGTTTCAAAAATACATTCTGCAGACTTAGATAATGACTTTCTTTGTTTTTTAATGTGTCTATGAACCAGCGGGAACTTTTTTTAAAACATGTGGCTCAAACATCTCCTGAACCACTCGCGCTTGAAATCACGAAGGCTGAAGGCGTTCATTTGTATGATGCCTCAGGGAAGGAATATATTGATCTGATTGGTGGCATTAGTGTATGTAATACCGGTCACCGACACCCGAAGATTGTAGAAGCGATCAAATTGCAGGCTGATCAGTACTTGCATTTGCTGGTATATGGCGAGTTCGTTCAGTCTCCGCAGGTGCAGTACGCGACTGCTATTGCCGGCACGCTGCCCGAAAGTCTTGATTCAGTTTATTTTACCAATTCAGGAGCTGAGGCCACAGAGGGCGCGATGAAACTGGCGAAGCGGGTCACCAACCGCAGCCAGGTCATCGCATTCAAAAATTCATATCATGGGTCAACCCAGGGTGCGCTCAGCATTATGGGTGATGAATATTGGCGCAATGCGTACCGGCCATTATTACCGGATGTCCTGCACCTCGACTATAATGGAGAGGATGTTGTTTCTGAGATCACCGGTCGTACCGCCTGCGTGGTGATGGAAACAGTGCAGGCGGAAAGCGGGATCATCAAACCGTCACCTGATTGGATCAAGGCCGTAGCAGCGCGATGCAAAAGCACTGGGACGCTGCTGGTGCTTGATGAGATTCAGGCGGGATTGGGCAGAACGGGATCACTCTGGGCTTTCGAATCTTTTGGCGTGGTACCCGACATTCTTCTCGCCGGAAAAGCCTTCGGTGGAGGAATGCCGCTTGGCGCCTTTATCGCCGGACGGCATCTCATGGAATCCCTTTCGCTCAATCCGGTGCTCGGCCATATCACCACTTTTGGAGGGCATCCTGTTTCCTGCGCTGCCGGACTCGCCTCTCTTCAACTGCTTCTGGAAGAACCCTGGCTGTCGCAGGTTGCAACGAAAGAGGCCGTCTTTCTTGCTGCACTTGAACACCCTGCTATTGTCGCTAAGCGTTCCGCCGGACTATGGATGGCCGTTGAATTTGAAAGTTTTGAGGTCAACAAAAAAGTGATCGACCGCTGTCTGCAGAAAGGATTACTCACCGATTGGTTCCTGTTTGCTCCTCAGTGTATGAGAATTGCGCCGCCACTTATCATTACTGAAGATCAGATTTTACAGGCCTGCGACATTATTCTGCAATCGATAAAGGAGGTGTTGTCTTAACTCAAGACATCCCAGCCAGATTATCTCAGAACACCAGCCGGAAGCTTCCAAACATTCCGAATCTTTTGATCGATTCAACCGGCAGGGGCCGGGGCGTCAGTCGCCAGATGAAGTCGAGTCGGAACAGTTTGAAAATATTGTCTACTCCTGTACCAACTTCCATATAAGTTTTGCCATTCAGTGATTCAAACGTGTAACTGGAATTCGCGGGCATATTGTATGCGGCATTTTTTTCACTCAGTGATCCCCAAAGCATTTTAGCACTGTAAAACTGGCGTAGTTTCAGCTTGCGCACCAGCGGGATGAGCCTGAATATGCCGTTCCCAATATTGTGTTCGATGTTTACCCCGGCGTATCTGTCGTGCAGATACTCATAGCGGTTCATCAGATTGAACGCGTATTTATTATAATAATAGATTTCATTACCGGGCGCAATATCCAGCATCATATAAGGAAGCTTTCCATAGGTCGCACCTCCGAAGAAATTGTAATAGAGACTTCCAAAGGGAGCGATCTTGAGGTAATCAGAAACACTGCCCGTAATCTTTGTGTAATTGTAGGTGCTTTTAAACACTCCGGAAACACCTCTGGCCAGTTTCGCCTCCAGTATCGGATACTGGCTTCCCAGACTGATTCTGCTGAATGTGCTCACCAGGAATTTTTCCAGGTAGGCGTATCTCAGGCGGAGCGCCACTTCAGAAGTTACCAGTCCGTCGCCACCGTCGTTTGTAATAAAGAGCGATTTTGGCGGAAGATTACGAAGGGGGTTATAGGTCTTATGCAAAGCGCTACCCATGAGCGAAAAGCCACTCTGCCACTCATGCAGATACTCCAGCCTTTTTTCATCAATCATGAGAAATTTAATCGGCACGCCCGTCTTGCGAACCGCCAGCGCGAAGATGTTATCCTGACTTATCTCGTCATAATAACTTTGTCCGTAATCAATGTCCTTGATGTATGAAAATGATAATTTGCTTCGTGGATTCTTTTTGAAAAGGTACATCCCATCCACCTTGTATTTAAATTGTTTGTCGAGGAACCCGTAAGCAAGGTAACCATGCAGGTACAACTGTTTACTGAATCCGGCGTTGGTGCCTAAATCGAAGCGGGTTCTGTATCCTTCCAGAGAGTTATAAGTGATCCAGTTATACCATGGGCCGATCTCGAGATTACCGATCTCCTTGTAACCAACGGTGACAAAGTAAATTGCCTTGGTATATTTCTGGAAGATGGGCATCTTCTGCAGCGTATCAATCATCGCGTACACCGACTGCTCCGTTTTTGTAAGCTGTTCATGCCTTGAAGCGTCCCAGTAATTGTCAGCTTTTTCTCTTGCTCCCGGCAGGATGATGACCTCTTCTTTAAGCTTGTTCTTTTTTAATTCGGATGTTACCGAGCTGTCATTCACCAGCACGTTTCTGTACGTAGTAGTTTTCCTTCCGATGGCACCTGCGGCATTCTTGCCAATAGGCGACACGTTTACGATAAATTTATCCTTGAAGATCACCCAGGTAGAATCAGGAAGCATGGTATATTCCTGAATCAGGCTCAGCTTGTCGACGAAATTGATGTTTGCGGCCTTGGACAGGTAGAGCGTCATTTTCTGTACCGCATAGGTTGTGTCGTGAATCCAGCAATCTCCCTCAAACGTGTTCTCTCCTTTTCTTTTTGGAAAGAAGACGAGGTGGATCAAACGCTGGGAGTTCACCATCTGGGTATCGGCAATCCGGTAGCGATAATAGGAATCACCATTATCACTGATGGGGCTGGCAAACTGTTTGTCGAAAACAGGAATGAAGTTGTTGTAGATGTTGACGTTTTGTTCGGTGCCGCCCAGCAATTTCGACACGCTTTCATTATCTATGCCATCTGACTTACTTCCCTTGATGATTTCCCTGGTCATTCTTGGCGATTTCTGCCAGTAATAATCAGAAATTGTTTCGGTCAGAAATACGGGAAGAAAGGGCGGGCCTTCGGTGGTATCAACGTTCTGATCTATGATGGGTTTGAAGGCTTTCAGCAGTCGCAATTCTTTGAGCTTGTCAAAGTTCATGTTGTTGAGATCAAGCTCCAGTTTATTGTATAGTTCATATGACAGGTTCTGAAAACGCTGACGGTCATTGAATGGTTTGCGACGAACGATTCTGCGCCACAGCAACAGGCCGCGGTCAATCTTCCTTTTTACCACAACCTCTTCTGCATATTTACCACGGTCCATCTGAATGACGATGTCGAGGGTATCTTTATTTGCGCGGGTGAAGATGTCGTTGCTCAGAAATATGGCTGCATCTTTATATCCGACATAAGTGGCGATGATGGAGTCTGAGGGCCAGTCATTAAAAACAAATCGGAAGTTTCCTGCTGAGTCGGTGAGTTTACCGTTGCGGGCCTTTGAAAACTGGATGGATGCGAAAGGAATGCGTTCATCGCTCTGGGCGTCTTTTACATAACCCCTGATCACTTTTTGCTGGCCGTCTGTTCGAAGAGAAAGTGTAATAAAGAAAGTGATCAGGAATACCAGGTACCTTAATTTCAGCCGATCCATCAGGTAAAAATACAATTTCGCAGGCATAGACGATCCTGCCGTTACTAAAAGAATAGTTACGACTGAGTTGGAGTTACAAACAAAAAGGAATTCCTTTGTTATTCAAAGTGCTTTTATAATGACGACACAAAGCCAGTCACTGGATGCCATTCAGGATATTAAACGGATCATGGAAAGGAGTGGCCGCTTCATCAGCCTAAGCGGCTGGAGCGGAATCATCGCCGGCCTTTGCGGACTGGTGGGGGCAGCAATCGCGGCAAGCAAACTTGCGGCTTTCAATGCCGGTGCCTACGGGGAAGATTCTGCGGGCAACAGGGTTCATACAGCTGAGTGGGATCGCCTGGTAAATGAGTTTTATATTCTGGCTGCTGTCATTTTTGTTGCGGCCTTAGTAAGTGCCTTTATATTTACCTATCTGCGGAGCAGGAAAGAAGGTATTGCCATCTGGGGTAAATCGGCGGTTCGTTTGCTTTGGAACGTATTGCTTCCTATGGCGGTTGGAGGCTTCTTTGTGCTTCGTTTGCTCAGCCTTGAAAATTATGTGCTCATTGCTCCTGCCTGCCTGATCTTCTATGGCCTCGCATTGGTGAATGCCAGCAAGTACACTTTGGGGGAAGTGCGCTACCTTGGGTACTCGCAGCTGATGCTTGGATTGATCAGCCTCTGGTTGCCAGGATCAGGACTGATCTGCTGGGCACTTGGCTTCGGTGTGATGCACATTATTTATGGCGTTACGATGTGGTGGAAATATGAGAGGAAACAATAACTGCGGATGAGTATCTGAGGAGCAGCTATAAGCATGAAAAATCCGATAGAAAATTTAAATAAGGTTTTTGACAGTCGCATCCGGCTGGGGATCATGAGCGCGCTGATGGTGAATGAGGAGGTCAATTTTAACGAGCTCAAGGAACTTATTGAAGTAACCGATGGCAATCTCGCATCACACCTGAAAACTCTTGAAGAGAACGCCTATATCAAAGTGACCAAGGGATTTGTCGGCAGAAAAACCAATACACTATATTCTGTTACCAAGGCAGGAGAGAAGGCCTTTAAACTTCATCTCGACGCTCTGGAGAAAATGATCAGATCAATGGGGTAGTCCCATGAATAAAAATGGCGCCCTTATGGCGCCATTCTTATTTATAAATCTTAACGACTTGTGACCGATTTAATGCACTATTTAAAAATCTACTCCCATTGCAAAATGCAGGATCGGCTTGCCCCTGAAGGCACCAATCATCTCCCATCCTGAATCCAGTCTCAGGAAATATCCAAACAGGGTGCTTCTTACCCCGAAACCGTAGCTGCCCACGAAAGGTCCTACGCCACCAGCCTTGATCTTCACCGAAACAGGAGTGCCGGGATAAACCACATACGGGCGTTCGATCTTGTCGTAAGCGCCGTTCCATGCAGATCCCAGGTCAATAAACTGGATCACCTGGAAATTACGCAGGAAGGCGTTATTGATTGGCTTATTAAATAGTGTGGCAAAAAGCGGAAGGCGGAACTCACTGTTAAGAATAAGCGCATTATTACCGTTGGCCACATTCTGATTAAAGCCTCTCATGTTCACAGCCAGTGACTGAAAAGCATAGTTAGGATCTTTTGGTCTAGGATCCTGGCTGTATTTAGGGAAGAGGCCACCATCTACACCGCCAAGGTAGTAGAGCACTTTCTGATCACCCCAGGAGAAGTCACCGGCTGCGCGGGCTGCCCAGATGAAATTGCGGAATATCGGATAATAGTATCTGCCATCAAATCCAAAATTCAAACTCGTGGGACCGTCGGTGGTTCTTCCGAACTGGCGGTTATAATCCATGTAGATCTTATACCTGAGACCGTTCCAGATATTGGTGGCTTTGTTGATAGTATTATCGTACACATATTCAGCTCTCAGCAAACCGAAGGTTCTTTTATTATCCGGCACGTCAAGCGGTGCATTAAAGCCCCATTTCAAAACAGTTTTATCGAGTCTCATACCAAGGGATAAACGCACACTTTTTACTTTGTCAAGCGGATACTTGATTGTTCCCTGGTAAAGGTTTGTAAACTGCTTTGCAGAATAGTACACGCTGGGCTGTGCAGGATCTGCCACATTTCCAACATCCGTTTTACGATAATAAACCGCAGAGAAATCGAGCCTGTGTTTGAGATAGTCGAAGCGGGCCATGTATTCAGAACCCGAATTGAATAACGACTGGGTGCCGGGATAGAATATATTTTCCTGGCCGATGTTGACAGGAACCCCCGAGCCGGCGGTATTGATCAATGGTGAACGGAAGAAACCTGTAAGGCGGTAATCTTCCAGTACATCAAGTAACGACACCGATGCCAACCCGTTAAAAGCGCCATTGTTAAGCGTAACCGGAAGACTGCCGGTGTAAGGCTGATAGCGGGTAACAAGCACGTCGTTATTGAACAAAGAACCCGTAATTTGCTCGGCAGAAAATTTCAGTTTGTATTGATAACGTTTTGACTGTTCCAGCACAGTCAGCTCTCTTTCCTCCGAAACACCCTGGAAGCTTTTTCCGAGTTTGGAGGTGTCCGCCTTTTCATTGCTGAACTCCGATTCGAAAATGTCTGTCTTTAGTCTGGAAGAATCTACGTTGGCAGGCTTCACTTTAATGGCCTGACCACCGGAGGCGATCCTTGCTGATTCAATGAGTTTACGACGGTATTCGGTCGGCTTGGGATTGACATTCCTTCTTTTAAGCGTGTTGTCATCTACCTTAAGCTTGTACAGGAATTTCAAATTTCCTTCCTGTCTTACTTCACTCACCTGACCAAGATCACCGGCTATTTTGGTTTCCAGCAGGCTGCTCTGGTAGTTGGTTATAGGGAAACTATAGGCAGAATCATTGGTAAGGGAAATGGCAAAAATGGAATCCGGTTCGTTCTGATTGTGTACACGAAGTACCGAATCAAGATCACGCGGATCTGGATTTCTAAGCAGGTCATCGCCTATTTTGTAGACGGTGTCCACTCCGGCTTTCTGGGTTCTGAAAAAACCAGCAAACCGGTTCCCAACACCATTTTCATCACCCACAAAAGTAAAGTGAGTGGTGTTATACTGGGCCGGATAGCGCGCATCGCCGTACATCATATTAGTAAGGCGGGAAATCTGTTTGAACTGGCTCTGATTCCAGTTGTCGACCAGGAAGATATTAAAGCGATTATCGGATGGCAGGATGGTATCGGCTGTCTTGGCATCTGCAGTAGGCCGGTTTGAGGAATAGATGATACCACTCTTTCCGGGGAAGGCTACAAAAGAAGCATCGAGATCATCGTAGACATCGTTGGTGATCTGATCCGTTTTCTGGCTGTCGATCTTGTACACAAAGATATCTGACTGGCCTTTTTTCACTGCACTGAACAACAGCGTATTTCCATCGAGCATGAATTTGAAATCCTGGATCTGGTCAAATTCCTCGAGGTCCTGTTTGATCGGTTTGTATTTCTTCAGCAGGTCGTAAATGAAAAGTTTGATTTTGCCTTCGGCCCAATAGACCACAGCAAGCCGGTTGCCTTTAGGATCCCAGGCCAGCTGCGGATAGTTAGGATTCGGGATATTGTCGGCCTGGCGAACGCCGCTCTTCAACAGTACTTTTCTGTCAACATAATTTTCATAAAGTACCACCCTCATGATTCCTTTATTGAACTCTACGACAGCATAGGTCTGGCTGCGGGGAGCAGGGTTAGCCGAGAAGCGGAAGAAGTCTTTATTCTTACTGATTTCTTCGACCACACTCATTGAACCTTTAGGAGAGTTGCGACGGGAGCGGATGTCTTTTTCATACCTGTCTTCCTGAAACTCCATAAACCTTTTGAGCAGATCCTTGAACTTCATCTTCGCAATACGTTGCGAGGCGCCATTCAGGTTGCGGTAGACGCGGGCCAGGTATAAAAAGTATGTGACGTTTTCTTTTTTGTAGGTCTCGGCGATATAATACCAGAAGGCATGACCGGCAAGTGTTGGCTTTTCAAAAGCGAACTGATAGAAGTTTTTGTAGTCACCGGAAAGGATGGCAGATTTCAATTTATCATCAAGGTCTGTGCTCCAGTTCTGGCCGGCATATTCCACGTAACCATCGGTGAGCCATTTGGGGAGATCGAGCAGGGCCTGGTTGGTGGCAAACTCACCAAGGTCATCACCAAAGAGGATATTAGCCATCAGGATCTGCGCAAGACCTTCTCTGATTTGCTTTTTGAGGTTCTGATGATCTCCGTTGAAGTAAACCACCATTTTGTTGTTTACCAGTTTGGTGCTTCCGCCGGCAGTCTGCCAGTCGAACCCAAGACCTATATTTGACTGTTCGTATTCATCAAAGGAATTGTAAACGACAATATTCGCGCGGCGCTGTAAACCGTATTCGGTGAAGCTTTCAAGATCGGGCAATTCTTTTTCAGCAACCTGGGCAACATATTTTGCCAGCGGTTCTCCGTTCTGACTGTAATATGTATTGAAATTGGAGGTTTGAATATATTCCCACTTAAACTTTTTGAACTGGACCCTGTTCTTGCCAAATTCAACAGTATTTACCTGTGCGTTAAGAGAGAGAAAAGAGAATGAAAAAATCGAGAAAATCAGTACCAAATTCGTTCTTATCATAGAGTGCCGGCCCGGATGCTTCAGTTCTTGCATATCCTTATTTGAATTGTACACTAAATTATGTTTTTTACATTTAACAGGCCTACATCGGCCTTAATTAACAGATCATGTTGGAAGTCAGGAGTTTCACGTTTAATCCGTTTCAGGAAAACACTTATCTCATCTATAACGAAGAAAAGCAGTGTTTGGTAGTCGACCCGGGTTGTTATTTTGGGGATGAGAGAAAAGAACTCAAAGAATTTATCAAAAAGTATGCACTCGTTCCCAAAACTTTGTTAAACACCCATTGCCATCTGGACCATGTCTTCGGTAATGAATTTATCTACAAAACATATTCCCTCGATCTGCATATTCACTTGCTGGAAAAGCCGTTGCTCGACTATGCACCCACCTCGGGAATGCAGTATGGCGTGCCATTTGAGAATTACAGTGGTCCTCTCAAATACCTACGTGCAGGAGAAGAGATTAGTCTCGGGAAAGACCGCTTAAAAATACTTTTTGCGCCCGGCCATTCGCCCGGTCATGTATGTTTCTACAACGAGAAGCAGAGTTTCGTCATTGGCGGGGATGTGTTGTTCAGAGAAAGCATCGGGCGAACCGACCTGCCCGGAGGTCATTATGAAACGCTTATTCAAAGCATTCGCACGCAGCTATTTGTTTTGCCCGAACAAACGATTGTCTATTCGGGCCATGGACCTTCTACAACAATAGGGTATGAAAAGAAACACAACCCCTTTCTTAAGCCTTCTTAAGTAAACCGGTTTTATAAAAAGCGCCCTAACACCGGCAACTTTCTGAACTCGTTTCTTTCAATCCGTACAATGAAAAGGAAGTACGCCGTAAGGAGCAAAAAGCCTCCAAATACCTGCACAAAAAATCCTGGCAGCAGATGTGTTAAGCCGCTATGGATAAAGTAAAGGATGACTGAAATAACAATATAGGCACTCAGTTTCTTCCAGGCGTAAGGAACAGGATAGGCCTTCTGACCCCATACAAAGGACATTACCATCATGCTGCCGTAGCAGAAAAATGTGGCCCAGGCGCAGGCTGCATAACTGTAAATGGGAATGAAAAAATAATTAATAGAAAGGGTAATTGCTGCACCTGCGAGTGTGATCCAGGCACCCGACATGGTTTTATTCGTTATTTTATACCATATGGAAAGATTATAATAAATCCCTAGAAACATATTGGCAAGCAGGAGCACCGGAACCACTTTTAAAGCAGGGTACATGGCGGGGTTACGGATGAAGTATTTCCATTCATCCAGGAAAAGTGCCACCACGAGGAACATCAGCGAAATGGTGATCACGAAAAATTTCATAACTCTTGCATACACCCGTTGAGGATTCTCCGATTTCGCCTGATTAAAAAAGAACGGCTCTGCTCCCATTTTAAATGCCTGAATGAAAAGGGTAATCAGAATTGATAGCTTGTAGCAGGCACTATACATGCCTACTTCGAACTTGGCGGCAGCTTCTGTTGGCGCCGGCGACCACCATCCCAGCATAATCCTGTCAAAGGTTTCATTAATGATACCGCCAAAACCTGCTACAAGAAGTGGCAGAGAATAAATGATCATTTCTTTCCAAAGCCCTTTGTTAAAGCGCCATCTGAAAGAAAAAAATTCTTTTGACAACATCAGAAATGTAACAAAAGAAGAAGCCAGGTTGGCGATGATCACATAAAGTACGCCGCGTGACGGATCATAATAATTTGCCAGGAAGCTGTCAGGGTTTTTATTAAGTATGGCGGGACAAAGGGAAATCGAAAAATAGATCACTGAAATATTTACCAGTATGCTGGTGATGCGGGTGATGGCAAACTTCACAGGTCGTCCATCCTGCCTGAGCTTTGCAAACGCCAGGGTGGTCAGCGCATCCAGTGCGATGATAAAGGCGCTGAGTGTGATGTATTCAGGGTGTTCTTCAAGGCTCGCCAGTTTTGCCAGCGGAGAATTGAAAAGCACCATCAGCGCAGTTAATGCCACCGTACTACATATCAGTGATACCGTGCCGGTATCGTACAGGTCTTTTTTAGTGGCATCACGCTGCACAAAACGGAAGTAGGCTGTTTCGAGCCCGTAGGTAAAAATGACGTTGAGAAAAGGAATAACGGCATATACGAGGCTCATTTCGCCATAGCCCACACCCGAGAGTTTGAGGGTGAGATAGGGAGTAAGAAGATAATTGAGAAATCTTGCGAAAATCGAGCTTGCACCATACCAGATCGTTTGCCCTGCTAATTTCTTTACGCTGCTCAATGGAATGATTTCGGCAAATTTAAGGATATGCTACGGGCTATCCTCTTTCAACAAACAGAATTACAACGTCTTTAAATTATTTCAGCCTCTTTGATTATCCCATGTTTGAGCGCATAAACCACAACCCCTGCGGCGTTCTTGACATTCATCTTTTCAAGAATCTTTATCCGGTGACCTTCTACAGTTCTTTTACTGATAAACAACTTTTCTCCGATCTCTTGTGCAGTGCACTGCTGGCAGATAAGCCTGATGATCTCGGTCTCACGATCGCTGAATAAAACGACCGGTTTTCTTTTGTATGGATTGAAATTGCTCTTTACGATCATGGCTGCAAGCCGGGCTGTAGTGGTTCGGCAATAAAAAATGTGATCCTCATACACCTGCTCGATGGCTTCAAGAATTTGCTGTTTGTCGGCATTTTTAAGCAGATAACCTTTTGCTCCCGATTCCAGCATTTCCACGATCAGGTTCTCTTCATCGAACATAGAAAGTGCAATGACCTTTTGATCGGGGTTATCACGAACGATTTTTTTGGTCGCTTCAATACCATCCATGATTGGCATTTTAATATCGGTCATAACGATATCCGGTTTGAATTCTTCTACCAGTTTAAGCAACTCCCGACCGTTTTCGGCTTGTCCCGCCAGCGTTATATTCGGGTATTTTGAGAGCATCAGTGCGAGCCCGTCACGGTATATTTCATGGTCATCAGCTATGACAACTGTTATGTTAAACCGCATAATGAGGAGTTACACTAATTTAGTTAAGAAAGGGGTATTTTGATAAAGTAATTAGTTCCTGTTCCGGGCGTTGATTCCAGCGTTAAGGTGCCGTTTAGTAATTCGGACCGGCTCTCAAGACTTTTTAATCCCAGCCCGTTAAAATCAAGTTTCTCTTTTTGTACATCGAAACCTTTACCATCATCTTTGGTCAGCAGTAAGAAGTGACCGTCTTCTTCACTGATGCCAATTTGTAATTTCTTAGCTTCTGCATGCTTGATTGTGTTATGCAGAATTTCCTGGATAATTCTGAATATGTGGATCTCCTTTTCTTTTGAAACCTTGCAGTCTTTTAAAACCATGAAATGCACATCCAGTGAATGGGTACTGTTGATCTGGGAAATAAATTCGTGCACGGCTTCCACCAGTCCTTTTCGTTCCAGGGTATTTGGCAGCAGGTTGTAAGAGATCTGGCGCATGTTTGCAATAATATCGTCAAGATATTTACCCGTTTTGTCTATGATGCGCTGGTCCTCGTCGCTGTTTACTTCAATGCTGTTGATATTTAATTTAACCGCAGATAGTACCGGGCCGATACTGTCATGAAGATCATTGGCAATTCTTTTTCTCTCTATCTCCTGAATGGTAATTTCTGCAAATATCCGCTCACGCTGCAGTCTTACATATCTGCGGTGAAATCTCACGAGTGAAATAATGAAATAGATCAGAATTACACCGGTGAGAACAACAACAATAAGCACAGCGTTCAGATAATTTTTTTCGAATGGCTCCATGCTATTATTGTAATGATGCGATTATTATAATTTTCGTTCGTACATATTAAACATTACCGGCCAGTCTTTTTGTTTCGGAATATAATATGCCCCAACCGCAAAGATCAGATTTGTTATCACATTAGTGATCGTGATGATGATAAATATCCGGTCATGCGTTGACGGCTGCAGGCCTTTGGCAAAGACCGTGAACGTTTCTCTGATTATTCCGAAAGTGAAAAATAGTGTAATCGCTGTGCACAGGATTAACCTGGCCAGCTGATCAGACATATTTTTCCCGCTCATCATATCCTGGTTGATCTGACGGATGCTGAGCATTACCAGCATAAAAGAATAGGCAATAAGGTAGTACCTGTTGCCAGTATGGATAGACGAAAGTATGAGGTTGTCTACTAGCCAGGCGATGATCATCAACCCAAACAGCACTTTAAACCGATGCCCTTTCGGTGTTTGCATAAAGCCCCACCGATGAAACTGATAAACAAGTATCAGGCTTTCAAAAAGGCTGTAAATATTTAGAAACCAGAGATTCGTCTTAAAAGTAATCGCCAGGTAATAAGCCACAAGTTCTGTGAACGTTGCTCCGAAAATCAGGATCACAAAAGGGTAGTAGCTTTTTTTCATGACCCTTATGCGCAACAGGCAAACAATAAACGGAAAAAGAATGCTCAGGCTGAGGAGAAAATTTACAATTGCCTTCATAGGAGAACCAGCTTAGTTCTGTTCGGTGAACGGACTACCATCAGGACACATCGTCGGGCATTCCTGTCCTCTCTCCATGACTTCGCCAGACTGAAAAGGTGCAGCATTCGCATTTTTTATTCCCGGGACTTTTATGGCCTCATTAATAGCGACAAGGGTTTTCAGATAATCCTGTTTCTCAGAAGCAGGAACCAGTATAAATTTCAGTGTTCCTTTTTCATCCTGTCCCAGGTATATCCGGATACCGCCTTTTTCTGCCTGATTCAAAAGGGCGATTATCGCATCACGATTAAAATACTCTCCGTTTAATAATTTAATCGGATTCTTTTTGAAATATTCATTACCACCGATTGTTGAGTCGAGCACCCGCCGGCTTTGTTTAAATCTTGCCGTGTATTTAAGTGCTTCGGACACCGGCATCACATGTCTCCGCGCATTTTCCTGGTCAAATTTCAGATCTGAGTCCGTGGTGATGCCGTTGTTGTTGCAGCCGGTAATCAATAAAATAGTAGCAAAGGAAAACAAGAGAAGTGCTCCTGCTTTTCTGAAGGATCTGCTTGTCATATTTGTTGGTTTATAATTTACAGGGAATGGCAAGTTAGTTGCCGGGCCGGATGGGATGTGCCGTAAAATTGCGTAACCACACAGGTATTAATACCTGTTTCTGCAAAGTAGGGTGATGCTTTCGGTTAGGGTTGAGCGAATCTGCTGTCGTTGATAAATGTGCTGTCGGTAAGTGTACTCAGGAAGATTTTAATATAATATTTTTCTTCAGGCGTCAGGGGAATTCCGTTCTTTAAAACCGGGTCTAATGTAGCACTTTGTGTGATACCGCTGCTATAATGATTCAGTACGTTGTCAATGCTATAGAATCTTCCGTCGTGTGTGTAAGGAAAGGTAAGAAAAACATTTCGCAGGCTGGGCACCTTAAATTTCAATGAATCTTCTTTTTTTCCGGTGATCATCATCCGGCCGTAGTCTTTAAGTATGGGGTTGAGCGTCATCCCGTTATTTCGATAACTCTGGTCGGTAAAAAGTGGCTCCCGGTGACAGCTGCTGCAATTGGATTTAAACAACTCATAACCCTGTTTTTCTGCAGCAGAGAAGACTGCCTCGCCTCTGGTCATTTCATCGTAACGGGAGTTTGATGACACAAGGGACCCGGTAAATTGGGCAAGGGCGCGTAAAATGCGTTGGGTATTAATGAGTGTGTCTCCAAATGCAGCGGCAAACAAGGGTGGATATGACGGCTGTTTTTTAAGTTTGTTTACCACGTTGGCAATGTCTTCGGCCATTTCATTTGGTGCCGTGATGGGCGCGAGAGGCTGCACTTCGATATGATTCACTCCACCATCCCATTGGAACTCCTTCATCCAGACAAGGTTTTGGAGGGCGGGGGCATTTCTTGTGGTAAACTGGTTGTCAAAGCCATGACTCAGGTCATGATCAAATGTGGCAAAAGCAGCAAACTGCTGGTGACAGGAGGCACAGGGGAAATTGCCATCCTTGGACAGCAGGCCGTCATAGAAAAGTTTTTTTCCCAGTTCAAAGCCCTGTGTGGTTAGCGCATTATTTTCAAACCGGTAAATGGGTTGGGGGAATCCTGCAGGTGTTGGAAAACTGATTGGCGTTACCGCCGATACATCACTGCGTTTCGAGCAACTGTTGATCAGCGCCGCAGAGATAATCGACAAAGTGATCAGCAATATGACGCAGGCCTTTTTCATGAGTTAGTCGTGGCGACTTACTTTTCTCCTGCCCTCTTTAATTACCGAGCCCTTTCTCTTTTCGTCAAGCCTCTTTAGTCTGGATGCGTTTGAGGGTTTTGTTGGGATGCGCGACTTTACTTTTCGCAGGGCTCCCGTAATAAGTGCATGTATTTTCTTTGTAACCTCGAATTTGTTTTCGAGCTGTGAGCGGTGTTCCTGGCTTTTTACGAGCAATACCCCATCCTGTGAAATTTTTGTCGCAAGCTTCCTTGCAACGATTGCTTTTTGAGCGGCACTCAGAATTTCTGATTCTTCCACATGGAAATATCCTTCCACCATGGTTTCCACCTTGTTGACGTTCTGTCCGCCTTTCCCACCGCTTCTTGCGGTTCTGTACTTTATTTCTTTTGATACATCTATCATAATGGGGCGGTTGTAAATTTACACGAATAATCGGCAAATACATGAGGGTGGTCATTCAGCGGGTGTCAGAAGCTAGTGTTAATGTTGGTGAGGAAGTGGTTGGTTCTATCGGGCGCGGTTTGCTGGTTTTACTGGGAATTGAGGAGGCAGACAGCCATGAAGACATTGATTGGCTCACGGGAAAGATTGCCCGCCTGAGGATTTTTGATGACGGTGATGGTGTCATGAATCTTTCACTTATTGATATTGCCGGTGACGTACTGGTCGTGAGTCAGTTCACATTGCATGCATCTACGCGTAAAGGAAACAGACCGTCTTATCAAAAGGCCGCCAAACCGGAAACGGCCCGTCGATTATATGAAGATTTCGTTACCGCAATCGGCGGCCAGGTGGCGAAGCCTGTTGCCACCGGCCGGTTTCAGGCCATGATGCAGGTTAAGCTGGTGAATGATGGTCCGGCCACGATATTAATGGATTCAAAAAACCGCGAATAATATGACTCTGGAACAGGCGCAGTCAGATGTTGATCAGTGGATCAAAACAACAGGTGTTCGGTATTTCAGCGAGCTTACCAACCTGGGGATACTGATGGAAGAAGTGGGTGAACTCTCCCGTTTGATGGTACGCACTTATGGCGAACAGTCTTTTAAGAACAAGGAGCAGGAAAGCAAACTTGAAGACGAGATGGCCGATGTTTTATGGGTATTGATCTGCCTGGCAAATCAAACAGGCGTTGATCTCACAGGAGCGCTTAAGCGCAATTTTGAAAAGAAAACCCGGCGTGATGCGGATCGCCACATGAATAACAGCAAGTTGCAATAGCTTCTATCTCTCCGGATTTCTTTAATTCTACTTTATTACTTTTGCAGCCTTATGGCAAATGATACCGCGCGTTTCCAGGCAATTATAGCGCATTGCAAAGAGTATGGATTCATTTTTCCTTCCAGTGAAATATACGATGGGTTAAGTGCTGTATACGATTATGGTCAGTATGGCAGTGAACTGAAAAAGAACATTCGTGATTACTGGTGGAAGAGTATGACCCAGCTGCAGGACAATATCGTTGGTATCGACGCGGCCATATTTATGCATCCTACCACCTGGAAGGCGAGTGGTCACGTAGATAATTTCAGTGACCCGATGATAGATAATAAAGACAGCAACAAGCGCTATCGGGTGGATCATCTCATTGAAGCTTTTGCAGACGAACTGGAAAAAGCAGGTAAGAAAGATGAGTCGTCGGCATTGCTGGCTGAACTTGACCGGCTGACTGCTGCCAGCGATTTTGCAGGATTAAAGTCACTTATCGAAACCAACAGGATCAAATGCGCGGTAAGCGGTACTTCAAACTGGACAGACATCCGCCAGTTCAACCTGATGTTCTCGACCAAGATGGGAAGTGTGAGCGGAGAGGATGAAGCCGCTGAGATCTACCTGCGCCCCGAAACGGCCCAGGGGATCTTTGTAAATTTTCTGAACGTTCAGAAAACCGGTCGTCTGAAAATTCCTTTTGGGATAGCGCAGGTAGGTAAGGCTTTCAGAAATGAGATCATCGCCAGGCAGTTCATTTTCCGGATGCGCGAATTCGAGCAGATGGAAATGCAGTTCTTTATTCGTCCCGGCACCGAAGCAGAATGGTACAATCACTGGAAAGAAGCGCGCATGAACTGGCATCTGAGCCTGGGCATTCCGCAGGAAAAATATCGTTTTCATGATCACGTGAAACTGGCGCATTATGCTATTGCGGCCTGTGATATCGAATATGAATTCCCCATCGGATTTAAGGAAGTAGAAGGTATTCATTCCCGAGGTGATTTCGATCTTACCAACCACCAGACTTATAGCCGTAAAAAGCTGCAGTACTTTGATAATGAGATCAATCAGAATTATGTGCCTTATGTGATCGAAACCTCTATCGGGCTCGACAGAACAATACTTATGGTACTCAGCCAGGCCTATACTGAAGAAGATCTGAGTACTCCCGAGAAGGCAGACAGCAGGGTAGTGCTGAAATTCCCTCCTGCACTGGCTCCTATTAAGCTGGCTGTATTTCCGTTATTAAAAAAGGACGGCCTTCCGGAAATAGCAAAAGAACTCATGCAGGGATGTCGTGGCGCTTTCAGATGTTTTTACGAAGAAAAAGATGCCATCGGAAAGCGTTACCGCAGAATGGATGCCATTGGAACACCTTTTTGTGTAACCATCGACCATCAGACAAAAGAAGATCAGACCGTTACAATCAGATATCGTGACAGCATGAAGCAGGAACGCGTTCATATCGACCAGGTGAAGTCAATTGTTGAAAATGGGATCGCTCTATAAGATATAGATTTTGAATATATAAGGAAGTCATATCTTTAACTAACCGTAGATTTGCTGAATCCCACTTTACTACAGACGGAAGATTGAATTCGACTACCCTGTTAATACTGTTATTATGCTTGCAATATTGATTAATGTTCTGTGGGTGCCCGCCATTGTACTGGCGTCAGCCATTATTGGTTTTTTGATGCGAAAAGGTCAACTGGCCAAATCGCAACGCCGCATTCTTTCCCTTGAGAATGAAATGCTTCAGAATCATGCGGAGATACTTCGTCTTCAGCAGGATCTGGCCAGAGCCGAAAAATCAGTGCCTGACCGGAGTTCATCTACGCCTGTTGTGCCGATGAAGGATTCATCAGCGACAGACGATAGTCAGAAAAACGCGAAATAATAATCTTATCTTAATAAAAAAGGGTTGCAACCGGCGGTTGCAACCCTTTTTCTATGTAATACTTTCTGATTATTCCTGAACCAGGATCTTCTTGATATAAGTCTTTTTGTTGTGCTCGATCTTCAGAATGTATAGTCCCGGCAATACTTTACCAGTCGGTTTGATCTGCTGGGCAAACCTTCCGGTAAACGCAGGATAGTTCTGCGAATACACCCTCTGACCCAGTTCATTCAGCATACTGATGTTCAGGTCATCCTTTCCTTTCACTTCAAATTGCAGGAAGAATTCGCCCTTATTCGGATTTGGAGAAGCAATCAACGCGATCTGTGTTCCGTTAATGTCCACAACCGGTGTAGCGCCGAAATTAACTTCGTTGCTGCTTACAGATCCGCAGGCAGCTGAACTAATTACCGTCTTGTATATCCCAGCGGTGGTCGCTGTGAATGTTTGAGCGGTTGCCCCCGGAATAGCTGTGCCGTTAAGATACCATTGGTTTCCGGCTGCAATGCTGCTTGTCAGCAAATTGCCAGCCATCGTAACCACCGGTGTGGCATTGGTCGTTGCTACAACAGGCACTCTGGTGCTCGGACAATTTGCAAGCCTGATACTCATGTCATAGAAATAATAGTAGAAGGCAGCCTGGTTGGTCTGATTGTTCCCGGTAAAGCTGAATATTCCCGGAAGTGCCACAGGATAGGGCGTAGCCGTAAGTCCGTTGTTCCGGTAAATGGTGGCACCATTCGAAAATTCAATAAAAAGGGAATGATTCCCTGTAGCATTTACAGGAAGATTTAAGGAGAAGATGCCTCCTGTATCGCTCGCAAGATTTGCTCCTGTCTTGTAAACATCCAGGGTAGCAGAAGCGGTTTCAACATAGCTAAATCCACCGGAGGCATTGGTCGTTACATTGTCTGCAACAATCACCTTGATCTTTCCCGGCGAACCCACATAGAATCTTACGTTGTCAATGGTCAGCGGAACATTATTCGTAAAATTCATAAGTGCACTGAGACTTGAATAGCCGCCAACCGCAGCCTTACCCGCAGCGCCTGTCAGTCCGGCCTTACCTGGCACTTCATTGACCGACATATAGAAAGTATTATTTGCCGGAATGGTCGTAGTGGTGGTCGAGAATCCAGAAGCGATGGGCGTGGTGGATGTTGCAGAATTATACCAGTTAACGATATTAGAACCTGTGGCTGTTGACTGCAATACTGCAGTTGTTCCGCAAATATTTGCTGTGGCTGCCGGTGGTGCTCCAACGCTGGTCACTGCAAGCGTTATGGTAACCGTATTGTTTCCTGCAAACTGATCGTTTGTGAGATTGGTACTTGCCGCCAGGCTGTATGTATTTCCGGGCTGGGCATTGAAGGATCCGGGGAAAGTGTACACTTTGGAAGCCTGAGGCTGCAGGGTATCAGGGTATACTGCATTAATTGTTGCAACTGTTGTGGCGCCGTTCCGCACGACATATGTCACTGGAAAATTGAACCTGGCAGTTGAGCCAAAGTTGGTCAGTTTTACCGTAACATATTGCGCCGTGTTTCCGCATGATGAGGGCGTTGGTGAAATGATATCGGCAACCCCGACATCGTTTGAGGCTCCCGAGATTTTTACAGAGAAATCTTCGGTCTCGCCACGGCTGTAGGTTCCGCAGGCATTGATGTCGGAAGCAGTGGAAGTCTCCTGCACGATGACGCGCATGAGCAGGGAAGTGTTTTTAACCAGCGTGCCGGGAGTAACGAATGTGCCGGTGAAATTGCCGGTACCATTAATTACCGGGCTTGTTGCAACCAGTTCACCTGAATCAGCAAAATCGCCATCATTATTATAATCGATAAAGATCTTAACCATTTTGGCAACCGAAGTAGCATCACAACTGCTTACCCGCACGAAATAAGGTATTGTTTGTCCGGGTTCCATGCTTAGTGAGGTGGAGGTTTTGTTGGAATACGTGGTGCAACCCGATGCGTTTCCGATACCCGTGTTTCCCAGGGCGACACTGTCGATTCGCGCGCCTGCGTTGGTAGTGGGAGCAGAGCTGCAGTAAGCAGAACCACCAACGCCACTTACGATAAGGGAATAAGCCTGGGCGCCTCTTTGCAGGGTACCCTTATGGGTTACAGTGATCGTATAGGTTTCGCCCGGGGCAGTGTTGTCGATGATGATCTGCTCCACGTTATCGGTTGTATTGTCTCCTCTCGTGGCAGCGGCGGAAGGATTGGCCACATTCAATACAAAAGGCAGGAAGGTGTTACCGCCTTTTGTAACCCTGATATCCAGGTCGTTGACTAATTTTTTGGTGCGACTATTCAGCGGCGCTCCACTTTCTACCGTGCCTTTTGGATCGGTCCATGAAATGGTCACTCTTAGGGGTGATTGTCCGGAAGACACCACATTGGTCGTGAAGTTCGCACCATTAGTAAGGTTGTTCTCCTGAATCAGGTGCGTTGAATTGTTGGCGGTGATCACTGCTGCAGCTTTCTCCATGTTTACCACTCCCCACCCGTATTGATAGTCCGGACCGGGATTTCCGGCATCGTCAGCCGTATGAATTGCAAGGCCTTTGAGCGTTGCGGACCGCATAAAAGTTCCCGGATGCAGTTTGTTGTAATATTCCTGCAGGAGATATAGCGAACCGGTTACGGCCGGTGCTGACATGGATGTTCCGCTTTGAATTTCGTAGTTGTTATCGCCTGACCCACTGGTTGACAAAATGCTTTCGCCGTCGGCTACCACATCAGGTTTAATTCTTCCATCATCGGTGGGACCAATTGCACTGAATGGTGAGAGCACGGCGTCGGTTGCAAAAGACAATCCGCCCGGAATGGCACCGATCGATCCAACAGTAAGTACATTTTTTGCGACGCTGCGATCAGTGATGATGTCATAACCGTCGTTGCTGCTGATTCCATCTGGTCTGGCGCCCTGTGGGGTCATCACCCCCTGCGCATTTGGCCTCCAGTAGGGCTGACCTACGGCAGGGCCGTTTTCATTTCTGGAGTTGCCGGCTGAAGCAACTATTAGATAGAATGGGGCATTATAGGCAATCGAATCAAAGAGTAAGGAACCAGTGCTATAGTATCCAAATTTGTAATCTTCCGTACTGCCCGGCAGACCGGAGAACTCCCAGCGATTGGAGGAATCTGCATTGCGATTCCAGCCTGCAACACCCGAGTAAGAGTGGTTAGAAACCAGCAGGTTTGGTGCTTCGGCCATCATCTCTCCAAAATCGGAGCTTCCAAGAAAATCATAGGCAAGCAGCTGTTGCGCACCGAATGACATTCCCTTTGCAGCCGGATTAATACCTGCTGCGATGAGTGTTCCGGTAACGTGTGTGGCGTGTGAACTAACACTGGGTGAGTTGTCTTTCTGAAGCACACGTCCGGTAAGTTCCACATGCGAACCCAGTATTTTTCCTCCATCCCAGATCCCGATTTTTCCCCTTACACTGGCCGAAGATCCGTTCAATGAAAGGCCGGTACTGCCTCCCGGCCATAAAGTGTTGGTTCTGATGGTGGCTGCGGAAGTAATGTTATTGTCAAGTTTCAGATAGATCGGATAACCCATATCATCAACGCCCACCAGGTGAGCGATGGATCCGTGGTCGCCATTGATCATCATCTGCCAGCCGCGGTCTTTAGCCAGTTTGAGAACGTTTCGAAAATCTGTGTCGGCTTCCTGGATTCTCCGGGCAGAGGCATTTCTTAATATTTGCGTCTCGGTTTTGACCTGGGCGTGAAGGTCGAGAGTAGTGAGCACGAGGATACACAGGCAGGCGGGTACAAATCCGAAAACTTTCATAGAGAATCTTTAAACGATCTTAAAAATACATTATTATAGACAGTACCACCAGAATTGTGATATTTTTATGCCCTGCGCCAACACCGCAACCACCCTGTAAAACATTCATTATGCGCCGCCGGTCCAAGTCGTTTTTACTCATTCTTCCTTCCATTATTGTGTGCTTCTCATACTTCTGCATTTTTGGAAAGAAGTCAGGGATCCAGGGCACGGTTTTAAAGGTTACCGGTAATCAAATGCCTTCGCCCGACCGGGCACCATCGGTTCCAAAAGGAATAAAAGCCACCGTCCTGATTCACGAACTGACCAACCTGAGTCAGGTGACGCGGGTTCAGCAGTCGGCCGCATACACTGCCATCAATTCAAAACTGGTTCAGACGGTTGAGTCTAAAGAAGACGGCACCTTTAAAATCAAACTTCCTCCGGGAAAATATTCGTTGTTTATTAAGACCGAAACAGGTTTTTATTCTAATGGGTTCGATGCACAGAACAATATTCAGCCCGTAGAGGTTGTAAAGAAAAAAATGTCGAAGGTTGAGCTCAGGCTTGACAACGCTGCCGTCTATTGAAGCGATAGCGTATATTTGGCGCCGCGATTATGAATTTGCAGGATCTGAGTGAGAAATATTTGAAGTCCCCCCGTGTTTTTGAACTGGTGGACAAGTTGTCATTCTCTAAACCGTCCCGGTTCTATCTTAAAAACCTCAGAGGAAGCTCGACCGAGTTCATTCTTAGTGCGATTTTCCAGCATGAATCTGGTAGTCAGCTTAACCACCTGGTGGTTTTGAATGATGCTGAAGAGGCGGCATATTTTCACAATACGCTCGAAAACCTCACCCGGGCGCTGGACCTTTTTTATTTCCCTTCATCTTTTAAGAACAGAAAAAATTTCAGCCTGCTCAACAGCAGTCATGTGATGCTTCGCACTGAAGCGCTGAGCAAGCTGAGCATGGGCGGAAATAAGAAGCTCATCATCACGTATCCTGAAGCACTGGCAGAGAAAGTGGTATTTCAAAAAGCTCTTGCGGACAGCATCATCAACATTCGCACTGCCGAAACCATTGACCTCGACGGTTTAATGCGCACGCTGAACGGCTACAATTTTGAAAGAACCGATTTTGTTTATCAGCCTGGTCAATTCGCCTTACGGGGAGGCATACTCGATATTTACTCTTTCGGAAATGAAAAGCCTTACCGCCTTGAGCTTTTCGGGAATGAAGTGGATTCGATCAGGATCTTCGACCCGGAATCTCAGTTGAGTGAACGGAAACTGCTGCAGGTGAGCATCATCCCGAATATTGAAACACAGTTTGGAGATGAAACAAAGGTCTCGCTTCCTGAGTTTCTTCCTGATAACACAGTCGTTTGGCTGCATGACTGGGATGTAATCAAAGAGAAGATGCTTGAACAGGAAGAGGACATAGCCATGTTCTTCGAACGCAGAGAGCAGGCTGTTGTGTCAGAGGACGATCAGGAAAGAGCCGATCTCAGCCCCGGCGATTTCGTTTCTGCAGGAAGCCTTTATCATGAAATGCTGGGAAGGCATGTGGTGGAATTCGGATACAGTTCAACCTTCAGAGAAGAAGGCGACAGTGCCGAACAGATATTGATTGAGTTCGCCACTAGTGAACAGCCCGCTTTTAACCGGCAGTTTGATATGCTGATCAGGGACCTGAAAGGCTGGGAGGCGAAAAAATTTGCCATCTATTTGTTTGCTGATAATCCCCGCCAGCTTGAAAGGCTCCACAGCATCTTCACAGATCTTAAAGCGGAAATCCTGTTTACGCCGGTTCCCGTGTCCATTCACGAAGGTTTTATCGATGAGGATCTCAGAATCGTGTGTTATACCGATCACCAGATTTTTCAGCGATATCACAAATACAAGGTAAAGCAGGCTTATAATAAAAATAAGGCGATAACCCTGCGCACCCTGCGGGACCTTCAGCCGGGAGATTATGTTACGCATATCGACCATGGCGTAGGTACATACAGCGGTCTTCAGAAGATAGAAGCCAACGGAAAAATTCAGGAAGCGGTAAGGATCATTTACCGGGATAACGATATCCTTTATGTGAATATCAATTCACTTCATAAGATTTCGAAATATACCGGCAAGGAAGGAACGGTGCCCAAGATCAATAAGATCGGGAGTGATGTCTGGAATAAATTAAAAGAGAAGACAAAGACCAAGGTCAAGGAAATTGCTTTTGATCTTATCAAGCTTTATGCAAAGCGGAAGGCACAGGAAGGCTTTTCTCATTCGCCGGACAATTACATGCAGACCGAGCTTGAGGCTTCGTTTATTTATGAGGACACTCCGGATCAGAGCAAGGCAACGGCCGACGTAAAAAAAGATATGGAATCCACTTCGCCTATGGACAGGCTGGTGTGTGGTGACGTTGGATTCGGAAAGACCGAGGTGGCCATTCGGGCGGCTTTCAAAACCTGCCTCGACGGTAAGCAGGCGGCAGTACTGGTGCCTACAACCATTCTTGCTTTTCAGCACTATAAAACTTTCAGTGAGCGACTCAAAGATTTTCCTGTAACGGTCGATTACGTGAATCGATTTAAATCTGCCAAAGACAAAAAGGAAACATTGCAGCGGCTGGAAGAGGGAAAGGTTGACATCATCATTGGAACCCATTCACTGCTGGCCAAGGATGTGAAGTTTAAGAACCTCGGACTGATGGTGATTGATGAAGAACAGAAATTCGGAGTAGCGGCCAAAGAGAAGCTGAAAACGCTTCGGACAAATGTTGACTGTCTTACCCTAACGGCTACGCCTATCCCACGTACGCTGCAGTTTTCGCTTATGGGTGCCCGTGACCTCAGTATCATTAATACGGCTCCGCCAAACAGGCAACCGATTCAAACTGAAGTTGGCGTATTTAATGAAGATGCCATCAGGGATTATATCTATTATGAGACCGAACGTGGCGGCCAGGTTTTCTTTATTCATAACAGGGTGATGGGCCTTTCGGAGATGGCCGCGCTCATCCAGGGACTTTGCCCTGACCTGAGTATTGGTCATGCACATGGGCAGCTCGAAGGGCATGTGCTGGAAGAAAGGATTCTGGATTTTATCAACCGGAAATACGATGTGCTCGTTTGTACCAACATTGTTGAAAGCGGTGTGGACATCCCGAATGTGAACACGATCATCGTCAACAATGCGCACCAGTTCGGGCTCAGTGACCTTCACCAGCTGAGGGGACGGGTGGGCCGAAGCAATAAAAAAGCTTTTTGTTATCTGCTGGCACCTCCTCAAAGTACACTCCCGAGTGATTCGCGCAAGCGTTTGCAAACTCTGGAACAGCATAGTGATCTCGGCAGCGGCTTCCAGATTGCGATGCGTGACCTTGACATCAGGGGTGCCGGTAACATGCTCGGCGGTGAGCAGACAGGCTTTATTTCGGAGATCGGTTTCGAAATGTATCAGAAGATTCTTGATGAGGCGATCAGGGAATTGAAAAGAACTGATTTCAAGGATCTCTTTAAAGAAGAGATCCAGCTGCAGGAGGATTATGTGAAAGACTGTACCATTGATACTGACCTTGAGATACTGATCCCCGATAAATATGTTGAAAGCATCACGGAGAGATTATCGCTCTATACGCGACTGGACAACTGTGATTCGGAAGAGGAGCTGCAGCATTTTCATGAAGAAATGATAGACCGGTTTGGACCGATACCACAGCAGGTAGAAGACTTGTTCGTTACCGTTAGATGCAGAAAAATGGCGGTGGCGCTTGGCTTTGAGCGACTGATGCTTAAAGATGAAGTATTGCGTTGTTATTTTATCAACAAGCCTGATTCAAAATATTTCGAATCTGCCACCTTCGATGCCATATTGAAATATATTCAGAATGCTACCAACAAGGCAAAGCTGAAACAGACCGGCAGAAACTTTCTGCTGATAGTTGATGACATTAAAAGTATGGAAGCATTGCACCGGTTTCTGAAGTTGATGCATACAGCCATCATCGCTCCCGTTGCGGTAGTAGCTTAAAAGTCAGAGACTTTTTTCCATTTCAAAATGGGGTATGGTCACTTCAGCAAATTCTTCTCCTACCACTTTATATCCCAGGCGCTCATAGAATCCGAGTGCGGTTTTTCGCGCGTGCATGTTGAGTTTCCTGAAACCCAGGTCGCGGGCGATGTTCTCAGCAAAAATCATCAGGGCTCTGCCAATGCCTTTGCCCTGATTATTATTTAGCACCGCCATCTGGCGAAGGCGGCAGTTTTTATCATCGTTTTTTACAAGCATACAGCAGCCGAGCATCTTGTCATCTTCAAAGGCGGCTATGAGAATCTCATTTTTTTCCTGTTCAAGTTCTTCATTAGAAAATTCCAGACCAAGAGGCTTGCGCAAAATGTCATTGCGCAATCGTACCATCTGCTCGTATTCCTTGCTCCCGTGATCTATAATTTTCAAAGCCATTCAATAGTATTTTGGAATTTTCGCTCCGAATTTACGCAAAAGGACATACAAAAACTTTGTCTTCATAAACTAAATGAAGGGCTGGTAAGATCATTGCATAGTTCATGATGAGTTTGCAGTAATTGAAGATGAGATGGATGAATCGATTCTGTGGATATTTGCGAAGTGGCAAACTAAACAACTGATAATCAAATTTCCATGGAAGGCTGGAAGCCTTATGGGAAGGAGATTTCGGGGTGAAAATTAAAAATCTCTTACTGATTGCTTTTAAGTCAAAAACTATATTTTTGCAGCCGTAACTAAACTTTACAAAAATGTCAGACATAGCTACAAGAGTTAAAAAGATCATCGTTGACAAACTGGGTGTAGACGAAGCAGAGGTAACCAACGAAGCTTCTTTTACCAATGATCTTGGTGCCGACTCTTTAGATACAGTAGAACTTATTATGGAATTCGAAAAGGAATTCAACATCTCTATCCCTGATGAGCAGGCTGAAACCATTACAACAGTAGGACAGGCAACAGCTTACCTGGAAGAACACGCTAAGTAGTTTTTTCCAGCGATATCCGCATATCTTTCAATCCGCCTTTGACAGCTTTCGGGCTTAAATGGCGGATTTATCACATCTTAAATTCCGGTAGTCCTTATGGAATTCAAAAGAGTAGTCGTTACTGGCATTGGAGCATTGACCCCATTGGGCAATAACCTTGATGATTATTGGAATAATCTTGTCAATGGAGTTTCGGGTGCTGATCTCATTACTCAGTTTGATGCGTCAAAATTCAAGACCAGGTTCGCCTGTGAACTGAAGAATTTTGAGCCTACCGATTTTCTCGATAAAAAAGAGGCGCGTAAGCTTGACCGCTTTACGCAGACCGCCATCGTCGCCAGCGACCAGGCCGTGCTGGATGCAGCGATATCAAAGGATAATGTAGATCCTGACCGCGTCGGCGTCATCTTTGCCAGTGGGATCGGCGGCCTGATCACCTTTCAGGAAGAGGTAATGAACTTTGCTAAAGGTGATGGCACTCCCCGTTTTAATCCATTCTTTATTCCCAAGATGATCCTTGATATTGCATCGGGGCAGATCTCGATGCGTCATGGATTCAGAGGTCCGAACTACGCTGTAGTAAGTGCCTGTGCTTCGTCGACCAACGGTATTATTGAAGCATTCAATACCATCCGAAACGGTAAAGCCGATATCGTGCTAACCGGCGGGAGTGAGAGTGTCATCCGTGAAGCCGGTGTTGGCGGATTTAATGCCATGAAGGCCCTCAGCGAAAGGAACGATGATCCAAAAACTGCGAGCCGCCCGTATGACAAAGACAGGGACGGCTTCGTAATTGGTGAAGCTGCAGGTGTATTGATTCTCGAAGATCTCGATCATGCGCTGGCAAGAGGTGCTAAAATTTATTGTGAAATAGCAGGCGGAGGCGCTACTGCCGATGCCCATCATATCACGGCCCCTCATCCTGAAGGACTGGGTGCAAAGAATGTGATGATAGCTGCACTTGCTGACGCAGGCATGAAGCCCGAGGATATTGATTATATCAATACTCATGGTACATCCACACCACTTGGTGACGGGGCAGAAGTAAAAGCGATCTCGATGGTTTTTGGAGAGCATGCTTACAAGCTCAACATCAGTTCAACAAAATCCATGACGGGTCACTGTCTGGGTGCCGCTGGAGTGATTGAAGCCATTGCCTGTATCAAATCAGTAATGACTGACATAGTTCCTCCAACCATCAATCATTTTACCGATGATGATGAGCTTGATCCGGGACTGAATTTCACTTTTAATAAGGCACAGCACAGAACAGTAAACGCCGCGCTCAGCAACACCTTTGGTTTTGGCGGACACAACGCTGCAGTAATTGTAAAAAAATACATTGCATGATTCTGCCTGGCTTTCATGCCCGCGCTCTTACAAATTTCTCTTCGGTAAACAGAATTTCTTAAAAAAAACGTAGCTTTCCTTGTGGGTTTGCTTGATTTCTTTTTTAAAAGTTCTGCCAGAGTTCCTTCCTATAAGAAACAACTCCGTAACGTTCTCGGATTTACTCCTGGTTCTGTATCGCTATATAAAACTGCACTTACTCACAGGTCTGTCAAAGACGGCGCTGCAGATAATAATGAACGGCTCGAATATCTTGGTGATGCGATCCTGAGTGCCATCGTTGCCGATTTTCTCTTCAAAAAATATCCATACAAAGACGAGGGCTTTCTTACAGAAATGCGCAGCAAAATGGTAAACCGTTCAACGCTGAACGATATAGCCATCAAGATGGGCATGAGGAAGATTACGAATTTCAACAAGTTTGATAATTCACTCAAGATGAGTCAGATTTTTGGCAACACGCTTGAAGCTGTCGTAGGTGCCATATATCTGGATAAGGGTTTTATTGCGTCACGCCGATGGATCATCGAAAGAGTGATTTTCACTTATCTGTTTATGGATGATCTCGAGAATCTCGAGATCAATCACAAGAACAAGCTTTATGGTTGGGCAAACAAGAAGGGCAAAACGCTCGAGTTTCAGACCATTGAGGAAAAGGTGGAAAACGGACGCCGGTTGTTCACGGTAGGAGCAGTGGTAAATGGTGTGATTGTTTCCCAAGGTAAGGCATATAATAAGAAAGACGCCAGTCAGATAGCCGCTCAGCTTGCTGTTGATAAATTAGGTCTCGGCAAAGAGGCCGACATTCCGGTAGAGTAAAATCCCCACTGGTTCCGTATCGCCCACAAACGGTTTAACACGAGAAGTCCATCAATTCAGTTAGTTTTGCCCTCTGTATCCATGCTTAAGTTTCCTATCTATCTTGATAATAATGCGACCACCGCCTGCGACCCACGGGTTGTAGAGGAGATGCTGCCTTATTTTACCGAGCATTACGGAAACGCTGCAAGCAGAAGTCACGCTCTGGGATGGATAGCCGAAGAGGCCGTTGACCTGGCCCGCGAAAGAGTTGCCTCACTGATAGGCTCAGAACCAAAGGAGATCGTGTTCACATCCGGAGCCACCGAAGGCGTTAATCTGGCTATCAAAGGGGTTTTCGAGATGTACACCGGCAAGGGCAATCATCTCATCACTACAGTTACTGAACATAAGGCGGTACTCGATACCTGCAGGCATCTGGAGAAAATCGGCGCTGAGGTCACCTACCTTCCGGTTGACAGTAACGGACTGATAAATCTTTCGGAACTTCAATCTGCCATCCGTCCGACAACCATTCTGATCTCCGTGATGTACGCGAATAATGAAATGGGTACCATCCAGCCCATCAGAGAGATCAGTAAGATAGCCCGTGAAAAGGGCGTATTGTTTTTTACCGATGCCACCCAGGCGGTTGGTAAAATCCCCGTCAATGTTCATGATGATGGCATAGATCTGATGACCTTTTCAGCGCATAAACTATATGGACCAAAAGGCGTAGGTGCCCTGTATGTTCGCAGAAGGGATCCCCGCGTAAAACTAACTGCCCAGATGGATGGCGGAGGACATGAACGCGGCAATCGCAGCGGCACCCTGAACGTGCCGGGGATCGTAGGTTTTGGAAAAGCCTGCGAAATCTGCGCGGATTCACTGCTCGTAGAAGAGAAGCGGTTAGAAAACTTAAGAAATAAACTCGAGGCCGGTCTTGAAAGGATAGAGGAGATGAAACTGAACGGAAGCCGCGAACACCGTCTGCCTCATGTGTTGAATATATCGTTTCGATATGTTGATGGTGAAGGGTTGCTGATGGCGCTTAACAAGAAGATAGCTGTGTCGTCGGGTTCGGCTTGTACCTCAGCTTCGATGGAACCATCCTATGTACTAAAAGCACTGGGACTGACCGACGACCTGGCTCATGCATCCATCCGGCTGGGGCTTGGTCGGTTCACTACTGAGGAGGAGATCGATTATGCGATGGAGCAAATCGCCAGCGTAGTAGAGCAAATTCGAACATCCGGCCCCCTCTGGGAATTATATAAAGAAAAAAAACTGGAAACCGCCGCCGGGACCTGAACGGGTGGCTTTCTTTCACACATAAATTTTAAGAACATGATTTACATCAGCGATAAAGCAAAAGAAAAAGTTCAGCATCTCATGGACGAAGCGTCTGCGAAGGGAGATGGTGAGTATTTCCTTCGGGTATCTGTTGTAGGCGGTGGATGTTCGGGACTTAGTTACAAGATGGACTTCGACAATAACCAGAAACCATCAGACCAGGTGTTTGAGGATAATGGTATAAAAGTGGTCACAGATCTTAAAAGTTTTCTGTACCTCGTAAACACTACACTTGATTTCACCGACGGGCTTAACGGAAAAGGGTTTCACTTTAGCAACCCCAACGCCAGCCGAAGCTGCGCCTGTGGGGAAAGTTTCGCAGTGTAGTTTAAAGCAGTTATTATCAAGGCCTCCTGTTCACCAGGGGGCTTTGTCGTTTATGCAATGTTTAAAAATTATAGAATAGAACGTCCTTAAAAAGTGAGATCCCGCCTTTTGGGAGCGGGATCTGCGTGCAGTTGGTATTGGTCACATATTTAAAAGGAAAATGACCAGATATATAATTTCAGTAGGATGGTCTTTGAAACAGCGGAAACCGGTTTAAAGTTTCCCGCAGCAACTTGTTGTAGTATATGACAAGGGCTTAAATCGAAATGCTGCATCATTTCATAATTTTTTTTTAAAAAGGCATTTATTTGCAAATGTTAATCCTCTGCGGCAGCCCTGAAGAGGTATCTTAGCTAAGGGACAACGGTTTCCATCACCTCCAATAATCAGAAGAATCAACCTATGTGGCCAATCTGGAAGAAAGAATTCAGTCAGTACTTTAGCAGTCTGACCGGCTTTATCGCGATTCTGGTCTTCCTTCTCCTCAACGGATTTATTCTCTTTGTTTTCCCTGATACCAACATTTTCGACTTTGGATACGCTACACTGGAGAAGTTTTTTTCTCAGGCCCCATGGATACTGTCGCTTCTGCTACCTGCCATCACGATGCGCAGCTTCTCAGATGAACTTCGTTCGGGCACTTACGAAACCCTTGCTACAAGGCCACTTACCCGCTGGCAAATCATTACGGGAAAATATCTTGGGAGCCTCTCCATTGCCATAATTGCCTTGCTGCCAACGATCGTCTATGCGATCTGCATTCAGATGCTTGCTGAAGGCGACGGCCTGGATAGTGGTGCCGCGATTGGATCTTACATTGGCTTGTTCTTTCTTTCTGCAGCATTCACCGCAATCGGCATCTTCTGCAGCAGCCTCTCGGTTAATGCCGTTGTGGCTTTCTTACTTAGTGCCGTAGCCTGCCTGCTGCTGTACAATGGATTTTCACTCATCAGCCGTATACCTGTTTTTGTTTCCGGCGCCGACTACTATATCGAGATGCTTGGGATAGATTTTTACTATCGTAGTATCAGCAGAGGAGTCATCGACAGTCGTGACATTGTGTATTTTTTCAGCCTCATCTTTCTCTTTCTTTATATCACCCGTAACCGACTTGCAAGTAACTAAACATGGCAAAATCAAATAAATCAAAGTTTGGTCTGCTGCTGGTGATCGGATTGCTGGTAGTGATAAATATCCTGTCCGGTCTGTTTCATGGCCGTCTAGACCTAACAGCTGAGAAACGATACACCCTGTCAGAGCCCACAAAATCGATGCTCAGAAGTCTGCCAGATCCGGTTCATCTCACAATATTTCTTTCCGGTGATATGCCTGCTGGTTTTAAAAAGCTGGCGAGTTCCACTGAGGAGATGCTGCAGGATTTTAAAGAATACGGAAAAGGGAACATCACCTATTCTTTTGAGAAGCCGGGAGAGGGATTGTCAGACGATGCCAAGAACGTTTTTATTGATTCGCTCAGTCGACTTGGTCTTTCACCAATGAATGTAAAGGCCCAAAGCAAGGAAGGTGAGAGCCGGGCAGAACAGTATATTTATCCGGGAGCCCTGGTAACCTACCACGGACGTGCCACAGCCATTGATTTTCTGCAGGGGCAAAGCGCCGTTGACGGCATCAATTCGCTGAATAATGCTGAGGCGCTGTTGGAATACAAACTTTCGGGCACCATTCATAAACTCACCCAGGATACAGTTCCCTGGGTCGGGTATCTGGTAGGTAATGGCGAGTCGATGTCATACAACGTTTATGATCTGGTAAATACCCTAAAGGCTTCTTATAATTTCAGGTTTGTTCCGATTGACGAAGTGGGCATGATCCCCGATGTTTTCAAAGCAATGCTTATCGTAAAACCTACGCAGCCGTTTACTGATATGCAGAAGCTCAAGATCGATCAATACATCATGCACGGTGGCAAAGTGATGTGGCTGATCGACAATCTTTATGCAGAATACGACAGTCTGCAAAGATCCCAGACTGATTTTGTAGCCTTCGAAAGGGGGTTAAATATTGATGACCAGCTGTTCAGATATGGAGTGCGAGTAAACACGGACCTCGTGCTCGATCTCAACAGCGACCAGCTTCCGTCGGTGGTGGGAAACGTTGGTGGCAAGCCACAGATGGAACTACTGCCCTGGCCCTACTTCCCCCTGCTTGTAAATACCAACGGGCACCCGATCGCAAAAAATCTGGATTATGTTGTATCACAGTTTCCTTCTTCTATTGATACCGTAAAAGCAGGAGACGTAAAAAAGACCATTCTTCTTTCAACTTCAGGTCAGGCTAAAACACTTCCCAGTCCGGCGAAAGTCACTTTACAGGTTTTAAAGACAAAGGAGGACTACGACAGTTATGTAAAGAAAGATGTTCCCGTGGCGGTATTGCTGGAGGGCAAATTTAATTCGCTTTTTGCCAACAGGCTTACCACTCAGATGAGGGATACCCTTTCTCTTTACCAGATGCCTTTTCTTTCAGCGGGTGGCGGTGATGGCAAAATGATTGTTGCCTCCGACGGAAATATTGCGCTCAATGAAGTGTCGCAGAAACAGGGGCCACTCACCATGGGACGTAATCTGTATACCGGTTACCAGTATGCGAATAAGGACTTTATGGTGAACAGCATCGAATATCTCACCGATAATTCAGGCATACTTCAAACGCGTAGCAAAGACTTTACGCTCAGGCTTCTCGACAAAACAAAAGTAGAGGAGCAACGTGGGTTATGGCAGGTCATTACGATTGTGGTGCCGGTGGTGCTGATTGTTTTGTTCGGGATTATCTACCAGTATCTGCAGCGCAGGCGCTACCGTTCAACCCTTCGTCCTGCTTCGGTTTCATAGAAAAACCGCCATATCCGTCCCGCTAAATTTTCAAGGCTTATCTTTATCACTAATTAATTGCGTGAATGAGACCCGAGTACCTGGTTTTTGCGATAGTGTTGGTAGTGGCCCTTGTGATAGATCTTGGAGTTCTGAGTAAAAAGAATACTACGATTTCCATTTCCAAAGCATTGTGGCAGACAATCTTCTGGGTTGCGCTGGCGATGGGCTTTTTCGTGTATTTGTGGATAGATCAGCGGCATGCGGTGCAGCCCCATAGAATTCCTCTCGAATACCTGAGCGCCTACCTGATGGAATGGTCGCTGAGCATTGATAACATTTTTGTCTTTATCCTGATTTTCTCCTTTTTCAAGATCGAAGAAAAATACTATGCAAGAGTATTGCTGATAGGTATTCTCACGGCGATCTTACTGCGCATTCTTTTTATTACAGTCGGTATCGGACTGATCCATCGTTTTGAATGGCTGCTTTATGTATTTGGTGCCATCCTTATTTACACAGGCATTCAGATGTTCAGGGCCAAAGAAGGTGAGAGCAGCGATCTTTCTCAAAATAGAATTTATAAGTTTTTGATTCGCTTTATCCCTGTGACCTCAGAAGAACACGGTGGAAAATTCATGATCGAAAAAAACGGCAAGAAGTATTTTACCTATATGTCGCTTGTTGTGCTTATGCTCGCCGGAACTGACATTGTTTTTGCGCTTGATTCGATCCCGGCGGTATTTGCGATCTCGCAGGACAGCCTGGTGATCTACACTTCTAATATATTTGCGGTACTGGGTTTAAGGTCTCTCTTCTTCCTGCTTCGTGGTGCCATCAACAAATTTACCTACCTGCCACAGGGTATCGCTGTCGTACTGGTATTTATCGGTTTGAAAATGTTACTGGAGTATTTTGTAAGCGTGCCGATCTACATCTCTTTGCTGGTGATTGTGATCTGTATCGTTGGTTCAATACTGTATTCAGTGAATAAGGCAGATGAGGAAGCAGAAGTTGAAACAAAATAATAAGGTTTGAAATATAGTATTGAGGATATTGCGGCGATAGTTAAGGGAGAATTTTCAAGCACAAGACCGGCTTCCATCATAGAAGACCTGCTGATGGACAGTCGAAAACTCATCTTTCCGGAGACCACGCTTTTCTTTGCGCTCACCGGCCCCCGCAGAAATGGTCAGCAGTTTATTCCGGAGCTTTACGAGAAAGGCGTTTTCAATTTTATAGTAGGGGAAGACATTAATTACATCGATTACCCCGGAGCAAATTTTATCCGGGTTAAAAATGTGATGCAGGCCCTGCATGCAGTTGTGATCCATCACAGGAAACTGTTTAATATTCCGGTTATTGGTATTACGGGCAGCAACGGTAAAACGATTGTGAAAGAGTGGCTCAACCAGTTGCTTGAGGACAAATATTCTATCGTAAGAAGTCCCAAAAGTTATAATTCACAGATAGGCGTTCCGCTGAGTGTATGGCAGATGAGCGAGGCGTATAATCTCGCAATATTTGAGGCCGGAATTTCTGAAAGCGATGAGATGACCAAACTGGAAAAGATCATCCAACCGACCATTGGCGTTTTCACCAATATCGGCGAGGCGCACGGAGAAGGATTTCTGAATATCCGGCAGAAAGTGAATGAGAAGCTGCAGCTTTTTAAGAATGTAAAAACACTTATTTATTGCCGGGATTATCCGCCGATTAATGAAAGCATCGCGTCTTTTATTAAACAGCTTGCAGCACCGGGAACAAATTTCTTCAGCTGGAGCGCCAAAACCGAGGCCACATTAAGGATCCAGACCATTCACCGGTCACAGAACAGCACGGAGATTACCGCGAAATATAAAGAAGATGTCATTTCCATCACGATCCCCTTTATTGATGAGGCTTCAATAGAAAATGCCATTACTTCCTGGGCAACGGTTTTAAGTATGAATATTTCCCAGGAATCAGTGCGGGATAAATTTCTGAAACTGACACCGGTTGCCATGAGACTGGAACTGAAAAGTGGTGCCAGCAATTGCTCCATCATCAATGACAGTTACAGTGCGGATCTGAGCTCACTAAAAATTGCGCTGGACTTTCTGGCTCACCAGCATCAACATTCGAAGAAAACAGTCATACTTTCTGACATACTTCAGAGTGGCAAAAATGAAAAGGACCTTTACCAGGAGATTGCCGATGCTCTTCAGCAAAGAACGGTGAACCGTTTGATCGGCATCGGTCAGCATATTTCCAGACATCACCAGCCATTCGAGAAGATCGCCGGACTGCAATGCCTTTTCTTCCCTTCTGTTGAGGCATTTTTAAAAGAGTTTACAACGATCGGTTTTAATAATGAAACCATCTTATTAAAGGGAGCCAGGGTATTTCAATTCGAGCAGATCGGCAGACTGCTTGAGCAGAAGGTTCATCAGACTGTTTTGGAGATCGATCAGAATGCGCTGTTGCACAATCTGAGGCAGTATCAGAATTTCATCCGGCCAGAGACGAAACTAATGGCAATGGTGAAAGCCTTTTCCTACGGCAGCGGCAGCTACGAGATTGCTAATCTGCTTCAGTTTCAGAAAGTTGATTACCTCGCCGTGGCCTATGCCGATGAAGGTGTTGACCTGCGCAAAGCCGGTATTACCATTCCTATCATGGTCATGAATCCGGAGGAGAACACTTTCGATACCATGCAGCTTTATGACCTGGAACCTGACATCTACTCATTTGGTTTGCTCGAGAGTTTCAGCAATTTTCTGCGAAAGAAGCGGATTGAAAAATATCCCATCCACATCGAAATCGAAACGGGCATGAACCGGCTGGGATTTCCGGCGAACGAAGTGGAGCGCCTCGCCGAGCAATTAAAGCACAATGTGTTTTTGGTGAAATCTGTTTTTAGTCATTTGGTAGCAAGCGAAGACCCTGCCCAGGACGAATTCACCAGGCATCAGGCCTGGCTGTATTTCGAGGCCTGTGACAAACTTCATAAAATCACCGGATTTCATTTTATCCGCCACCTGGCAAATTCTGCTGCTATAATCCGTCATCCGGATCTGCAACTGGATATGGTAAGACTAGGGATCGGTTTATATGGTGTCGCAGGAAGTAATCACCACGAGCTCGACCTGATGGAAGCCTCGACCCTGAAAACGACGATTGCCCAGATCAAGGCAATTCAGGCCGGAGAGTCTGTAGGATATGGAAGAAAAGGTGTTGTACAACGAGACTCACTTGTTGCTACTGTAAGACTTGGTTACGCCGACGGATACCCGCGCAGGCTGGGTAACGGAAAAGGACGAATGTGGGTAAGAGGAAAGCTGGCTCCGGTAGTCGGGAACATCTGTATGGACATGACGATGATTGACGTGACCGATGTTGAAGGTGTAAGCGAAGGAGACGTGGTTGTCGTTTTCGGGAAAGAGCTCTCCGTAAGTGAACTGGCAGGCTGGGCAGAAACCATTCCTTACGAAATCATGACCGGCATCTCGCAGCGTGTAAAGCGTGTTTACTATGAATAGTGGGCTATATTTGTGTTTAAACTTTTGAAGTGAAGGCCAGATCAGTTTTCCTTTTGATACTCTTGATTCTTGTGGCAGACCAGGCGCTGAAAATCTGGGTCAAAACACATATGCCGCTGAGCTATACCTGGGACGAATTTCATACTATGCTCACTCCGTACGACAGGGGCATTCGCCCACTGGGTTGGAAGAGCAGCTGGTTTCAGATTTACTTCGTTGAAAATGAGGGAATGGCATGGGGCTGGAAGTTTGGCGGTGACTGGGGAAAGATGGCACTCACGCTATTCCGCCTGATCGCTGTGATCTTTGGTGTTTTCTACCTTGCCAGCATCATCCGTAAAAAATATCACGCAGGTTTTATCGTGTGTGCAAGTCTGATATTCGCGGGTGCTTTTGGTAACCTGATTGACAGCATGTTCTACGGACTGATCTTTGAGGAAAGCACTTATACAAGTGTTGCAAGAATTTTTCCTGCGAAGGGATATGCAGGCTTCCTGCACGGGAAAGTAGTGGACATGTTGTATTTCCCGATCATCAATGCGAATTACCCGTCATGGGTCCCTTTTGTTGGTGGTAACTCCTTCGAGTTTTTTAGTCCGGTATTTAATATTGCAGACGCTGCGATCTCTATTGGTGTGATCGCAATTCTTTTATTTCAGAAGCGGTTTTTTAAGCCGGAAGATGAGAAGCCAAAGCATCCGGTCGTGGAAACCAATTCTCACGTAAATGATCATATTCAGATCTCCTGACAAATTATTATAAAGTATATGAAGAGATATTTTTATTTGATGTTGATGATGGTGCCGGTTTTTCTGGTGTCCTGTCAGAAAGAAATCAGCCTCGAAACAGGTGGACGCCCTGGTGACAGTACAACATCTCCCACCACGAATGATTGTAAGCTTGCGAATATTATCGAGTATGATAAAACTACCGGGAAAAGTACTTATGCCTACCTGACCACTTTCAACAGTGATCATAAGCTTACGGTGCTTGATGCTGTAGACAGTTCTGCCGGAGTTATCTATTCGAGTTTTGCACTCACCTATCCGACCGGAAAAATACAGCTGGATGCAAAACAGTTTTTTGTTACAGGCTCCGACGGCAAGGTCACTGAATTTCACGGGTTCCAGGATCCTGAAAACAAATTGGGTTACAGGATTATCGCGAAGTATACCTACAATGCTTCCGGTCAGCTTACACTTAAAACAATAGCTTACGATTCGCTGCCAAATGCGACTGTACTCCAATACAAATTCACCTATTCAGGAGGTAACCTGGTAAAACAGGACGTGGAAGGTTTTTACCTCGGATCGTTTGTGCGTTTCAGTACTGCTGACTTCACTTACGACGCCACTAAAACGGTTAAGAAATTTCTTTATGTATATGGAGGAAGTCCTGAGTTAAATCTTTTTCAGCCCGCAATTATTTCAGGAACCGAGAATACCAACCCCGTTACGAAGATTGTTGTATCAGACGTAAATTTCCTTCAGGGTAATACTTTGACGGTATCAAGCACAACCAATTTTTCAAATTACGTGATCGATTCAAGGGGCTATGTGCAAAGCTTTGAAGTGACGGGGGATGACTATAATGAGGGGAATTTATATTCCGATAAAAGATACCGGCTCACCTATCACTGTTATTAAAAACACGCATCTTTTTATAAAAAAAGTCCCCTGGTTTTCAGGGGACTTTTTTGTGATTATATCTTTCCAACCATGTTTGCCGGAACCACCCACTGATCGAATTCTTCAGGGGTTACATAACCCAGCTTTACGGCCATTTCTTTCAGGGTCGTCCCTTCCTTATGCGCTTTCTGTGCAATTTCTGCCGCTTTGTAGTAGCCTATCTTTGTATTAAGAGAAGTTACCAGCATCAGGGAATTATCTACATGCTTTTTAATATTCTCCTCGATGGGTGCGATACCCACTGCGCATTTATTATTGAAGCTTACGCATCCGTCACCGATGAGTCTCGCCGAATGCAGGAAGTTATAGATCATCACGGGTTTAAATACATTCAGCTCAAAATGACCGGTGGCTCCACCGATATTAATGGCCACATCATTTCCCATTACCTGCGCGGCGATCATGGTGAGCGCTTCAGACTGCGTCGGGTTTACTTTACCCGGCATGATCGAAGATCCCGGCTCGTTATCCGGAATGAAAAGTTCGCCTATCCCTGACCGTGGTCCGGAAGAGAGTATGCGTACGTCGTTGGCTATTTTCATCAGACTTACCGCCACTGTTTTCAGTGCGCCGTGAGCCTCAACGATGGCATCGTGCGCAGCGAGTGCCTCAAATTTATTCTCTGCTGTAACGAAAGGAAGTCCCGTGAGCGCAGCGATTTCAGCAGCTACATTCTCAGAATAATTTTCCGGAGTGTTGATACCCGTTCCTACGGCCGTGCCTCCCAGCGCCAGTTCTGAAAGATGTGGCAGGGTGTTACGAATGGCCCTTAGTCCGTGGTCTAACTGGGATACGTAGCCGCTTATTTCCTGCCCTAGGGTGAGCGGGGTTGCGTCCATAAAATGGGTGCGGCCGATCTTCACGATATGCATGAATGCCCTGCTTTTTTCTGCCAGTGTATCCCTTAGTTTTTCGATACCGGGGATGGTTACTTCAAGCAAAATTTTATAGGCAGCGATATGCATCGCGGTAGGGAATGTGTCGTTTGATGACTGCGATTTATTTACATCATCATTGGGATGTAGGAACTTATCCTTATCTGTAAGTTTACCTCCTTTGATCACATGACCCCGGTAGGCTACCACTTCATTCACGTTCATGTTACTCTGGGTTCCGCTTCCTGTTTGCCATACTACCAGCGGAAACGAATTATCCAGTTTTCCTTCCAGGATTTCATCACATACCTGTCCTATAAGCACCGACTTTTCTTCCGGTAAAACACCGGCTTTCATATTGGTGATGGCTGCAGCTTTTTTTAAATAAGCGAAGGCTTTGATAATCTCTTTGGGCATTTTGTTGATGTCCTGCGCTATCTGGAAATTATCTATGCTTCGCTGGGTCTGGGCGCCGTAAAGGGCGTCTGCGGGTACCTGTACCTCTCCCATTGTGTCTTTTTCAATCCTGTATTCCATGATGATTTTTTAGGTGCGTAAAGTTACTGAATCGACGGTCACTACAGTTTTTGGGTCATCGTAAAAGTCTAACGGCCCTTGAAGACCGGCTTACGTTTTTCCAGAAAAGCAGAAACTCCTTCCTTCATGTCTTCGGTCTGGAAGATTTCTCCAAAGCCGGTAGCTTCTACGGCATATCCATCCTGCGAATGATCAAATACAGCATTGACGGATTTGATGCATCGGGCAAGTGCCAGGGGTGCTTTGGACGTGATGGTCGCGAGCCATTGCCGAGAGACATTGATGAGCTCCTCACTGGAAACGACGGCATTGGCCAGTCCGAACGAAAGCGCTGTCTGGGCGTCAATCATTTTTCCGGTGAAGAGTAATTCGAGCGTGCGCCCTTTTCCAATCAGCTGGGTAAGGCGTTGCGTGCCTCCATAGCCCGGGAATATTCCGAGGTTGATTTCCGGTTGTCCAAACCTAGCTGTATTAGCAGCGATTCTGAGATGGCAGGCCATAGCGAGTTCACAGCCACCCCCAAGCGCATACCCGTTAACGGCAGCAATAACAGGCTTTGGACAATTTTCTATCTTGCTAAATATGCGATGTCCCTTCTCCGCCAGCTCCCTCCCGGAATCAGGTACCGAAAGAAATTCGCTGATATCTGCCCCGGCAACAAATGCCTTTTGTCCGGAGCCGGTGATGATCACCGCAGCTATCGCGTCGTCGATGTGCGCATTGTCAAACACCTGCTCGAGCTCCAGTAACAGCTGGCCGTTAAGTGCGTTCATTTTGTCGGGGCGATTGATCGTGACCGTTAGGATGCGATCGGAGATTTCAGTGAGCAGAAATTCAAAAGACATGGCAGTGTATTTTAATCGTTTCGTCGTGCAAATTCACGCTTCAGTTCGCCGATCCTTGTTTCAAGAATTTTATTCATTTCACCGTCGGCTCCTTCAAGCAGGGTGATGGTGGTGCCTTTCTCTCTGGCAAAAGGATCTGTCACGAGGTCAACCACTTTCGCAGAAGAAAAGTGACTGGTTAATTCCCCGGACTGCTTAGCGGAGGCATCGCTCACGAGGATCACGTTATTCAGATTATAATATTGGGGCATCCAGAAGAGAAAACTGGCATTGGCAGTATGTACGGGCAGGCTGTCGCCGCCGTAGTACATCAGGGCGCCTGCCTGACCATAGTTCCAGCAGAAAATCATGGTGCGGGCCTTTGCAGAATCAGGTAGCGCGAAATAGGTTTTAGAAGCCTTTGAAGCCATTTGTTTCCAGCCGAGCATATCAGCAAAATCCTGTGGAAGCGGGTGAAACTTCTGATCCTCCCATTTCAGGGAAGATGTAAATGCGCTGCCGGCCCGTTTATAGTATTCAGCAAGGCTGGCTGGTTTCCAAACCGGAAGAAGTAATGGAAGCAGAAAAATAAACAGCGTGATGGTGAACGCAGGCATTGCAAATCGTATCCATCCGGCCCGTTCCCGCGTCCACCTTTCAATGCAGACTGCGCCGGCGGCGAAGAGCATGGGATAGGCACCAAGACTGTAATAGTTTTTACCGGAGCTTGCGATAAGCAGGGCAATAACCGTAAGATAGATCCAGCCGATAAATTGATAGGTGCGTCCCCGTTGGTTGAGTAACACATAATATAATCCGATCACCCATACAAAGAAACAGGTGGCATGCATCAGAAACTGATCCTTTGTAAAATCGAGTGCACTTACATAAGCCAGTTGTTTCTCCCTGAGTTCTTTCATGTGATACACAACCGGGAAATTATGGGTGTATTGCCAGATTATATTTGGCGCCGCTATCAGAAGTGTAATTATTGCTGCCAGGTAAATATGTCTCCGGGTGAAGACGGCGCGAAGCCTGGTTAAAAGTAGTCCCACGCCAATACCTGCTGCAAAAAACAAGAGGGAATATTTACTTAAGAAAGACAATCCCGCGACGATGCCCAGGTAGTACAGATATTTTGGTTCCTCTGTATTGGCATATTTTACCAGCAGTAAAGCCAGCAGGGTCCACCAGTACACTTCAAGAAAGTTTGGCTGGAACAAAAAGTTTATTCGCGCGTATATGCCTGCAATCAGACAGAGGCCGGCAAGAAACTGCGCAAAATTTTTTCCGCCCATTTCCCTGATGATACTGCAGGTAGTCCATACCGTTAGTGCCCCAAACAGCGAGGGCCAGAACTTCACCCAGAAAAAGCTATTGCCAAATGCTGAGCCGATCCAGGCAAAGATCGAGAGCAGGGGTGGTACTTCCATATAACCCCAGCTGAGATGCCGGGCTTCTGCCAGGTAGAGATATTCGTCGCGGTGAAGCTCATAAGTGCCGTCCTGAACCAGAAAAGGCAGAATAAATTTCACCAGAGAAAGAATGATCGCCACCCGGTAAGCTTTGAGCATCGGTATTTGTATTTAAATAGGGTCCTCAGGAAAATTGCTCCAGAAACAATTCGATGCGCCGAATCGTTTGTGCCACACCGATAGCTGACGCAATATCAAATACCGGTGGTCCGAATTTTCCGCCCACCAGCATAATGCGAAACTGTAGCTGCACTTCACCGGCTTTTATCTGCTTTTCTGTTGCCAGGTCTTTGAAAATCTTTTCAAAGACAGCTGATTCAGCAGGCTGTTCATTTTCGAGTTTTCCAATAAATGAAAGATAAAAATCTTTATGCTGGTCTTTCCATTTCGGTCTCACCGAATCATTGTCATAAACCGAAGGAGCACTAAAATAAAATGACGACTGGGGCCAGAAATCAGAAAGCAGATGACAACGTTCTTTTACTGATCCGGCAACTTTTACCAGATAGTCATTTTCTATGGCGGCGTATTGTTCCGGTGAAAAAGCTTTCAGGCGTGCGGCCAACTCTTCATCGGAAAGCCTCATGATCCATTCATGGTTGAACCATTTTGCTTTTTCATAATCGAACCTGGCTCCGCCTTTATGTACCCGGTCTATGGAGAAAGTGTTGATTAATTCTTCCAGCGTAAAAATTTCCTGGCCCGAGCCGTCGTTCCATCCGAGCATTGCGAGGAGGTTCACAAATGCTTCGGGGAGAAAGCCTTTTTCTTTAAAACCCTGGATCAGTTCATTGGTTTTGGGATCCGTCCATTCCATCGCGAAAACAGGGAATCCGAGCCGGTCACCATCACGCTTACTGAGTTTGCCATGGCCTTCGGGTTTCAAGATAAGGGGTAGATGAGCCCATTGCGGCATCTCATCCTCCCAGCCCAGATATTTCCACAGCAGCAGGTGCACAGGGGCGCTGGGGAGCCATTCTTCGCCACGAAACGCATGAGTAATCTTCATCAGGTAATCATCAACCACCACTGCCAGATGGTAGGTGGGCATGCCATCGGCTTTCAGCAGCACTTTATCGTCAACAAGTCCGGTTTTGAAACTCACTTCGCCCCGGATCATGTCAGTAAAAGTCAGTTCTTCCTCCGGCGGCATTTTTATCCTGACTACATACGGAGTTCCGGCAGCAATTAAGTCTTTCACCTCCTGCGCATCCATATTGAGGGAGTTACGCATCCTCTCGCGCAGGCGATGACTGTATTGGGGTTGAGGATCCTGTTCTGTTTTAAAATTCACCCGCATGGCTTCCAGCTCTTCCGGAGTGTCAAACGCAATGTAGGCATGGCCGGCATCTACCAGTTTGTTCGCATAAGCGGCATAGGACGCTTTGCGTTCGCTCTGCCTGTACGGACCGTAATCGCCATTAACGACAGGACTTTCATCCGGTACCAGTCCGCACCAGTTGAGACAGTCAATAATGTATTGCTCGGCGCCTTCCACAAAGCGACTCTGATCTGTGTCTTCAATTCTTAATATGAAATCGCCCTGGTGCTTCCGGGCGAAGAGATAATTATATAATACGGTGCGAACACCTCCGAGGTGTAGTCCGCCAGTCGGACTGGGTGCGAATCTTACTCTGACTTTTTTCATTGCTGCAAATATAGAAAAGGGCTTACTATATATTGATTTTAGGGTGGGAGCCTCAGGTAATCGGTAAGTTTGCGGCATAACAAACATCAGAACTCATGTATCTCGTGAAGACCCCGGATTTTGTGAGCAGGTATATTTTCCCGGGATATGTATGGAACATGGAGGCCGGGGGCAACAAGCTTTACCTCAGTTTTGATGACGGTCCGCATCCGGAAGCCACGCCCTATGTTCTGGACCTGCTCAAACAATATAATGCGAAGGCGACCTTCTTCTGTATCGGAAAAAATGTGGCACAGTATCCTGAAATCTATCGCAGAATTCTAATGGAAGGTCACCGGGTAGGAAATCACACCATGAACCACCTCAATGGCTGGCAAACGGAAGATGCCGTCTACCTCGAAAATGTGGTAGCGGGCTCACGGTATATCGATTCCAAACTATTCAGGCCGCCCTATGGCAGGATAGGGGCTTTTCAGGCAAAACAGATTAAAGAAGTACTGGGTTATAAGATAATTATGTGGACGGTGTTGAGTGGAGATTTCGATCTGAAGATTTCTCCGCAGCAATGTGCAGACAATGTTTTGAAAAAGGCAAAGCCCGGTTCGATCGTTGTGTTTCATGACAGCGAAAAAGCACTGCCAAGAATGAAGGTTGGTTTAGCGGAAACCCTGAAGCATTTTTCTAAACAGCAAATGACATTTGCCACAATTAATTAAGCCAAATAAGGAGGATGTTTTTGGAGTGGGATGGTCTTAAAAAAATGTGGGCCTGGGTAGAAACCCTGGCCCGTTTTTAATCCGTACCCTATGAAAACTGATTTAAAGGTATAACAATTTTCCAATCGTCCAAACAAATTTGAGAATTCGCAAAAATATTAATGATGCGAATTTGCAATATCAAATTATCAAAGGTTAACCGCTGAATCCCTTGTCAGTCGCGGGTTCCAGCAGATCATATTTTTTCCGGTTCTTATATTCGCGAATTTAATATTTATCAAATTCGACAAACGCGATTAAAACGAAGAGAGAAAATAAAATCTGAGACAGCAAAAACTACAGCCTGGTTTCAAATGCAATTTTTCAGCGTGTTGGTAGATTTTTAATAATCCGGCTTGTAGAAACAACATCAGCATTCGGATAAATACTGGAGGGTTATCGTAAAAATACGAGAAGCCGTTTTCGACGCTAATTATCCGGTGTAGTTTTTCTTCTCAAAGCTGTTGTTTGAGGTAGCAGACTACTTAATATCCGGGTGCCGATTTTCCGGTCATTGCGTTGGTTACCCATTAGCTGATGCTCCTGAAGAAAGTCTGCGGCACGGGAGATTTCCGGTAATCCGCTCGTAAAATTACCAGACAGGATCCGGCAGGAAGGTACAGGATGGAAAGCAGCGATTTATTTCATAATATTTGCTGCATGCTTATTGATACCCACTGCCACCTCTATCTGCCGGAATTCGATAAAGACATCGAGACTGTCATGGAACGCGCTTTCCAGGCCGGCGTTGAACGGTTTTATCTTCCTGCCATCGACAGCAGGACGATGGACCGCGTTATTAACCTCGAAGAACGATACCCTGGGGCGGCTTTCGCCATGGCAGGATTGCACCCCTGTTCCGTGAAGGAAGATGTGGAACAGGAACTGGCATTCATCGAACAGCTGCTCAAGGCAAGGAATTTCGTTGCTATCGGAGAGATAGGCCTCGACTATTACTGGGACAAGACCTTTATCATGCAGCAGCAGGAAGCCTTCAGAAGACAGATTAACTGGGCGCGGCAATACAATCTCCCTATCGTCATCCACTCAAGAAATGCTACCCGCGAGGCACTGGATATCGTACTGGAAAATCTCGACGGCAGGCTCAAAGGGATCTTTCATTGTTTCTCCGGCAACGAACAGTTGGCAAAAGAGATTGCAGCCACAGGCTTTATGTTGGGTATTGGCGGTGTAATCACCTATAAGAACGCCGGTCTTGCAGAGGCACTCGTTGACGTTCCGCTTGAGTCAATCGTGCTCGAAACGGACGCGCCGTATCTTACGCCCGTCCCCTTCAGAGGCAAAAGAAATGAAAGCAGCTATCTGTCGCATATTGTGCAGAAACTGGCAGATGTAAAAGGGGTAAGTATTGAAATGGTTACTCAGGTCACCAGTGAAAATGCACTAAAGATTTTCGGACAATAAATCAGCTGATCAGACCTATACTTTTTGAATGTTCGATGGCCTGGAGATTATCTGCAAACAGGCAGGTATAAACGCTTTTTCCTTCCAGCTCCTTAAAGAACTGAATCGTAGCATCGGCGCGCTCAGGTCTTATGTTTCTGATGTAGATGGCGTGAACCCGCGAAGGATATTTTTTAGCAATGGTCACATAAATCTCAGGATCCTTTTGTGAATTGTCCCCGAGAAAAACAAATCTTTGTTTCGGGAAGGCATCGAGAATTCTCACTACCCTGATCAGTTTCCCTTCATGCTTTGTTTTACCTGTTTTAATAAGCTGATACCATTTTTTCATCTGGTTGAGCAGAAAAGACCCATCCGGTAGTTTATTGTAGGCAAAGAAGTCTACCAGGTCGTCGTACAGATTCCATTCACTGCTTGATACGTAAAAAAATGGATTTGGCATGTCAGGCGTTGTTCCCGACAAAGCCAGTAAGCTATAGTGTTTAACCACATCGCGAAAGGCTTTCCGGCTCCGGGGATTTTTTGTAAACAGCACGCGCAAACGCTTTCCTATTGTCGCAGAATGTGATACCAGTACGGTGTCATCGATATCGGAGATAAATGCCAGCTGGGTAACATGAGCAATGATGATCTGCCCCGTACCTGATGCAACAACCTGTTGGTTTTTGTCAAGTGCGTCTATGCTCACCTGATGAAAACCCGCGGCAACCTGCTGGTTTGACTTCCATTCAAATTTAAAAAAGCCGTCTTTTTCAGTGCAGGAGGAGATTACCTGGTCGTTCCACCGGAGACGAAGATTAACTCCCGGCACCGGCTCCACAAAGAAGAGTCGAAGGAGGTGCACGATGTTTGCAACTACCCGGTCTGTGTACCGGTTACGTACCCTTGCCTTGTTTCGCAACACATGACCGTACACCACCAGGTTATCAGTATGCCCATATCCGTTATATACTTTTACCCTGATCATATTCTTTACAATTTGTATTTCGTTTTTTATGAGTGACTCCGAATTATTGAAAATACTTTTTATTGTTAATCCGGGATCCGGTGCCGATGACACTGACTGGCAAACAGTGATTTCAGAACACTTTCAAAACTCCCGCCACGAGTTACACTGGTTTATTCTAAAAAAGAATACCAGTTGCGATGAGATCAGCAGGATGGTCAGTGATGTCAGTCCCGACCGGGTGGTCTCCGTAGGTGGAGATGGAACTGTGAAAGTCGCTGCTCAGGCGATTAAGGGTTCGCAGATACCACTCGGTATTATTCCGGCAGGGTCAGCAAATGGCCTGGCAAAAGAACTTGGTATCAGCACAGATTTGCCGGCAGCACTGGAAGTAATCATGAAAGGAGAAGAACTGCCGATTCATCTTACGATGGTAAATGACGAAGTATGTATTCACCTAAGCGATATAGGATTTAATGCGTTTGTGATCAAAAAGTTTGAGACAGGAGCACACCGTGGCATGTTGGGATATGTTAAGGCAGCCTGGAAAGTGTTGTGGCAGCAGCCACTTATGACAGTTGATTTAAAAATAGATGGCAAGCCGGTGGTGATGAAAGCAGCAATGATTGTGATCGCCAACGCCACAAAATATGGCACCGGAGCGCATATTAATCCCGATGGCAGACTGGATGACGAATTTTTTGAAATCGTTGTGGTGAAGAAAATTTCTTTTACAGAAATTTTTAAGATGGTTGTTACCCACATGCCTTATGATCACACCAAAACCCAGGTGTTTCAGGTACAGTCGCTGGAAATGAAATCAAGGAGAAAGGCCCATTTTCAGGTGGATGGTGAATATCTCGGAAAAGTGAATACAGTCAGGGCCTCAGTAATGCCGGCTGCATTGCGGGTGATGGTGCCTGTTAGTTATAAGCAAGCCATTAATGCCCAGGAGTGAGAAAAGTCTTTACCACTTTATTCGTTATCTGCATCCTTAGTTTTATCGGGATAGTCTTCAATGTGATTTTGCCGGGTAACGATGTATTTGATAAGGAGGTTATTGCATTTGTCGCCCGTTACCGCCCGAACTGGATGTTGCCTCTTATGGAAGGCATCACGTTTTTTGGATCCGGCAATTTTCTTGTACCGGCGTATTCGGTAATCATTATTTTGTTGTTTGTAAAACGGCGCAGGTATGATGCTTTGGGTGTGCTTACCCTTTCCCTGGCAAGCCTGTTGATAATCTCCGAATTCAAATTGTTTTTTCATCGTCATCGGCCTGATCAGCCTTTGATCGGCAACATTGCCACTTTTAGTTTTCCGAGCGGCCATTCATTTTCTTCGGTTGTTTTTTTTGGCGTGCTGGCATTTCTGATTGCAGAACTGATGCCTGTTTCAAGAATTAAAAGCCTGTTGATCTTTTTAGTAGTTTTCAGTCCTTTTGTAATCGGCCTGAGCCGGGTGATTCTTAATGTGCACTATCTTACTGATGTGCTGGCGGGCTTTTCGCTGGGATATGTATGGCTGGTGCTCTGTTATCTCGTGCTCTGTCGCCGGCGCGGAAGCTAAAACCGGAAAGGATGAAAAGTGTTTTTTTGCTCAGTCTTATCTTCTTCCCCATTTTTCTATCTGCCCAATATATCCTCACTGGAAAGATTGTGGCATCTGATACCAAAGCACCACTTGCCGGCGCCAGTATCTTTCTTACAAATACTTCTGTAGGTTCTGTAACCAACTCCAATGGTGAATTCAGCCTCAGCATTCCTACAGGGAAATATGAACTCATTGCTTCTTTCGTAGGTTATGAGACCTCAGCCCGCAGTTTGTCAGGTGCCATCACAGAACCTATTTTAATTACCCTCAGGCCAAAAGCCGAAGTTTTTGATGAAGTGGTTGTGGGTCCTTATGACAAAGACGGCTGGGCAAACTGGGGTCGTTTCTTTACCGAGAACTTTATTGGTACCACAGATGAGGCAGAGGACTGTAAAATAGAGAATCCTGAAACCCTGCGCTTCAGGAACAATAAAAAACTTAATACGCTTACTGCTGTCGCAACAGATCCGCTGATCATAACAAACAGGGCCCTGGGCTACCGGATTAAATATCAGCTTGAGGACTTCCAATATGATTTCAACAGCCGGTATCTCCTCTATGTTGGCTATCCACTCTTTACGCCGCTGGAAGGCGGAGCAGCAAAACAAAAGAGATGGAAACGGAACCGGGAAGACGTGTACCGAGGCTCGATGATGAATTTTATGCGCGCCATTTTCCGGAACAGGATTGTTGAGGAAGGCTTTGAAGTGAGAAGACTGGTAAAAGAGCCAAACCTCGAAAAACAGCGTGTAAAGGCGCTGAGAAAGCCTGTAATGATGGACGGAAACAGGATAACCATGCCACAGTTTTCAGCGGACAGTACCGCGTATTATCACAGGGTTCTCGAACAGCCGGAGGAGTTGCTCACCTTCTCACCTTATACACTTACCGGGGACAGCATCGCTTATGCCATTGACAGCGTCACTGCCGGACTGGAATTTCCAAACTTTTTACACATTACTTATAAGAAGGCACCTGCACCTGAGCGATACAGGAGGCTGTCTGTTCACAATGCACAAATGAGGTCAGAGATAAAGTTTATAGATGTTCCGGGGGTTGCCATCCAGGCAAATGGTCAGTACTATCCTGCGGTAAGTGTGATGAGTCTTGGCTACTGGGCCTGGTCGGAGAAGATCGCCGGCATGTTGCCCTTCGATTATGTTCCAGGGAATTAAGCAAAAAAAAAGGGCTCCTCCGTAGACACGGAGCAGCCTCTAACGATTGCTTGCCATATGAAAAATTCGTAAAAAGTCTCTTTTGTTTGTTTAGGGGGAGTTTCACTCTTTCTTTCCTTCCTACCCTTTGTCCCTTTCAACACATCAAAAGTAAGCCGGGATCAGACGCAGTAAAAATCAACTTGAGAGGCAAATAATCATGTCCAAACTGTTAAAGGGTCATCGCAAACCATTGTCAATAGTGTAAGTAGTACACATATTCTCATTATGTCCAACGTAAAATTGGGTGTGAAATAAACACTCATTTTTTATCAAATACTGGCAAATAGGTGAGGATTATGTGAAACATAGGCATAAAAAAATCCTGCTGACCTGGGAAGGTGAGCAGGATTACTATATAAGACCTGTGCGACTAATTGACGTTGCTCAGAAATTCTGTTGTATACTCTCTGGGCGATTTACCGGTAGTCGATTTAAAAACGCGGTTGAAGTTGGTGATGCTGTTGAACCCGCAGTTGTAGGCGACTGCTGATACACTTTCATAGGAACCGTCGATTAGTTTCTTGCAAGCTTCATTTATTCTCACCTCATTCAGGAAAGTGACAAATGTTACCCTGGTGTGTTTTTTAAAATATCTGCAGAAAGCCTGCGGGGTCATGTAAGCTGCCGCGGACACTTCTTCAAGTGTAATGTCGCGGGTATAGTGCTTCATGATATAGTTGTGGATGTTGTTGATGCGCATTCCCTCATAGTCGTTCGCGTCCTGCGGAGGAATATCTGCTGCAAGCGGATTGAGATTTTCTATGATGCTCAACGACTTAAGCAGCTTGAAGAACTGCATCAGCTGATCCATGCCTGTAGCGTATTTGATGCTCATGATATCAGCCGAGATTTCATTGAACGAGCCCTGCGGAATGCGGAACCCGCTATGCTGGTTGGAGAAAAATGAATACACTGATTTCAGTTCCGGCAGATCAAATAACGATGTGAGCTTTCCTTTGGTGTTGAAGAAGATCGTAAGCGCATGGGTTTGTTTCATCAGGCTGTTATCGTAATAACTGGAGTCGCTTCTGAAAACATGCGGCATATTGGCACCGATCAGATACACCTGGTTGGGCTGAAAATGATGCATGTTGTTGCCCACCAGCAGCGTGCCCTCTCCTTTGATGATAAAAGTCAGCTGAATCTCCTCATGTCTGTGCAGATGCGGATAGAAATGAGGAAGAATATCTTCCTGCACCAGGATAGTTTTATCATGGGCTACCGGGATGGTAAAAGGTAAAACTTTCATGCGAAAGAGGATTAGTTATACATTTTGGCTACATGTTCAATTTACAAATTTATTCAGTTATGCGAAAAAGAAACACTGAAACCCTTTACCAATCATCATTATATCACATCACAGTTTTCAAAATTGGCTGTTCCATCACATTCGCTTTACTTAGATGTGTTGAGAGCTGTTAAAATCTGCAAATGATTCGTGAAGAATTGTAAACCCGCGGCGCGGATGGACGGGGTTTTTAATGGCTATCTTCCTCGCAATTCAAAAATATATCGCAGAAATTATATGACGGAAAATGCATTTAAGCCATCGCTGAAGTTGCTTGACGCAACAATGATCGTGGCGGGCTCAATGATCGGTTCAGGAATTTTTATCGTTGGCGCAGACATCACCCGCAACGTTGGCAGTGCCGGATGGCTGATCGCTGTCTGGCTGATCACTGGTTTTATGACCATCAGTGCTGCATTGAGTTATGGAGAGCTGAGTGCCATGTTTCCAAAAGCGGGTGGACAGTATGTTTATCTTAAAGAGGCTTTTAATCCGTTGATTGGTTTTTTATACGGATGGAGCTTTTTTGCGGTGATACAAACTGCAACCATTGCAGCAGTAGGAGTGGCTTTTGCAAAATTCACCGCCTATCTTATTCCACAGTTCAGCGAAGATCTGGTGGCGCTTGATCTTGGTTTTCTTAAAATTACACCAGCGCAGTTGCTGTCCATTGCAGTGATCGTGCTGCTTACTTTGATCAACACGAGGGGTATTAAAAGCGGCAAACTTATCCAGACCACTTTTACGCTGACCAAACTGCTGAGTTTATTCGGACTGATTCTTTTTGGTTTTATCATGCTCAAGCCGGAAGTGTGGAACGCCAACTGGAAGGATGCCTGGAGTCTTCATTCGCTTACGGGTGACGGCAAAACAACATCTTACACCATGATCGCTGCACTAGGCGCTGTAGCTGCCGCGATGGTTGGTTCAATATTCAGCAGTGATTCCTGGAACAACGTGACTTTCATTGCGGGGGAAATCAGGAATCCGAAAAGGAATATCGGCCTGAGCCTTTTCCTTGGAACGACGATCGTAACACTGATCTATATCGCTACCAACCTGATGTACACCGCCGTACTGCCCATGACGGAGATTGCATCCGCAGAAAAAGACCGGGTGGCGGTGGCCGCTTCCGACGTGATCTTTGGCAATGCGGGAACAGTGATCATCGCTCTCATGATTATGATCTCGACTTTCGGATGTAACAATGGATTGATTCTCGCCGGTGCCCGTGTTTACTATAAAATGTCAACCGACGGGCTCTTCTTTAAGAAAGTGGGTACGCTTAATAAGAATGCCGTTCCGGAATACTCGCTGTGGATACAGTGTATTTTTGCAGCAGCCTGGTGCCTGAGCGGCAGGTACGGTGATCTGCTGGATATGATCTCTTTTGTGGTGGTGGGATTTTATATGTTGACGATCATAGGCATTTTCATCCTCAGAAAGAAGCGTCCGGATGCCGAGCGCCCTTACAAAGCTTTCGGATACCCCGTGATCCCCGTGATTTACATTGCGATGGGATTAACCTTTTGTGTTCTGTTGATCATCTACAAACCAAATTTCACTTGGCCAGGATTGATTATCACGCTGCTGGGGATACCCATTTATTATCTCATTGGAGGGAATAAGGCAAAAGTAGAAGAGTAGGCGAAAATCCCTCCCCGGGAGGGGCGAAGGGGTGGGTTCGCGTGTTCGCGGAAATCCAGCATGCCAACACGAGCAAACGCAAATCCCCTCCTGGGAGGGGTGAAGGGGTGGGTTCAGCGTCTAAGCAGAAAAACCAATCTGCAAACACGAGCAAACGCAAATCCCCTCCTCGGAGGGGTGAAGGGGTGGGTCTAGCGTCTTAGCAGAAAACCAATTCTGCAAACACCCGCACCCACCCCTCCCCGGGCGGGGATGTCTACTACAACTCGCCAATATTCCTCTTCGGAGGATCTACACCGAGCAGGCTCTTCACAAAGAAATCCCTCTTCTTCTTTCTGCCATAAACTCCGCCATCGCTATGTCCCATGCCGGGAACAGCCAGAAACTGAAATTCTTTGTTTGCCTTGATCAGTGCATCAACTACCCGATACGTAGATTCAGGCGGAACATTTTCATCCGCTTCACCAACAATCAGCAGCAGATCGCCCTGTAATTTATAGGCATTGGTAATATTGGATTGCTCTTCATAATGTTTGCCCACAGGATAGCCCATCCACTGTTCATTCCACCATTGTTTGTCCACGCGGTTATCATGACAGCCGCAGGCCGACACAGCTGCATCATAAAACTCAGGATGGAAGAGAACCGCTCCGGCAGAGTTTTGTCCGCCGGCAGAGGTTCCGTAAACGCCAACCCGGGTTGTGTCTGCATAGGGATATTTCGCTGCGAGTGCTTTCATCCAGAGGATGCGGTCAGGAAAGCCAGCATCGGCCAGATTCTTCCAGCATACATCATGAAAAGCTTTTGACCGGTTATATGTTCCCATGCCATCGATCTGTACAACGATAAAACCCAGCTCTGCCAGACTCTGCGTTTCCCCATATGCCGAAAATGTTTTTGGCACAAATGAATCCTGCGGACCTGCATAGATCTGCTCGATGATCGGATATCTCTTCCCCGGATCAAAATTCGTCGGACGGAAAATAACTCCCCAGATATCGGTAACGCCATCGCGACCTTTTGCTTTAAAAGGCTCGGGAAGTTTCATGTTAGTGGCAAGTAAGGCAGAGATGTCGGCCTGTTCGATTTGCATCACCAGCTTTCCGTCGGCAGTCGTGTGCAGTTCAGTAACAGGTGGCGCATCAACTCTCGAATAACTGTCGAGATAATATTTTCTGTCAGGCGAAAATACCAGCCTGTGATTTGCGTTGGCACTGGTTAGTTTCACGAGGTTTTTACCATCGAAACCGATGCGGTAATAATGAATGAAGTACGGGTCTTCACCGTTATTCATACCACTGGCCTGAAACCAGATCTCACGCTTCTTGGTATCGATGCTGTCAATTTCTCTTACTACCCACTCACCTTTTGTAATTTGCTTTTTCTCCTTGCCGGTAAGCTCGTCGATAAGATAAATATGGCGCCATCCATCTTTTTCTGTCACCCATAATATTTCATGTGTTTCGGGAAGATAGTTGGTGAAGATGCGCTGTTCAAAAATAAACGTCCTGGTTTTTTCATCAACAATTTCCCGGGAAGATCCGGTCTCTGCGTTTACTTCGATTATACGAAACCGTTGGTGTCCGCGATCAGTTCTTTCAAAAGAAAAGAAGCGGCTGTCGCCGGATCTCCAGTTGATCATTGGGGGACCGAGAAAATCAATTTTTTCAACGTTAACCCTGGCAACCTTTTTACTGCCGAGGTTGAACAGAAACATGTCGTAGCTGGTATTTTCATCGCCGGGCTGGGCATATTCACGGGTTCTTACCTCTCCACGCGTACCAGATGCTGAGGTAAGAATATAGCTCACCGGTTTGGTTTTCACCCTGTTGATTTTATAACCAACCAGTCGCTTGCTGTCAGGGGCCCAGGTAAGTGTTCCGTAAGGTTGTTCTCTGTTGCCATCAAATGTAAACTGCACAGAATCTCCGCCGCCTGCAGGTTTTACAAAAACATTTCCTTCGCGGGTGTAAGCTACCCACAATTTGTCGGGTGATGTGCTGTCTGATCTGAAAGCGCGGCTCCTCCGCTGCACAGGACCGAGGCCCCCACCGGCGTTAGCACCCTGCTGCGGTGTTGCAAACCTGTTTTCACGGTAATCCGCCGGAGCTGCTGCAGGCGTCACCACATAAGACTGAAGGTCGGCCGTCCACCATTTGCCATCGAGCAGAAACCTGATCCTGCCGCCGTTTTCTTCAAAGCTGATATTTGGAAGATTCAGTTTTGCAGCCTCATATTTTTTTCCGGCCACAGCCGAAATACCGGCAGCGAGTTTTGTCTGGTCGAAGGCCTTCTGTTTGTTTCCTTTGGCAGCATTCACCAGAAAATATTCCATGGTCGTGTCTGCAAGAATATTTCGATACCAGAATGTTTCGCCATCCTTCTGCCAGTTGGCAGATACGGTTAGTTTAAAGGCCTTGCGTCTTGCATTGCTGTCGAGCAGGGCAGCATTGCGATAACGAGTGAGCATTTCATCCCTTGTAGGACGGTATTCGGGCAGGGCCGCTTTTAGAGATGCCGTCATGTTAGGACCCTGTTGTGCATCCGCTACCCAGCAAACAAATAGCAGCGCCACTGAAAACCAATAATTCTTTAAAGACATAATAATATATTTGAGATGGTGTTGATCCGAAAATTATAATCCCAAATTTGCATATTACGATTATAAATCTCTTGTTTATTAACCCAGTTAAAATCGGGAAACAATTGATTAATAAAGGGAAATTTCGCCGTTTCGGGTGAGCTTACTTTTAGATGCGATCCTTGTACATTCTCCTTCATTTTATAAATTTCATCTCATGCCAAAATCACTGCGTTTCTTAGTGATACTTTTTCTAATTGTTTCCTCTCATCACGCATTTAGCCAGAGTAAGGGCAGCGAATATGTGCCCTGCCAGGAAATGCCCAATCTGATCCAGAATTTTAATGCAGATTACCGTGTGCTGCTGCGGTTCTATACTCCGGCAACCGCCGGTGCTGGCGGACGGGGCTTTGGAGGCGGAGGCGGTGGCGCAGCAGGCAGTGGCGTCGGGTCTCCGGAAAAACGTGAGCGCATGAATACACTCTATGCAGATTATGGTAAAAAGCTCGATGCCATCAATTTCAATAGTCTGCCACAGGAATGTAAAGTGGATTATATTCTTTTTAAAAGAGACCTGAATGAAAAGATTCTGCTGGCAAAAAAAGAAGCCGCAGAGTATGAAAAAATTAAAGAGTGGTTTCCCTTCCTAGATAAAATATATACCCTCGAAAAGAGCCGTCGCCGCGGCAAGCAGCCCGACGCTCAGGTGGTTGCAAAGGAATGGTTCGACATAGCCGGAGAAATTAAAACCCTGCAGGCAAAGCTTAAAGATGCTAAGCCGATGAATTCTGAATCGACTCTTGAAGCAGGCGAAGTAATTTCTGATCTCAAAAAAGCGGTAACCAGTGTGTTTGAATTTTATAACGGCTACGATCCCATGTTTACCTGGTGGGTTCCAAAACCTTATAAGGATCTTGATGATGCCCTCACTGCTTATTCGACAGCCTTTAAAGGAAAGACAATTACCATCGCTGCAACAGATAAGAGTGGTATCGTGGGAATACCCGCCGGCCGTGATGAACTGATGCGTCAGCTGAAGTATGAAATGATTCCTTACACTCCGGAAGAACTGATCGATATCGCCAACAAGGAGTTCGCGTGGTGCGATGCAGAAATGCTGAAAGCCAGCAAGGAAATGGGATTTGGCACAGACTGGAAAGCGGCACTGGAAAAAGTAAAAAATTCTTATGTGCCTGCCGGACAGCAGCCTGAAGCCATTTTGAAATTGTATAACGAGTCAGTCGATTTTCTCAAAAAGAAAGACCTCATCACTCTTCCTCCTCTGGCGGAAGAAGTCTGGGGGATGAATATGATGGCTCCCGAAGCACAGTTGCAGAGTCCTTTCTTTTTGGGAGGGGCAGATATTATCATCTCTTATCCAACAAATACCATGGATGAAGATGACCGCCTGATGAGTATGCGTGGAAACAATCCTCACTTTTCAAGAGCGACAGTACATCATGAGTTGCTTGCCGGACATAACCTCCAGCAGTTTATGAATCAGCGTTACCGCACGTATCGTAATTATTCAACGCCTTTCTGGACCGAAGGCTGGTCGCTTTACTGGGAATTATTACTCTGGGATCTGAATTTTCCACAGAGTCCGGAAGACAAAGTGGGTATGCTTTTCTGGCATATGCACCGTTGCGCAAGAATTATCTTCTCTCTTAATTATCACACCGGCAAATGGACGCCGCAGCAGTGTATTGACTTCCTGGTTGACCGTGTAGGTCACGAAAGGGCCAATGCTGAGGCTGAGGTTCGCCGTTCTTTTGTGGGTCGCTATCCGCCGTTGTATCAGCTGGCCTACCTTACCGGCGGGCGTCAGTTTTATGCATTGCATAAAGAACTGGTAGGAAGTGGTAAAATGACAAACAAGAAATTTCATGATACCATTATTCAGCTGAATTCAATGCCGGTTGAAATGGTCAGAGCAATCATGACCAATCAGCCGCTCACAAAGGATTTCCAGACCAACTGGAAGTTTTATTCTGAAAAGCAGTTGTAAGGAAGCCGCCCTTTGAGGGTTTGAATTCGCGCGGAGGTATGGCCTTCGCAAACGGTAAATCCCCTCCTCGGAGGGGTGGATGGAAGCTGCCCTTTGGATGTTTGGATTCACGCGGAGGTACAGCGTTCTTATAAGTAAATCCCCTCCTCGGAGGGGTGAAGGGGTGGGTTCAGGGTGTATGAAGTCTGAGAATCGGCTTACACCCTCGACCCACCCCTTGCCTTCCCGGGAGAGGATTTGACGTATCCAAGGCTGCCCTATTCCCGAAGGGATTTCTCTGTCACACCCAAAAATCTCACCATGCTTCGCAAAATCTTTCACACCGCCATTCTCATCACAGCCATTGCACCTTCAGCATCGTCTCAGATCGCCTCAACCTACGCGCCTTGTCAGGAAATGCCGTTGCTCATCGAACATTATAACGCCGATGAACAAGTGATTTCAAGATTTTACAGTCCTGCGGTAGCAGGAGCGGGACGAGGTGGCGGCGGACAGATTACCACTTCCGGCTCTCCGGAAAAAAAGCAGCGGCTGGGATCGCTTTACGACAGCTATTTGCTCAAACTCGACTCTGTCAACTTCGATCAATTATCACAGGAATGTAAAGTCGATTACATTCTGCTCAAGCGTGATCTTAATGAAAAAAAAAGACTCGCTGCCGCAGAATTAAAATCCTACAACGAAGTAAGATCCTGGTTTCCTTTTGGCGAACGGATCTATGCAATGGAAGCGCTGCGCCGCAGAGGCATCCGCCCCGATCCGCAAAAGATGGCTGCCGAGCTCTCAGCAATAAAAGAAGAACTTGCCGCCCTCACCAATACCGCGAAAAACAGAAAGGATTTCTCGATCACCGCAATCCGCAAAGTGATTGAAACCATTGGCGGACTGCAGGCTTCGTTAAAAAGTACTTTCGATTTTTATAACGGGTACGACCCGATGTTCACCTGGTGGCTGCCTACGGCTTACCTTCAACTCGATAAAGCGCTCACAGCCTACTCAGACGAATGGAATAAAAAACAGGTCTCAGATAAAAACGGCATCTTCCCTCGTGATCCGGTCGGCAACGATGAATTAATCAGCCTGCTGAAATATGAAATGATCCCCTACACACCGGAAGAAATCACCAAAATCGCCAATGAAGAATTTGCCTGGTGCGAAAAAGAAATGATCAAAGTTTCAAAGCAGATGGGCTTTGGAGAGAACTGGAAAGCTGCCGTTGAGAAAGTTAAGAACACCTATGTGGCACCAGGTAAACAGCCCGAAGCTATTTTGCGGCTTTACAATGAATCTGTTGATTTCATCAGGAAGAATGATCTCATTACCATACCTCCGCTGGCCGAAGAAGTCTGGGGAATGAACATGATGTCGGCCGAACGTCAACGTATAAACGCTTTTTTTACCGGCGGTGCCGATATCACCATATCATATCCGACAGATGGCATGGATGAAGATTTCAGGCTGATGAGCATGCGTGGAAACAATCCTAATTTTTCACGCGCCACAGTACATCACGAATTACTTGCCGGTCATAACCTGCAGCAGTTCATGAACAGCCGCGTGCGCAGCTACAGGCGCTTTGGCACTCCATTCTGGACAGAAGGATGGTCGCTGTACTGGGAGCTGATTCTCTGGGATATGAACTTCGCTCAGACACCTGAAGAAAAAGTTGGCATGTTGTTCTGGCATATGCACCGCTGCGCAAGAATTATTTTTTCCTTCCAGTTCCACACGGGGAAATGGACACCACAGCAGTGTATCGATTTTCTTGTTGATAAAGTAGGTAACGAAAGGGCCAATGCCGAAAGCGAGATCCGTGGACCACTGTCAGGGAATAGCAACCCTCTCTACCAGGTTGCTTATTTAACCGGTGGGCGACAGTTCTATGCGCTTAAAAAAGAATTCGTCGACAGTAAGAAGATGAGTTACAAATCTTTTCATGATCAGATCATGCAGTTGAATGCGATGCCTGTAGAAATGATCCGTGCCATTCTGATGGAACAGCCACTAACAAAAAATTTCCAGACCAGCTGGAAATTTTATTAGTGTAAATATTGAATGTCTTTTAATTTTTATCCCACCATACTCTGTCGGTAAGTGTTGCGGAATGCAGGGCCTGCGGATTTGTATTTAATTCACTTTGCGGATAGAGAAACCTTCTTGGAATGGCATTGCCAGTTGCATTGGTAACCGGACTGAGTGACGGATATCCCGTTCTTCTCCAGTCATTATAATTTTCTGTAGAAAGGTAGTTGGCTATATTTTTCTCCTCAATAATTCTTTGCAGAGGCAGATTGCTCAGCAATGAACCGCGTCTTCCGAGATATGTTGTGACAGCCGCAGTAGCAACGTTAAGTTTGGTCATGTGTGATCTGATGGCATCCTGGTAAACAACTTCTGCTGCTGCTGCGCCTGATTTAATTAAAGTGGCTTCGGCTTTAAGAAACAGCGCTTCTGAATAATTTACCAGAAATACCGGAGACGCCTGGCTGCCATAGTAGGGGCCTACAACTGAGAAGGAATTCAGTGGAGGCAAAGATGAAAAGGAAATACCGATTCTGCGTCCACGGTAGGCGCCGTCAGAAACGGCCGGTGCTACCAGCATGGGTAAGCGCGGATCTGTTCTTGCCACCAGACTGTCGACAAGTGTAGAAGCCAGGATCACCGTTTCCACAGGCAGCATTGCGTTATACCACCTGTTGTAATATCCGGCAGTGCCGGGATAGGTAAATTTCAGGTCGTCGGCATTTGTGGTCATACCATTGGCAAGTGCGGCAAGTGCAAGGTCGGCCTGGGTGGCAGCCGGATACACTTTTGTGAGCCTCATATAATAACGGGCCTTTAAAGTGTAGGCCAGACGTTTCCATTTAGCCATATCGCCTGCGTAGAAAAAGTCATCCGCTCCGGGTTTAATACCGAAATTTTTATTTATTTCTGTGATGCCTTCATCCAGGGTAGTCTGGATGTATTTATAGATTGATTCCTGGCTATCGTAGGCCGGAAATTGTTTTCCGGCGCCTCCAAGTGCTTCGCTGTTTGGAACATCTCCAAAATAATCTGTGATCATCGCATAATTATATGCCGTCAGAATTTTGGCGATGCCTGTATAGTTGGCATTGCCATTGGTGATTGCCTTGGTCTGAAGCAACTGCAGATTTTTGATATTCGTTGCATATAGTGTGCTCCAGGGGCCGTCGAACACTCCCGGATTGAAAAGATAAGTACCGAGATTGGGTGCAGCCTGGTTGAGTGCGATCGTCTGCATAATAAAATTGACGTTCAGAAAATTTGGCTCACCCGCCACAGAGACTTCGATAGGAGCAAGCAACAATTTTTCCGTAACATCTGTCGGACTGTTTGGATTGTTATTGACGTCGATGAATTTCTTGCATCCTCCGGCAAATAACAGGGCAGTGTATATTATAAGTTTTGATATCGTTTTCATGATTATTTTTTTATTCAGAAAATCACGGAATTATTTAAATGTTACGTTCAATGTCAGGTTGAATGATCTTGAAGTTGGGACCGAGTAATTATAAAATCCCTGATCTCCATTGCCTGAACCAAATGTGCTTGTTTCCGGATCGGGTCCTGTAAAATGTGGCGTATAAATAAACAGGTTTCTTCCTGTTGCGGTAAGTGTGGCTGAGTTAAACACGCCTTTGGTAAATAATTTCCTGGGGAGATCGTAACTCAGGTTTACATTTCTCAATTTGATGTAGGTTCCGTCCTGTACACCTGTGCCTGTCATGGTATTGAGCCTCTGATAGTAGTTTCTTGCTGTGACTACTGTCTCGTTCACCTTGCCGTCAGACAGGCGAATGCCCGGTACTACACGGTCTTCACGGTTCTCAGTTACTTTTGCAGAGCCGTAGAAATATCCATATACATCATCAAAATTCACAATATCGCCACCTTTCTTCATGTCGAAGAAGAAGCTCATCGATACGTTTTTATATTTAAGCGTGTTGATGATTCCACCGGTCCAGTCTGGTTGAATATTTCCTACAACCACGTTTGAGGTAGTGGGTAAAGGGAGGCCATTATTGTCGACCAATTGTCTGCCCAGGCTGTCTTTCCGCAAGCCGATCGTATAGATGACACCATAGGGCTGACCTACAAAAGCGAAGGTTTGTCCAAGTGACTGAAAGGGTGTGTTGCCATAGATCTTTGTCACCTTATTGTTAATCTTGGTAAAGTTCACGGTCATATCCCAGCTGAAACTCTGCGTCTTTACAGGGGTTGCATTAAATATGAGTTCGAAGCCTTTGTTGGTCATGGAATTTGCGTTGAGTACCGTTGCGGTATAACCTGTTGCGGCAGAGAGACCCACACTTGAACTCAGCAGATCGATTCCTTCCCTTGAGAAATAGCTGGCTTCAAAACCTATCCTGTTTTTCAGAAACCGCATTTCAAGACCGACTTCAAACTCGTTGGTACGTTCATTTTTCAGGTCAGGATTCGAAAGGGTGTTGCTTTGCAGAAACCCGGAACGCCCGTTGTAGGGGAAGCTGCCCGCGCGACTGTAAGTAGTCTGAAGATTGTAAGCGCCGATATTATCATTTCCCACGCTTGAATAGGAAGCCCTGATCTTTCCAAAAGTAATGGCTTCCGTCTTGATCAATTCAGAGAAGATAAAGCCTGCAGAAGCCGACCCATAAGGATAAAAATTCTTTCCTGCCGCAAGTACTGACGTACCATCATAACGGCCGGTGAGCGACAGGTTCAGAAATCTTTTGTATTCGAGATTGGACTGGGCATAGAACCCGATCTTTCTTCTCATCGTATTGTTTTGCGAACTGGTGACTGTTGCTGCGTTTGATATATTGTCGAAGTAAAGCAGCGTGATACCGGAACCGCTGATGCTGTAATTCTGCGAAGTGGTACTGAACGCATTATTTCCTACCAGGAAACTCATGTCGAAATCAGATCCGATTTTTTTTCTTGCTTCGATGATGAGGTCGTGATTGAACTGACGGAAATTATTACTTCTGTCTTCGATTCTTCCCGTTGATGCGAGGATCGTACTTGGTGATTCGTAATATTTGGTCTGTTCGGCGTAAATATCTGCACCGAGTCTTTCCGTGATGGTGAGCCAGGATAATGGTGTTGCAGTAACGCTGAAAGTGGGTACAAAGCGATTGTTTTTTGACCGGTTGTAAGAGTTTTCAAGACTCCAATAGGGATTATTTCTTGATAATCGATACACGCGCTGGATACCATTGGAATCATAGATGGGGCGTGGGTTCCAGGTGAATGGCGCTGTGTAGACGGTCCATAACGGACTGATGATATCATTACCTTCGGGCACCCTGTTTGAATTTGTTGAAGTATAATTAAACTGGAAATTAGTGGTGAACACCGGAGAGATTGCTGTGGTGTATTTCGCGAAAGCGACATGGCGTCCATACTCGCTTGTTGGCACTGTTCCTTTTTGTGTGAGGTTAGAATAAGAAAAGAAATAGCTTGATTTCCCTGATCCACCTCCTACTGATACCGAGTTGGTGAATGTGGTTCCGGTTTGAAAAAATTCTTTCAGCGGATTTTTATTATAAACCGGCTGGCCGTTGACTTTCAGGGTGTCGATAAGTGGTCCCCAGAGTTCGCTTGTTTTCTGTGTGTTTCCGTCGGAAAAGATGCCGTTGGTGCCCTGTGCATATTTGCTTTGAACGTCGGTGAGAATGGGCGTCTCTCTTGAATATTGTGTGTTGAACGTGATCTGCGGTTTCCGATTTTGTCCACCATTTTTTGTGGTGATGATGATGACTCCGCGGGCAGCGTCTGATCCGTACAATGCTGATGCTGCTGAGCCTTTCAGCACGTTCATGCTCTCGATGATTTCGGGGTCAATATCTGAGAGACGGCTGATACCATTGCCTGGTCCGGCGTTACCTGTCTGGCTGTTGTTGATGGGGATACCGTCGAGCACGATCAGTGCTTCGTTGTTTCCGGTGATGGATGTTGCTCCACGGATAACGATACGTGAAGAACTTCCGGGCTGTCCGGATGAGGAAGTGATCTGCACGCCGGATACGCGTCCTGCCAGTGCGTTGAGCACGCTCGGTTCTTTGGTGCTGGTGAGCTGGTCGCCTTTCAGTTCCTGGGTGCTATAGGTGAGCTGGCGTTTTTCGCGTTTGATCCCCAGTGCCGTGACGACGACTTCATTAAGTGCAGAGACGTTTTTTGAAAGTTTTATGTCGAGGGGCTGATTATCGGAAGGGGTGATTTCCTGCGGCGCAAAACCAACTGCGCTTACGACGAGAACCGGATTTTTTCCCGCAACGGTGATGGAGAATTGTCCGTCGGCCGCTGTAACTGTGGCTTTGCGGGTGCCTTTGATGAGGATGCTTGCTCCGGAGACAGGAGTTCCGTCTTCTTCAGTAACCTTGCCTCTGGAGGTGACGGTTTGAGCCTTAATGGCAAAGACGATCAGCTGGCACATACTAAAGACCAGCAGTGTTCGAAAAAAACTACGCATAAGCAGGGTTTTAATGATGGTTAAAAAAGCTGTATGGACAATCAACCGGATAGGTAAAGGCAGAAGGGCGTTATGCCGTCATGAAAAGTAGAAAATAACCGAAGGAAGAATTATACGGATATTAACCGGTGTTGGGACAATATTGGGAAATCAGGAGGAGAGATACATGGGAATCAAACTCAATCCGAAGCGATCTCGCAGCCAATTAAACAAATCCCCTCCCAGGAGGGGATTTACATGTTTCGATTGGGAGTGTATGCTGTTTTCGGTGAGATGATAATTCGTCTCTTTTGTTTCTTTAGGTTGATTAAATTTTTTCTAGCCTGATGCGCATGCGGTGAGCGGCGGTGAAGGGGACGCTGAGGGTTGAGCCGGATTTCATGAGCGCTTGCGTATTGAAGTTTCTACCGTTGATGCTTACACGATAATTTCCGACGAGACCTTTTATTTTCAAGAACACTTCATGCGCATCATTACTGCGATTCTCAAGACTGAATTCAAGCATCTTGCCCGCCGGACTTACCACAACCGCAACATCTTTTTCAAAGCCATCACGAATCAATTCCAAATCAAAATTATTGTCCTTAACGCGGGAAGAAAACCTTGTTCTTAATCCATCCTTTGGCAGTACATGCATCTCATCACCCTTCAACGACAGATCTCCACCATACGCCACCAACCCAAAAACAGGGTCATCGGTTACAATAGTCGCAGCCGACCTTGTGGCTCCGCCAAAACCCAGGTCTATCTCACCATCATAGGCCCAAACTCCCCGACCCTGCGGCTTTTGCAGCCAGGTGTTTGCCGACTTTTGCGGCTCAAAGGCCCATCCCGATGCACCGTCATTCTCCTTTCCGGGAAACCAGTAACCATAATTACTTTCCGGCGTTCCCGAATTGATCAAAGCAAAGGAACTGAGATACGACTGATAACCAAGCCGCAGATATTCGGCAGGGTTTTCTGAAAAGTTAAGTGCATAATCAAGAATGGCCCAGCCGCCCATCTGCGACATATAACTGAGTGTATAACTGTCACTCTTCCCGCGGAAATCGCTGCCGAGAAAGTAATATGCCGGTTCCATGGTGCCACGTAATGCAATATTGGCCTGAAGCTGTCTATCCATCAATCTTACCGCGTCTTCCTGCTTTACGGAGGGATGTGAATACCAGCGTTTGTTATTCTTATCAAACCAGAGATTACTGTCGGGTTGCATCTTATTCAGCACGCCGTATTTGGCCAGCGCATAGCTGGATTCAAATGCGGTGGCATCAATCGCATACTCTGACCGGAAAGGGTAGGGGTCGTCATAAAGAAAGTATTTCACCTTTTTCTCCCACTCATCAGTGAGAAACTTTGCGTCGGCAGTTAAACCTTCTTTTTTCAATTCGGCAATCAGATCAACAATCAGCAGTTCATTATAGCATCCCCACTTATAGGTTTCGTACCAGGGAAGAATCTCGTAAGGGTATTTGAAATAGGCGATAGCGGTTTCTTTGGCCCGAAGCAGGTAGCCTTTGCTGTCAAGGTAATGCGTCATTTTAGGATACATCTTCGCCACCTTGTACATCTCATAATACATCATCATGATGTGCGGATAATCGTAGGATCGCCACACATGCATTTTTTCTCTGTTTACATCGCGCAGGTTGCGCAACCTGGCTGCCGTGTCGCGGTTTACCAGCCAGTTTGGTGTGCCGTATACGCCATAAGGATAAGGCGTTTCCTTATCTGTCCGTTGCAATTTGCCCCAGACAAAATTCTCGATATAATATTCCACGGCGGCGATCTCCTTTTGATCGGGATAGAAAACATTTTTGGCCGCAACAAAAGGTGCTTTGCAAAGACCAGGATCGTCACAGGTAAGCACATAGCTGAGCCGGCTTGTGTCAAAATAATCCGGATTGTCAGGCCCGCGCAGTGCCCCGTTTTTCATATCATAAATGCCGAAAAGACCATCATACCATTTGGAATGATCCTTATGCTGCTGGCTGTTTACAATGAAAGCAGCGCGCTTTTTGTAAAGGGTTTCAAGTGGTTCAGTAACAAAAAATTCGAGATAGGTTTTGTAATTATTTCCGTAATTGACAGTGAGTTTATTTTCTCCGAGTTTGGAAAATCTGACTTTATATAAATAAGTTCCTTTTTGTTTTACACCTGCGAAAGTCATTTTCGTTTCGCCTTCAAACTCGCTGTCTATTTTATTTATTTTAAGTTTTGTTCGCAGCGCGATGGTGGTCTCAAGGTCTGAGGGGACGGTCATGCCAGGCATCACCTGGATGTCGATGAGTCCTTCTTCTACCAGGATATCCCGCATGTCATTATAATCCTTCGCCCAGCGAAATTTGAAGCCAAAATTTCTGGAGGATTTTGGTTCGATAAAAGTAAGGGTGTGCGGCTGTCTCCATTTTCCACGTAGCTCACGGTTACCAGTAAGTGAAGAGTTGATATAAGCCTGAAATGCCCCGCGGTCGGCAGGTGTGGAAGCGTCGGTGGAAAAATAGTCAAGCGCCGTTCCGGGTAAGGGAACCATCAGGAGATAGGGACCGAGACCGGTCGGCCGCTGAAAAAAGATAAATGAATTATTTGCAGAGATGAAATGGTGCTTGATAACGCGCTCTTCAAAAATCTCCTTCGGATTTTCGCCGCCACCTGCATTGTAAAACAGTGGAATCACTAAGTCTTCCACCCGAACCATGTCCGGGCCCGCATTAGCGAGTTTTATATTCCAGGTGAGTGCGTTTTTATCGAGGGAAAAGGTCTGGGCGATCTTAAGACTTTCTCCCTGGTCGGATGTGCCTGCCCAATTGCTGACAGACTTGCCATCCATCAGCAACTCAGTGCCCGAAGAGGCGGAAGCCCGGGCCGTGTCGAGCTTCCTGCCATGAGCATATCTTACCGTAATATCTCCGAAGACTTTGCCGCGGCGGATATAATTTGTGTTATGAACATCACGGGTTTTGTAAAGTTCTCCAAGCCCGTGTCTTAGCGTCTTTATAGTAAAGAATTCATTGCTGACTGTCTTCTCTTCCTGATTCTGAGCCTTCAGGCCTTTGCTTACAAGCAATAGGGTGACTAATGAAACAAACAACGTTTTTTTCATGATCTTGCTTTTCAGTAAGTGAAGACAGGAAGCTTATGCTAGGCCCATTGTACTTTCTCGACAGAACGGAGGTTCAGGTAATCGGGAAGTTCGGGTCTTGTTTCGATCGCTTCGTTTATGATTGCGAGTACTCTTTCTCTCTCTTCTCCGATAATTGGCAGTCTTGGCGCACGAACATATTCTGTTCCGATACCTGTTTGAGTAGCGGCAAGTTTAATGTACTGAACAAGCTTGGCGTGAATGTCAAGTTCAAGAACAGGCATGAACCAGCGGTAGATCTGTCTGGCTTCTTCATACTGACCGGCTTTTACCAGTCTGAAAATGGCGACTGTTTCTTTTGGGAAAGCGTCTACCAGTCCGGCAACAAGTCCATCTGCGCCAGCGCAAAGACTTTCGAAGCAGAGTGTATCTACTCCGCCTAAGATGCTGAAACGGCTTCCAAAGCGGTTAATCGTACGCGTTATGTTTGAGATATCTCTTGTAGATTCTTTAATGGCCTGAACGTTTGGAAGTTTGGCAAGTTCTTCAAACATATCAAGAGTTACTTCAATCTTATAGTCTACAGGGTTATTGTAGATCATGATAGGAAGTGAAGTATTCTTTGCGATGGTTTTGAAATATTCAACCGATTCGCGTTCGTCTGCCTTGTAACGCATCGGGGGCAAAAGCATCAGTCCGTCGGCACCATTGCTTTCTGCTTCGTTTGCATGTTCGATGGCTGCTCTTGTTGCCTGTTCAGCAATGTTCATCACAACCGGAACTTTACCCTGAGTGATTTCCTTTGTATAGATAAGTAATTCGGTTTTTTCTCTGGTGGTGAGGGTACTGGCTTCGCCGAGAGATCCTCCGAGAATAATGCCATCTACACCGGCTTCCAGCTGGGCATCGGTGTTGATTTTAAAAGTGTCGAAATCGATAGAGTCATCAGACTTAAAAGGGGTAAGAACTGCAGGATAAATACCTTTCCAGTGAACATTGCTCATATAAAGAAATTTGATGGAGATTGACTGATTAGGATAAAATTTATTCAAAAGTAAAATCGGGGTCGCTGCCGGAGTGGTTATCTATTAATGTATTGTTTGCGAATTTTAACAGATTGCCACCTCCTTAGCCAAGTTAAGAAAACCATTGTTAACGAGGTACAAAGCCGTCAGTAACTCCCGGTGTTTCCTGTGACGAGGCATCATTTTAGTATGGGAAATGAAAACAGATAGCATGGAAAAGCGAATATTAGGAACGACAGGAATAAAGGTTTCACCGATCGCAATCGGTTCAAATGTATTTGGATGGACGGTGGATGAGTCACAGTCACAACGGCTTCTGGATGATTTCGTAGAAAGGGGACTTACTTTCATTGATACTGCAGATGTGTATAGCGCCTGGGTTCCGGGCAATAAAGGTGGTGAATCTGAAACCATCATCGGCAACTGGCTTAAATCACGCGGAAACCGTTCTGAGCTGGTAATCGCTACCAAGGTAGGATCCGAGGTAGATGGCAAGAAAGGACTGAGCAGGACACATATTTTTGAAGCGGTGGAGGCATCGTTAAGGCGCCTGCAAACTGATTACATTGATTTGTATCAGGCGCACTATCCTGATCCGTCCACACCGATTGAGGAAACGCTCGAGGCATTTGAACAATTGATCAAAGAGGGGAAAATAAGAGCCATCGGGGCCTCAAACTATTCGCCCGCGCAGCTGACCGAGGCACTTGAAGCAAGTAAGAGGACCGGCCTGACATCGTATGCCACCTTCCAACCGGAGTATAATCTCTACGACCGTGCAGGTTTTGAGAAGGATTTTGAACAGATCTGTCTCGATAATGACCTGGCGGTTATTAATTACTATGCACTTGCAAGTGGATTTTTAACGGGGAAGTACAGATCAGAGGCTGATTTCGGTAAGAGCCAGCGCGGTGGCGGCATGAAGAAGTATGTCAACGATCGTGGACTCCGGATCCTGGATGCTCTCGATGAAGTGGCCCATTACTATGATACCAAACCTGCTGTTGTGGCGCTTGCCTGGTTGCTGGCGAAACCTGTAATTACGGCGCCGATTGCAAGTGCTACGAAGTCGGAACAGATTGAAGACATGGCGCGGGCGACGGAGCTTGAACTTACGAGCGAGAATATTGAGTTTTTGGATGCAGCGAGTATGGAGGCATAATCTGCAGGAAGGTTTTGTTTTTGGATGGAGCGTGGACCCACCCCTTCGCCCTTCCCGGGGAGGGGATTTAGAGATTTGTGGTTTCGCGAGGGTTTTGTTTTAGGATGCAGCGTAGACCCACCCCTTCACCCCTCCCGGGGAGGGGATTTACGAGTCCTTAAGCACATGTCGTTTATGGAAGTTTCGCCGATATTCCCCAGCTCTTATTTGGCTCGGGGCCCATTTCCAGTACCAGCCTGCCACCTTTCAGGAGATCAGCAGCCTGAAACCAGAATGTATCCAGCCTCCTGCCATTCAGGGTAGCGCTTTGCACATACTTATTGACTCTGGAAGCATTCTTCGCCTCAATCACGAAGGATTTTCCGCGGCCATACTGCTCCCCAAGGTCGAGCGTCACCTGCTGAAATATCGGACTTCCGATCTCATAGATCGGATCCACCCGCGTGCCTCCATCCATCTGAAACAAGCCAAGCGCAGCCATAATGAACCAGGAACTCATCTGCCCCTGATCCTCGTCACCGAGGTAGGCATTTGCCACCCCGTAGCCATAATATCGCTCCACAATCGACCGGCTCCATTCCTGCGTGAGCCAGGGTTGCTGTACCCAGTTGAATAAAAACGCAAAATGCATGGACTGCTGATTGCCCTGCGTAACCGGGTAATCCCAATACTGATCATTAGGCGCATTGAATCGCCATTTGACACTCTCCTTAAAGCCCCAGGCAAGCCTCGACCGAAAGGTATCTATCCCAATAGCCTTCGCCAGACCCTGAACATCCTGCGGGACAAAATAGGTGAGCTGCCAGGCATTGCCTTCTACATAATGTTCATTGCGACCCGACAAAAACGGATTGAAATCGGGGAACCAGCTACCGTCAGACTTCCTCAGTCTTGCATAACCACTCACGGTGTCAATCGCGTTTTTCCACCAGCCGGCTCTTTCACTATATTTTTTATAGCCATCTGTCTTTCCCAGGGCTTTCGCGAGCTGGGCCACAGTATAATCATCGTATGCATATTCCAGTGAGTTCGAGAAACGCCCCTTGTCATATGGAACAAAGTGATATTTCATATAGGCTTCAAAGTCGGCATTGCCTGCAAGCGCGCCGCCCACTTTGGTCTGAGGGGTGGATACGGTTTTGTCTGCCGCTTCAAAAGCCTTGTTGGCATCATAATCACGGATGCCCATCTGGTAAGCACTCACTATCAATGGCACTTCATGTTCGGCGACCATTACGGGTATGTATTCCATTCCTGCGGGACCCTTTGCCAGCCAGCCGTTGGCGTCATACATCGCCAGTTGCGATTTAACCCAGCGGGATGACCACTCCGGCGTTACCAGGTTCCAGAACTGATTCAGATTCCAGAAAGTATTCCAGAAGGCATCGCAGCCAAGGGCTATACCATCGGGTGTTTTAAACTGCTGAATTTTTTCTGTGGCATCTACCCATCTTCCATCTACATCACTGAAAGTATTTCTGCTGCAGATGGCGCGGTACATGTTTGAATAAAGACGCACCTTCTCACGGCGATCATTACTCGTAGTTTTAATTCTTCCCAGCAGGGCATCCCATTGTTGTCTCTGATTGTCGCATACTTTATTAAAACTCCATCCGAAAGGTTTTGTGATTTCAGTTTCAAGGTTTTTTGCCGCACCCTCAATATCTACATACGATAAACCGGTGCGTACCTGTACTACCGGGTTTACCCTGGTATCAAACTCAACAAAAGCACCGGCGTCTTTTGCGTTTTTTATGGTGACCAGATCACCGGTCCCGACAGTCTCATCTACCCAGGTTCCAAACTTCCTGATGGGCTGGTCGAACTCAATAACAAAATGGACATTGTATTCCTGTTCGCTGGAACCGGCCTGCGCGATCCATACCTGCGGAGCCAGTTGTTTCGATACTCCCTCAATTCGATGATCATTCACTTTTTTGAGGGTTATTTCTGTGAGCTCATATTTATTTTCGGCCGGCGTTTGCAGGTCAATCATAATTCTTGAGTCCGTACCCTTCGGGTAGGTATACTTTTGAAAGCTTGCTCTTGATGTTGCAGTTACTTCTGCCCTGATACCATAATCGATCAGATCAACTTTATAATATCCGAGCGGAGATTCCTCGGTTGATTTGTCGATGCGGGAGCGGTATCCTTCGCCGGGGGCAGCGCGCTGGTCGCCCACTTTCGTTTTTAGCGGCCCGTTAACGGGAAGCATGCCGAGCCCTCCCATTGTCCATTCGTGAATATGACTAAAAGCACCGATGCTTTCAAAAGTTGGGTCGTAGCCGGCCTGCCAGCCATCGTTTTGATTATCGGGACTGATCTTGACCATGCTAAAAGGCATCCACGGACCCGGACCGATCATCCAGCGGGAATGTGCCGTGCCTATCCGCGTGTCGACATAGTCAGCATACATGGCGGCTTTTTGCGGACTGCGCTGAATATTTCCGGTTTCAATCAATCTGCCATTACTAAAAATTTCATAGCGCGATGTTTTTGCTGCGCTCACAGCAGGCATTGGGGCTTCAAATTCATATCTGCCGGTCTCAGGTTTTTCGGTGAGAATGTTTACGCCATCGAGTTTTACCGATACCACTGGCTTCCCTTTCAGATGTTCGAGGTCAAGCAGTAGCGGCTGTGATCGTTTGCCCGAAGCCGTTAGTTCGTAACCCGCCGGGCGGGCCGAACGGACGAATATGTCTTCAGGCGTTTTCAGAACAATGTTATTTTCACTCTCCAGTTTCACCTGGTCAAAAACCAGCCATGAACCATCGAGAGAGGTTAGTTGAATTTCGTTGCCTCCGGTTTTCAGCAGGCCCGCTGCCACAGGAATTTCCAGGATTTTTTCTTTTGATCTGGAAAGATCACCGCTGATGGAATTGTTGATTTCAGTTTTCGGGAATTGCTGTACCAGTGACCTGCCGTTGATATTTACTTTAAACAGCGGTGGCTTGTCACCGTTATACCCCAACAGATCGATCACAAGTGTCGCCTTATCCTGCCGGCCAATTTTATCGATCGTAAAAAGGATATTCAGCAGATGTGAGCGGATGCCTGCAGTAGGTGCGGTTCCTCCCCAGACGTCTTTAGGGCCGGGAAGCACATACGGAAAGTCTTTTGCGGGATTTGAATATCCAACGATGTAATAACGGTCTTCCCAGCCGAAGTCATGTTCAAGGAATTTTTTATAATCAGCCGGCGCAAGAGCAAGACCGGCGGCACTGTTATCTGCATCACCAATCTGCCAGACTGTTTTCGACTGGGCACAGCTGGAAAGGGTAATTAATGCAATTGCTGCAGAAAGCAGAAAGTTTTTACAGATCATGGAGCTGGTATTTTATTAGTCATCTCGACCACCATCCGGCCACCGTTCTGGATATCAGTCAAGTGAATAAATGGTGTTTTTAGCTTTTTTCCGTTTAGCGTGTATGACTGAACGTAGATATTCTGATCGCTGTTGTTTTTTATATCCATCACAAAGCTCTTTCCCTGTTTGCCTTTGATGGTAATCTTGTTAAAAAGAGGACTGCCAAGTCCGATGGTAGGATTGATGTCGGTTAATCCTTTTACGTCAAAGAGTCCCATTGATGAAATCACATACCAGGCACCCAGCTGGCCCTGGTCCTCATCCTGGCCATAGCCATAACCATGTATGCCATCTGTACCATAAAATTCGTTGCAGATCGTGCGCACCCATTTCTGCGTAAGAGCGGGTTTCCCGGAATAATTAAAGAGCCATGAAATATGCAGGTTTGGCTGATTGCCATGATTATATAATCCTTCAAGTCCTGAAAACGCGTCCAGCGTTGTGCCGCCACCAAACACATTCTTCCGGGAAGTAGAAAAGATGCTGTCCAGCCTTGAATTAAATTTGTCTCTCCCCACTTTGGCAATTAACGCATCGGGATCGTGAGGCACATAAAAAGTATATTGCCAGGCGTTCGCTTCCTGGAAGCCACGCCAGACTTCACCCGGCTTGAAGTTTTGCATAAAGCTTCCATCGGCAAGCCGGGGACGCACAAGATTTAAACTCGTGTCGTAAATTTTCTCCCAGCCTTTTGACAGCCTCATCAGTTTGTCGTAGTCTGTTTGTTTTCCCAGCACCTTTGCCCACTGAGCCACAGCGTAGGCGCTGAAAGAATATTCCAGTGTATGTGAAGCCGAGAATTTCCAGGTTTCTTCACCACCTGTTCCCTTGTCGAGATGAGGAACGAAGCCGTATTTTACCATGCTGTCGACATCCAGTTTGCCTGCGCCACGCGGGCGGTTTTTGCCATCTAGCTCGTTTTTCAGTGAGGCTTCATAACCGAGCTTGACATCGAAGTTGCGGATCCCAGACATATACGCGCTGGCAATAGCCAGGCTTACAAAATTGGTCCCAACGCCGGAGACATACCTGCTGTTGGCAATACCGTCTGCCAGCCAGCCGGAATCTTTGTATACCAGCAACTGGCTCTGAATCCAGTCTGCATAATATTCAGGATACGCAAATGCCCAGAGCTGGGTAAGGTTCCAGAAAGCACCCCAGATGGCATCTGTATTATAGTGATTAAACAGCGGCCGCCGGTTGTTGTCCAAGGCTATCTGTCCGACCGAACCGTCATTTTTTGGATAAGCTCCATTGACATCGCTGGCCAGTCCGCGACCAAGTAATGCGTGATACAATCCTGTATAAAATTTGGTGAGGTCCTTCTGGTTTTTTGATTCAACCTTTATTCGTCCGAGAGATTCTTCCCAGGTGTTGACCGCCTGTTTTTTGGCCTTGTCAAAGTCGAGGGTAGCTGCTTCACGCGAGAGATTCAAACGGGCGTTTTCGACAGAGGTGTAAGACAGTCCGGCTTTGATCGTAATGCTTTCGTTTTCTCTGGTTGCGAAGGTGAAATACAGGCCGGCTCCTTTTCCCGATACTTCATTTTTCCCCTGCATTATTTCAGCACCAAGAAATGCGCCCTGACTTTGCGGCTTCTTATCCATCAGTGCAGAGAAATACATGGTGACTTCTGCACCCGGCTGATATTTCTGAACGTACACCGGCAGCGTGGTGACAAAACCTTCGATTCTTCCCTCCGGAGTAACATACACTTTTGCATCTTTTACTTCGCCGCTTTCACCCTGCTTATGCCCGATATCGAAAATGATATTGGATTGCTGCGAAGCAGGAAATGTGTACCGGTGAAAAGCCACTCTCGGGGTCGACGTTAATTCCGCTTTCACCTGATAGTCTTTAAGTATGACCGAATAATAACCAGCGGTAGCTATTTCGTCTTTGCGATCGAAACGCGACCGGTATCCCTCATCCGGATTTTCCAGTTTTCCTGCAAGCGTTTGTAGTTTACCGGTAGTTGGTGCGAAAACAATTCCGCCAATCTGAAACTCGTGAATATTGGCAAAGCCCTCGATCGAATTGTGTCTTTCATCATAGCCTACCGCATCCCAGCCGTGAGCATTCCCATAAGAACCGTTTGTAGAAGGCGCTGGTTTTGCCATGCCAAAAGGAAGGGCGCCGGGGGTAAAATAGAACCAGCGGCTGTGGGCAGTTCCGATCCTTGGATCCACATATTTCGAAAGGCCCTGTGCTGCCACATTCAAAGAGAGAAATAGAAATATTAAAGCAATATTTATTGGTTGTTTCATGAATTAAATTCTTTTATTTTCTGCGCTGCATGACTTGCTGCTCCAAGCAATGCTGCTTCTTCTCCCAGCATTGCAACGCTTAATTTCACGTTTGGAATCTGCGCATGAATGATGTGTTCCACCTGGTTAAAAAAAAGTGGATGACTGCGGGCGATATTGCCACCAATAACGATGATATCGGCGGGATGGTGATTCGAAAACAACAACAGAAAATCTGCCAGGTTTTTTGAAAATTCTGTAAAAAGTATTTGTACGACGTCATCAGACCCCGAAAACTGAACGATTTCGTTTACCCCGTTTTTACTAATTCCGGTGAGTTCCTTAAAACGGCCGGTGAACCATCTGGTAGACATATAATCCTCCGCAATGCCCTCCTTAAAAGGCATCTGCCAGAGATCTGCATTTAATGATCTTCCATTAGCGTGCGTGCAGCTTCCAAGCCCGGTTCCGAGAGTAATGCCGATTGCGCGGGCATACCCTCTGGCGGCCCCGCAGAATATCTCACCGTCAAGAAATGCTGCTGCGTCATTGATTGTTGCGATACTCTCACCGGGAATATTAAGTCTTTCTGCAAGAAGGGACCTGATATTTTTATTATAGAGATTCCGGAATTTGTCTTGGTTTCTGATCAGGCAGATTCCCTGATCATAGTCGAAAGGGCCGGGCATGGCCAATCCGATGCCAGTAATTGGAAAGTTTTGAGCGGAATCGAGAATCGCCTGTGACCAGTGCTCGATGATGTCGTCGGCAGAAGCGTGCGAATCAATGCTTGCCCGCTTCTGCGTACCGCTCACCACTGACCGCTTTGCGAGGTCTACGACTGCGGTTGTGATATGTGTTCCACCAATATCGGCGCCTATGGCAAGCATGTTTGTTATAGAATAAGCGATTTAAATAATTAGTGCACAAAAACGCTGCTCGTCTCACCCTTCCAGTCTTCTTCAATCTGTTCCAGACTTTTTCCTTTGGTTTCCGGCAGTAATTTATACACAACGATAAAAGCAATTAAACAGAAAAACGCGAAGAACCAGAACGTGCCGGCACTGCCGATACGCTTTAGCAGGATGGGCGTGAGCTGACCCACAATGGTATCCGCTATCCACATAACCATGATACTGATTGCAAGCGCACGGCCGCGGATCGCATTCGGAAAAATCTCTGAGGCCACCACAAATTTCAGGGGGCCTATCGAAAACGCGAAGCAGGCAAGAAATCCCAGCACACAAACCAGCAACCAGATGCTGGAAGTAGCACCAAAGTAGAAGCAAAGTCCGGTAAGCACCAATGTTATGGTGGCACCTGCTGTACCAAAAATGTAAAGTGGTCTTCTGCCCCAGCTGTCCACCTTCCAGATGGCAATCAAAGTGAAGAGCATATTTGCGACACCGAATATGATCTGACTGATCAGTGAATTACTCAATGAAATGCCGGCATTGCCAAGAATTGTAGGACCGTAATAGATTATCGCATTGATACCGCTGAATTGGGAAAACAACGGTAAAAGGATGCCTATCAACAGCGCCTTTCTTACACCCGGAGCAAGAAGGTCTTTGTATGATCCACGTTCGTGCTGAATACCAGACTGCTGGGTAGTAGCTGCCACGAGTTCCCCATTGATATTATTTTCTATAGCGGTTGCTTCGTCTTTACGATCTTGTTGGATCAGCCATCTCGGACTTTCAGGTATCGCAAATAAACCCAATAGGAATAATGTCGCGGGAATCACACCCAGTCCCAGCATGCCCCGCCACACTTCGCTGTGAAAAATTACATTGCCTGAACCATCGGCTCCATGCAGAAGTGCCGCATTACTCAGGTAGGCGACCAGAATGCCGAATGTGAGCGCAAGCTGATAATAGGTAACCAGGCGGCCGCGTAGTCTCGAAGGCGCGATTTCGGAAATGTACAAGGGCACCACATTGGATGCTATCCCGATACCAATCCCACCGATTAATCGTGATGCAATTACCCCCGAAAGCGATGACATCAATACACAACCCAGTGCAGAAGCAACAAAGAGGATTGCGGTAAGAATCAGCGGCTTTTTTCTGCCCAGTCTGTCACTAAGTTCACCGGAGAATGCCACGCCGATGATACATCCTACCAGGGCCGAAGAAACAAACCAGCCTTCCTGCGCCGCAGATAATGAAAACTGTTTTTGAATCAGCGGCAGCACACCTGAGATCACTGCCATGTCAAATCCAAAAAGAAAGCCTCCCAGTGAAGCGACAAGTGTGATAAGGGGGAGGCTTATCTTTTTATTGTTATTAATCATAGGTCAATCGCTTAAATTATTTGTTTGCAGCTGGCGACATCGAAGGAGGGGCGTCGCCAACTGAAGATCCCCATTTTGTATTTGGATGAGAGCCCATCACCAGTATCAGTTTTCCCCCATCAACCAGATCGGAATGATAAAACCAGGGTTTATTTAAAGGCCGGCCATCCAGGGTCGCCGACTGGATATACCGGTTAGCATCTGATGTATTCTTAGCTTCAATTACAAAGGTCTTTCCACGATAATATTTCGGGTCAAGGGCAATCGTAATTTTTGAAAATATCGGGCTGCCAATTTCATAGAATGTTTTTTCCGATACGCCACCATCCGTTTCAAATAATCCCATGGCAGCCATCACATACCAGGCACCCATCTGTCCTTCATCCTCATCGCCCAGCCATCCATGATAGGGCGTTGAACCATAATAGCGGTTCATGATTTCGCGGGTCCATTTCTGCGTGAGCCATGGTTTCCCGGAATAATTAAAAAGCCAGGCAGCCTGCATGTTTGGCTGGTTGCCATGATTTACCGGAACAAGATCATACAGGTCACTTTCCGCATTGAAATTATGTTTCACCGATTTTTCGAAGCCATCATTTAATCGGTTGTTGAACTCATCGCGCCCCATCAGGTTAAGAATTCCCTGAACATCATGCGGATTAAAAAAACTATACTGCCAGGCATTTCCCTCGAGATAACCCGCACCATTAAACGCCGTACAGCAGAAAGGGCTCCAGTCTTTTACCCAGCTGCCGTCGCGGTTTTTCATGCGCACGTATTTCGTGGCAGTGTCAAAAACGTTTTTATAATTACCGGCTCTTTTCAAAAATGTTTGAAACTCAGCTTCTCTTCCCAATGCCTTTGCCATCTGAGCGACGCACCAGTCGTCGTAAGCATATTCGAGCGTATTGGATACCTGGCCCTCTTCATTGGGCACATAACCCAGCTTCATATAAGAATCAAAATACCTGTTGCCTGCATATCCGTTTTCGGGCGTGCGCGTACCCGGAGTTGTTTGCTGGTGAATCATGGCCGTGAAGGCAAGCTCTTTGTCGAAGTCGCGGATGCCTTTCTGCCAGGCACTTACAATCAGGGGAATTTCATGAGAGGCTTCCATGATACCCGAATATTCTATACCTGCGGGCCCTTTCGGCAACCATCCGCCGGTGCGATATATTTCAATCAGTGATTTCGCCCAGTTGCTCATCAGGTCAGGATTAACCAGTGACCAAAGCTGATTTAAATTCCAGAAAGTGTTCCACAGCGCATCAGACCCATAAACAGGAGAGGAGGATTGCTGTTCTTTCTCATTGACATCGATGTATTTCCCATTGACATCGCTCCAGGTCGTTCTCGCGACATAGGAGCGGTAGAAATTACTGTAGAATTTCTTTTTATCTTTTTCTGTGCCGCCTTCTACTTTGATTTTTCCAAGCAGTTTATTCCAGGTATTTCTGGCATTTGTCCGTACCGCATGAAAGTCCCAGCCAAAGGGGCCCATCTCGGTTTGAAGGTTTAATCTGGCCTGGGGAATGCTTACCAGCGAAATGCCTGTCTGCATTAAGATTATCTCGCCCTTCTTCACGTCAAAGTCAGCGAATGCGCCTACACGACCTTTGCCTTTGATTTCCGTGATTTCGTTTTGCACTTTGTCCTGCACCCAACCGCCAAATTTTTTCATGGGTTTATTGAAGCGCACGACAAAATGCACTGTGTATTCATTCCAGCTCCATTTCTGGTGCGAGTAACCTTCTATCTCTGTGTCGGTGACCCTGGTTATTGTAGCATCGAGGATATCGGTCTTTGCTTCCCCGGGGATATCAAGATCGAGCAGGATATGGGCATCATCCCGGTCTTCAGGATAAGTGAATTTGAGAAAGCCGGCGCGGGTGGTACTGGTGAGTTCAGTGCGAATATTCCCATTCATGAGCGTAACACCGTAATAGCCCGGACTGGCCACTTCTGAGGTCTTGTCGATCCTTGAACGATATCCGGAGGTCCACCCTGTTGTAGGTGCGTCTGCAGGTCCGCGGTAGGTACTGAGCACACCCACCGTAGGCATTACTGAAAGCCCGACCATGGTCCATGAATGTATGTGACTGAATCCGCCAATATTATTCAGCGAATATTCGTAACCTGATTTCCATACATCACCCTGGTTGTCGGGACTGAGCTGCACCATGCCAAAAGGCATGGTAGCCCCGGGGTTAAGCATCCACCGTGACTCTGATGTACCCAGCAAAGGATCGGCATAGTCGACCGGCTCTTTCGTCTGAGCCTGCGCCGACCAGGCCAGGAGATGCAATACTATCGTTGCGAGCCAGGCTTTCATGATTTTTTTTCTGTATGATTCAGAACAGGATATATTTCGTCTTTCAGAAAAGCTTTGATCAATTTTGCTTTCTCATTTCCATGATTTACGACACGGTAAGATGTTGCTGAGGCGGGAATAACAAAGGTTTCCGCAAAAGAGAAATTTTGCGTGGTGCCATCGGCTGTGGTGACGGTGATTGCTGTGCCTTCCACAAGCATCAGGATATGGCATGAATTATTGGTAGGAATATTTATCTCTCCGTCAAATTCAATTCTGTGCACATCATAAAAATGTTCCGCATGAGTAGGACAGTGAACGATCTGCCAGTTGTCGCGCTGGTCAATTACTACCTGTTTGGAAATTAATTCCTGCTCAACCCTTTTACCCTTCCTTTTAAAATTGAGATTCTTAAATGCATGATCAATATTGATCGGACGTGGGTTGCCGTCGAGCCCGGGCCGCATCCAGTCATACATTTTGAAGGTAAAAATATACGGGGTCGCACTGATCTCGAGCACGAGATTGTCTGCGCCTGCGCTGTGAATTGTTCCGTTCGGAATCAGGAAGAGGTCATGTTTTTTTGCAGGATGAGATTGTACATATTTTGTGATGTCTATCTCTGTTCCAGACTCCTGGCTGTGTTCAAGCGCCTGCTCAAATTCCTCCTGAATAATATTTTCCTGGAAGCCGAGGTACACGTTAGCGCCTTCCCTGCAGTCGAGGATATAATAGGTTTCATCCTGCGTGATGTTTTCTCCGAATTCTTTACGGATGTATTCAACAGAAGGATGACACTGGATAGACAGGTTGCCACCCTCCACGGTATCAAGAAAATCAAAACGGATGGGAAATTCGCTGCCAAATATTGCAGCGTGCTTTCCAAGAACGGCTTCTTTTTCTGCGAACATGAGAAAATCAAAAGATATCTCGAGCAGGTTGCCATCGCTTTCAAAAATAAGCCCGTTTTCGGGTACGATGAGTTCGAAAGACCAGGCGTAGTTCACCGCGTTTTTGTTCAGTCCGGCAAATCTTTCCTGCATCCAGTGGCCGCCCCAGGCGCCTGCTTCAAACCAGGGCCGAACCCGAAATACTGAATGGGACAAAGCTTTTAACGCAGTGGTAAGATCTGTACTGAGGATCCAATTCAGCGAGTCTTTCCACTGGGCATCGGCAACAACCGTAATATCGTTCAGGATCCTTTCTTTGTGGGCATTTAGTACCGGCCAGTCAACGAAATAGAATCGTTTATACATATCTGAGGCACTATCTTTTTGATCGCTGCCAAGGTTTGTTACAGTGCCTGCGCGTGAGCGGTATTGTATTTCGTTCTTGGGAATGTCGACATAAACCAGCGGTGCATCCCATCCTATCAAAGAAGCGCCTATGCCAATCGCAATATTAACATCGGCTGAAGTGTCGATGGTGATCCTATTCAGCATTTCTGAATCAAAAAATTCAGCAAGTTCCAGCGATGCTTTTGTTCCCCACACAGCGCCCGGATCGCCCGTAAACGGCGCGACGAGTTTCTCGATTTCTGAAGCGGATTTTTGTGCTTCGTCGACCTGATGCCATGCAGCCTGAATATTAAGTTTGGCGAATTCTGCGTCGAGACCTTTTTGAATCTCATCCCAGAAAGCACCGATGTATCCATCAATGATTACATTTTTTTGACTGATGATCCATCTAGCCAAGGATGAATATCCGTTGTGAATTTTTCCGGCTCCCAGCGACCGGAAAGGATAAATGTCATATCCTTCAGGTTGTTTCCTTCGGCTGTCAAGATTTTGGGGTAGCAGATTTTCGGAGCTTTGTCTCCATTTTCTGTCGGGATCAGATTTATCGGATACTGCTGTATTCATAGTTTGGATCTTTTCTTTAATCTCAGTTGTGTCGGTTTGCATAGCGGGCGGATTCTCCTTTAATTTTTACGGAACATTTACCATTTTCACTTCATTGAAATTGAAAGGTCGGCCAAGATTTGGAAATGTGGTTCTTGCACCTACTCTAAGATAGTAAGGTCTTTTACCTGGCAATGCACCGCCTGTTGTTGTAAGGGTAAGTGTTTGTCCGAGTAAGGCATTGCCGGTAGTGCCCGAATAGGTGGGACGGTTAGAATACCGCGCATCAAAACTATTGGCATTATTACCCACGTATTTCAGGTTGTTGACATAAAGGTGGATGTCTGTAACGGGCAGCTGGTAATTAGGGTCTGTAGTGCCACGCGTTACTTTGAAGCTTGCCGTAATGGTGCCGTTGGCATTTAATACCGGTTCGCCAACCCACTCCACCCTCAGGAAAGGATCGACGGTAAAATTCACCGTAGTGGTGCCGCCGCGGACTTCTATCGTCTGACTTTTGTCTACCGGGTTTGCACCGGCCTGAATCAAAGGCACAAAGGCACCGTCTGCCGAGATCTTATATTTTCCGGCAAATATTTTAGTGTTGTTATAAGTTCCGTCCTGCATGCAGGCCAGAAACTGAGAGGTCGGATTATCGCTCCAGCTCAATTCTTTGAGCTCAATCCTTGTTCCTGTGCCGTTTTCACCGGACACTTCGCTCTGCAGATTTTTTCCCGTGCCACCGTCGATGATGCTTCCTTTAAGGATTTGATCCGGCGCGGCATAATTATCAGTTTTTGAGCAGGAAGATGCGATAAGAAAAACACAAACAACGATATAGGAAATGATCTTTTTCATGTCGGTCGATTTAATATCCGGGGTTTTGAACGAGGTTGGTACTTTTTGCTATGGCTGCAGTCGGAATCTGCTGGTAGTACCAGCGGGTGTCGAACGTGAAGCGAACATTTCTTTCATCGAAGCGGGGGTCAAAGAAATACTTCCCTGCTTCTGATGAATAAAAAGGCATGAGCACCCGGTACAAAGTGGCATTTTGTTCCTGATCAATGATTCTCCACCTTCTCAGGTCCCAGTAGATTTTATTTTCGAAAGCAAGTTCTTTTCTTCTTTCCTGGCGGATCAGGTCGGCATTGGTGATTGTGGTAATGAGCGAAGCACCGGCTCTTTCACGAATCTGATTGATGTTCGCAACAGCTGTCTGCAGAAAAGCAGCGCCCTGTCCGGCAGCTGATAATTCATAGCCGGCTTCTGCTGCATTCAGCAGTACTTCTGCGTAGCGCATTTCTATCCAGCTCTGTTCAGATCTGTTGGTGACCACCTCGGCAGTCGGCTTGTCGGGAACAAGGTATTTTCTTACTGAGAAACCTGTGATCGTTCCCCCGGGGCCATTGGCCGCAAGATTGGAGAACACGCCACTCGCGCCTGCCGGGTTCATTTTTGTGCCATTGGGCAAGGTGTAAGGCGTCTGCAATACTGCTGCAGCGGTAACAATGTTGGCTGTGGGATAATTAGCTGTGGATCCGGCAGGTAACAACCGGCTGATGCCACCAGCGGCAGGGCCGGTATAAATGCCTCTCCTGATTTCTATACTTTGCCCTTTAAACATATCGCCGGGGAAGATCACCGTCGCTCTAAGACGCGGCTCGGCGTCGGCGAACAGATCCATGGTATTGTTATACAGAATGTATTTACCGGCGGCGTCAATGGTCTGAATAGTGCCATCTGCATTCTTTGGAATGCCCTCGAACATTTCAACAAAATTCAGGGTGGGATTTGTTTCGGAAGAATAATTCCCGCCCGGACCCTCAAGCTGTTTCGGTACACTCAGCGCGTCGTAGCCATGAACAGCATCAGGATATTTATACTGCCGCACAAAAATGTTTTCTGAACTTCCTGCGTCAAGAAAGGTGTTTACAAAATTCTGGTACTGGGCTGCTTTGTCGCCAGCCACCCAGTTTCTTTTGTACAGGCTGTATTTACCGGTCAGCAGCGCGGCAGCATCATAAGCTGATTTAAAATAGGTGGCCGCTTTGGCGGCAGGAATGCCACAGAGCCGCAGGCTTCCGGCTGTTAGATTGATGGTGTTGTATTTTGCAATAGAGCCGGCGAAAAGCATCGCTCTTGATTTAAATGCCGCAGCAGCGTATTTATTTGCGCGGCCGCCCTTATTGACTTCGGGCAAACGCTGGTAGGCAGTGTCGAGGTCTGCGCCCACAAAGTCATAAACAGCCTCTTCGGAAGCGCGGGCGATTTTCAGTTCTTCGATGCTTGCAGTAAGCTGGTCGATGGTTTGCCCGCTTTTAGTGAGCAGTTTATCGACCAGCGGAACTCCGCCATATCTTTTTACCAGCGCGAAATAGGTCACTGCGCGGATAAAGCGCGCTTCTCCCATCCAGGTGTTGATCTGGGTGGCGTTAAAATTGGATGCATATGCCGGCAGGGTTTCAAGAAAATAGTTGGCCTCACGGATAAGACTATACGCGTCTGACCAGTAATTAAAAGTTTCCACTGAATTTCCCATATCCCGGCTGAGTGCTTCACCGGAAATTCCGCTTGCCGAACCAACGACAAAAGCATTGAAACTGATGGTAGGAGAGTACTTGAAATCTTCAATGGGAAGACGGCTGTACATGCGGGCAAAATATGATGTGATGCCGCTTTCATTAACGAAGATGTCATTATCCTGCACCACGTTAAGCGGCGGCACATCAAGCTTTTCGCAGGCCGAGAAACAACTCAGCATTACAGCAAGAAGTAAATAAATATTTTTTTTCATGGCAATTAATTAAAGTCTGATGTTAACACCGAAAGTGATTTTTTTATCAAGTGGATAGAGATATCCAAACTGGCTGGAAGGATGTTCGGGATCCAGATATTTCAGATTCGTAAAAGTGAGCAGGTTGTATCCGTTGGCATAGACTCTCACATTTTTGATACCGAGGCGCGCGAGTGTTCTTGCGGGAACTGTATAACCAAGCTCAACGCTTTTCATCCGGATGTAGGCAGCACTGGAAGCATTTGCCATGGTATTGGTGAAGGGCACCGTTCCGGTATATGCGAAGTGGCCGGGTATCCACACTGTCGCCGGCGCATAGGGATCGGCGGTAGGGTCTGCCGGGTGCCAGCGGTCAAGAAATTGCTCAAGTGCATTTCCTCCTGCCCAGAGCGGTGTGTTCAGCTGTTCGAAATAGGAGACGTACACTCTTCCGGCTCCGTTGAAAGTAGCGCTCAGGTCAAAGCCTTTGTATTCTGCACCGAGGTTCAATCCATAAGTAATAAGAGGAAGACCTGATGTGGAAATGGGCTGATTGTCAGCCGTGCTGATCTGTCCGTCGCCATTCCAGTCTTCATACCGGTAGTCGCCGACAACGGTGTTTCTTCCCAGGTAGAACGGGTTATTCGCAATTTCATCATAAGATTGAAACTGGCCCGTTGAGCCATATCCCCAGTAAAGGTTGTTCCAGCGGTTGGCAGTATAGGTGCTGTTGTTCCAGTTCAGATAGGAATTTCCTGCCCTTGCAACAACCCGCGTGGTATTCATGGTGCGGGTAAGTCCGAAAGTTCCCTTTACATTATAGTTGAGGTTGCCGATGCGATTTCTGTGACTGATTTCGAAGTCGACGCCTCTCGAGCGGTCGCCATTGAGGTTTTCCTGTGGCAGCCCTACACCTACAACATCCGGAAGGGTGAGCGCCTGCGTGGCAAGTAGACCGGTTCGGTCGCGAACAAAATAGTCGACAGACAGGCCAAACATTCCTTTCAGCACTTCGATATCGAGTCCTATGTCCGCAAGTTTTGCAGTGTACCAGGTGATGCCGGGGTTTGGAAGTCCCTTGCTCTGAACAGCGCTGATGAATGTATTATCAAACACGGATCCGGCCGGAAGCCCTGTAGGATTGCCACTTACGGGATAGTTATAGCCCGTGATGAACTGATACGTCGACGCATTTTCATCTCCTGTAATTCCATAGGAAGCGCGTAATTTGAGATTGTTGATGAGCGAAAAGCTCTTCATAAAATTCTCTTCCGACAAACGCCATCCGATAAAACCTGCCGGAAAAAATCCCCACTGTTTGTCAGCAGCAAATTTTGATGATCCGTCTTCGCGGAAAGTAAATTCAGCCAGGTATTTTCCTTTGTAATCATAAGCCAGTCTTCCCACGTAAGATGCATTGACAGTGCGGTAAAGGTTGCCTGATGACAGGTTGCCCTGCTGATTGGTACTGTTACCAGCGAGCAGCTGATCCACCGGAATGGAAAGCTCTCTTTGCGCAAAAAGATTATCCGCGCTGCGATTGTTCTTCTCGTAAAGCAGGAGGGCAGTAACATTATGTGCATTAGCAAAGCTGTGATTATAATTCAGTGACAGCTGAAGCAGGCTTGCCGGAAACTCTGCATATTCCCTCCTGATGGTTGCCGGCGTTTGTTGCGGCACAGGCAGGTAAGCATTGTTTGCTGCATCATAGTTGTACAGATTGTACGACTTCATGTAAATCTTATTGCTGTTGGTATTGAAGTCGTAGTTGTACATAGCCTTGGCTGAAAGACCGCTTACAAAAGGAACGGCGTAATTCAGGCTTACCGAGGACTGAAACCACTTGTTGTTGTAGTTGATATAACCATTTACGTCTGAGCTCGCATGTGCCACACCGTTAAGATTGCTTGGTACATTGTTGAAGTATGCCGGGTTGTTATTGGCATAGATGTTCTGCACTGGTGGCTGATACCACATGCTTCTGTAAACATACCAGGGTGAGATATAGGGCTGGTCCTTCTGCTCGAAGATGCCATTGATGTTGATGTCGAATGTGAGCGACCTGGAGATCTTCGTACTCAGGTTTGAACGCATATTATAGCGTTTGTAATTCAGGTCACCACTTTTAAACATGCCTTCCTGGTTCATGTACCCAAGACTTGCAAAGTAGGTGGTTGATTCACTTCCGCCGGATGCGCTTAGGTCGTGCTGTGTGTATGGTGCCGAGTTTCTGATAATGGCGTCCTGCCAGTTCGCCGCCACTTTGCTGCCATTACGATAGGCTTCGAAATCGGCGTCTGTATAAAGCGGTGTCCCTCCGTTGATATTATGCATGCGCTGCTCATTTACGAGCGTCATGTAATCAAAAATACCCACCGGCTTAGGCGTGCGGGATGGCACCTGCAACCCGTAAGTGCCATTGTAATCCAGGACCAGTGTGCCTTTCTTTCCTTTCTTGGTTGTAATAAGTACCACGCCGTTGGCGGCTCTTACCCCATAAATGGCAGCTGATGCATCTTTCAAGACAGAGATGCTTTCTATCTCGGCCGGATTAAGTCGTGCAATATTGTTGCGGGGTACTCCGTCAATCACAATGAGCGGACTACCCAATCCGCGGATGTCAAATGAGTTGTCAAAGCTTCCAGGCTCACTGCTGTTCTGAACAACGCGAAGTCCGGCCACCTTACCCGTAAGCATGTTTTGGACGTTCTCATTCTTCGTGGTTACAATTTCTGAAGCCGTTACTGAGGACACGGCGCCGGTGAGTGTGGCCTTCTTTCGTGCACCATAGCCGACTACCACCACATCATCGAGGGAAGAAGAGGCAGAGCTCAGTGAAATGTTGAGTGCATTACGACTGGTGATCAGCTGATCAACCGGTTGAAAGCCGACGGCTGTCAATGACAGTGTCTGTCCTGTTTTCGCCAGGATGGAAAACTTGCCGGCAGCGTTGGTGCTGGTTCCGAGTCCGGTTTCTTTTACAGTTACGCTGACTCCCTGGAGCGGTACCGATTTGTCATCACGAATGATGCCCTGAATTCTCGAGCTGTCCTGCGCAGCCAGATTTAATGAGATCAGCAGGCAGAGGGTCGGCAGGAGCAGCCCGGGCAGGAAGCTGCAGCTGGTCACGAAACAGTTAGTTAAGCTTTTCATATGCTAAGTTGAAGAATCGTTATATGTACAAACATATGGACATTTTATCAGCATCCAAATTTTTCTTCGCTGGGCTCTGTTCACCCGTTTTCAATGTTTTGACAGGTGACAGAGAGCCAGCCTCTTCATCATGCAGGAATTTATTTAAGTTGCACTACCGATGAAGTTATCGCTCGATCATAAAAGCCCTGTGCCCTTACATATACAGGCAGAAGAACTGTTGAGAAACCTGATCAGGGATCCTGAATACGCTACAAAGTTTCTTCCCAATGAAGTAGATCTGGCCAGACAACTGGCAATATCGCGCACTACTTTAAGACAGGCATTAAACAAGCTTGTGTATGAAGGATTGCTGATTCGTAAGAAGGGGATCGGAACCAAAGTGGCCGAAGTATCCATCAGTTCAAAGTCAAATAACTGGATGAGTTTTTCGCAGGAGATGCAGGCCCGTGGAATACCTATCAAAAATTTTGAACTCCATATCAGCTGGGTAAATCCCACGGAGAAAATCGCGCATTTTTTTGATATCGGGATGGATAAGAAGATCCTTAAACTGGAAAGGTTACGGGGTCGGGTAGAAGGTCCATTCGTGTACTTCATCTCCTACTTTCATCCCCGTGTAGGCCTCACCGGCGATGAAGATTTTAAACGACCGTTGTACGAGATCCTCGAGAAAGATCATTCGGTGATCGCGAATTTATCGAAGGAGGAGATCAGTGCGCTGCCGGCAGATAAGTTCATCAGTGGCAAACTGGAGGTGGAAGCGGGTAGTCCCATTCTGTTCAGGAAACGCTTTGTGTTTGATCAGGGCGACCGCCCAATAGAATACAACGTAGGATACTATCGGGCCGACAGCTTTGTGTACACGGTAGAGAGCCGCCGTGAGTGATTATTGTCCTGTACCAGTCGGGTTCGTGTCTTTATATTCTATCTGAAGTTTTCTCAGCCTTTCCTTCAGCATTGTTACGGTGCCCGCATATGCCTGTTCGTTATACAGATTGTGCATTTCCGTCGGGTCTTTGATGGTATCATAAAGCTCCCAGGAATCGACCGGGTCATAAAAGTGCATCAGTTTGTACCGGGTGGTTTTGATTCCGTAGTGACGGGTTAAACCAAATGATTTCTCATAGTAATGATAGTAGATTTCTTTTCTCCAAGCACTATCCTTTCCTGTCTTTAATAATGTTTTCATTGACCGGCCCTGCATATCAGGTGGTATTGAAATGCCCGCCAGATCGAGCAGGGTAGGCGCCAGGTCAAGATTTAGCACATAAGCATCCGATTGTTTTCTTCCGCTAAAAGCTGCAGGGTATCTGATCATCATCGGTGTTCGAAAGGACTCATTATACATAAAGCGCTTGTCGTATAACCCGTGTTCGCCGAGATAAAAGCCCTGGTCGGACAGATATACTACAATGGTGTTTTTGTCGAGATTATTTTCGCGGAGATAGTTCATCACCCGGCCAATATTGTCATCAAGAGAATTAACGCAGCGCAGATAGTCCTCCATGTATCGCTGAAACTGAAATCTCACCACCTCGTCCCTGGTCTTCAATTTTTTAAATTGCTCATACTCTTTTTGGTAGGCTGCATCCCACACTGTTCTTTCTGCCGGACTTAGTCTTTCAATCTCGCGCTGGTATTCCGCCGGCGCCCATTCATTGACCTTTCCCACCGGACAGCTGTCGCAGGGAATCTTAGTGTCATAGCGGATATCAAGATGTTCTTTCATGGTAACCTGCTGAATCTGCAGGGCTTTGCGATCCTTGTAATCATCATAGAAGTTTGATGGCAGGGGAAAGGTGCGGTCGTTAAATTTATCGAGGTATTTCAGCGGTGGCATTACATTTCGGTGTGGCGCTTTGTGATGAAGCATCAAAAAGAAGGGTTGGTCTTGAGACTGGCCGATCCAGTCAAGCGCAATGTCGGTGATCACATCGCTTACATATCCCCGGTAGACTGTGTCCTTTCCATTTTTTATAAATTTTGGGTTATAGTAATTCCCCTGATCAGGAAGAATGTTCCAGTAGTCGAAACCTGTTGGCGTACTGAACAGATGCCACTTCCCTGCGATGGCCGTACGATATCCGTTTGCTCCAAATATTTTTGGAAGCGTTTGCTGGTTACCGTTAAAATAGGTTCCGTTGTCTTTCATTCCATTGAGGTGCGAATACTTGCCTGTCAGCAGCACTGCACGGCTGGGACTGCACACTGAATTGGTCACAAAGGCCTGCTTCATCAGCATGCCCTCTCTGGCAAGGCGATCGATATGGGGAGTTGAAATAAGCCTCGAGCCGTAAGCTGATATTGCCTGGTAGGCATGGTCATCAGACATGATGACGATTACGTTCGGACGTTGACTGGAAGTCTTTAGTTTTTGTGCGCATAAACCCTGAAGGTTCATTAGAACTATAACAAGACAACAGAATTTCATAAGGTCAATTTGTATGCAATATATGTTACTATGTACATACAAGTGTATTATTGGTTTCGTCCTAATTACCCAGGTGTTTCTACCTGGATAAGATGCCTCTGCCCGGGAAATATACCTGTCAAACTCCGGTGTTTTTATGTTCCCAAAATGGGAAAACTACTGGTGGGCGGCTGTTCGATTCTCTCCACTTTTACATCGTCATCAACGCATGCAATCAAATAACCTCTTAACCTCACAACAAATGAATCGGACTTTAAAAATGCTGCTGTCGGTCACCATGATCATCTCAACTACAGCAATTAATTTACACGCTCAGGCGCAGGACAGAAGTGTTTCCTTTCTCGACGTAAAAATAGATCCATCGGTGAAACTTAATCCGCGCTCATTCAAAACGGCCTTCGAAATTTTTAATGAATCGGGCAATGACGAACTCGCAAAAGCCAGGTCGGAAATCAAAGCAAAAAAGGTCTACATGAAGGCACTTAAGGCGGGCAACAGGGCAAACGTCGATTTCAGCAAAAATTTCCCGAAAGTAAAGAATGTTGAGTGGCAGGTATCACAGTCGGTCATCGTCGCCAGTTTCACCGAAAATGAAATTCGAAACTATGTCGTGTATGACAAAAATGGAACCCGGGTAAGAACTATGTCATACCTCTTTCCTGATCGAATGCCCCGCCAGTTGGTACATGAAGTAAGTGGCGCTTATCCTGATCACAAAATCAACATGGCGCTGGAGATAGCTGAACGCGACTTGAATGTTTACATCGTATATCTCGAAAGCGAGAATTTTATCAAACACATCTGCGTCCATGATGGACAGATGGAAAACGTTTTTGAAATCAAAAAAGTCAAATAAGGCCTGTGCTTACTTTTTAACCGTTGAACCTTAACCCTCAAAGCAAATTCCCGTACCGGATGTCTCCGGCCGGGATTTGCTTTTCATGAGATGGTCATGCCTATCTTCAATTGCTTAATTTCGACAATATGAACAGACGTGACCTTCTCAAATCTGCCGGTGTGATGTCATCACTACCTTTTTTACCGCGGGTGATATCGGCGGCACCAGCTCAGAAAACTTCCCCTTTTACCTACTGCCTGAATATGGCTACCATCCGTGGGCATAACCTGGGATTTATCAAAGAGCTGGAAACGGCATCGAAAGCGGGTTTCACAGGTGTTGAGATATGGGTTGACAGTCTGCAGACCTATCTCAAAAATGGAGGCAGTACCAGGGAAGCAAAGAAGAGAATTGATGATCTCGGTTTAAAGGTTGAGAATGCCATTGGTTTTGCAAGCTGGATCAATGAGGATGAATCGAAGAGAAAAGCAGGCCTTGATCAAATGAAAGCTGAGATGGATCTGCTGGCACAATTAGGTTGCAAACGCACTGCCGCACCACCTTCGGGAGCAACCAATCCTCCTGCCCTCGATCTGAAAACGATGGCAGAACGTTACCGGGCAACACTTGACCTCGGCGACAAAACAGGTGTGGTTCCCCAGTTGGAAATGTGGGGCTTTTCTAGAAACCTGAGCAAGGTGAGCGACGTCATGTATGTGGCACTCGAGAGCGGACATCGCTCTGCCAAAGTGCTGCTTGATATTTTTCATCTTTACAAAGGCGGAAGCAGCATCGACACGCTGCCGCTGGTGAGTAAAAATGCCATCGACATTCTACATCTGAATGACTACCCTTCAACCAGTTCCCCTGCTACCATTACAGATGCGGACAGGATCTACCCCGGTGACGGAGTTGCTCCCATCCGCAAAGTGCTGCAGATACTTGGCCGCGGAGAAAAACCGCTGGTTCTTTCCTTCGAAGTATTCAATAAGGCTTATTATGCACAGGACGCACTGGCTGTATGTAAGACCGCTATATCAAAAATGCAGTCAGTTACCAGATCCCTTTAAGTCTTGAGAATTTCAGCGTTTTGATTTTAAAGCCATCGGTTGACCGGATCGTGATTTTTGAATAGACCGATTTTGGAAAGAATATTTCCGTCATTACTGATAGCCCCTGGTCGGCGAATAATTCTACCGATGCGTTGTCAATAACCAGGGTGAGATCAAATTTATCCGCAGCCGTAAACCTGGGAACATGATGCTTTCCCGCGAAACCCTTTTCAAAAGAAACATCGCCGGAATTTGTTCTGTCAACGAAATACTGCTTTGAAGCAGCATCATATCCCAGATCAAGTTTTTCACCGGCGTCATTGGAAAGGGTGATGTTGAAACCGGCGAGTTTGTCGCTCGTAAGATCTAATCGCGCCGGACCAGTTAATTTCCCCGTTTTTGCGGTGAGATCGAAATTCGTCGCATCCGGTACTGTAAGATTTACAGTGCCTGTTTCCAGACTTTTCAGTTCTTTAACAGGGGCAGAAGTCACAAAAAAATCATCGTTCTGTTTTACGATCTTCAACTCACGGGCGATGGTCATTGCACTGCGCCATTTGCCGGTAGGAACTTTGTTGGCATATTGCCAGTTGCTCATCCAGCCCATGAAAACCTTACGGTCACCCGTATTCGACCAGGTAATGCCTGCATATTCATCCGGTCCAAAATCGATCCATTTGCTTTTCGGCTCAAAAGGAGTAAATGTTTTTCCGTCGAACTTTCCTGTGAAATACTGGGTTGCCGATCCACCGTTTGGTCCGCCGGGATTGATGTTCACAATAAGCACCCAGACCTTTTCGCCATTATACTCGAGTGGGAAAAGATCCGGACATTCCCACACGCCGCCATGGGCACCAAGCTTGTTCCCAAAATCGCTTTCCCTGGTCCAGTTTTTTAAATCAGGGGAAGAATAAAACGAGATGTGATCGGTAACCGCAAGAGTCATCACCCATTTTTTTTCTGCCTCAAACCAGCTCACTTTAGGGTCACGAAAATCTTTGATGCCGGGACTTTTTACAACCGGGTTTTTGTCATACTTCGTCCAGCTTTTTCCATCATCGCGGCTGTAGGCGATGCTCTGATTTTCAAATGTGTTACTTCCTGCTTTTTCCCCTTTCGGGTCATGGCTGGTAAAAATTGCGACTAGTGGCGCTTTGCCATTCATCCCAAAGCCGGAAGTATTTTTTGAATCGAGGACGGCGCTGCCGGAGAAAATATATCCAAGGCTGTCGGGATATAATGCCACAGGTTCATTCTTCCATTTAACCAGGTCCTTGCTGGTGGCGTGTCCCCAGTGCATCGGTCCCCATACGGTGGCTCCGGGATAATACTGATAGAAAAGATGGTAGGTGCCGTTCGCATACACCATTCCGTTAGGGTCGTTCATCCAGTTTGCCGGAGGCGAGAAATGTACCTGCGGGCGGAACTGTTCGCGGTAAGGTGCCTGCGCATGCGGTATTGAGACCGCAAGCAGAAGCGTGATTGTGATTAAATATTTTGACATGGTTTGTGTTTGAAATGTTACTGCTTTCCTTTGGATGGGTGGCTTTTAAACCAAGCGCGGAGACGTTATCGCAGCGAGCACTAGCGACATACACCCAAACCCACGCCTTCCCCTCCCGGGGGATTTGCAACCTAAGTGGCCATCATCCAACCAGCTTTTTTTCCAGCTGCTCGAGCGAGACTCCTTTTGTTTCTGGCATCTTTGTAAGAACCCACACGAGTTGCAGAGCCATCATAAATGCAAAGAATCCGAAAATTGGCCATGGGTTGTCTTTGAATACGCCGTTATCCTTGTCAAGAAAATAGGGAGTGACCAGCGTGATCAGAGCAGCAAAAACCCAGTGGATGCTGGCACCAAAGGACTGACCCAGTGCGCGTATTTTATTTGGAAAGATCTCGGAGATAAATACCCATATTACCGCGCCCTGACCAATGGCATGGGCGGCGATAAACAGCAGCAGAAAGGTCATCAGCAACAGGGGACCCGCATGCGAATAAAAACACCAGGCAACCATCGCGAGGCTGATTATATACCCCAGCGAACCAATGATCAGCAGCGTTTTGCGGCCCAGTTTATCGATAAGGTAAAGGCCGACGAAAGTGAACAGCAGGTTTGTTCCTCCGATTGCGATGGAATTAAACAGCGAATCTTTTTCTGCGAGACCGGCCCTCTCCAGAATTTCGGGAGCATAATAAAGAATGAAATTTATTCCTGACACCTGGTTAAAGAATGCCACCATAAATGCGAGCCACAGTATTTTGCTGTAACGGGCGCTGAACATCCCTGAGTTTTTGGCCCCTTCTGATTCATGCTGGTTTCCTGCTACAATCGACGCTACCTCGGCATCTACATTCGCACTTTCCAGCACAGTGGGATCCGAAGCTTGGAATTCACGTGACTTGAAGTCGCGGCC
>JADMIO010784954.1_pt1 | contig 108315 bp, 70 predicted proteins | sample 8958161 | NCBI WGS metagenome assembly JADMIO01 (sample SAMN16585339, study PRJNA669376) | soil metagenome | isolation source: Crop rotation soil | place: USA: Cullars Rotation, Alabama | collected 2011
GCCGCGACTTCAAGTCACGTGAATTCCAAGCTTCGGATCCCACTGTGCTGGAAAGTTCATTTCATCACTCATCAGTGAGCAGTCTATGGACTGTGGCGAAAAGGAAGGGATGGAGCAGGCTATCATCAGGGAATCGAAGCAGTATAACAAAGAGATCAAAGGGCTGGAATCAGTAGCTTTTCAGGCAAGTGTCTTCGATAGCATCCCTTACGACCAGCAAGCGAAAGAGCTGGTTAAATCGATAGATAGCATGGAGCGGAACAACAAACTGGCGAGGGAGCTTGTAACCGTATACAAAATGCAGGATCTGAAGAAAATAGAGGAGTTGACGAATAAGGAAGAAGGCGGCATTTCCGGCTTTATGGATTTGTTATTGTATAACAGGAATGCTGACTGGGCTGAAAAAATAAATAAGATCATGCAGGAAGATGCCGTATTATTTGCGGTCGGTGCTGCGCATCTGCCAGGCGATCGTGGCGTACTGAATCTGCTCAGAAAAAAAGGCTACACCGTCAGGCCGATGGGCAACAGTACCGCACTCGTACAGTAGCGGGTTAGGTTTGAGGTTTGAAGTTTGAGGTTTGAAGTTTGAGGTTTGAGCTCTATATATTCCCCTCCCGGGAGGGGTTGGGGTGGGTTCTGAGCCGTCGCACACTTCCGAACTCTTTACTCGGCCATCTTGCATTTCGCGTCCAGCGTTCAGCGTGCAGCGTGCAGCGTCCAGCATAATCATTTAAAACTTTTCAGTATTTCATAGAACCGGTATACGTCTGTGAAAGAATTGTATAAGGGTGAAGGTGCTACCCTGATCACGCCGGGCTCACGATAATCAACCACAATTCCTTCCCTGATCATTTCTTCCTGGATCTCCCTGCCTTTTTCTTCGAAGAATAAACTCAGCTGCGCTCCGCGCGCTTCCGGGTTTTCCGGTGTAATGATAGAGAACTTCAGGTTTTCAAGTTTCCCTAACAGGAACTCAAGATATCCGGTGAGTGCAATGCTTTTCCGGCGCATGTTTTCCATCCCGGCCTTGTCGATCCATTTCAATGATGCCTTCAATGCAACCATATTAAATACCTGGGCGGTACTTACACTCCATCCTGAAGCACCAGATTTTGGGATGAAAGTTTTCTCCATCCGGAAGCGTGTCTTCTCATCATTGCCCCACCAGCCGGCTAGCCTGCGAAATTGCTGGTCCTGGCAGAATTTTTCATGAATATAAATGCCAGCTACGGCACCCGGTCCGGCATTAAGATATTTATATGAGCACCATACCGCAAAGTCAGCCTGCCAGTTGTGCAACTGAACAGGAACATTACCTGCGACATGAGCAAGGTCGAAACCCGCATATGCGCCTGCTTCATGCGCGGCTTCGGTGATTCGCTTCATGTCGTACAACTGGCCGGTGTAGTAATTAATTCCCCCGAATAAAACCAGTGAAAGCTGGCTGCCATGTTCCCTGATAGCATGCACGATATCTTCGGTGTGCAATAATTTTTCACCCTCCCCCGGTGAAACTTCGATCACGGCTTCTTCAACACTATAGCCGTGAAATTGAACCTGGCTCGCGACTGCATACTGGTCGCTGGGGAACGCGCCGGCTTCCATCAGTATTTTGAAACGTGTCTGGTTTGGCTGATAAAATGAAAGTAATAACAGGTGCAGGTTAACCGTCAGCGCATTCATAACAGTAACTTCATCGGGCTTGCATCCCATCAAGCGCGAAAGCGGACCGGAGAACTGCTTATGATAAAAAAGCCACGGATCTTTTGCTTCCAGGTAACCTGCAATAGCCTTATTTTTCCAGTCGTTTAATTCCCGGTTGATTTCCTGTTTTACATTTTTTGGCTGTAAACCGAGCGAGTTGCCACAGAGGTATACTGTTTTTTTCTTTTTGTGCCTCGGAAAATAAAAACGTTTGCGGTATTTGCGCAAAGGATCCAAACGGTCTGCGCGTTTGGCGAATTGAAGGCTGTCTTTATATTCCAACGTTACTTGTTTTCAAGAAATTGAAAGATCTTTTTCTGCACATGTTCATCTTTATAAATCCTCCGGTGTCCGAGTCCGTTAGTTATATGAAACTGTACATTGCGTAATCTTTTGTCGATAACAGGTTGCACGTCCCGGAAAGGTGTTACCATATCCTCATCATCATGAATCCAGAATACAGCTGCTTCAATATTACTTAATGCGCGCGAAATGGAATACCAGGCAAGCGGATGGCGTCCGACTTCTGCAATAAGTCGATCGAACTCGTCCCTGATTCTTTCATTAAGTTGCAGCGTGCCGAATAAAAGTTCAACGGCTGAAGTGGTTTCAGTAGCCGGTGCAATCAGCACAACTTTCATTTCTTTTTTATGGGGAATATTTTCCAGCGCGAGGCTGATGGCGAGTCCGCCAAATGAATGGGCGATAAACGCATGTATCGGTCCATATCTTTCATAAATGTCTTCAAGCATGTTCTTATACTGAAGCACATTAATTTCTTTCCCTTCACTTTCGCCATGTGCAGGTGCATCAAAAGCAAGCACTTCATAGCCTCTGCTAACCATCGGCTGAACATACATGTCAAAATTTCTGGCAGACGATTCAAAGCCATGAATGATAAGCAATTTCCTGGAACCTTTGTGATGATTCCACCGGTATCCTGCAATTCGCTGTTGATTGAACTGGAAACTTAACTTTTCGGCATCCTGAAAGATCTGTGGCAATTTTTTATTTGCTTTTCTTTGCGGGGTGCAAAAAATTCTGAATGCTTTTTCTGCCGCTTTTCTCTTTGAAAAAAGAGAAAGCATATTTAGCCGTGAACTGATTAAGCTGATGGCAATTCTTTGATCTAACTTCAAGCCGCTATTTTTTATAAAGATAAGCGCTAATGCCTTTTCTGTGGTTGATGAAAACAGAAACCCGCCCAATGAAATCAGGTTCATCGAGGTTGACTATTTTTACCTGAGACGTTTAAGTTAAATAAATCACTCATGAAAATCGTACTCATCGGGTCGGGCAATGTTGCTACCGTGCTGGGTAAACTGCTGAAAGAGGCCGGGCATATGATATTGCAGGTTTTCAGCAGAAGCGCATCATCCCTTGCATCTGAGCTTTCCGCTGAACATACTATGCGGTGGTCAGAGATAAGAAAGGATGCAGATCTTTACCTTGTAGCCCTTTCTGATAAAGCGCTGCTTGAACTGCCTGAAGTTTTTTTAGCAGGAGAAAGGCCGGTAGTTCATACTGCCGGTTCGGTGAGCCGGCAGGTTCTCGAGAAGGTGACAAAAAGTTATGGTGTTTTTTATCCGCTGCAAAGCCTTCGTAAAGAAATTCCGCTGACCGGTGAAATTCCTATCCTCGTGGATGCAAATGAGCCCTGGCTGAGGCGCATGCTCATTGAGCTGGCAAAATCCATCTCTTCAAAAGTTCATGAAGCAGGTGACGAGGAAAGGTTTCGGCTTCATATAGCCGCAGTTTTCATCAATAATTTTACCAATCACCTGTATGCGCTGGCAGAGTCGTTTTGCAAAAAAGAGCAGGTTCCTTTTCAACTGTTATACCCGCTGATTGAGGAAACCGCCAGGCGGGTTATGCACCAGGATCCCGCACAGCTGATGACGGGGCCTGCGATAAGGGGCGACAGCCAAACCATTGAGAAACATTTACAGAAGCTCGAAGCACATCCTGAATTAAAGAAAATTTACCAGCAACTGACGGCGAGTATACAGTCTGCAGCGTACTAACTTACGCAAATAAAAAGTGCCAGCTTTTAAGGCTGACACTTTTGGCAGGCAATCTTTGAGGCTAAAAATTTTTATCAATGAATAATGATAAATGCAGTTTACAACTGGTGTGGATTAGTCGAGAATATGTATTCTCCGATAAATATATTCTTAAGTACCTGATGGCGAAGACGCCTTTTCTTCGGCTATGCGTTTTAAATCCTGAAGTCCTTTCTCGAATTCCGGGCCTACCATTTGGTTCATCATCAATCCCATCCACCTGGAAAAAGGGTTATTGCCCATGTTGGTGTTCATGAACCACCTTACTTCCGTTCCATTTCCATTCGGCTTCATATCCCAGCCTCCCTCTGTGGGGTCGTATCCTGCAAACTCAAGACTGGTTGTTACCTTCTGGGAAGGAACAGATTCCACGATGGTAAGCTTACCTGTGCCGACGTTCTTGTCCTTACTATTCCATTTATACCATGCACCTTCGCCAACGGTTTTCGGCCCAAATTCCTTTGTCATCTGAGGGTCTCGTTTATTCCATGGCATCCATTCATCGTAGGTTTTCAGATCATTCACAAGGTTGTAAACAACGGCCGGTTCAGCGTTAATCGCGATTGACCTGTCAACAGAAACATTTTTAGGCAGGAAAAATCCGATCAGTCCTATTATGACTACGATCACTAACAGCCATAAAACGATTCTAACTAAAACGCGCATGAATACCTATGGTTGGGGTTGCAATAATAGCGGGAGTGGATTAACAGGATACGCAAGGTAGGGATTTTTTTAATTATTAGATAATATGGAAAAGTAAAATTTTACCGGTTTAAGTTTAATGTTTAACGTTTAAAAATCACGATGGATCTCCATTTTGAATGTTAGAACCTTAGATGCAGGATCACATCCGGGATTCCGATCCTTCCAATTATTAATTATTAATTATTAATTATTAATTAAACTGAGACATTTTTGTTATTCATTAATCTGACCTGTTATGCTTTTAGAGCGATTCAAAAAAATAAGAACGTTTGTATTTGATGTCGACGGCGTGCTCACAGATGGAGGGTTGCTGGTATATGACGACGGACAGATGGTGCGGAAAATGAATATCAAGGATGGGTATGCGCTTCAGCTTGCGCTGAAACGGGGATACAGGATCCTGATTATTTCCGGGGGCACATCGGAAGCCGTCAGGGAACGGTTGAACAGGCTAGGAATTACAGATGTTTATCTCCGCGTACATAACAAGGAGGAAGTTCTGAACGAATATATCCGCACGCATAACCTTTCATGGAATGAAGTTTTGTTCATGGGTGATGATATTCCGGATTTTATCGTTATGAAGAAAGCGGGATTACCTTGTGCCCCGGCGGATGCGGCACCCGAGATCAAACAGCTTTCTCTGTATATTTCCAATATCCGGGGCGGCTACGGATGTGCACGGGACGTGATTGAAAAAGTGTTGAAACTTAACGACGACTGGCCTATGGATACATCAGTACCCAGCAAATAATCGGTTGACAATATATCTGCTTGCGACTCATTGGTTATCTTCGGCTTGTGAATCTACAAGTGTTTAAATTAACCCGTGCTTTCCTGAAGCTTATCCGATGGCCGAACCTCGTATTCATCGCCATCACCCAATTACTTTTTTACTACGCTTTCATATACCCTTACTATGATCAGCCGGCATATAACAACAAACATCTGTTTACACCCGGCTTATTGTTCCTGCTTATTACCGCTTCGGTACTGATTGCCGCAGCAGGCTATATCATTAACGACTATTTTGATCTCAACATCGATAAGATCAACAAGCCGGGTAAACTGGTTATTGAAAAGACGATCCGCAGGCGATGGGCTATTCTTTGGCATCTGCTATTTTCTTCTGCAGGCATACTCATCAGCTTATATATTTCTTACCGGATCGGCAACTGGCTACTGGGATTTTTTAACACGCTAACCGTGTTGCTGTTGTGGTTCTATTCTACCACGTTTAAAAAGAAGCTGCTGGTTGGAAATGTGATTATTTCAATACTTACCTCCTGGGTTATTCTTGCGCTGTATGTAAGTGAAATGCAGTTTACCCTGGTTTTCTCGAGCACGGAAATAATGCATCAGCTGTATATCAGGCAGCTTTTTAAAATATCGATCTTATACAGCGGCTTTGCCTTTATTATTTCACTGATAAGAGAAGTGGTAAAAGATATCGAAGACATTGAGGGCGATCGTGCCGGCGGTTGCAGAACTATGCCGATTGCCTGGGGAATCCCGGTATCAAAAGTTTTTGTTGCCACCTGGCTGGTTGTGCTGATTTCCGCGCTGGTCATTATTTTGTTTTATGTGCTGCAACTGCGCTGGTGGTGGTTTGCGATTTACTCGGTTGTGTTTATCATTCTTCCCCTGGTGTCGATGCTGCCTGACCTCTATAAAGCGAATATTGCGGGCCATTACCACCGGATCAGCAGCAGGTTAAAGTGGGTAATGCTGGCCGGAATTCTCTCCATGATGTTGTTCAGGTTTTATCACACAAAAACAATTTTCGGATTCTAGTTGCTTATGGAAAAAATTATCCTTGCCTCCCAGTCTCCCAGAAGAAAGCAATTGCTGGAATGGGCAGAAGTGGCTTTTGAAGTGATAGTTAAAGAAACAGAGGAAACATTTCCTGAATCCCTGCCGATCCCTGACGTTCCGGTTTATATAGCGAGACAGAAAGCGTTGGCTATAAAAAACGAAGCAAACGGACACCGTATCATCCTTGCTGCAGATACCGTGGTGGTGCTGAATAACCGGATTATCGGGAAACCGAAAGACCGGAAGGATGCGTTGCAGATCCTTTCCGCACTGTCCGGCAATCACCACCAGGTAATAACCGGGGTAGTTTTAATAAAGGGAGATAAAGAAATTACGTTCTCGCAAAATACAGATGTGAAATTCCATCACCTCACTATTGACCAGCTTTCATTCTACGTCGATAAATATAAGCCATACGACAAAGCGGGCGCCTATGCAATCCAGGAATGGATCGGTGTTGTAGGCATTGAAACCATTAACGGAGATTTCTATAATGTGATGGGATTGCCGGTCAGCCGCGTCGTAAGAGCGCTGGAAGAAATCCGGTACGCATGATCGTGCCTCGCTGAACTGTTTTGAACCAGCGAGGTTTAAGGTTTAAAGTTTAAGGTTTAAAGTTGCTTCTTTGCGTTTCCTCTGCGTTCTACGCGGGTTTGCGGTTAAAGATTTTACTCCAAAGCCGGGAAGGAAACGCAAACGAGCCAACGTTAAACTTTAAACGTTAAACTTTAAACCTTAAACTTCCCTCGTTCAAACAGCTACCGAAAAAGGTGTTTCCCACTTTTGTTCGGCCAATGGATGTCATAGCTTTTGACTTTCCTGTTCGTATGAATGAAAGACTTCTTCAGTTTATCTGGCAACATCAGCATTTCAACTACGCTGCACTTTGTACAGAAGAGGGCGATGCACTTGAGATTGTTGACAGGGGAACATACAATACCAACCAGGGACCGGATTTTACTGCTGCTAAAGTGCGCATTAACGATACAACCTGGATTGGCCATATCGAGCTCCATGTTCTCGCATCTGACTGGGGAAGGCATAACCACGACGCAGATCCTAATTTCACAAATATTATTCTGCATGTGGTGTGGCGGAATGATTTGAATCAGCGGCCTGCTTCAATCCGCAATTTGCCCTTGCTTGAGCTGGAACCTCGGGTGTCAAAACTGCTGCTTGGCCGATATGAAGAAATGATGAATTTCCGGCAGTTCATTCCCTGCGAAAAATACCTGCCTTTCGTAAATACCGGCCTGTGGTCTTCATGGCAGGAGGAATTGCTGATTCATCGCCTCAGCAGGAGGGCAGACCATATCTATATGCTCCTGAAAGAAAACAATTACCACTGGGAAGAAACATTCTGGTGGATGATTGCCAGGAACTTTGGCGGAAGCATAAACGGAGATGCCTTCGAAGAAATAGCCCGCTCCGTTCCCTTGAATATTCTTGGCAGGCATAAAGACCAGCTGATTCAACTTGAAGCCATCATCTTCGGCCAGGCCTCCCTTTTAAGCAGGAGATTCACTGAAGCTTATCCTGTTATGCTTCAGAAGGAATACCGATTTTTGCAGAAAAAGTACCAGCTAAAACGTAAAACGGTATCGCTGAAATTTTTGCGGATGCGTCCGGTAGCGTTTCCAACCGTGCGCCTGGCGCAGCTGGCGGCACTGATTCATCAATCTGTGCATCTGTTTTCAAAAGTATGTGAAAGCAATGGGGTGGAAGAGGTCAGAAAGGTGCTGGAAGTAACCGCCAATGACTACTGGCATTACCATTTCCGCTTCGAAGAATCTTCGGCTTTGATCAGGAAAACACTGGGCAGGAATATGACAGATAGCCTGCTTATTAATACGGTCATTCCCATGGTCTACGCTTTCGGCATGTATAAAAGCGTTACGGCACTACAGGAAAAAGCAGTCGGTTGGCTTGGCCGGATAGCTGCGGAAAAGAACAATATTACCAGATGCTGGGAAAAAAGCCAGGTGAAAGCAAGCGATGCTTTTGCCACCCAGGCGCTGATAGAATTGAAAACAAACTACTGCGATGTGAGGCGTTGTCTTGAATGCAGGATAGGAGAAAGCCTGCTCGGTGCAGAGAGAAAGGTTACTTAAGAAGTTTGAGGTTTGAAGTTTGAAGTTTGCTGATCTGTCTTTTCCCCTCCTGGGAGGGGTAGGGGTGGGTTAAGTCTAGTCTAATTGTATTTTCTAAAAAGTAGAGCGGCCACTACTGCAACCGCTCTGACAAAATTTTATTGAAGGGATGGAACCGGTTTCCAGTTGAAAGTTGTTTTTACTTCGATATCCGGGTGGATGCTGTAAATCACCGGGCAGGTATGTGCCGCACGCTCTAATATCACCCTTTCTTTGTCATTTAAATCCAGCGTGTCCGGGAAAGAAAAAGTTAAATTAATTCCACCAATCCGCCTCGGATCTGAATTCATGATCTTCTGTATATCAATGGTTGTGCCCTTCAAGTCTATCTTCATATCTCTTGCTTTTATACCCATGATCGTCATCATACAACTGCCTAATGCTGTGGCAATAAGGTCGCTAGGTGAAAAACGTTCTGCTTTCCCCTGGTTATCAAGCGGGGCATCGGTTTCTATGGAAGTTCCGGAATGTAAATGGGTGGCAATTGTTCTAAGCTCTCCGTCATAAATAACTCTGGATGTCATTATCGATTTTTGCCTAAATTTACGTTACTACAATTAAATGACTTAAGGTGAAAAAAATTATTGTGTTAGTGATAGTTTTTGGAGTTGGTTTCAATGCATTTTCCCAAACCCCGGACACTAGGCAAAGAGCTAAGCAGGATAAGAAAAGTGAAAAAAGAGAAAGGATCAATACGCTCATCAAAATGGAAGAAGAGGGTGATGTTTCCTTCAGGAAACACAGTCTTTTCGGGTTTAAACTGGCTACAGACGGTTATGGCATATCATACGAAGTGGGAAAATATAAAACACTGAGAAAAACGGTGATTTACCAGTTCGAAATCAATGAAAAGCTTCACAATAAGGAAGAAAAAAGCCGTAACAATTCGCTTGATTTTTTTAATAATACCTCTTTCAAATACGGTAAGGCGAATAACTTTTACCAGGTTAAGCTGGGCTATGGTCAACAGCGGCTTATAGGAGGCAAGGCCAATAAAAACGGAACCGCCGTTTCCGCTATTGTTGCCGGTGGCTTATCTGCAGGACTTGTAAAGCCTTATTATGTGGACGCCAATGACAACAACAACCTGCGGTTCAGGTACAAGTTTTCCGATACCCTGCCGGGTGGCTCCAGGCCAGCATACCTGGGCGCATCGGGTTTCACTGTAGGCTGGAACGAACTGAAGGTAAAACCTGGCGTACACGTAAAGACGGCGCTGCGATTTGATTACAACCGGTTTAACGAAGCGATCAGCGCCCTCGAAGCCGGGATAAATGCAGAGTATTACTCTTCTAAAATACTGCAAATGAGCAGTTCAGGTACTGGTAATATAGAGAATTCGTTTTTCTTCAATGCTTACATTTCCCTCGAAATCGGTAAGCGTAAGTAATTAAACTTCTTGCCATAGTCGTTGTTATCTATTTTTGCGCTGCCCTGCACAAGGGCATTGATATCATCAATTCAGAGTTATGCAGGAATTAACGGTTAGTTCTCAGGCTGTAGAATCAGATGGCAGGCTTAAAAAGCCCAGTTGGTTACGCGTTAAGCTTCCAACAGGCGAAAATTACAAACACGTTCGTGGCCTGGTAGATCACCATAAACTGCATACCATTTGTGAAAGTGGAAATTGCCCGAACATGGGTGAGTGCTGGGGAGAAGGCACGGCAACCTTCATGATCCTGGGTAACACGTGTACCAGGAGCTGTGGATTCTGTGCAGTAGCTACAGGCCGGCCCGACCCGGTTGACTGGGACGAGCCTCAACGTGTTGCCGAAGCGATTTACCTGATGAAAGTAAAACATGCCGTAATTACGTCCGTTGACCGTGATGAACTCAAAGACGGTGGTTCCATCATCTGGTACAATACGATCAAAGCGGTCAAATCACTAAACCCCGGTACAACCCTGGAAACGCTGATCCCCGACTTCAAAGGCGAAAAAGAAAATATAGCCCGGGTCATGGATGCAGCGCCTGAAGTAGTTTCTCACAATATTGAAACGGTGGAGAGGCTGACTAAAAAAGTGCGGATACAGGCGAAATACTGGAGAAGCATGGAGGTGATCAGAACGCTGAAACAGGGAGGCATGCGAACTAAAAGCGGCATTATGTTAGGGCTTGGTGAAGCTAAAGAAGAAGTGATTCAAACACTGCGTGATCTTTCTGATAACGGATGTGATGTGGTCACGATCGGTCAGTACCTTCAGCCTACTAAGAAACATCTGCCCGTTCAGCGGTTCGTGCATCCTGATGAGTTTGCAGAACTGAAAGACATCGGGTACGAGCTCGGACTTGACTACGTGGAAAGTGGTCCCCTGGTAAGGTCTTCTTATCATAGCGACCGGCATGTATTTCCCGGGTACGGCAGGCAGAAATGGATGGATGAGAAAAAAATGTTTGTTGAATAAAACGAAGTTTTCCGGGCGATTATATAAATGAAGAAAGGCACAAAAACTATTGTGCCTTTCTTCATTTAAGTATGCGTTAAACTAAGAAACTTAAGACTGCATTTCCCAAACCAGCGCGCTCGCCCCGAGAATGGCGGCGTCCGCTTCCCTGAGGTGACTTACCAGTATCTTTACTTTGTTCTGGAAAACCTGGATGAGGTTTTGTTCCATGTTTTCCCGCGTAGGTTTCAGGATCAGGTCTCCAGCCTTTGTCAGTCCGCCGAAAAGTATAATGGCCTCAGGGCTGGAAAACATAACGAAATTGGCAAGCGCAAGTCCAAGAATCTTGCCCGTAAATTCAAATATTTCTTTGGCTAGCTTGTCACCTTTAATAGCCGCTTCATACACTTTCAACGAATCTATTTGCTCAAACGGAACATTCCGCAGGAGGCTTGGTTCCGTATTTCGTGACAAGAACTCGAGCGCTGTTAACCGTACACCGGTTGCAGAAGCATAACTTTCCAGCGAGCCATATTTGCCTGTACCCTCATGAAACCGGCCGTCGGGAATCGTTATAGTATGCCCTAATTCTCCTGCAAAACCATCATGGCCGTAGATCAGTTTGCCATTAGCTACGATGCCGCTTCCAACACCGGTTCCAAGGGTAATCATGATAAAGTCTTTCATACCCTGGGCTGCCCCGTACATCATTTCGCCCAGTGCTGCTGCATTAGCGTCGTTTGTCAGCACAACAGGCAGTTTGAATTTTGCTTCTACAAGCTTTGCAAAAGGAATGATACCGCGCCAAGGGAGGTTTGGCGCATACTCAACCATTCCCGTATAATAGTTGCCGTTAGGAACCCCGAGACCTATGCCGCGCATGCGCCCCGGCCCACCGGCCCTTTCGATCAGTGGGTATAAATTGTTGTAGAGGTCATCAATGAAATATTCCACTTCGGCGTGCTTTCTTGTTGAAAGCTCCCCGGAGAATAGAATGTTCGCATTGCGGTCAACGATACCGAACTTGGTTCCGGTGCCACCGATATCGATGCCTATGGCCAACGGTTGAACTGAAGCAGAAACCGGATCGTGTTGTTTAATGTCCACCTGTGATTGTTTGATCGTAATCAATTCCCTGCGCTTTCAAAATAGACTTTGCCCTGATTGCATAAAATGCGAGGTAAGCGAAGCAAGCCACGCCCACGAAAAAAGAATATCTGATGCCAAGCAAGTTGTCAGAAGATACCAGTCCCTGCAACATGCTCATAATACCACCACCCATGATCATCATTATCAAAAAGTTGGCACCCTGATTAGTGAATTTGCCAAGCCCGGCTATCGACAACGTAAATATACAAGGCCAGAGGGTGGAACAGAAAAGTCCGACACTAATGAAAGCAAAAACGCTAACCATTCCGTTTGTTGAAAGCATGCCTGTTATTAAAGCGGCTATTCCCATTACAGAGAAAATAAGTAATTGTCTCGCTGGATTACCCTTGCTCAGGAGGTCTCCGATAATTAGTGCAGGGATTACAGCAGCGTAAATGTAAAATTGGCTGACTTCATGTTTTGCTATAATATTCACTAATAAAAAAACAGCAAATGCAAGATAAGGCATTAAAAAATTTAGTATTTGCTTGGTTCCTTTAGACACGTCAAACGCACCAACTGCCCCGGTCCATCTTCCGATCATCAGGCTGGCCCAAAACAAAGAAACATAGGGGGCGATATACGCGGTGGGGATGTCAGCGGTGGTGCTCATAAAATGGGGCAGGTTAGCTGCCGTAGACACTTCAACACCTACATAAAGAAAGATAGCCAGCATGCCCAAAGAAAGCTGTGAAAAATTCACTGCGCTTGTTTTCGTTCGTCCATGCTCAGCAAGGGAAACATCTGTAGGTGAAGCTATTGCTACATCTTCGTCCGGCGTTTCTATCTTGTTGGGTAAGGAGGAATATTTAAAAATTGCCGCAACGATAAGAAAGAGACCACCTAGTATAAGATAAGGCGTTTTTACGTCCGAAATGCTGGCTTTGTTCGGCTTTTCTCCCACTAACACCGCTCCAAAGATTGCGTAGCTCACCAGCAGCGGGCCGATTGTCGTTCCAAAATTATTTACCCCTCCTGCCATGCTTAAGCGCTGCGAGCCTTTTTTAGGATCTCCCATAACGATAGCCAGAGGATTTGCTGCAGTTTGCTGAAGTGAAAAGCCTAATCCGACGATAAAAAGGCCAGTCAAAATGAGAGGAAAGGAAGCAGTTTCTGCTGCGGGATAAAACAACAAAGTGCCTAATGCAGAAATTAAGAGTCCTAAAGCGATGCCGTTTTTATAACCAATGCGATTTAAGATGTCACCACCGGTATTTTTAGAAACGAAGTAGTAAATCACCGCACCTATTGTATATGGCACATAAAAGCACAAAGAAATCAACTGAGATTGCCATGCCTTTAACCCTAATTCCTGCTGAAAAACAGGGATCAGAATATCATTACTCGCCGCAACAAAGCCCCAGAAAAAAAATACACTGATCAATACACTGAACTGTGACCATTTTGTTTTTTGATGCATGAAACAACCGTTGTTTAAGTGCTGAAAGTAAATAACAATTTACGAAGTGAAAAATTTTTTCGCTCCCTGAAACAATCAATCGAAAACCTTGCTATCTTGAAATGCATTTGTATCAAAATTGCTTTTCAAAAGCAGGTTCCGCATGTAGTTTTTTTTCAGCAGTTGTTTTTAATGCTGTTTCCCTGGAAAGATCATATTGCTGTTGCACCATAACCGAACTGATCAATGGAAATTTTACACGTATCGGCAGAATGCTATCCTGTTGCAAAAGCAGGTGGGCTGGGAGATGTTGTTGGTTCCTTACCAAAATACCAGATAGATGCAGGGCACTTGTCTAAAGTAGTGATGCCAATGTATCGCACGAAATTTCTGTACGACAATCAATGGGAAGTTGTACACAAAGGCGGCGCTAACCTGGGCAACTGGTGGTTTGAATACACGGTGATCAGGGAAAAAACAAACAAACTTGGCTTCGACCTTTATCTTCTCGACATAAACGGATTACTCGACCGGGAAAAAGTTTATGGCTATGGCGACGACGTAGAAAGATTCACCGCTTTCCAGATCGCAGTGGTAGACTGGGTGTCTTCATGGAAGCATCACCCGGATATCATTCATGTTCATGATCATCATACCGCGCTGATTCCTTTCATGCTGAAGCATTGTTATGCTTACAGCCATCTTTCACATATTCCTTCTGTACTTACTATACATAATGCGCAGTACCAGGGGTGGATGGGATGGGATAAAAGCCATTATATTCCACACTGGGATGGATGGAGATGGGGCATGCTCGACTGGAGAGATACCATCAATCCCCTGGCAAGCGGTATTAAATGTGCGTCTAAAGTCACTACGGTGAGCTGGACCTACCTGCGGGAGCTCCGTTATGAGAGCAACGGGCTGGAAGATTTGTTCGAGTATGAAAAAGGGAAATGCGTAGGCATACTGAACGGCATCGACACCAAAGTGTGGGATCCCGCAACAGACCGTTATCTTGATCAGCATTTTTCTCTGGCAGACGCAGATGAAGGTAAGCTCGCCATCAAAACTGCGCTGTGCAACACATTCCATCTGGACGTCAATAAACCCCTGATCATTTTTATCGGAAGACTGGTTGGTGAAAAAGCCGCAGACCTGTTGCCGCAGGCAATCGGTGATGCGATTCATCATATTAACGGAAGAATGAATTTTCTGGTTCTCGGCAGTGGAGAACCTCATATAGAATACCAGCTGGCCACGATGCGTGATGCATTCGGGCTGATGAATTATTATAATTCTATGATCGGGTACAACGAAAAACTCAGCCACCAGATGTATGCCGGTGCTGATTTTTTACTGATGCCAAGCCGCGTTGAACCCTGCGGCCTGAACCAGATGTATGCCATGCGATATGGCACGGTGCCTATCGTGAGAAAGACGGGCGGGTTAACCGACACCGTTAAAGATTATGGAGAACAGGGTGGGTACGGCGTAACTTTTATTCATGCGTCGGTAGGAGAGATCACTACTGCAGTTTACCGTGCTGTGCAATTATATGACGACAAGGAAAAGTTTGCCGCCATCAGGAAACATATTATGCAGCTTGATTTCAGCTGGGACCGGAGCGCACATGAATACATCAGCGTTTATGAGAGCCTGTTGTAGTGAGTAGTGAAGTCAATAGTGAATAGTGAATTGTAAGTGGGTGAATGGTGGCGCAGAATTTATAGTGTAAACTAATAGCTGCAAAACAATTTTTATTTGAATTACGATCGGTTGGGACATTTTTCATCGCAAGTTTGAACAGGGGAGTCAAAAATCCAGGAGAACGAAGCAATCAATCGAATCATGTAGTTCAGTAAACCAACCGCATATTTAAGTCAATAACAATGATTAAGCATATGTCAAACTCAACCGTTGCTGTCATACTAGGAGGCGGAGCCGGTACCAGGTTGTATCCCTTAACAGCCAGCAGAAGTAAACCTGCTGTTCCAATTGCCGGGAAATACAGGCTCGTAGATATTCCCATTTCCAATTGTATCAATTCCGGCATCAATAAAATGTTTGTACTCACTCAGTACAACTCCGCTTCGCTCAACCGTCATATCAAGAACACATATCATTTCAGCGCGTTCAGCTCTGCTTTTGTGGATATTCTTGCGGCAGAGCAAACACCTGATAACCCGGCGTGGTACCAGGGCACAGCTGATGCGGTACGGCAAAGTCTCCGGCATATCAGGCCATTCGACAGTGAATACATTCTTATTTTGTCCGGCGACCAACTGTACCAGATCGATTTCCAGCAGATGCTCGACAATCACAAGAACATGGGAGCAGATATCACCATTGCGACAATACCTGTTAACGAACGCGATGCTTCCGATTTTGGTATCATGAAAAAAGACGAAGGCGGTTTCATCACCTCTTTCATCGAGAAGCCAAAAAAAGACCTGCTGCCAGACTGGGTCAGCGACACCGGTCCTGAAATGCAATCGAAGGGAAGAAATTATCTCGCCTCGATGGGTATTTATGTTTTCAGCAGGAAACTATTATTTGACCTGCTTGAAAACGAGAAAAAGGAATCTACTGATTTTGGTAAAGAAATCCTTCCCGATTCGCTTGCAAAATATAAAGTGGTGAGCTACCAGTACGATGGTTACTGGACAGACATAGGAAATATTTACTCGTTCTATGAAGCCAACCTTGGACTCACTTCCGACATTCCAGAGTTCAATTTGTTTGATAATAAAGCACAGATTTATACCCGTCCACGTATGTTGCCTCCGGCGAAGATCAGCGGTACCACGCTCGAGAAGACCATCATCGCTGAAGGAAGTATCATCAACGCATCGAGGATCGAACACAGTGTCGTGGGTGTTAGAAGCCGTATCGGGTTTGGAACCACGGTTGTCAATAGCTACGTTATGGGGAATGATTATTATGAAACGCTTCCGGAAATATCCCACGCACGCGAGCACGGACTGCCTAACCTGGGAATCGGCCACCGGTGCTATATTAAAAATGCGCTGGTAGATAAGAACTGCCGGATCGGCGATGATGTAAGAATCAATGGGGGATCTCACCTGGAGAATACTGACCATTCATTATATACGGTGAAGGACGGCATCGTTGTCGTAAAGAAAGGCGCGGTGCTGCCAAATGGCTTTGTGATCTGAGTCGTTCAAAAAACACAGTTGAGACACCACTCAAAAAAAAACACCTGGCGTTGTGCCGGGTGTTTTTTTATGTACATTTATCAGTAACCTTAGCGCCTTAACCCCCAACTTTTGCCATGGAAATCTCTTCCGCTCCAGTTACTGCCCAACCTCCCAAAGCAGCCGCAAAACCTTCTTTATCCGTTTGGCAGATCTTTACGATGAGCTTTGGTTTTTTCGGAATTCAGTTTGGATTTGCCCTGCAGAATGGCAATACCAGCCGTATATTAAGATCTTTTGGGGCTGATGTAGATCAGCTTCCTTTATTCTGGATCGTTGCCCCGCTGGTGGGCATGATCGTACAACCACTCATCGGGCACTATAGCGACAAGACATGGAACCGGCTGGGTAGACGAAAACCCTATTTTCTTACAGGAGCAATACTTTCTTCACTTGCCCTCATCTTACTGCCGAATTCAGGAAATCTCGCGGGCGTTATTCCTGCATTATGGATTGGCGCCGGTATGGTAATGGTTATGGACGCCTCTTTCAACATCGCCATGGAACCATTTCGCGCCCTCGTTGCCGATAACCTGCCCAACAGACAGCATACACTTGGCTTCAGCATTCAAACTTTCCTGATTGGCTGCGGTGCGGTGATTGGTTCTTACCTGCCTAAAGGGCTTGCCGCCCTCGGATTTAGCAAGTTTCCAGGCAGCGGTGGTATTGCCGATAACATTAAGTGGTCATTTTATATCGGTGCCGCGGTTTTCATTTTGGCCATATTGATCACCGTATTTTTTTCCAGAGAATATCCTCCTGCGGAGTACGAGCGGTACCACGGCAAGCCAGAAAAACATACCGGCGGCGTCGCTGAAATATTTAAAGACTTCCGCAACATGCCAAAAACAATGAAGCAACTGGGCCTCGTTCAGTTTTTCACCTGGTTTGCCTTGTTCAGTATGTGGGTGTTTACTACGGATGCAGTCGCTACCCACATTTATGGCCTAAGTGGCGATTATACGAAATCTGTGGAATACAATGAAGCGGGAAATGAAGTCAGCTCAGCGTTCGGCTTTTATAATGGTGTGGCTACGATTTATGCACTAATGCTGCCTTTGATTGCAAGAAAGATCGGAAGGAAATTTACTCATGCGGTGTCCTTATTTGCGGGTGGCCTTGGCTTGATTTCTATTTACTTTGTCACTGACCCTGCTATGTTGTATTTATCCATGTTCGGAGTCGGCCTCGCATGGGCTTCTATACTTGCTATGCCTTATGTTATTTTATCTTCTTCCATCCCGCCGGGCAAACTGGGCATTTACATGGGCATATTTAATTTTTTTATCACGCTGCCGCAGATCATTAACGGCTTTTTTGGCGGATGGATTGTCAGGGAGCTCTATGGCGGTCAACCCATCTATGCGGTTGTACATGCAGGTTTCTTCCTTATCTGCGCCGCAGTGAGCGTTGTATTTGTTTTTGATCCGGTAGGTATTGAATTGAAACAGGAACGGGTGGCAAGCCGGGCAGCAAAATTAACGGCGCCAAAAAATGGCTTTTCCAAATGACACTCATGAAAACACTCGCCACTATATGTTTCGTGCTGATCGCTACTATATGCTTCGCGGCAGATTCCCTTCATGTATATCCGGGTTACTGGTGGACAGGCATGAAAAGTCCACGACTGCAACTCATGCTTCATGGAATGCATGCAGGAAATATCCGCGATATTAAAGTAAGCTACCCGGGAGTAAAAATTGAAAAGATTCATCAGGCGGATAGTAAGAATTACCTTTTCATCGACCTGCTTTTAAGCAGCGCAATAAAGCCAGGCAGGTTTGAATTTACATTTACCCGTGATGGTAAACGCGACAAATTCAGTTATGAATTAAAATCCAGGGAGAATAGTAAGCAGCGAAACCAGGGCGTAACTTCAGACGACATCATATACCTGATCATGCCAGACCGGTTTGCAAACGGCGATCCGTCGAACGACAGGTACGATGACCTTCTTGATTCCGTGATGAACCGGAAAAATCCACTGCTTCGACACGGCGGGGATCTGAAAGGGATTACCAATAACCTGGATTATATTAAAGACCTCGGCATCACCTCCATCTGGCTTTGTCCGGTCATAGAAAACAATATGCCGACGCAACAGGAGTCAGCAGGAAGGCTAAGCGGTTACCATGGCTATTGGTTTACCAATCACTACCAGGTTGATCGCAGGTATGGTGGAAATGATGCTTACCTGGAATTTGTAAACGCTGCCCACAGTAAGGGATTAAAAATAGTTCAGGATGCAGTATACAATCATATCGGGGCAACCCATTTTTTTGCCGAAGACATGCCATTCAAAGACTGGATCAACGTGTGGCCCGGCTATCAGAATACAAACCACAGGGAAGAGGTTTTCATTGATCCGCATGCATCCGCAGATGATAAAAAGGTAATGATTGAAGGATGGTTTACGCCGCATCTTCCCGATCTGAATCTGCGTAATCCCTTTCTCGCCAACTACCTGATACAAAATACCCTTTGGATCACCGCCCATTTTGGAATTGACGCATGGCGGGTAGATACTTACAAATACTGTGACGAGGCTTTCCTGAACAGGTTGAACAGCGCGCTGGAAAAAGAATTTCCTCATGTTACTTCCTTTGGTGAAGCCTGGGTGAATACGGTAACGGCCAGTGCATACTTCACCAGGAACACGGTGAATTTTCCTTTTAAACATAATATGCAGGGCATTACTGACTTCCCGCTGAATTTCGCCATGCTGGATGCGATCAGGCAAAACTTCGGGTGGACAGAAGGGCTGAACCGCTTGTATATGACACTTTCACAAGATGCACTTTACCAGGATCCCCTGGGGAATTGTATATTTCTCGATAACCACGATATGGACCGCTTTTATTCTGTAACCGGAGAAAACCTCTCAAAATTTAAAATGGGGATCACGTGGTTGCTCACCTTAAGAGGCATTCCGCAATTATATTATGGTACAGAGATATTGATGAAGAATTTCAAAAATCCGTCCGATGCGATCGTCCGGGAAGATTTTCCAGGCGGATGGCCGGGTGATCCTGTAAATAAATTTACACGCGACGGAAGGACCACAATGGAAAATGAAGCGTGGGATTTTATTAAAACGCTGGCGGATTACAGGCGAACTTCTTCTCCACTAAAAAAAGGAAAGCTGCAGCAGTTCATTCCAACCGATGGCATATATGTATACTTCCGTTATGACTCCAGGCAAACAGTGATGATCGTATCCAATTCAAATGATGAAGTGAAAACTGTCGACGCTGGAAAGTATGCCGAAAGAACGAAAGGATTTACAAAAGCAAGGGATATCGTAAACGGAAAACAGTTTGAAATCCGCAATATTACCGTTCCATCGAAGTCCGCGCTGGTGCTTGAGCTTGTGAAGTAGTACTTTTTTCCTTTGCGTTTTCTTTGCGTGCTCCTATGTTTACAATGAGTAAAAATAGGAGTACGCAAAGAAAGATTATTCTCGCCTATTTCGTTTTCATCACTTTTTTCACTTCTGACGTTTCATTATTTTTTAGGAAATAAATACCTTTTGGCAGCGCTGCCAGGCTAATGGATCCATTCGTATTTATTGTTTTTGCGATAAGTATTTTGCCCGACTGATCAGTCAGCGTTAGCGTTGCTTTACCGGTCACCTGAATATTCAACAGGTCGTTAACAGGATTGGGATATACCGCGAAAATCTTTGCGCGCTCCTGTGCCCGCAGGCTATTGCCGTTGGTCAATACAGAACTGTGCCAGTCCCCATCATGATGGTGATCGTTCTTTTTTCTGTCGCTCAGCCAAACTATCCAATAGTCAGCAAGACCTCTTGACGGCTCGGTTTTGTCTCCAGATACTTCTGACCATGATACTCCACCCATCACATATTCATTTTCCTCCACTTCCCTGATACTGAATAAAGCGTCATAAGCAGCTCCGCCAATTGTCTTATCCCAATGTAAATTCAGATCTTTATCTATTTTCACCACCCAATAATCATAGTCGCCCCGGCTGTCTTCGGTCTTTTCACCCGATTTGCCTGATGCGGAACGAGAGCCGAAAACAAATCCACCATCCTTCGTTTTTTCAAGATTCCATATGTCGGAGTCGTCGCCATCGCCCCCGATTGTTTTTTCTTTTTTCAATTGACCGTCACTATTCAGTTTTACAATCCAGTAATCCATGCCGCCCCTGCTGTTTTCAGACTTTTCTCCGGAGATATTCGAGTTGGAGAAACCGGCCAACACATATCCGCCGTTGCTTGTTTGTTGTATACCGCGACAGAAGTCGCCACCACTGCCGCCAATCGTCTTATCCCATTGAACCTTCCCGTTTTTATCCAATTTCACCACCCAATAGTCGTAGTCTCCCCGACTGTTCTCTGTTTTTTCAAAAGATATGTTTGAGTTGGAAAAGCCACCGACAAGCATACCTCCATCACTGGTTAATTCGATGGGACTGCCAAATTCGAAGTCGGTTCCGCCAAGCGTTTTATCCCAAAGTATATTTCCTTTTTTGTCGAGCCTTACCACCCAGTAATCGAATGTTCCATGGCTGTCTTCTGACTTCTCGAACGACGTATAAGAATCAGAAGATCCCATTAAAACATAACCGCCATCCTTCGTTTGAACAATATTGTCTACAAATTCTGTCCCCGCTCCGCCGATGGTTTTATTCCATTCTACGTTTCCCTTATTATCGAGCTTAACAAACCAAAAATCACTTGACCCCGCTCTACTGTCTTCATCTTTTTCTACTGACGTAAAGGAGGAAGATTCACCAATGAGCGCGTATCCTCCATCGGATGTTTCTATTATCGATTTGAAATTATCACTTCCGATTCCGCCGATCGTTCTGTCCCATTGGATTTTGTGATGCTTATCCAATTTTACAACCCAATAGTCATTCGCACCCCTGATGTTTTGCGTTTTCTCCCCTGACTTATTTGAGTAAGATTGGCCGGCGGCTATTAATCCGCCATCTTTAGTTACAAATAAACTCCTTAATTCATCGTAGCTGCTGCCTCCGATTACTTTTTGCGACTTAACTACGGGTTGTGCTACTGCAAAAGCAGTAGTGATGCTCATACAGATCATCAAAAATGCGAGTTTGTTGTTCATACAAATGTTTTTATTGGTGAGTAATGCAGGGCGAGGGATATGGTAAATGCGAATGTATCCGTTCATTGGATTGACGGTAAACAGTTCATGCAGCGTGGATACCAGGAATTAAATACAGAAATATAGTATGGACCTACTTCAGTTATTATCTATTCATAAGGCGCTATGGCTAATGAAACAAAGGGTGGTAATCAGGGGGTAAATGCAAGTATGCAAACAAATATAATTACTTAAACAATCAAGTTTCTTTTTAAGTGAATTATTAAGCGGGTTGTTCGCTTAATCATCAATCTGACGTGTCGTATGACAGGAAGTTATTCTGTGAACAGTATGATTTGAAACTGCAACCCTTCTGGCTAAAGGGAGAGTGAAGTAATAAGATTTTCCTTTGCGGTTCCTTTGCGTACTTCGCGTTCTTTGCGGCTAAATTCAGCTAACCGCAAAGAATCCAAAAAGAACCCAAAGAATTAAAGGAGCATCTGCCACTGCATTCGTTTACCTTCCTCACCCCAGTTCTTCAGGATGTTTCCCAGCTCTTTTTTGAAATCTGCGCCTGCGTATTTTTTGCCTTTTTTTGGCGCGGCGATGTCCGATGCGTTTACAGGTGCCAGCTGAAGTTTAGTTGCATACCAGGTAGTATGCATGCGGGGAATAGCAATTCCCAGGATCATTCCGGGTAATCCATTGAAAGATTCGGGGCCACCCGAAGGAATAATTTCATCTGTATAAAAAGCAATGACTACGATCGAATCCATAACGCGGCCCACGGCTTTCCGGCAGTCAAAGCCTGCAATCTGCCTGATTTCAGATCCTATTTTCCATTGAATATTTCTCAATGAATCTGAAATCAGGTACATATCACCATAAACGGATTTTTGCGTTACGATCCGGTTACTATCCAGATCAACGGATATAATATTATCGGCATCAAACACGCCCCAGTATTTGTTCTGACGAACATCAGCATCCCGGCCGGGCTTATACAGTGTGCGGCCGTTATCAAAGGTGAGATCGAAATAATAAGTGACAAACTTTGGCAGGTTCTTTTTTGCCATCGCATCCCACACGCTGTTTTCATCCATGAATGCGTGCTGGTTGGTTTTGCGTTCGTATTCGATCCTTCCCTTTGTTATGAACTGTGCCGGACTTTCGGCGCTTATCATAGAGAAAAACAGGACAGGTAAAATAATATTCAGTTTCATACTTTTTTTATTTGGCGGTTACCATTGCTGTGGCTTTCCGTTTTTACTGAAGTTCCAGATCACGGAAAGCATGAAGTAACGTTGGAAAGTGTCGTAGGTTCTTTCGGAAATAAAGTTACTGGTGATGTTCCGCTGGAAACCGATGTTCTGGTTAAGAATATCGAATGCGGAAAAACGGAGGATGCCTGCGTCATTTTTCAGTATCTTCTTATCCAGGTTTGCATTCCAGCGGATCGCATTGTTATTATCCGGGAAGGCGTCGGTTTTTTGCCTGAAGCTCATTTGAACGTCGGAATGTAATTCCAGCTTCCACGGAAGGAAAACATGCGCATAGGCATTATAGTCCTGTGTCCAGTATGATGTTTTGATATCAGGGCGGGTGGAAGTTCTTGAAAAATTATACCCTATGCGTGGTGAAAGGGAAATTTCAAATTTCTTTTCTTTGTCGAAAGACACTCTCGGTCTTATGCCGAACGAGTAGCTGTAGGTAATATTTTTTTGGTTGTTCAGGTAGTTTGTATTTCTCGACCTGTTCAGATCGCCGTTTAGGCCTATACCGAGGTCGGGTTTCTTGAACTTCTTAAAATAACCAATATTACCGTAGAGATTGTAGTTGCCCTGTACATTTATTGGCTGACTGATTCTTGCACCATTGGGCGCAATGTAGTTCAGCGTGCTGAAATCGTTGAAAACCGGGGAATAACCGAAGTTGGTGTATATCGATCTTTCGGATAAGAATTTGTAACTGTTATAAGAAACATTAAACCGCTGCCGGAAGGCTTGTTTCAGGTTTGGATTTCCAATACGCTGGTTCAATTCGTCTGTGTTGTCTTTTATAGGCTGGATCTGGTCGATCGACGGTGCCTGTGTATTTCCGAAATAATTGAAGTAAAAACTTCCCCTTTGTCCGAATGATAAATTCAGGTTTGCCTGCGGGAAAAAGTTGATAAAGCTGTACTTCACGGAATTCTCCAGTTTCAGGTTCCTGCGGCTGAAGTCTGCCTTGGACACATTTCCACCAAATGATAAGGTGATTTTCTTCACCTTGGCGTACCGGTAATTGATACCCGCAGAGTTGGTGAGTACATTCAGGCTATAGTAGTTCGATAATGAATCGATGATATCTTCATACTTGATGTCGCCGGGTGACATTTTTCCAAGCGTCGTGATCTCTGATCGGCCGTAATTGTTTGCCAGCCCATAGTTGAATTCAAGTATTGCCCGTTTTGAAAGCGGTTCCGTGTAGGTTACCCTGGAGTTTATTATCGACCGCCGGTTTAAATTCAATTTCTCCTGGTCAGTTCTGCGGGTGCTGTCTTTCTCAGCCAGTTCATTAAAAAAGTTGTAGGTATTATCAAGAAATCCATCCGACTCGTTTTCGTTGAAATTCCCGTTTACATTCACAGATAGGGTTCTGCCGGTTTTCTTAAACTTCTTTCTGAACAACACGTTGCTAACCAGCGACTGGTTATTGGAAGCGGATTTCATTCTGCGTTCGCTGTTATTTACCATGCCGCCATATTCATTCAGCGATTCGGCTGCTGTATAAGAGATACTTCTTGATTCACCCTTATATCCCTGGGCAGTTATTTTCAGGGAAGCCGACGAGTCTATCTGGTATTCATAAATAGCATTCATGCTATGCCTGAAGCGACTGCTGAAGCTACTTCCGTTCTCATTGATATAATACAGTGTGTCGGGTAAAATATACTTACTATTCGTTGATCCGCGGGCTTCGGTATTTAATTTCTTGAACTGGTAGCTGCCGTTAAGCGCAATTTTATCCGCATTCCATTTGTTCGAATAAAGCATGCCAGCATTCCAGCCTTTGGGAAGTCCTTCTCCATAATAGTTTCCACGGTCAAACTCGTCTCCGCCGCCAAAATTGATATACATGCCGCCGCCATCCATAACACCCATGTCCATATTGGAAGTGCCATAATTCATCGATTCACTGAAGTCGAGGCCGGTTTTGCCCGTGTTTGAAGTGATGCCGTAGAGGGCAAATTTTCTTTTACCCTGAAATGCATTGAACATTGCGCTGTTATTCCAGTATTTTTTTATGTCGGAGCCGACTTCAATTTTACCGAAATATCCTTTTTTGCGGTCGGCTTTCAGTTTCAGGTCAATTGTTTTCATCTTCTGGCCATCATCAATGCCGGTAAACGCCGCCTGGTCGCTTTTCTTATCATATACCTGTACCTTGTCAATGGCATCTGAGAGCATATTTTTTGTAACAATCGTCGGATCATCGCTGAAAAATTCCTCTCCGTCAACGAGCACTTTTTGAACTGCTTCCCCCTGTGCGGTAATTTTTCCGTCTTTATCAACCGTTATGCCGGGAAGTTTCTTGAGCATATCTTCCACGGTAGCGCCTGCCCGCATATGCAGGCTGTCTATTTTGTATTCGATGGTATCGCCCTTGATTTTGATCAGGCCGTTGCCGGTAACCACTACTTCCTGCAATAACTGGCTTTTCAACGTCATATAAATATTACCCAGATCGATAGGCGCTGTAGTATGGAGGTCGATATGGTCGATATAATCTGCGTAGGAAGGGTGTGTAATCAGAATGAGTGCCGGCCCGTTCGTTGCAGTAGTTAAAGAGAACTTTCCTTCTTTATTGGTTCTTGTGAAAGCAAGAAGCACGGAATCCGCTTGCCTGAGAATAGAAATAACGCTGTTGGAAAGTATTTTGTGTTCTGAACTGTCAACCAGGGATCCCCGGATATGAACCTGTTGGGCAGAACTGGAAAGAGCGAATAAAAAAAAGGCAACGAGGCTGGCGGCTAGTTGTTTCATTGTTGATGTAAGGGGGTATGAGATAAGGAAGGACTGAAAACAGCAACGCGCTCCACGAATTCCCGGGCCAATATCAGTCAAAAATGCAATAACTTAGAATCGTTAAACGGTAAATAAAAGTTAAAGCATCGTTTGTCTTACCCTGGATGCCGATTTCGAAAAAATCCACAAATTTTTCCTGATTTTTTTTCCGGGAATGGAAAATAAATTGAACAGATAAGAAAACATTGTATATGCAGACATATGAAGAAGTTCATTTTGTTGATACGAGTAAGCCAGTTTGGAATTATTCATTGTTAACGGATGAGGATATCCGAAACTTTCAAAACGGAACACACTACCGGCTCTACCTCAAGTTCGGCTCCCATTCGGTGAAGGTCAATGACAAATGGGGAATGTATTTTGCGGTTTGGGCTCCCAATGCCACATCGGTCTCTGTCAAAGGCAACTTCAATGATTGGAAAAATCATGAATACGAACTGATGCCGAGATGGGATAACAGTGGCGTATGGGAAGGATTTATCCCTGGCTTTAAGCTGGGTGAAGTATACAAATATCATATTGTAGGTTACCAGGGCGCAGAAACGGATAAAGGCGACCCGTTTGCCAATTTCTGGGAACAAAGGCCCAGAACCGCTTCCATTACGTGGGACATGTTTAATGAGTGGAATGATAATGCATGGATGGACAAACGAAAGAAGCATAATGCACTCGACGCCCCCTGGAGTATTTATGAAGTGCACCTGGCAAGTTGGGAAAGGCCGGACAAGCACGATGAAGAGAAATACCATAGCTACGAATACATCACCTCGAAACTGGTTCCCTATGTGAAAGAGATGGGTTTTACACACGTGGAATTTATGCCCGTGATGGAACATCCCTTCGACGGGAGCTGGGGATACCAGGGAACCGGATTTTTTGCTTCTACGTCACGTTTCGGATCACCGCAGGACTTCATGCGGATGGTGGAAGCTTTTCATAAGGAAGATATCGGTGTAATTCTCGATTGGGTGCCGTCGCACTTTCCATACGACTCACACGGCTTGTTTATGTTTGATGGTACCCATACGTACGAGTATGCGGATATGCGGAAAGGATTTCACCCGGACTGGAACTCCTATATCTTCAACTATAAAAGGGGTGAGGTAAAATCATTCCTCATCAGCAGTGCCATTTTCTGGTTCGACATGTTTCATGTTGACGGGCTGAGAGTAGATGCGGTTTCCTCCATGCTGAAATTGAATTATTCCCGAAATGAAGGCGAGTGGGAGCCAAACGAATTTGGCGGCGAAGGAAACCTGGAGGCTATTGCCTTTATTAAAGATCTCAACGAAACGATTTACCGCGATTTTCCTGATGTGCAGACCATTGCCGAGGAAGCTACAGACTGGCCGGGCGTTTCAAGACCCACTTTTGCCGGCGGACTTGGTTTCGGAATGAAATGGATGATGGGTTGGATGCACGATACGTTGAAGTATTTCAAGCAGGATCCGCTGTACAGAAAGTCGTTGCAGGATGTGATCACTTTCAGCATGGTTTATTTTTACGATGAAAATTTCATGCTGCCATTGAGCCACGATGAAGTTGTACATGGCAAATCCCCGATGATCTACAAAATGCCGGGAGATGACTGGCAAAAATTTGCCAACCTGAGGCTGCTGTACACGTATATGTTCATGCATCCGGGTGGCAAGCTGCTCTTTATGGGTAATGAATTTGCAGCAACCAGCGAGTGGAATTACAAGAGCGAACTGCCATGGGAGCTCCTGCAGTACGAATCGCATAGTAAAATGAAAGATTGTGTCAGGGATCTGTGCATGCTATACCGGAATGAACCGGCCCTCTATCAAAAGCAGTTTTCAAACGAAGGGTTTGAATGGGGAGATATGAATCACCGGCAGGAAAGCGTGATCACTTTCCGCAGGAAAGGAAAGAACCCGGCGGACGACCTGCTGATCATCCTGAACATGACCCCGGTTCCGAGAAATAACTGGAAGGTATACCCGAAAGGAAAGGGAGGCTGGCGCGAAATCTTCAACAGCGATGATAAAAAATACTGGGGTACCGGGGATGTATATAATCCATCAGTAAGTAGTGCACTGGTAGACACAACGAATGAAACCTACGAGGTAACCGTGCACCTGCCGCCGTTAGGAGCGGTGGTGCTGAAGTAGGTTTGAAGTGTTCTCTTACTCCTTATTCTGGCGCAAGCGTTTCCGCTTTTCGGTCTGTAACGTTTATACATTCTGCGCGGAACGGCTACTTATAACTTTGTAAAAAAGAAAAGAATGTCTGCAAATTGGACCGTCCCTGCGGGCACAAGGCGTTCCGCGTAAATTCATGATTGTGTAATATCAAACGGCGGAAACGCTTGCGCCAGAATAAGGAGGAAAAACCTCAAACTTTCTACATCCGCTCCGGCACCTGTATCCCGAGTAGCCCCATAGCCGACGCGATGACGTGGGCGGTCATCAGTGAAATTTTTAAACGCAGGTTTTTCTTATTGTGTGTTTCTGCGCTTGCTATCGAATGTTCGGTGTAGAAGGAATTGAAAATTTTGGCGAGCGAATAAGCGTAGTTTGCGATCACCGATGGATTATGTTCATTCGCTGCCTCCTCAATGATCGACGGGTATCTTTCCAGCGCAATAATCAACTCCCTTTCGAGCGGCAGTAAAGATCCCGAAGGACTGATCGCGTCAATATCCGGCTGTTCTTTTCTCAATACGGATTTAATTCTGGCGTGCGTGTACTGAATAAAAGTTGCAGTATACCCGTGGAGGTCGATCGACTCCTCCGGGTTGAATATCATTCTCTTTTTCGGGTCAACTTTGAGCAGGAAAAATTTTAATCCGCCCAAACCTATCATTTCATACAGCTTACGGAGTTCCTCCTCAGAGAAATCACTGCTCTTACCATGTTCCCTGCTTTGCATTTCTGCCATGCTAACCATTTCGTTAACCAGGTCGTCTGCGTCTACTACGGTTCCCTCCCGGCTTTTCATTTTTCCGGTCGGTAATTCAACCATTCCGTACGACAGGTGATAAATGCCGTCTGCATGAGGGATGCCCAGTTTCTGACAGATCAGTCTCAGCACCTTCATATGGTAGTTCTGCTCATCACCAACCACATAAATGCTTTCGTCTGCCCCGAACTCATCATACTTCATTTTTGCCAGGCCGATATCCTGGGTAATATAAACGGAAGTGCCATCCCTTCTGAGGAGTAGTTTCTGATCAAGTCCTTCGTCGGTCAGGTCAACCCAGACACTCCCGTCTTCTTTCCTGAAAAACACGCCTTTATCCAGTCCTTCCTGCACATATTCTTTGCCCTTCAGGTAGGTTTCACTTTCATAATATGTTTTATCAAAGTCGCTGCCTATCCTGCGATAAGTTTCATCAAACCCTCTATATACCCAGGAATTCATCATTCTCCATAATGCTCTTACTTCTTCATCTTCCTGCTCCCATTTATACAGCATGTCCTGGGTGGCGCGCATGATCGGCGCTTCCTTTTCGGCTTCGTCTTTTGTCATGCCGCTATTGATCAGTTCATCGACCTGCCGTTTATATTCGTCATTAAATTTTACATAATAGTCGCCCACGAAATGATCGCCCTTTACCCCCTGGGAATCAGGTGTGGTTCCTCCTGAAAAAAGTTCCCACGCAATCATGCTTTTACAGATGTGGATGCCCCGGTCATTTACGATACAGGTTTTGAGGGTGTCATGACCATTGGCTTTCAGGATCTCGGCAATGCTCCAGCCCAGGAAATTGTTCCGCAAGTGTCCCAGGTGAAGCGGTTTATTTGTGTTCGGAGATGAATATTCCACCATCACCCTACTGGCTTTGGCGGAACCCCGCCCATACCCGGGATTGCTGAAATTATTTTGAAGGGTATTCATCCAGTAGTTATCTGAAACCGACAGGTTTAGAAACCCCTTGATGACATTGTAACCGGAAAAAAGCTGTCCATAATTGGAAACCAGGTGATCTCCAAGCTCTTTGCCCAACGCTTCCGGGGCTTTACGAAGCGATTTTACCAACGAAAACAATACAATGGTATAATCGCCCTCAAATTCGGGTTTTGTCTGGTTGATCTGAAAGTCCTTTTCTGTAAACTCCTGTTGAAAACGTGCCGTAAGGCTTTCGAGCACTGCATCCTTAATTGCCTGAGTAATAGCCATTCTGTGATATTAGAGCAGCAAAAATAACACAGAACTTCTGATTCATCCGATAAACCGCCGCGTTAAGGGCCTCTTAACAGGCTGGGTAGATAACGGAATTATAACAATCCTTAATACTTTAACAGGGCTTGCATCCCTGCGAATCGTTTATCTTCGCGCGGCAATTGCGAGGCTTCATGAAGAATGCTGTTACATCATTTATCGACTTTTTTTACCCGCCTTTTCGCCGGGTGATGCCGTTGCAGACGTTTAGATACGTTGCATGCGGCGGATCGAATACCCTGCTTGACATCCTGGTATATTTCGTTAGTTACAATTATGTTTTGAACAAGCAAATGGTTCATACGCCGTTTGTGGTGATCAGTCCATATATCGCGGCATTTATCATGGCGTTCCTGGTGAGTTTCCCCACGGGTTTTTATCTTAACCGGAACGTGGTGTTTACGGGATCTTCCCTGAAAGGGCGGGTGCAGTTATTTCGTTATTTCCTGCTCGTGATGATCTGCATCATCCTCAACTACATTTTTATCAAGCTGTTTGTAGAGCAGTTTGGTTTTTATCCTACAGTTGCCAAAATATTAACTACGGTAATTGTAGTAGCGTTCAGCTACCTGACACAGAAGCATTTTACTTTTAAGGCGGAAACATCAGGGGTTTCGGGCTGATTATTTCTTCAGCTCGGCATTAAACATCCAGTGGATCCCAAATTTATCAACCAGCATTCCAAAGCGCGCACCCCAGAATGTATCCTGCAGCGGTTGTGTGATCTTGCCGCCCTCAGCCATTTTTGAGAACAGGGCTTCTTCCTGCTGAATGGTTTCGGGGTGCAGCGATAAGGTGATGTTATTGCCAGGGCGGAATTGCGAATCGTCGAAGCTGTCGGACATCATCAGTTCATTGTCCCCTAATTTTAGGGTAGCGTGCATCACATTATTTTTCTTATGTTCAGGAATTTCCATTCCGGGCGTGTCTCCCATTTTTGAAATATGGGTTATTTCGCCACCCAGCGCGTTCTTGTAAAAATTGAGCGCTTCTTCGCAATTACCGTTGAAGGTTAAGTAGGCAACCAGTTTCATATACTCTAGTTTAAGGTTTAAAGTTTAAAGCTTGTTGTGGATCTCCAAATTACTTAAATATGATGCAGTATCGGTTCAGCCGTGTGAACATTATTTAAAAATTCTTACTCGTTCATGTGGCGGTGTAGTCAGCGACCGGGTGTCAACGCTCGGAATCCATCCCAACCACTCTCGGGAGAAATACAGGAAAGAGGAAATACATCAAAACTTCAACATTAAACTTTAAACATTAAACTTTCCTCCCTCCTGCCATTTTTTCACCCGCGTTCTTCATGGCATAAAGATTGACTGTCATTAAGCAAATTCTAAAATCATGGGAAAAATTATAGGAATTGACCTGGGCACAACGAATAGTTGCGTTTCAGTTATGGAAGGTAACGAGCCGGTTGTTATACCAAATGACGAAGGCCGCAGAACCACCCCGTCCGTGGTAGCTTTCCTGAAGAATGGAGAGAGAAAGGTAGGAGATCCGGCAAAAAGGCAGGCGATAACTAACCCGCAACACACCATTAATTCAGTGAAAAGATTTATGGGCCGCCGGTTCGACGAGGTAACGGAAGAGATCAGCCACTGGAGCTATAAAGTGGTAAAAGGTGACAATAATACCGTACGTATTGACATAGATGGTAGATTATATACGCCACAGGAAATTTCTGCAATGATTCTTCAGAAAATGAAGAAAACAGCAGAAGACTACCTTGGCCAGGAAGTGAATGAGGCGGTAATTACCGTGCCGGCCTATTTCAATGACGCACAGCGTCAGGCAACGAAAGAAGCTGGTGAAATTGCAGGATTGAATGTTCGTCGTATTGTGAACGAGCCCACCGCTGCGGCGCTCGCTTATGGTCTTGATAAACGCGGAAAGGATCAGAAAATCGCCGTATTTGACCTTGGTGGCGGTACTTTCGATATATCCATTCTTGAACTAGGTGAAGGGGTATTTGAAGTGAAATCAACCAACGGTGATACACATCTTGGTGGTGACGACTTTGATAAGGTGATTATGGACTGGCTCGCTGAAGAGTTCCGCAAAGAAGAGAATGTAGACCTGAGAAAAGACCCGATGGCGTTACAACGCCTGAAAGAAGCTTCAGAAAAAGCAAAAGTTGAGCTGTCTTCTTCATCTGAAACAGAAATCAACCTGCCTTATATTACCGCTATCGACGGTGTACCGAAACACCTGGTAAAAAAACTGACAAGGGCAAAATTTGAGCAGCTTGCAGACAATTTGTTCTCCCGCTGCCTGAAACCATGCGAGCAGGCATTGAAAGATGCAGGCCTCAGTGTTTCACAGATCGATGAAGTGATCCTGGTAGGTGGTTCTACACGTATACCGAAAGTGCAGGAACTTGTTGAGAAATTCTTCAACAGGAAGCCGAACCGCAGCGTGAACCCGGATGAAGTTGTTGCTATTGGTGCAGCTATCCAGGGCGCGGTAATGACCGGTGAAGTGAAGGATGTATTGTTGCTCGACGTAACTCCGCTCAGTCTCGGTATCGAAACGATGGGTGGCGTGATGACAAGGCTGATCGAATCCAATACAACCATTCCGACCAAAAAGTCTGAAACATTTTCTACTGCTTCTGATAACCAGCCTGGCGTACAGATTCATGTACTACAGGGCGAAAGACCAATGGCTTCACAAAACAAGAGCCTTGGTATGTTCAACCTCGACGGAATTCCGCCAGCGCCAAGAGGCGTACCGCAGATCGAGGTGATCTTTGATATCGACGCGAACGGTATCCTGCATGTTACTGCAAAAGATAAGGGAACCGGAAAGTCACAGAACATCCGTATTGAAGCAGGTAGTGGACTGACTAAAGAAGAGATTGAAAAAATGAAGGCGGAAGCTAAGGCCAACGAAGCCGCAGATAAGGAGGCAAAAGAAAAAGTGGAAAAGGTGAACCAGGCGGACAGTATGATCTTCCAGACCGAAAAACAGCTGAAGGAATTTGGAGATAAGATACCTGTCGAAAAGAAAGCACCCATTGAAGCGGCTTTAAACAAGCTGAAAGAAGCACATAAATCGCAAAATCTGCAGGGCATCGACAGCGCACTGGCTGAAATGAACACCGCATGGACCGCTGCAAGTGAAGAGATCTATAAAGCACAGCAGGGTGGCGCGCAGGCAGGACCTGAAGCCGGCCCTCAGAATGGCGGACAGCAAAATGCAGGCGCTGATGAGGGCGACACCGTAACCGACGCAGAATTCGAAGAAGTGAAATAAACAAATAAGTGCATAAAAGAAAAATGCCCCGGATTTCCGGGGCTTTTTTATAATGTAAAATTCAAACTTTATTCTTTGTATCACTTTGAGCCCGCCCGGCTGACGCCAGTCGGACGGGCCTTTGCGTCTTTGTGACAAATTTATCCGGAGGCATTTCGCCACTAACCCACGAAGACGCAAAAAGACTCGAAGAGTACCTTAACGTTAAACCTTAAACCTTAAACAAGTCAGATGATATTCATCGCCTTCACGAACGCCGTGCACATGAACGGCAGAATCAGTGTCAGGTAAGAAAAATGTGCAATGATTGCAACGATGAAAAGCGCGGTAGATAAGAAAAAGATAATCCAGTATAAGCCGGTATTCTTTCTTGCAGTTTGCATTGTATAGGATTTAAATATCTGCAAATATAAATAAATCTCTTTCTTAAAGCGAACGAACTTAGGTTTAAGGTTTAAAGTTTAAAGTTTAAAGTTGTTCGACTTACCTCCCGGTTTCTTCTTGCTATGACCAGCTGGCAATAATTTTCAGGCGTGAAGGATGTCAACTTTAAACCTTAAACTTTAAACTTTAAACCTTAAACTTTAAACTTTAAACCCGACATGCGCGCATTACAAAGACACGCGCGTGTTTTTTTATGTTATTTTCGTGACTTTCTTAAATAACGCGGGATGAAGTTAAATTTTTACGTACGCTTTCATACAAAGTTTGGAGAGAACCTTCGCATAACCGGTAACATCAATGAATTAGGGAATTTTGACTCCTCGCGTGCTTTCCCGATGCAATATCTCAATGATGAATTCTGGAAAGGAAGTATTGAAGTGGAGCCGGCCGGTAAACTGAAAATACAGTATAACTATATCCTCGTACAGCAAGATGGCGAACAGATTTCCGACTGGGGAAAAGACAGGATCGTTGACCTGTCAAAAATCGATTCGCAGGAGATCGATGTGATTGATGCCTGGAATCCTGCAAACCTCTACGATAATGTATTTCTTACTTCGCCATTCCAGGATGTGCTGCTTGCAGAACAACATGGCAAAGGCAAACAGAAAGTCGTTAAAACATTCACCCATATTTTCAAAGTAAAAGCCCCGCTCGTAAAAAAAAATGAAAGTGTTTGTCTTCTCGGTAATGCGCTGGCGCTTGGAGAATGGGACATTCAAAAACCCCTGCGTTTAGCGAAAGAAGGAAGCTGGTGGACGATAAAACTTGATATTCCCCGGGAAAGTTTCCCGCTTCAATACAAGTATGGCATTTATAATGAGAAAGAAGAGACGGTGGTGCTTGAAACCGGCGCGAACCGCCAGCTTCAAAATGTATCTACGGAAAAAACGCTTACCATACTTCACGATGGTTTTGTTCGCCGGAGCGATTACAACTGGCGTGGTGCAGGCGTAGCGATTCCGGTCTTCAGTCTTCGAAGCCGGAATAGTTTCGGCGTTGGTGAATTTACCGACCTGCAACTGCTCGCGGACTGGGCAAAAGAAACCGGGCTGAAACTGATACAGATCCTGCCGGTGAATGACACCACAGCTACCCATACATTTGCGGATTCTTATCCATATGCGGCTATCTCTGCTTTTGCGTTGCACCCGATATATATTAATCTGGAGGAAGTTTCCGGGAAGAAAAACGCTGAGCTCATCAAGCAGCTTAGGAAAAAACAAAAGCAGTTGAATGAAGGCGGGGACCTCGATTATGAACAGGTGATTCGGTTGAAGCTTGCTGCGCTGGAAGAAATTTACCAGCAACAAAAGAAATCGTTTTTGTCTGACCCCGATTATCTTGACTTCTTTCAACAGAACAGGCACTGGCTGGTTCCGTACGCTGCCTTCTGTTACCTGCGTGATAAAAATGGAACGGCAAATTTCAACGAATGGAAAACCCATTCCGTTTACAAAAAAGAAGAGATTGAAAAATATGTTGCTCCAAAAAGCCGGCAGTTTGATGACATAGCTATTCATTATTTTATCCAGTACCATCTGCACCTGCAACTGAAAGCCGCCACGGAATATGCACACAAAAAAGGAATCATTGTCAAAGGCGATATTCCCATTGGTGTATACAGGTACAGCTGTGATGCGTGGATGAACCCTGACCTTTTTCACCTGGACATGCAGGCCGGTGCGCCCCCTGATGACTTTGCAGTGAAGGGACAGAACTGGGGTTTTCCTACCTACAACTGGCAGAAAATGCAGGAAACGCATTTTGCCTGGTGGCGCCAGCGTTTTGAGCAAATGAGTAATTATTTCGATGCGTTCAGGGTAGATCATATCCTGGGTTTTTTCCGCATCTGGTCCATCCCTTTACACGCGGTAGAGGGCATCCTGGGATATTTTGTTCCTGCCATACCGGTTTCACCGGAGGAGATGAAACAAAGAGGAATAGGGGATGATCATGGCCGTTATACAAAGCCATACATCAACGATAAAATACTGGAGGAGATATTCGGAGACGAGGCAGGTCATGTAAAGACGCATTATCTCACGGCTAAAGAAGACGGGCTTTATCAGCTCAAAGAAGAGTTCAATACACAGAGAAAAGTAGACTCGAAGTTATCGGTGCCCGGCGAAAGCAATGAGGACATCAGGAACGGTTTGTTCGACCTGATCTCAAACGTCATTTTCCTGGAAGAGGAGGGGAGTGGAGGAAAGAAATTTCATTTTCGTTTTGCGATGGAAAGTACGCCCTCGTTCAAATATCTCGACCGGCATATTCAGCAGCAGCTTAATCAATTGTATATCGATTATTTTTTCCACAGGCAGGAAAGCTTATGGAAGAAAGAAGCGATGCATAAGTTGCCTGACCTCAAGGCAAGCACCAATATGCTGATCTGCGGTGAAGACCTCGGAATGGTACCGCATTGTGTGCCCGATGTGATGCAGCAGCTCGGCATACTTAGCCTCGAAATTCAACGCATGCCTAAGGCCATGAACCGCGAGTTTTTTCATCCTAACCATGCGCCCTATTTGTCCGTCGTTACGCCGTCGACCCATGACATGAGTACGATCCGTGGATGGTGGAAAGAAGATCCTGAAAAAATGCAACGGTTTTATAATCATGAACTCGGTCAATGGGGAGAAGCGCCACGTTTCGCGGAAGCATGGATCTGCAAAGCGGTCATCCTCCAGCACCTGTATTCACCAGCCATGTGGAGTATATTTCAGCTGCAGGATATCATCAGCATGAGTGAATCACTTCGGGCTGAAAATCCGGACAATGAAAGGATCAACATACCCGCAAATCCGCGGCATTACTGGCGATACCGCATGCATTTTACCCTGGAGCACCTCATCAAAGAAAAAACATTCAACCACGAGCTGAAAACGTATGTGCATGCGAGTGGGAGATAACAGAAACAGCTGAATGGAATGACCTGCAGATATTATACGTTCGAACTTCCGTTTCATTACCCCTTTACGATTTCCAGAGGTACGAAAACACACCAGCCGACATTTGTTGCTGAGTTGGATTTTAATGGCATTAAGGGATATGGAGAAGCGCCTGCGATCAGTTATTATGAAATCCCCGTGGAGAAGATGATCAATGACCTCGATCGTAAAAAACAATTTGTTGAAAAGTTTGCTCTTACCGATCCCGAACGATACTGGCATTACCTGCACCACCTGCTTCCCGCGAATAGTTTCCTGGTCTGTGCGCTGGATATAGCAGGGTGGGATATTTATGGCAAGTTAAAGTCTAAGCCTTTGTATCAGCTATGGAATCTTGACCCCGCGTGCGCACCGGTTACAGATTATACGATTGGCATAGATAGCGTGGAGAAGATGACCGAGAAAATAAAAGCGAAGCCATGGCCCGTTTACAAGATTAAACTTGGTGGAAAGGAAGACATCCGGATCATGAAAGCCTTGCGGAAAGTAACGGATGCCACTTTCCGCGTAGATGCGAACGCTGGATGGACGGTTGCGGAAGCGCTTGAGATCCTGCCGGTGTTAACAGATCTCGGTGTTGAATTCGTAGAACAGCCGTTGTCAAAAGATGACTGGGAAGGCATGAAAATGTTATATGAAAAATCTTCCCTTCCATTAATGGCAGACGAAAGCTGCGTGACAGAGAGTGATGTGGAAAAATGTGCAGGACATTTTCATGGGATCAATATCAAGCTAACTAAGTGCAGTGGCATTACGCCGGCAAGACGGATGATTGCAAAGGCGTGTGAGTTGGGTATGAAAGTGATGCTTGGTTCTATGAATGAGAGTACTATTGGCTCCGCAGCAATAGGTCATCTCGCACCGTTGGTAGATTATCTTGACATGGATGGCCCGCTATTGCTAAAGGAAGACGTTGCCACGGGATTCTCCTTTGATTTCGGGAAGGTTATTTATCCCGCTAAACCCGGCCTTGGAATCGATTTTACCGGCCTTTACGAGCGTCCTTAGCCGCCTCGGCGGCCCTCTCTATAGGGGCATGTTCCGTTAGGAACGATTTGTAACGATGGATGGACGTTTTGCGGGTAACTCAGGCGCTACGAGTTTAAGACACCTAAACAGTCTACATTTCGCGAACTGCTCTTAAAACGGCTGACTATACCTCAGAACCCTGTGCCTTATAATTACGAATCGTTCCTAACGGAACGAGCCTTCCTCCCTTATGTATTCTACCGATAAGATGTCCCTCCGGGACATGGCCAGTCTACAAGGTGAAGCAAACTGCTCCGCTTCAGCCATTTACCTGCAAATGATGAGCTAAATAACCAAAAATCGAATGATTATTACCACTCATCGCGTTACAACAGCCCAACTCCGAAATACCATAGAACAGGGAGATAATTTGTGCATCTTTACATCATGATCAACGGTAATGGTTGATCAGACAGAAAAAACCAAATCCTGAAAAGCCAACAAAATTCAAAGATCGAAAATGAAAAACGAATCAACACATAAAGCAGTAAGTAACAAAAAGGTGCCCACGATCGTTACTGACTTGTTCTTCTCGAGGTTGGTTCACCAGATACTCCAAATAAAAACGCCGGCCAGGAAATAGCCGACGGTTCTACAAACTCCATCAGAGTTCAAAAACAAAATCAGAAGAAAAAAATTAGTTAGACTTAACAATACGTTGAGAAGCTGACAATTCTCCCGCTGTAGCTTTTACGATATAAAGGCCACGGCTAAGCGCAGTTACCTGTATATGCTCTACCTGTCCCGCATGGCTGTTCACCACGGACTGTACAAGCATTCCATTCACGTTGAAAATCTCGAAGGTAACTTTCTTACCCTGCCAGTTCGCGGGTATAGCGATGTTCAGTGCATCAACCGTTGGGTTAGGATAAGTGCTGATGGCCACTGTGTTTGCGGTGGTCGCCGAAGCTGCACGCACGCTTCTGATATCAGAGTACGATGCCCTGCCATCCATATCCACGGTTCTCAGGCGGTAATAGAACATGCCTGTGTAGGAGCCTGATTTGGTATCTGTGTAACTGTAGTTTCGTTTCACGTCGCTGTTGCCTGCTGCTGCCACCGTGCCTATCTCCTGGAAGCTTTTGCCGTCTATGCTCCTTTCCACCACGAAATGACGCGTGTTCCTTTCAACGTCGGAGATCCAGTTCAGCTGTACATTGGCTTTTACCATCGCTGCTTTGAAATCGCTCAGCTGAATCGGCAACATTAAGGCGCCAATGTAACGGAACTCTTTAAACCATATAGAATACATACGGTCAGCAGCTCCCTGTGAGCTGGACGACAGGTTCTCTGCACCGACCCTGAAGATCGTACCGTCGGTATTTGCCCAGGTTCCGGTAACCATGACCTGCGTTGCAAACGTATCGATGCTTGCATAGTTCGTGGTTGGTCCGGTGTAGGTAAAAGCTTTACCTGACCCCTTTCCGCTATTATCTGGTTTATACGCATCGCCACAGAGGCTATGTATCTTTCCTGTACCATCACAACGCGTACATTTATTTGACTTCAATATGCCGTTGATGATTGTACTGATCAGGCCGCCGCCATTACAGCTGCTGCAAAGCACCAGTGCACTTGACTTATTACATTTCTGACATAATACCGGGTCACCATCTTCTGCGTCAAAATCAATGATGGGATCTTCGTCGATCTTAAGCGATGACACGGTTTCAGTGGTTACATTTATGGGGTCGTTAAAGATGATGAATTCACGGATTTTGTCGCCGTTGCCATCAATATCCAATGCGGTGGCATCCATTTCCGCCACTTCGGTTTTCTGGTTGGTTCCTGCTTTTACAAGTGTGAGTTGAAAGTCCATATACCATTTGGCTTTACCCGGAGCAGTGCCGCCATCATAGGCAACCTGCGGCTGGAAAGACTGCGAATGGCCGGAACTGGTTACGTCTATACTGACAAGGGATACTTTGTTATTCGACCTTCCTTTAATTGTAACCAATGCATCAAGACCTGGTTTCACATTTGGAAAACGGTAGGTTGCTTTATCAGCACCTGCTTTTCCCGATTCAAGCCTGGCGTTTTGGAAAACGAGTGCCTGTGAAGATGCAGCAAGGTAAATAAGGGAGATAAACCACAAAAGAATAATGTGCTTTACATTTTTTCTTAAGAGGGTAGATGCAGATAATAGATTTACCTGTGAAATAGGGTACAAAGATTTCATATTTCAGTTTTAAACGGATAATGAACATACTTTGGCTAAAGCCATAGGATGCGACAAAAGTCGATGACCTTTCATCGGATAATTGGATACACTTAGTAGCCAATAAGAGTACCAAATTATAACTTGCTGGTTTTCTTTCGGAGGCGAACGGCTGTAGGTTAAAATTCATCCCACCAATGGAAAAATTTTCCAAAAGAGGGAATGTATACTTTGCGTTTCCTTAGCCTGCCGGCTAACGCCAGTCGGGACGGGCGTCCTTCGCGTTCTTTGCGGTTAGAAAGGGCATAAGGGTGAGATGTCCTTAGAATGAAAAGATTTTTTAGATTTATGCCCTTATTCGGGATGTAGCGCAGCCCGGTAGCGCGCTTCGTTCGGGACGAAGAGGCCGCTGGTTCGAATCCAGTCATCCCGACCAGGACGATATTGTTCAAAAAGAAAAGCTCGTAAACGCAGTGTTTACGGGCTTTTTTGTTTTTAATCCCATCAAAACATATTAATTCTTTACAAAGGCTGTGGAGGCAATTCGGGTAACAGTGTGAAATTTTATTTTTGGTCACCGAATTGTTAGTTGCGGTTTAAGCAAAGGCTCGATATAAGCTCCCATTTTCTTAGGGCGGCGACCTATAGAGCGGTAGTCGGAAATAGTTCCAATAGCAGTGAGATACAAGCTGAGAACTCAGTTTTTGAAATACCTGACCTACAAAGCCAAAAGAACGTTGTGCGCTATTACTTTAAAGAAGCCTGCGTTTTTTAATCCTTATAAATTTGATTCCGTTTTTATTGGTTCTGCTTCACCTCACAGATGTGTTTGAAGTCATGCGTTCGGAAGTTATCCCCTGGACTTTCTATTTTTGAAATACAATCTACAGAGGGATGTCTGCCTGATGTATGGACGTGTCTTCGACAAACTGGAAGAAACAATTGCCGAGATGGAGAAGTTGAAACAGGGTAATAAAACGGTGACAACATGCTATAAGTAATGCGGGCTGAATACAGTTACGGTGCATTTCGCCTGCGCATTTTTAATCCTTCATTTAAATTTTACGCAATCGGTTGTTTTTTTTCATTTATTTATTATTTTACACGCCAATTCATCAACTGATCATTCTTTTCTTTTTAAAAATTGACGATCTATGCTGCCAGAATGGACTGCAATCAGCGCAAATTTCCCCCGTTTTCATTTGTTCTCATGTATAATAAGGATACGCCAACTCCCTTCCCGGTTATCCTTTACGGCCAACGGTTGAGACGCTAATCCTTTTACAACTTTTATTCGCAGGCAACACCAGGTGCAACCGCTCCCGGTTCTCTTTGCTTATTGCATGGTTTGAAGCATCTATCATAAACATATACATCTATTAAACAAAACAAATAAATTGAATGGAGAATAATATCCCGCAAGGACCATTTCAACAACATTACGGCGAGGGCACCGCATCCTACGGTGTGCGCTCTGCATGTAAGGGGCTTATCGCGAAACTCGGCGCCAGGACTCGCAACGGCTCCGGAACAATGATCAGCGTATTGCTGTTCAGCGCCCTCATTGCGCTGAATTGCAATGCAATATTTGCGCAGTCATCAAACCCCATCACAGTAAGCGGAACGGTGACCGATGACCAGGGGCAACCGCTGGAACGTGTTGCGGTAGAGGTTGATGGCATCAAAAAGGGAACGCTGACCGATGACAAAGGCGCGTTCCAGGTATCGGTTCCAGCTAACGGATCCCTCGTTTTTTCCTACGTTGGATTTGAAACCCAAAAGGTCCCGGTAAGCAATCGCACCACCATTAATATCACCCTGAATCGGGCAGCCTCATCCAAGTTGGAAGAAGTGGTGGTTATTGGATATGGTTCCATGAAGAAAAAAGATCTGACAGGAGCCATTGGTTCAATAAAAACCGAAAAACTGGAAAAAGAAAGTCCGCGGTCTGTTCAGGATCTTTTGCGCGGCAATATGCCGGGTCTGAACATTGGGCAAACCAACGATGCGCAGCCTTCGGCCGGCCTGCAAATACGCGGTCAGCGATCCTTAAAGGCCGACAACGAACCGCTCGTGGTCGTGGATGGCGTGATCTTTTTCGGGGGGCTGACCGAGATCAATCCGCTTGATGTGGAACAGGTTGACGTATTGAAAGACGCATCTTCCGCAGCTATTTACGGCGCCAAATCAGCCAATGGCGTAATACTGATCACAACCAAAAAAGGTAGAACGGCAAAGCCGACGGTGAACTTTAATACATCCATCGGCCTTGTAACCATGGGCGCCAACCGCAAGGTGTACGATGGGAATGGCTATGTCCAGTTCCGCCAGGACCTGTTTAACAGCTCAAGCCGTTTTGTCAACCCCGGTAAATATGTGAATCCGACACCGGAAAATCTTGCCAAATATGGCATCACCTACGCCCAATGGCGTGCTTATGATGCGCTTTCCGGCACTGACGAAGAGATCTGGCTGCAGCGTATTGGACTCTATGATGTAGAAAGGGCGAATTATGCGGCGGGAAAAACCTTCGACTGGTACGATTACTCCTTTCAAAATGGGCTTAACCAGAATTATGATGTGAGTGCATCAGGCCGTGGCGAAAATGTCAATTACTATTTTTCCCTCGGCGCGCAGAAAAATACCGGCCTTATTGTAGGCGACGAGTTTCGCGCCTACAGAAGCAACCTGAAGGTGGATGCAAAAGTGACGAAGTGGATGAATACGTCTGTTAACATTAATTTTTCGGATCGTACAGACGGCGATTTTGCCGTGGACTGGGGCGCGCAGATCATCAATAACTCTCCATTCGCGCAGGCTTATGACAGTAATGGGAATTATACAAGGCACCCAATGGGAGAAAATCTGAACAAGGGAACAAACAGCCTGTATACAAACCAGTTCAAAAAACAGGATAGAAAGATCACGGTGTTGAACACGATATTGAGTCAGAACATCAAACTGCCATTTAATATCACCTATACACTGAACTTTTCACCACGCCTGCAATGGAGTTATAACCGGTATGCAGAATCTTCCAGAAATCCCGACTGGTCAGATAACGGGAAAGCAATCAGAGAAGGGACAAAGTATTTTGACTGGCAGCTCGACAATATCATTAAATGGAGCGAGACATTTGCCGACAAACATTATGTAGACGTAACCCTCCTGCAAAACGCAGAGGAGCACCGGTCGTGGTTCGAAAACGTAACTGCGGTGGACTTTTCTCCAACAGATGTTTTGGGATACGGTAATATCGGAGCAGCTAATCCTGCAAAGTCAAGTTTCAGCAGTAATGATACGCACAGCACCGGCGATGCGCTGATGGCGCGCGGTTTCTATTCTTATGATAGCCGCTATATGCTTACCGCATCCATACGCCGGGATGGTTATTCGGCGTTTGGAAAATCCAACCCGAGGGCAACATTTAAATCACTGGCATTTGCCTGGAATTTTGCACGGGAAAATTTTGTGAAATGGCCTGCCCTGAGCACAGGTAAGCTCCGGTTATCATATGGTCAGAATGGCAACAGATCGATCGGTATTTACCAGGCGCTATCCAACCTTACCACAGGTTCAGGGAGATACGCATATGTGCAGCCTAACGGCACCGTATATGAGCTGTCGCAGCTGTACACAGACCGGATGGCTAACTATGATTTGAAATGGGAGTCTACATCTTCCGGGAACATCGGTCTGGATTTTGGCTTCCTGAATAACCGCATCAATGGTAGCATCGACGCTTACTACATGCCCACAACAGACCTGCTGGTTGACCAGAGCCTCCCGGGGCTGACTGGTTTCAGCACCGTAACATCAAACCTGGGAGAAGTAGTGAACAAAGGGATGGAAATTCTGGTGAACACGCTTAACAAGCGCACAAGGAACTTTAGCTGGTCTACAACGCTCGGTTTTTCGATGAACCGGAATACCATCAAGCATCTGTACTACACTTATGAAGATGTGCTGGACGCCAATGGCCACGTCATTGGCCAGCAGGAGATCGATGACACGAGGAACGGCTGGTTTATAGGCCATGATATCAGTAGTATATGGACCTACAAAACACTCGGCATCTGGCAAAAAGGCGAAGAAACACAAGCCGCAAAATATGGTGAAATTCCGGGTGACGTGAAGGTGGAAGACGTGAATAACGACGGTAAATACACCAATGAGGACAAACAGTTCCTGGGCTATACCACTCCTCGCTACCGGTTTAACCTGCGTAACGATATTACCCTCTTTAAGAACCTTGACCTTACGGTAAACATCTATTCTTACCTCGGTCAGAAAGCAACAAGTACAGATTACCTGAATAACCAGGGTGCAAATACGGACCGCACAAGCTCGTACATCCGTGAATACTGGACACCGGAAAATCCTTCCAACGTATTCGCCAGGTTGAATTCCACCAACCCGTCAAATATCGGTCCTGCCCGTGTGATCAGTAAATCATTTGTTCGCCTGGATAATATCGGGCTCTCATATCTCATGCCTGATTATTTGACGAAAAAGCTCGACATGAGCCAGATGAGAATTTCCGCCAGCCTCCGGAACGCAGCAGTATGGGCTAGATCATGGCAGTATTGGGATCCTGAAATTAGCGGTCCTATGCCACGCACATATAGTGTTGCCCTCAATGTTACATTCTAAACAAACAAGAAGATGAGAACTACATATAAAAAAGTTTTACTGATCGCCTTGCTGGCTGCTATAGTTCAGCTCGGCCCAAGTTGCAAAAAAGCTTTCCTGGAACCTGATCCGCTGTCGTTTTATGAGCCAGCTATTACTTTCTCCACCAAAGAAGGTTTACAGGCAGCGATCAACTCCAATAACCGAAACCTGCGGTATATCTGGTATGGAGATGCCGCGCCTTTGCTCACCGATCTGCTTTTCTCCGACGTTGCCATCGATGGCACCACGGATAAATCAGGACCTGCACAGGATATCAATGCCCTTGTTACGCCAACGTCAGACAACAATAATGACAACACGAACAAGATTAACTGGTTCTGGTCCGAAGGTTACAAAGGGGTGAAGTATGCGAACTCGATCATATCAAACATTGACCGGGTACAGAACCTGGACGCCACATTGCACGACCAGATGCTTGGCGCCGCTTTTTTTCATCGCGCGATCCGCTATTACTGGCTGGTATTCCAGTTCGGTGATGTTCCGCTGCTCACCAAAGAGATCACCAAGCCCAAGTTTAACTTCAAATCAACCAAAGCTTCGGTGATTATCGAGAAGATGATCTCAGACCTTGAATTTGCGGTAGACCACGTGCCGGCCACTGTTGATTTTGGTAATGTGAGTAAGGGTGCCTGTATGCATCTGCTCATCAAATTCTACCTGGCCGCAGGCAGGTTCGATGATGCAATCAATATGTCCAACAGGCTCATTAACGGTTCCGGCTACTCGCTGATGATGAACAACTTTGGCACGTTTGTTAATCCAATGCCGGCAGTTCACAATATCACAAGAAACGTGATATGGGATTTACACAGGCCGCAGAATAAATCCATTGCAGCGAACAAAGAAGCCATCTACAATGTCATCAGCCGCGAGGAGTTTGCCAACAGCCGCCTCGACCTGAACACCATGCGTAATGGCACACCATTCCTGTCGGGCACCGGTAACCAGCTGATTACCACTCCATCGGGTAAGGCAGGCCTCAGCAGCAGCTATACGCTTACCAACGCACTCATTGATCAGCGGAAAGCATATGGCAGGGGTATCGCGAAAACAAGACCCACCTGGTATAGCTCCCATGATGTCTGGGACGACCCCAATGATTTGCGACACAGCAGCAGCACCGGTAACTGGATGCGCATGCAAGACCTCGTATATAACCATCCGACACTTAAAAACACCGGCGATGCCTGGTATGGCAAGCCGCTTGAAAAGTACAACGGCACAGGTAAGTTGCTGGTAACAGATACCATCAGGTGCTGGTTCGATTGGCCTCACTACAAGTTGTATGTGGAATCTCCCAGGTCAGAAACGGTAGACAACTACAATGGTGGTTCTGCAGACTGGTATGTATTCCGTTTGGCCGAGACCTACCTGTTACGGGCCGAGGCAAACTTCTGGAAAGGTAACCTGGACGCCGCTGCGGACGACGTAAATATGATTCGCAAAAGGGCGAACTGTACCAAACTGTACACTGGCGCAGACATGACCCTCGGAACCATTATGGATGAGCGTGCCCGCGAATTATACTATGAAGAGTTTCGCCACGTGGAGCTGAGCCGTGCATCCTATATTTTCGCGCTTACCCAGAAAGCGGATGAATTCGGAAAAACGTATACTTTCAGTAGCCTCCCGCAGAGCAATTATTGGTATGAACGCGTGAATAAGTATAATAATTTCTATAACAAAGGGGTGAAAACCGTGTATGGTGCGTTATTTACCATCAGTCCATACCACCGTCTATGGCCGGTTCCTCAGTCGGAGATAGATGCTAACCGCGAAGCGGTCATCAATCAGAACTTCGGCTATTCAGGTTTCGAGAAAAACGTTATGCCAAACCAAACACTGGCGGAAGCATTGGAGAACGAAGCAAACTAAGATCCCTCTGCCGACGACTTTTTGTAAAGGCCTTGAAATTCATTTTTCAGGGCTTTTTACTGAAGCAGCTTTAGCAGCACAGTTTCACACCGGGAGCACCCTCCTGGTATTCTGTCAGGTGAGGGTGGTGAAACGATCGAGGGATCAAAACCGGGAACAGTTGGGAAATGCCGCATCATGTTAAGAAATGGCTGCATGCCGCAACCGATTGCGAAAAGATTTTAAAACGATTACTTTAGGTGAACGACCTTTAACTTCTATAACCCTTGTATGGCCGCAGAAAAGGAAATTACAATTTACGACATCGCCGAGCGATTGAATGTCTCTGCGACCACGGTCAGTCGTGGCCTGCAGGATCATCCCACCATCAGCAAAAAGACAAAACAGAAGATTTTTGATATGGTGGAAGAACTAGGTTACCGGTCAAACAATTTTGCCAGGAACCTTCGTAACCAAAGAACCAACACCATCGGCGTGATCGTAGGCAAGTTAAACAGTCATTTTCAATCAGCCGCCATATCCGGCATTGCACAGCATGCCAGTAAAAACGGGTACAATCTGCTCATCAGTCAATCGTTCGAACTTTTATCGCACGAGGCTACCAGCGTGAAAACCATGTTTGATAGCCGCGTCGACGGTCTCCTGGTTTCCGTCGCTTACGATACGGAGAATCTGAAGCATTTCGGGGACTTTATTAAGAAAAAAATACCCGTGGTATTTTTTGACCGGATGCTGAGCCAGGATCAATACACAAATATTGTGATCGATAACCGCAAAGCCGCATACAAGATTACCAAACACCTGATTGAGCAAGGCAAACAGAATATAGTACATATTACCGCGCCACTGGTACAGAACGTTTATGTTGACAGGTTAAATGGCTATAAGGACGCTTTAAGAGAGGCCAGCATAGAATTCCGCGAAGAAAATGTGGTCATTAACACCCTGTCGATGGCCGACGGTGAGCTGGCTGCTACAGAATTACTGAAGAGAAAACATTTGCCAGACGGAGTGTTCGTGACTAATGATATATGCGCCGTAGGCTGCATGCTTGCCCTTAAACAAGCCGGTGTGAAAATTCCGGAAGATATTGCCTTTGCAGGTTTTAACAACGACCCCGTGTCTAGAGTGGTGGAGCCGAACCTTACCACGATCGATTATGATGGATACGAGATGGGTGAAGTGGCAGCAAGTCATTTAATCAGTTACTTAAATGGTTCTTTGCAGAGTTCCCGCACGGATACTATTGTGCTTCGGGCAGAGCTGATTGTGAGAGCATCGTCTTTAAGAAGTACCCAACTTTAAGTATAGATGAAAACTATTTATTTCTGCATAACTATCGTCCTGCTGGTAAGTTTAAACGCTGGATGTAGTCGATGCCCCTGTACTGCTTCAGACGGTTTGCGTTTCGACCTGGTTTCTTTTACTACCGAACAATCCGACACCATTATAGTAAGGCATTTTCTTAAAGGTTCGAATTTCACGCAATTGCTGGATACATTGCTGCTGGATAAAGATGATTTAGGTTTTCGCAATGACAATGATACATTAACTGCTGTTTATGCCCTTGGTGGCGCAGCCAGCTTAGCCAGCAGGTATGACCATGAAATATATTTCCCTGCTGTCAATAAGCTTACCAGGGTGAGCGAGATTAATGAAGAACAGGTCAGTCAACCATGCGGCCTGTTTGTAACCAGCAAAGTGGGTTGCGTGAATCCCATAAGATCTTACAACAACGATGGGCACGTGATTACGTTAACTGAGCGCGTTGACCGCTTGTATATCGGAAAATAGGTTGTGAACAATTTGTATTTACAAAATGGGATGACCTTGCCAAACTGACTCCAACTTAGGTTCTTGAAGTTGCCTGCAATTCAAAAAGACACTTAGCTTTGTTAAAAATTGAATTGAAAACAGTCACTCCAAGGCGTATTCAACAATCATTCGGCTTTATACCGGCAGTGAATCGAAAGGCAAAAGCATCGTTAAAAAATGGCGTGAGCATACACTCAATCAATTTCTAATGAAACCAAATATCAAACAGCAACAGGTAATGCCAGCTGCTTCATTTGAATTTTTATGAAATATATTTTGGTAACACTTTGCATTTCTTTTTCCATTTTTGCCAAATGCAAGAAAGATAAATGGGAAGGGATTTATTTTGGATATGCGAAAGCGGAAATAAATGGCGTAAAAGTAAATTTTAAGGCAAGTGGTGGTTTGTTGTATAACTTAGCAGATAGTATTTCCCTGGTTTTTCAGAAATTGGATGGATTTGTTTTAAAGGAATCGATATCCATTCAGAAAATTTACAAGGGCACAAATTTACCGCAGAGCATTCATAAAGTTGACAACTCCACCATAAGAGTAGAAAGTTTATCTTCTGCTTATTATATGACTGACGATGATCTTATTTGTGATATTTATGATGTTTATGAACCGGATAGCGCACAAAACTATATTTCCATAACAGACTTCAATTCGCAAACAAAAGAAATTAAAGGAATATTTCAGGTCACCTATTTAATTGACCCGGCTTGGAGAAAATGCAATCCAGCAGCCCCTGACACGATTCGTATAAGAAACGGAGTGTTTCATACCAAAGTATTCTGACAAAATCTACCGCTTACATGGCATTCGTGTATATGGCAGGGTAACCTGCAGTGTAAACAAGCTTTTTCGAACAAGCCGCTGATAAATTAGGCTTCATTAACCTGCAGCAAGAATAGTTATTTAATCTTCATTAAATCTCGCAATGCCTTGTGAAGTGATGACTGCGGATCTACCATTGATTCTGCAATAGAATAGTGATTTTGTGCCGGCAAGTGTAAAAATTGAGTATCTATCAATTTATCTTTCCAGCAAGTATATAATGCTTTGCTCTGATCGTTAAATTCTGCCGTTTCGGCTTCACCCACAGCAATGATTAACGGACATACGTTTGAAGGTTCAAACGTTACAGGACTATTAGATATAGCAGTCTTCATATCCATCTTTAAAACCTCGTTGACATAAGAAAGTTGGATAGGCACCAAATTAAACAGACCACTGACGGCACAAACTCCTTTCAACATATGAACGGAAAGACCGGGATCGAAAAGTGGCCAGTCTGTTGCCATCAGCATGGCAGCCAGATGTCCGCCCGCACTATGACCTGCAACATACATGTGATGGGGATCTCCGTTAAATGCAGAAAGATTACTGTGCAGCCACCTGATTGCTTTTCGGCAAGACAATACACTTTGATCTATAGAAACTTCCGGTGCAAGCGGATAGTTTAATAACACTGTAGTGACTCCATCAGCATGGAAGCCATCTGCAATAAACCGAAACATCGATTTATCCAGCATTTGCCAATAGCCTCCATGGATAAATACCAGTGTTTTCGCCTGAGGTTCTAACGAGGGATATATATCTAATCTTTCCCGTTTTAAATTGCCATACGGAATATCTTTAATAACCGGTGACTTTTCTTCTGAATCCCTGCTTCGTAATTCCCACCTGTTAAAATAATCTGCATAATCAGGAACATGCAGCCGGTTATTGTATTGCCTGTCAAGTGACTCCTGGTCGTATTGCTTGTAAACAAACATGAACGACGGCTAATTTACACTGTGTTCCGCCGCTGGCTCCTTTGTTTTTTCAAGACAGTTAAATAAAAGCTTGTAAAATTCAGGGTGCGACTGCCATGTTTTGCCGGTAATAATTTTTCCGTCCTGAACCGCCTGTTGCGGTGTGACATAGATACCACCACATGCCTCAACTTCAAATTTTACATGTTCGTAACAAGCTATCTTTCTTCCATCCACCAGGCCAGCGGTGACCAATATCTGAACGCCATGACAGATAGCAAAAATGTATTTATTGCTGTTATAAAAGGATTTGACGATGTTTATCACCCGTGGATCGTTGCGTAGAAATTCAGGCGCTCTCCCGCCAGGGATAAGAAGGGAATGGTAGTCAGCAGGGTCAACATCATCAAACGAAACGTCAGATTCAATTAAGTAACCCTGCCGTTCTATATAGGTGTCCCAACCCGGTTCAAAATCGTGCATCACCAGGTTCATTCGCTTTACCGCAGGCGCTGCAATTACAGGTTGGTATCCGGCTTCCAACAGGCGGTGCGACGCATACAGGATTTCAAAACTTTCACCTGCATCGCCGGTTATAATAAGAATCTTTTTGTTGTAATTCATAAAACTAATTTTAGCATAACGGACTTTAAATATCCGCAATTATCTTCTAAATAGCGAACATTAAAAGCAAGGCATTAAATTAACAGAGGAAGATCGCTTTCCTTTGAGACAATGCAATTCCTAAAAAGTTTGTAACTATGCATTGATCGTTTTCTCTACTTTTGTTTTTACTGTGTCTTAATGATACCATCAACCGGCCAATGGAATCTTCGGCTTTGATTCAGACTCCTGCTCTATTGACGACACGCACTTTTCAACATCTTGAATAATATCGTATGGCTTAAGACCTCCACACGGATGTTTGAAGCGGCTGCTTCAAAACAGAACGGTTTTCGCGTGAAGGCGAATGACTTTACATTTTAATCTTAATCTTAATCTTAATCTTAATAAAATGGAACCTACCACTCTTGTACAGGTTGGTACACCCGACCAACAAATCGTAAATGATTTCAGAGAAAAGCTTACCGGAGACTTGCTTCTGCCAGGTGACGAAGGCTATCACGAGGCACGGAAAATATGGAACGGCATGATCGACAAACAGCCGGCATTAATTGTTCGTTGCAAAAGTTCAGCTGATGTCATTGCTGCTGTGGATTTGGCAATGAATCATAACCTGCTGCTTTCGGTAAAAGGAGGAGGGCATAACATCTCAGGTAATGCAGTTTGTGACGGCGGTATTATGGTTGACTTATCACTCATGAAGGCAGTAAAAGTGGACCCTGAACGACAGATTGCCGATGTAGAAACAGGGGCAACCTGGGAAGACTTCGATGCAGCATCACAAAAACACGGTCTGGCTACAACAGGCGGAGTCGTTTCAAGCACAGGAGTGGCTGGACTAACATTGGGTGGGGGAGTAGGATGGCTGGTGCGTAAGCATGGCTTAACCTGCGATAATCTTATAGAGGCAGACATTGTGACTGCAGATGGAACGCTTTTGAAAACCAGTACCAACGAAAATCCGGAATTATTCTGGGGAATCCGTGGAGGTGGTGGAAATTTTGGTATCGTAACGTCTATGAAGTTCCGGTTACATAAAGTAGATACCGTGTTGGGAGGGATGATCATTCATCCCAGGGACAAAGCTACAGAAGTGATGAAGTTTTACCGTGAGTTTGTAAAAACAGCTCCTGAAGAGTTGACCCTCTATATGGGTTTGTTAACCTCTCCTGACGGGATACCAGTCGTGGCCCTGATAGGATGCTACGCCGGCGACCTGCAGAAAGGGGAAGCTGTACTAAAACCACTTCGCGAATTCGGATCGCCCATAGTAGATTTGATGGGGCCCATGCCTTATACTCAGATGCAGTCCTTGCTTAACCCGGCTGCCCCTCATGGCAACAGGTATTACTGGAAAGCCAACTTTCTGGAAGATCTGTATGACGATGTAATAGACGCCATTGTCTATTATGCTCCTTCAGTTCCCTCCCCATTCTCTGCAATTTTATTAGAGTATTATGGTGGCGCATCTAACCGGGAGCCTGAAGGTGGTGCAGCCTACCCTCATCGGCTATCCCTATTCGACCTGGTTATTATGTCTAACTGGACCGACAAGGAGGAAGATGAAAAGAACAAAAGCTGGACCCGGAACTTTTGGGAAGCCATACAACCTTACTCAAGCCACAGGGTGTATGTAAATGTGTTAGGTGTAGAAGGCGAGGAACGCGTTAAAGAAGCGTACGGCAAAAGCTATCCACGGTTAGCGGCTTTGAAACGCAAATATGATCCGAACAACCTGTTTCGCCTTAATCAGAATATTAAACCAGCAGAGGATTAAATCGACCACTTTTAATCACTTGCCAAAGCACGTTGCCAGGTTCCTTGCTGACCTGCAATGATAACGGTAGTGGCCACATTATTTGTCGTGGTTAAACGAAGGCTTTCTTGCGTCTTAAAACCGCGGCGTGCCCACCAAACAACATGTAAGCTATGCGTGAAGAAAATTGGTTTGCCATGATAAACGCTTTTCACTGGGTCATACCTGTCTTAATATGCGATTATTAACGTCATGATCTATGGATTTACAATTTCGAACTCTAAATTCAAAAACATCTATACTAAAGCTTAAATTTCCATAATAAAGAACCATCCGAATAGGCTGAACTGCGCCAAACCAAAACACGATTAATTTAAACAAACTGCTCAAGTATGAAAATGAATGCCCCGCGGTTAAGCGCTTTCGAGCTGAAGCGTTCCGCCAAACCACGACGCTGCCTGAATATCAAGCCGGCAGCCTTTTTCAGGAATTGTATTCTTTTGCTCTGCCTGGTTTCTACTTTTTCCGTCAAAGCACAAAGTATTTCAGTAACCGGTAAGGTAGCTGGCGATGACGGTAATGGTCTGGCTGGCGTTACCGTGAGCATTAAAGGAAATAAGTCTAAAGCGGTTGTTACGGATGCGAACGGCGATTTTACTATTACAGTTCCCTCCGGTAATGAAACCCTCGTTTTTACATATGTTGGATTTGCCGATCAGGAAATAAATGTGCAGAACCGGACCACCCTTGCCGTTACCATGGTTGTGGGATCAAAATCACTGGAGGACGTTGTAGTGGTGGGATATGGAACCGTTAAAAGGAAGGATGTAACGGGTGCTGTTGCCGGCATTAATCAAAACGACATTAAATCACGTCCGGTAGCAGATGCCTTGCAAGCTATGCAAGGTAAAGTTGCCGGTGTTGATATTACTTCCAGCGAGCGGCCAGGCACACTTGGCAATATTAATATTCGCGGGGTTCGTTCATTAACTGCATCAAATTCACCTTTATTTGTCGTTGATGGAATTCCATTAACAACCGGGGGTATTGAATATATTAATCCTTCAGACATAGAATCGATTGATATCTTAAAAGATGCGTCTGCAACAGCTATTTATGGCTCACGTGGCGCAAACGGTGTTGTTATTGTTACTACCAAACAAGGTAAGACGGGTAAAATAACGGTTAACCTGAACAGTTCGATTAAACTTGAAAATTTAGTTGATAATCAGGAGATGTTTAATGCGAGTGATTATATTACTTTCAAGAGATGGGCTTATTATTATGCTGGTTTAAATAATGCAACAGGAATTAGTTCTAATCCCAGAGGGGATCAGCCAACCATTGCTTCTGACAGGACTTTTTTTAATGCCACTGGTGATCCTTCTGCATGGGCTAATATTGCCAAGGGCTGGGCAACTGGTACCTGGGATGGTTCAAAAGTCGCCACCACGGACTGGCGCGGCATGGTTACACAACAAGGTATTACTTCAGACAATATACTTAGTGTTAGTGGTGGCACTGATAAAATAAAGGCTTATGGTTCTTTTGGTTATTTGAATAATAAGGGAACGATAAAGGGACAGTCGTATGAAAGATATTCAGGAAAAGCCAATATTGACATCGCCGCTACAAACTGGCTTTCTTTCGGAAGTAATATTAGTGTTACCTACAGTAAACAGGAGTATGGTCAATCTCAGGTCAATATTGCAACCATAGGTACTCCTCAGGGTGGTTTATATGAATCTGCAAGATCACTATTTCCCTATGCAGTTCCCTATGATTCTGCCGGTGCAAGGATTTTGTTTCCGGGCGGTGATAATGCGTTTAAGAGCATAGTTGACGAATGGAATTACAATCGCGATCAAAGAGTACTAACGAGGGCATTTGGCAGTTTCTATACCCAATTAAATATGGGTTCAATTTTCCCCGCATTAAACGGATTGAAATATCGTCTGAATTTTGGTCCTGATATTTCTTATTCCCGTGATGGAGTTTATATCGACGCTAATTCAGTGGCAAATGGGGGTAGTACAAATTATGCTGCGCTTATTGATTACAAAACGTTTTCCTATACACTGGATAATTTGCTTTTCTACGACAAAACCATTGGTGAACATACTTTCGGTTTGACGTTATTACAAAGCCAAACGGTATATACCAGGGACACGAGTAACATAACAGGGAATGGTGTCCCTTTTTCCTCTCAATTGTGGAATGCGTTGACAAGTGGAACGGTTACCGGGCAAATTAGCGTCAGCTCAAATACCATCAAACAGCAATTATTATCCTATATGGCGAGACTTAACTACAGCTTCAGGGATAAATACTTGTTGACGATTTCAGCCCGTGATGACGGTTCGTCAGTCCTTGCCGAAGATCATAAATTTTCCTGGTTTCCCTCTGCCGCTTTAGCGTGGAGAATCAGCAAGGAAGATTTCATGAATGTAGATTGGGTAAATGATTTAAAACTGAGAGTTGGGGCAGGCGTTACGGGCAACTCCGCCATTTTACCCTATACAACGCAAGGCGCAGTGACATCTCTCTTCTATCCTTTTGTAGTAGTGAATGGATCCGGTGCCTCTGCTAGTTTAACAGCAGCCAATGCTGTGGGTTCAATTCCCAGTTCAACATTTGCAAACAAGGATGTTGGATGGGAAAAAACAACACAATATAATTTTGGTGTAGATTATTCCTTATTGAAAAGAAGGGTATCCGGTAGTATCGATTTTTACACGTCTAAAACTTCAGATTTGTTAATGAAAAGATCAATCCCTACTGTAACCGGATATGCTACAACTTTTGCAAATATTGGTAAAACAGCCAATAAGGGGATTGATATTAATCTTACAACGGTTAATGTTATTCAAAACGGTTTTATCTGGACTACAACAATAAACGCAGCCTGGCAAAAAGAACATATTGTTGCATTGTCTAACGGTAATCAGGACGATGTAAACAATAACTGGTTTATAGGGCAGCCCGTTGGCGTCATTTATGGTTATAAGACGTTAGGGTTATGGCATGTTGGTGATTCAATAGCCATGAAAGGTTATACTTCTAATTCGTTCACTCCTGGTAGCGTAAAGGTTGAAGATCTTAACGGTGATAAGAAAATTGATCCAAACAATGATCGCGAAATTATCGGTTCTACAAGACCCGCCTGGGTACTTGGCATGTCCAATACAGTTACGTATAAAGGCTGGGATTTCTCGATCTTTTTCTACGGAAGATTGAACTACCTGTATAGCACGGGCGGTGAGGGACAGGCCGCTCGTGGTGTTCAAAGAGAAATTAACTATTATACTATTAACAATCAAAATGCGGAATACCAGAAGCCGACATTCAACGCCGGGAATGCGGCAGTGGACCCGTATTTTACAGCGCTAGGCTATTTCGACGCGTCCTTTATTATGATCCGAAACATCTCTCTTGGATATACGCTCAGCAGTAAAACCTTAGGCAAGTCAGGTATTTCAAATTTGAAAGCATATGTGCAGGCATCAAACCCGGGCATGTTATTTTCTGAAATCAAACACATCAACATGGATGTTGTTTCACCAACGTGGAACAGAGGTTTCATCATCGGTGTCAATGCTTCATTTTAATAAAAAGTAATTTGGATTATATGAAAAACAATTTTTTAAATAAAATAATAATAATTGCCGCGGTATTTTTTGCTCTGTCCTGCAAGAAGGATTTTTTGAGTGAAACACTTACCACGGCAAGGACTATCGATTTTTATAAAACAGATGCCGGAATACAGCAATTAGTAGTGGGTACCTACTACCAGGTAATTAATACCCCATTCAATGGAGAATGGAATTATGCCGCTACTAATTATGGAACGGATGAATTTCATATCGGCGGAGACCCTTCCAATTCGCCATGGAACAATTATGATGCGACATTCAATTCAACCGTAGTTACTACGAATGCGAATACTGCTGCTTCTAATTTGCAATGGGATGCACTTTATACCGGAATTGGAGATGCGAATCTGCTGATTCAAAATTGTAGAAATAGCACTTCTACCTCTGCTGCCATTAAGAATACAGCTTTGGGAGAAGGATATTTCATGCGTGCCTATAACTACCTGAGATTAGTGAATCAATATGGAGCAGTACCATTACAGCTAGTGCCTATTACTGCGATACAACTGGAATTTACAAGAGCTGCACCAAAAGACGTGTGTGCACGAATCATTTCCGATCTGGATAGTGCTTTCCAACTGCTGCCGGTTTCCGGGAGTCCTTCCCGCATTACGAAAGATGCAGCGGCTCATTATCTCGCAAAAGCATATTTGTTCAGGGCAAGCGAAATAAATAATTCGTGGAACAGCGATACGAAGGCTGCGGACCTGGCAGCGATCGGGCCGCTTTGTGACCAGGTTATTGCCCGTCACCCGCTCGCTGCAGATTTTGGAAGCTTATGGAACTTTACCGGTATAAATTCTGTAAATGAATCGTTGCCCGAAGTTATCCTTTCTGCTCAGTTCACCAACGATGTCAATACCAACATGGGTAATGGCAATACGCAACATTTGTATTTTGTTTCAAGATATGATGTACAGGACCAAATGGCCCGTGATTTAACTGGCGACAGACCCTTCAGCAGATTAGCAACTACTTATTATATGTACCGCGCATATGATTTGGTTAATGATTCAAGATTCTGGAAATCCTTTAGAACGAAAAGTGCTTTAAATGGAGCCGCACCAGTAGCTCCAAATATCAAAGGCGATCTGGGATTGATGTTTGTAATAAATCAGCCAGGTGATACCCGGTATCCCTTATCAAAAATATCTAAAACAACGTCTGGTACTAATCTTGTTCCGGATGTTTTTGGCACAGGAAGACCTATACCCACCACCTATGTAGCCTATCCTAATGGCAGAACAACAGATGGTGCCATATATACTGACTTAACAACGGCTGGCCAGGGTTTTCCTTCTTTGAGTAAACACCTGGATGGCTCAAGAAATTCTTTAAATGATGTTGTCGGGCACAGGGATTTTATTTTAGCCAGGTCAGCAGAGACTTATTTAATGGCAGCAGAAGCAAAAATAAGACTCGCGCAGGCCGGCCGGGGCAGTTACAATGATGCACTTCCTTATATCAATGCAGTCAGGACCAGGGCTCAGTATAGTAATGGAGAAAACAGGTCTGCATACAATGATGGAGGAAATACATTACTGTCTGCTTCACTTCAATCACCAGGGGTTACTAATTCGTTTTATCCGGGAAACTCCTATTACGAATCAAATAATATTCCGGTAACCACCGCGGCTTCTGCAAGTTTGGCTATTAGTAATATTGCTACATTGCCGGCCCAGGATGAATATATCATCAGTACATTAGGTTTATCCACTCCTTACGACAGGATGTTATGCCTTGTTCTGAACGAGCGTTCCCGTGAACTGGCCGGTGAATTTAAACGTTGGGAAGATCTGGCAAGAACACAAACTTTAGTTAAGAGAGTACAAACTTTTAATCCGGAAGGCGGACCTAATATAAAACCTTACCACACATTGCGTCCGATACCTCAAAGTTTCCTGGATGGTATTCAGGCAGGGGGACTGGCGTTAACAGCACCACAAAAACAAGCCATGCAGAATACCGGGTATTGAATGTCAGAAACAACGATCAGTTGTTTATCCGTTAATTTCTTCGTTCTTTCGCTTGCTGTTTTATCCATGTACTTCGGTAGTACTGGCACGGCAGGAGGGAATATTGGAACAGGTTAATAACCTTGCCAATCCGATAGATCAACCCATTCCTAAAAAATAAAGTATAAATGAACAGACCTCTTATTTCTATTGTCAACTCAAGTACTTTCGGCAAACATTTTAAAGAACACATCAGCACGTTGGAAAAATTTGCAGATATTCAGCATGTTACGGTACCCGCCGACATTGACGGACTTGCACTGGCAGAGAAAATTAAAAATTCAGACGGCATCATTGCCAGTGTTACACCGAAGTTTCCCCGGAAAACGTTAGAGCAGTGTAAAAAGCTAAGGTTGCTGGCCAGGCATGGCATCGGCTGCGACAATGTAGACCTGGTAGCTGCTACGGAACTCGGTATCCAGGTTTCAAGAGTAAAAGGAGTAGTAGAAAGAGAAGCAGTAGCAGAGTATGCAGTGGCTTTACTGATGGCTGCATCGAGGCTGCTGCCGCAGGGATCACAGGCGGTAAAAAATAGCCAGTGGGCAACCCGCTCCCGTATGGTGGGCATGGAGCTAAAAGGAAAAACGATTGGAATTATCGGCCTGGGAAATATCGGTTCGCGGTCTGCGGAAATTTTATCAAATGGTTTCAATGCAAATATCATTGCCTCTGATCCTTATATCGAAAAAAGCAGGTTCAAACAATTTAACGCTACAGAAGTTACGCTGGAAGAATTAATCAGGAGATCGAATGCGATCCTGTTTCATTGTCCACTCACGGACGAAACAAAAAGGATGTTAGGCAAAGCTCAGTTTGCCTCTATGCAGAAAGGTGCTGTGCTGGTAAATACCTGCCGTGGCGAACTGGTAGATGAAGATGCTTTGTACGATGCCTTGCAGAAAGGTCCAATGGGCGCCTATGCCACAGATGTGGTGGAAGGGGAACCCATTGACGGCGATCATCGTTTGGCAAAACTCGATAACGTCATCATAACACCGCATCTTGGTGGCTATTCGTGGGAATCATTGCATGGCATGGGACAAACCTGTGTAGATGATACGGTTTCTGTATTTCAAAACAACGGTATCGCCGGAGAACTGGCAAATCCTGAGGTTTTGAAAAATCATAGATAACATGGCATTGACTTTAGCGATCGATCTCGGCACAACTAATTTGAAAGTGGGGTTAGTCAATGAACAGGGGGATATCCTCTCAGTGTGTTCTTCTCCCCTGCAAACATACAGCAGTGAACCGGGGGCAGCGGAACATGACCCGGAAGAATTAAAACGCCTGTTAGGTGATCTGTGCAGGGAGGTACTGACAAATGTTGATAAAGACCAGGTAGAATATATCATTTCATCCACATACCAGTTTGGCATGATGCTGATGGATGCGCAGAGAAATCCGCTTACTCCGATCACCTTGTTAACCGATATTCGTTCGCAACAGACTTTTTCTGATTTCATGTCGGCGTTTGATGACATAGATATCTATCAAAAGACGGGTTGTCCTCTTATCAGCCAATACGTGCTGCCGCGGTTATTTTATTTCTTTAAAGAAAATCCGTCGCTTTTTAGCAAAACAAAATACTTCACCGACAGCAAATCTTTTTTATTTGAATGGCTTACTGGTGAATGGGTAACAGATATGAGCACCGCTGCTTCGACCCAGTTTTACAATGCGCATGACTATCAATGGGACGAAGAACTGCTTTCACGACTTCATCTTTCTCCTGATCAGTTTCCACCGGCGGAAGATGGCACAACATACGGTGCCTCGCTGAAAAAAGAATTATGCATCGCATGGGGATTTTCAAAGAACGTGCAGGTGATCCTTGGCGTATATGATGGTGCTGCACTAGCCGTTGCGCTTAGCGGCCTCGCGCCAAATGTTGGAATTATTAACCTGGGAACAACCGCCATGCTGCGTTTACCTGGTGACCAGCCGGCACTTGACAAGAATGAAAACAAACGGATACAGGCGTACGCGTTGCAAAGAGGAAATTTTTTGAATGGTGGTGCGCTCAATAATGCCGCACTTCCTTTAGACTGGATGCGAAACAATCTTTTTGAAATAGACGTACAGGATGAAGGGCTGCTGCAAATTACGAATGAACCGCCCCTGATTGCTTTGCCCTATTTAACAGGAGAGCGGGACTCCAAAACGGGGCCCTATGCTTCGGGTGTTTTCTTTGGCATCCGCCGTAACAGTTCACCGATCGATTTTGCCCGTTCTGTACTGGAAGGCGTAGCTTATTCCATGCGTTATCTCAATGATGCGCTGCTCGAAAATAACCTGCACGTAAAGGAGTTAAGGATGGGTGGAGGTGGCGTTAACATTAAGGTGTGGCCGCAAATTTTTGCGAACGTTTTAGGAGCGCCAGTTAATATATCCTCTGTGAATGAAATGGCACTTATCGGCAGCGCCATGTTAGCTTTAACAGCAGGAGGTGTGTTTAAAGATTTGCATGAAGCTTCAGAAAAAATGGTGAAAGAAGGTAAGCGGATTGAACCAGATAAAGCATCGGTGAGGGTACACGACCAGCGTTACGCATTTTTCAAAAAACTTAGAGAAACACTCGGACCTTTGTATAAGGAGCATGCGGAATTGAGATTTTAAATTCCTTTAATGATCTTGAAATAGTTTAAAATAATAAACCGTAGGACATCTATTAACAACTTAAATAATCATCCTTAACTACAAGCAAAATGGAAAAACAATTATTCGACATTGGCATGATAGGCCTGGGCGTAATGGGCCGTAACCTTATGCTCAACATGGCTGACCATGGTTTTAAAGTGCTTGGCTATAACAAAAGCGCTGAAAAAATCGCAGCGCTTGAAGCAGATGCTTCTCCCGGTGTTGTGGTAAAAGGCGTTACCTCTCTTACAGAATTTGTTAAGATGTTGGAGGTTCCGCGCAGAGTCATGCTGCTTGTGCCCGCAGGCAAACCGGTAGATGATGTCATTGAAAGCCTGATCCCATTACTGGAGAAAGGGGATATCATTATAGATGCAGGAAACTCATTTTACAAAGATACCGTGCGGCGGGACGCTTACCTGAGAGAAAAAGAGCTTCGGTTCCTCGGAATGGGTGTATCGGGAGGGGAAGAAGGCGCACGCACCGGTCCGAGCATCATGCCCGGCGGCGATGAGAATGCTTATCATTACATGCAACCCTTGCTGGAAGCTATTGCTGCCAAAGTGAACAATGTGCCCTGCGTGGGATACCTCGGCAAACATGGCGCGGGTCATTTTGTAAAAATGGTACACAACGGTATCGAATATGGCATTATGCAGCTGATCAGTGAGGCATACGACCTGTTGCACCAGGGACTGGGATTGAACAACGATGAGCTGGGGGCTCTGTTCAATGCATGGGACAAGGGCGACATGACTTCGTACCTGATCGAGATCACCGGAGATATCTTTGCTTTCAACGATGAAAGAACAGGTAACCGGCTGGTTGATATGATCCTTGATAAAGCCGGTTCGAAAGGCACCGGCAAATGGACTTCCCAGGAAGCGCTTGACCTGGGTGTTCCCATTCCGACGATAGACATGGCTGTTACTATGCGTAATATTTCCTCTTTTAAAGAAGAAAGGGTATTGACGGCGAATTTATATAAATCAGCCAAAAAGAAAATGAAGCAGGAGAAGGAAACATTTATCGGGCAAGTGCACGACGCCCTGTATTTTGCCACGCTGATTAGTTATATCCAGGGACTCGCCATGCTGCAGAAAGCATCTAAAACGCTGGGCATGGAAATACCCATGCCAAAGGTGATTAAGGTGTGGCGGGGTGGATGTATCATCCGGTCGTCTATGTTGGATATTTTCAGCCAGGCATATGAACAGGATCCGTCAAGGGCAAACCTGCTGCTCGACGGAAACATGGCTTCTATCCTTAAATCAAAAGTTGACAGCATCCGCGAGATCGTAAGTGTTTCTGCACTGAACGGTTATCCAAGCGCAACCTTTATGTCATCGCTGAGTTATTACGATTCGTATCTGAGCGACAGATTACCAACGAACCTGATACAGGCGCAGCGGGATTATTTCGGAGCACATACTTACCAGCGTATAGATGAGCCGGAAACTTTTTTCCATACAGAATGGATGCAGCATAAAGTTAACGCGTAAAGTGCGCGGCATTTGTTCACATATTGCTCGTCGACAGAATAAATAACTGACGACAGTCAAAACATTTTACAGGAACAAATCCCGGACCTGGCAACTAAGGCTTCGCCCGGTGCGAACCCGGACGGAGCCAAAGTTGCAGGTAGCTGCTAAATATACTTATTGTTCGTTCAGCTGTTCCCTTATACCTCTGGTTGTCGACGAACTGGTGGTCATAAAGCTATAAAGCAGATTCAATTGCTCGTGTCATCCGAATACTGAGAGAACCGATGCTGAATAAGAGTATACGGACATATACCTGGATCATAACAAAACCTATGTCAGACAGCCTAATAAGTATTCCGGTTTGGGATTTCAGTTGGAGATAAGATATTTTATATCTTTAGTGATAAAATATCGCCATATGAAACGCTTATTCCTGGTATTGTTACTTTCCCCTTGTTTGGCATTTGAACCCGAGAAGGATTTACTTTTCTTTGAAAATCATGTTAAAGCATTAGCTACAGTGTTTCTTGCTGATTTTGAGAATCCAACCACACCTCCAATGGAGTATACTCAATCCAGACGTATGTATCATGACTTGAGTACTGGATTTGGTATTAATGGTCATTGGTATGCAGGTAACACTGAATTTGGAAGTGCTACCGGTTCTACTCATCTTCCATTTTCTGTAAAATCAGTGAATCAATATCCGTTATCAGGAACAGTCACAGGTTCCCTTATATACAACTATAGAATTGGAGATGATCCAAGTTATGGGAATACTCATATAAGTATACAGCTTATTAAAGGAACCGATACAATAACAGTCGCAACAGGAAGTCCAGTATATCCTACTACCATTCCCTGGCCTGAGAAAAATAGGGTTAATCATACTTTGTCTGGATCTGCCACCTCTGTTCCAGCAGGAAACTATAATATTAGAGTGGTGGCAACTACAGATCGATACACAGGATCTTTTTTTGTGGATGATATCAAGATCGAAAACTAATCTGTTTATTATACCCTCTGTTGTTAATTTCATTAAAGTTTGATGGTGCTTGTAATAATCATTTGAAGAATCCCCTATGGGATTAGGGGTTGCTGTTTTTATTAACAATGAGTAGTATGGGGAACTTAGTAAATTGTTAAGATAACGGGTCATGGTCCAAGTTAATTCCATTCCTGATAAGGTATTCAGACAAGCCGAAGCAGCAAAAATTACTGGAAGAAAATACAGGAAGGTAACGTCCTGACATCTCTTGTCATGTAGCCCGATTGTTTGTCTTTCCCCCGCGCTTCAGATCTGAATCTTTAAATTCTGCCTGCTCACTCCAATTCTATTCAGCAACGCCGGATATCTTGGATCGTCTTTTATTCCTTTATATGGAGGAGATTCTAAAAAATACGAAACAGGACCCATGCGCTTATCAACACATTGATTGAGATAATAAAAAGTTTTATCAAAATCTCCAAGGGCATACCAGACACCGGCCAGGTCTGCATCAATTACGGAATCCGGCTCGTCTTTCTGCCGCTGCTCCATCTTGCGGATGCACTCGTATGCTTTATCTATATTACCCAGTTTTGCATTCGCAAAACCAACTCCTATTAATCCTTTCAATGGATGACGGGTTAGTCTGTGCACTTCTTCAAATAGTTTGAGGGCGGCGCTCCAATCGCCTTTCAGGCCTGTAGCCCATCCCATCATTTCGATGGCGGAGCGCATTTCCGCATCGGTAGCCAGCAGTTTTTTCGCCTGCCTGATGGCATCATCATAGCGCTCCGCAAAAATATACATGTTGCCAAGGTTTTGAATAACCACTGGCGACAGGGGATCCATTTGCTCTGCTTCTTCCATGACGAGAACCGCTTGCTCTTTTTCGTCCATTACAATATGATACAATGCCAGCAACTGGTAGGTCTCAATGAATGCCGGGTTCAGGCTTTTCGCTTTATGCAGCGCCTCATAAGCTTCTTTCCATTTCCAGTCATACAGAAGATATGCGCATCCTTTTGCAGTATGACTTTCAGCAATCGATTCGTCCAGTTGCATCGCTTTATCAGCATACCGGTGAACGATCTCAAATGCCTTATCTGGCAACAACTGCCCTGTAGCGCCCAGGTAACTGTATGCTGCCGCGGTCATCGCATAAGCCTGCGCATATCTGTGCTCGACGGCAATCGCCCGCTCAAAACATACTATTGCTTTGTGTATATCCGCCGGCGTGATCTTGTTCCAGAAATAAAGTCCTTTTAGATAAAGCGCATACGCACTCACATTTACCTGCCCCTTTACTACGGGTGATGGTTGTTCTTTTGTGGCGAGGTTTTCTCTCAGCTTATTGGCGATGATCGCACTGATCTCATCCTGCACTTCAAAAATATCTGTAAGATCTCGATCATAACTTTCGCTCCATATATGGTAGCCGTCCGCCGCATTGATCAACTGCGCAGTGATGCGAACCCGGTTTCCTGCTTTGCGTACACTGCCTTCCAGCACTTTATCTACATTTAGCCGGATGGCAATATCACGAATGTCTTCATGCCTGCCCTTAAAGGCAAAAGCAGATGTACGGCTCGTTACCTGCAGGCCATGTACTTTGGTTAGCGCATTCAATAGTTCTTCAGTAATGCCGTCACTGAAATATTCATTTTCGGGGTCGGTGCTCATATTTACAAAAGGCAATACTGCAAGGCGGTTACCCGGTTGGCTGGTCTTTCCCTTCAGATCTTCCCGCCTGGGAACAACAATGCCATCATTGGTAATTGCAAAAATGCGAACCGGCTGCTTTACATTCTTCAGTTCGAAATACCCCAGTTCCGTTGTGCGGATGTTGCTCTGGTTTTTTATGTCATCAAATACTTTTTCAGAAATAAAGATACCTCCCGGTACAGCCAGCGATTCAACACGCGAAGCGATGTTTACACCATCACCGTATATCAGATCATCTTCAACTGTTACATCCCCCGTATGTATGCCGACGCGTAGTTCCACTCGCGGTTCCGTCTGAAGTTGCTGCTGAATGTTGATGGCAAAACGAACACCGTCTATAGCGCTGTTAAAAATGCTCAGGGACCCATCTCCGTAATACTGTAAAACTTTGCCATGATATTCCTGGATCGTACGCTCCAATACCTCTTTCAGGCGTTTGCGTTTAAGGCGCGCCTGTTGTTCATTTTCCTGCATCAGGGCAGTATACCCGGCCATGTCTGCAAATAATATGGCTGCAAGTTGTCTCATTTGTATTGTAAGTTAACAAAGAGAAAGAAATGACTGCAAGTTTAATCGCCGCGGCGCGCTGGAGCAGTGCTGCATTGTCGATAGCCTTTATGTTCCGTTATGAATTTTTTGCCATAGCGTGATCTCAGATTGTATTAAAGCTGCGCTAAGAACTCAACCAGTTTTTCCAGATCCTCCTTTTTGGTAAAGTCAGGCTTGTTTTCTTTCAGGTAACGCTGAATTTGCTGTTGCTGTTTGGGAAAGAGCATCAATAGGTTCTTTTTACTCGCGAAAACGAAACTGTTGTATTTATCGCCAAAGAAGTAGTGTTCTATTTTTCTGAGGTTCATGTCTTCCATGATGGTTAAATCGTAGCTTTTTCCATGTTCACTAAAAGAACTGAAACTGGTTATCATTGATGTAGAGTTCGCCGTATTAAAAGCTCCGATCTTTTTAACATCACCCACTGCCCAAACCTGTTTTACGGCTAATTTGACAATGCTGTTTGCTGCAATCAGCCTTATATATCCTTCAGTATAATAAAAGGTATCGTTAGCAATGGAAATAAATTTGATGGTCTTTTCGTTTGCGATTGCCAGCGTATCCGCCGCAGGGTTTATAAACTGCATTTCATCCACCAGATGGCTATAGTTCAGCATGGCGTCTGTCACGGTACCATCTTTAAAGAAAACTTTGCCCTTTGTGAACTGAGGATAGTAAAATATATCTGCGGTGGTGAGAACATCCCCGATCTTCTTACCCGCCTTTATTGTTACAAATTTTATGTTTTGCGCAGTTAGGCCGCCGAAATAAATCAAGGCAAACAATAATAAAATTGCTTTCATGATTCAACGTTTAAATGGTTATACTTAAGATACCCTTTTACCGTACAGGACGACCGAAGCTTTAAACTTACGCTGATGCTAATGGTTCAGGCTTCCGGAGCGGTGGTTAATTCCAATTTAGGCTTTTTGCATGAAATGGCTTCGCATTCGAAACCGTAGTCCTGAGGAAGGATGCGGTAATTGCTACATGCTGAGTTAATAAGGCTGTTAACATCATCTTGAGTCAGGGAAAGTATTGCTCTGGTTACATCGTGCTGTGCCAGCAGCTCCGTGCGTCATGCGTTCTTATGGTCATAGGAGCCATAAAACCGTAGGATGAGTTCCATCAATTTAGGTCGTTGCTGTTCAATTTCAGGATTCCACAGCATGGTCAGTTCTGCCTTTTGAGGAATTTCTTTCAATTCTATGCATTTGACACCAGCCGGCTGCCCTCTCAGGCCCGATTTTGGTTCTACTGTAATTCCGATGCCCGCCTCAACCAGGCGCAAGCCCGTACTGGCAAACGGTGTTTCATGCACGACTTTCGGAATAAATCCCGCATTCAGGCAAATAGATTCGATGGTTGCTACATATAAAAAGCTCTGATCTTTTGGCGGAAGGATAAGCCCATCATTCGCAAATACTGAAAAATCTGTATAATTTTCTTCACTTACCGGGTGGTCTAACGGCAATACCACCACGAAATTATCGCGCAGCAGCACTTTGCTATGGATGTGACCTTCGATAACCGGGTTGGTTGAAAAGCCGATCTCCAGCTCCTTATTCTGAAGGGCGGTCAGCTGCTGGAGATTGGTAAGTTCAAGCAGCACAGTTTTCATTGAAGGCAGTTCCTGGTATATTTGGCGGATAAGTGCAGGTAGCAAGGTTTGCATAGCAGAATGCGTGTAGCCGATTCTTATTTCTCCGGATTCCCCTTTGTGTATTTCTGCAGTTCGTGCGCAAACGAATTGCCATTGATTAAGCATCCGTTCTACTTCATCTTTAAAATATATACCGGCCTCGGTTAATTCTACATTGCGCTTATTTCGTTTTAACAAGGTTGCACCTACCGTTTCTTCCAGTTGCTTTAACTGCCGGCTCAGCGCCGGTTGGGCTATAAATGTGTCCTGCGCTGCACGGGTAAAATGCAGTGTCTTTGCAACCGCCAAAAAGTTTCGCAGCACCTGTATGTCCATTAGCGTGGGAAGAGTTGTATGGAAAAGTTCACCGATATGCCTTCGCCGACAGGCCTGCAGTTATTCGCTGCAGGAATAAGTCAATTAAAAATAAGTATTTCTTTGTATAGATAAGAAGTCGGTTCTTTGTGTCCTCCATGGAAATAGTATGTATCCTGAGGCCCATCAGGATCATTCATGGTTAAACACCCAGGAGCCCGGACGTCCCCCCATCCTGCATTTGCTCAGATTCTCTTCAGCGCTTCATTGGATTTTCGACAGTTATATGATTGAATCCATTGCCGGCGAGCCGCTGAAGAATCTACGATTAGCAAGCATATTAATCAAAACACCATTCCTGTCTGAATAGCATGTTGAGCGCAACCTGCATCATCGCCCAAACGATGGACAGCTATTCTATTGCTGTGTGTGAAAATCCTGCATGGCCCATGCAGGCGCATACCACGTTCACGCTTATTAAAACTCAATTATTAAAAACAACCAGTTATGAAACATTTCATTTTTCTTATTACACTTTGTTTGACGATCATCGTCATGAATGCGCAGGATAAATCGGCTAAACAGGTCTCGTACAAGGCCGCAGTCGATTGGCAAAGCCAGTATAACTTAAAATTGCAGTCAGCGGGTGCTGCTGTACAAAAAGAGATCATGTTAAAAAATACAGAGATCAAACAAAAGAATTATTCGTACACCATCGGCCTGACTGACGTGTACAACATCAATCTCGAGACCATCACAGGTTTGAAGGTTAGAAACGAAAAGGACCTTCCGTTACCGTCGGAAAAGTTCAAGACGCTTGGCAGCCAGCAAAATTGCATGGTTATGACTGCCCGATCGACTGACCGAAGGGTAGATATGAGAGACTTTGGAATCGTTACACCGGTCAGAAACCAGGGCAATTGTGGCTCCTGCTTCAACTTTGCTGTCATTGCGACACTTGAATCAGGAATATTATTGAAAAATGGCGGCGATGCATCAACGCTTGATCTCAGTGAGCAGCAGGTACTAAGTTGTATCGGCACCTTCCTCGGTCTTACTAACCGGTGTGCTTTCGGCGGATTTAACGGAGACGTTTCAGGCTTCGTTACTGAGCGGGGAATTGTTACTGAATCCGAATGGATGTATATCGCCAGGGATACAAATCTCTGTGCACGGTTTGAAAATAACCGTTCTCCGTACAGAGGTCGCCGTTGGGGTTACGTAAGCGGCACGGTATTAAACCCGAGTCCCGGCAACCAGGCTATCAAGGAAGCAATTTGCACTTATGGCTCCGTCGCAGCAGGTATGCACGTGACCAATAATTTCCAGGGTTACATCAGCGGCGTGTACGATCAGAATGACGTAGGTGCTTTTCAACTTACGCCCAACCATGTAGTGCAAATCATCGGATGGGATGACGATCTGCAGGCATGGCTAATCAAGAACTCGTGGGGAACAGGTTGGGGCGAAGGGGGCTTTGCGTGGGTGAAGTATAATACCAACCGGATTGGCGCATATGCCACCTGGGTAGAAGCAGAATATACCAGCGGCGCCGGTTGCCCTGCGATAACAAACAACCCGTTCAATAACAATAACGTGGTTGCCAGTTCATATGACGAGATCGTCAGGCTATTTCCCTGGAACCGGCTTTACCGCCTTCAGAGCGAGCGGAATAACCTGACAGTGGAGGTCGATGATCCGGTTATCGGGGCTGAAAAAGGACGCCGGGTACATCAATGGTCCGCACATGGACCGATTTTGCTGGGATCCGACGGACACAATCAGGAATGGTACTTTCTGCTCAGCGGAAGAATGGATAATAAACCGGTCTACAAAATATTGAATAATGGTTTCTTGAGATTTCTAACCGATAACGGCTCGGGCGCTCCGGTTACGGAACCTGGTAACGGGCTGGCAAATCAATTATGGTTCCTGGAACCGGTTGCAAACTCACCGCTGACTATGCGAATCAGAAATGCGCAGTCGCGGAAATATATTCAAGCCCCCGGTGACAACCGTGAAGGATCAGCGTTTGTCATGGCCGTAGAAGGAAGTGACCCGGGCCAACGATTTCGCGTGAATTCAATTAGTGGCGGCGGCATAGATCTGAGTCAGTTTGGAAATCCGGTTGAAGTGTACATTAAACCCGTACACGCAACCAATATGGCACTTGACCGCCCGGGGGGAAGCCTCAATAATGGTGCCCGACTGCAGATCTGGTCGAAGATCAACAACAACGGAAACCAGCTTTGGACGATTGAATATGACCCCACACTGAATTCCTTTTTCATTAAAGCCTTGAATACGAACAAGGCAGTTGAAATTTTGAGTTTCTCCCGGGATAATGCCGGCGCAGCAGGCATCTGGGATAGATGGAATGGAGAAAATACCAACCAGCGCTGGATCATTTTACCGATTGTGCGGGAAGCCGGGAAATATTTGCTGCTCAACTGGAACAGCACCAAAGCACTTGATGTTTACGGAGTAGGAAGAACCAACGGATCCCAGATCGTGCAGTGGGAATATGTAGGTGCTGATAACCAGAAATGGATAATTGAAAGAAGGTAAAGCGTTTGTGGTTTCGCCCTTTTAAAGATGGATGATGAACTATAGAAAGCGAAACTGAGCGTTGGATGAAACAGAAAAGACACCGACATGGTGTCTTTTCTATTTTCCTGGCTACAATAAGATAAGGCAGATTCAAACACTATCTGACTATATTCAAACGAATAAAATGGCGTCAGAATAGTAGCAAACGATGTAAAACAAAACTTCATCCGATTTATTTTTTTCTGGCTATATCGGATTTAATCGGTTTAAATTTATTTATGGAAGGCCCCTCCAAATCTCAATCGCTATTAAATCCCCTTGATAGAGCTGCAGAGATCCTGTTCGGATTAATCATGGCACTCACGTTTACCTGTTCAATCAGTATTGTCACTACATATCATACTGAGATCAGTCAATTACTTTTTGGAGCTATTGGCTGTAACGTGGCCTGGGGGCTCGTAGATGCTACCATGTATCTCATTGGGGTTTTGGCTCAAAAAAGCAGAAACAAAGTAATATTAGATTCCATCAAACATTCCCCGGAAAGCGATAGGGCAAGAAAGTACATTGCTGAAGCCCTGCCACCTGTGATCGCATCAGTAATGGAAACAGAAGCCCTTGAGCAAATAAGAAACAGGTTGATTGATCTGCCGGACATGTCCGGGAATGTGCGCCTTACAGCGTATGATATAAAGAAAGCCATGGCTCTTTTTTTCGTTGTATTTATTTCCACATTTCCCGTTGTGCTGCCATTTGTATTTATCGGCGACGTAAACCTTGCACTAAGAGTTTCCAACCTTGTTGCCATCGTGATGATGTTTTTGTGTGGGTGGTCCGTAGCCAAATATGTAGGGTTTAGTAAGTGGAAAATGGGTACTGCCATGATCTTTGTTGGATTGATACTGGTAGCAATAACCATTGCATTGGGAGGATAAATATGAAAAAATACCTCTTGCTATTCGTTTGCTTTGTCTCCTTTCGCTTGTGTGCACAGGAAAACAAAGAAGATTCCACAACTTCCGGGTGGAGATTTTCGGCCTGGGCTGAGATGTTTATCATTCCAGGCCAGGAAGATTATTTTAATCCGACTTTCTATGCCCGTCACAATACGCTTCACCTGGAAGGCCGGTTTAATTATGAAGACCGGAACACCGTGTCTTTCTGGGCAGGACGGCGATTCAAATTTGGTAACCCGGTGGAGTTTGTGATCGTACCCATGGGTGCCATTGTTTTCGGTAATACAAACGGCCTGGCACCCGGCCTTGAAACGGAGATCATGTTTAAGAAATTTGATTTCTATACGGAAAGTGAATACCTGTTTGATTTTAGCACAAGTGAAAATAATTTCTTTTATATGTATTCTGAACTGGCGATAAGACCAATCAAACCCCTGCGTACAGGTCTAATCGCCCAGAGAACAAAATTGTTTCAAACAGAATTTGAAATCCAGCGGGGCATATTTGCAGAATATTATTTCAGAAGATACAGGGCAGGCGTATTTTATTTCAACCCTTTTGATTCAGATAGTCAGTTTTGGATTGCATCTTTCAGCGTAGACTTTTGAGGTTTGGGGTTTGCCTACGCTCTCCTGAATTCTGGCCCCTGAATTCTGGCGCAAGCGTTTCCGCTGTTTGATCTATAACATGATGGATGTGTCGCGGAACGGCTTGTGCCCGTTCGAACTTACCACATCCGAGCTAGTTTGTATTTGTAAAACCAAAAGTATACTTGCAAATTGGACAGTCTCTACGGGCACAAGCCGTCCCGCGAAAAATTTCTGTACTGAAAGATAAAAAGGCGGGAACGCTTGCGCCAGAAGTCTTTTGAGGTGAGCTGCTTTGTATTTGTAAAACCAAAAGTATACTTGCAAATTGGCCAGTCTCTACGGGCCCAAGCCGTCCCGCGAAAAATTTCTGTACTGAAAGATAAAAAGGCGGGAACGCTTGCGCCAGAAGTCTTTTGAGGTGAGCTGCTTTGTATTTGTAAAACCAAAAGTATACTTGCAAATTGGCCAGTCTCTACGGGCCCAAGCCGTCCCGCGAAAAATTTCTGTACTGAAAGATAAAAAGGCGGGAACGCTTGCGCCAGAAGTCTTTTGAGGTGAGCTGCTTTGTATTTGTAAAACCAAAAGTATACTTGCAAATTGGCCAGTCTCTACGGGCCCAAGCCGTCCCGCGAAAAATTTCTGTACTGAAAGATAAAAAGGCGGGAACGCTTGCGCCAGAAGTCTTTTAAGGGTATATAAACTTCATGAAGCCGTCCCGCGAAAAACTTCTATACTGAAAGATAATAAGGCGGGAACGCTTGCGCCAGAAATGATGGAGTCCCCACCGTCATTGTTTTTATTCAACCTATATTACGCTTTCATTCAACATATGCTAAACCACGCTGACGTGAAAATCACATCCATCATTCTTGCTATATGCCTTCTCGCAGTTCATGCTATCGCGCAAAACACCGTAAGCCATTCCAACCTGCAGTTCGACAAACTGGCTACACGATGGGATGAGGCCATACCACTTGGCAACGGCATGCTCGGCGCCCTCGTTTGGGGAAAGCAGGAAAAGCTGCGCCTTTCGCTCGATCGTGCCGATCTCTGGGATGAACGAAAGGCACTGGACCTTTCCAAATTCAACTTCAGTTGGGTAGAACAACAGGTGCTCAAAAAAGATTACAGGCCCGTTCAAAAACTGGGAGACCAGCCCTACGATGCGATTCCATTCCCGACTAAACTTCCTGCCGCTGCTGTGGAGTTTGACCTTACAAACTTCGGCAAAGTCTTATCCAATGTATTGGATCTTGCAACCGCTTTAAACACCGTGAGATTTGAATCAGGCGCCGTTTTTAATTGTTACATCCATGCGTCGCAACAGGCCGGTTATTTTTCAATTGAAAACATTCCGTCATCATTGCAGCGTGATATTATCCCCGAATTGATTGTTCACAATTATAACTCCGGCAAGACGGCGGTACAAAATGATAACACGCATGCAGGCGAAGGACTTGAAAAACTGGGTTATGCAAAAGGAACCGTTACAAAAAGCCCAAACCGTATTTTATATCATCAGCCTACTTACAATCAAAACTATTTCGAGGTTTTGCTGCAATGGAAACAATTCAGCAAGAATAAAGTCATTGGCAGCTGGACGATCTCCAACAATCAACCCGCGTCACTACCTGTGCCTGATACAAAAAAAGAAGAACCTACGGAGTGGCGCGCTCATAAGAACTGGTGGAAAGCATTTTGGAGCCAATCATCTGTAAGTGTTCCGGACAAGGTGATTGAAAAGCAATATTATCTTGAAATGTACAAGTTAGGGAGCGCAGCCCGTAAGGGTGCGCCCGCCATTACGCTGCAGGCAGTATGGACTGCCGACAACGGTAGTCTTCCGCCATGGAAAGGCGACTTTCATAACGACCTCAATACACAGTTAAGTTACTGGCCTGTTTATACCGGTAATCATCTGAAAGAAGGAGAAACATATATTGACTGGCTGTGGAAAATGAAAAATAAAAATCTTGCCTATACAAAACAATATTTTGGAGTGGAAGGCCTGAACACACCAGGCGTTGCAACCATCAGCGGCGACCCCATGGGTGGATGGATACAATATTCTTTGTCGCCTACGGTGAGTGCATGGACGGCGCAACATTTTTATTTGCAGTGGAAGTATTCGATGGATAAGCAATTCCTTCAGCAGAAAGCTTATCCTTATATACAGGCCGTTGCTACCTACCTGAAAAATATTACGAGAGTCGAAAATGGAAAAAGAAAACTTCCGCTGAGCTCAAGTCCCGAATATAACAACAATAGCATCGACGCGTGGTTCCTCAACTGGACGAATTTCGATTTATCTCTTGCTAAATTCCTGTTTACAGCAGCCAGCGAGACCAGCGAAGTGATGGGCAATAAGCAGGAAGCTATCGAATGGAAAACCGTTCTTGCCCAACTGCCGGAATATGACGTCAATGAAACGGGACTCACTATTGCACCAGGTCATAACGCGGACCAGTCACACCGGCACCTGTCGCCATATATGGCTATTTACCCACTTTCATTGCTTGATATTAACAAACCGGGAGATCAAAAAATAATCAACAGATCTTTAAAACGCATTAAAGAGAAAGGTACAAGAGAGTGGTGTGGCTATTCATTCAGCTGGATGGCCTGCCTGTATGCCAGGGCTTACGAAGCGGATAGCGCAGCCAGGCAGCTGCATATTTTTGCTTCCAACTTTTGTTCTCCCAACAGCTTTCATTTGAATGGTGATCAGAAGGGAGGGCAGTATTCCAACTTTACCTACCGACCTTTTACGCTGGAAGGAAATTTTGCTTTTGCACAAGGTGTACATGAATTGTTATTGCAGAGCCGCGGCGATTACATTGATATATTCCCCGCCGTTCCGGCAAAGTGGAAAGATGTTTCTTTTCACAACCTTCGCGCAGAAGGCGCTTTCCTGGTAAGTGGTAAAAAAACAAATGGAGTAGTGGAAGAAATAAATATCATTGCTGAAAAAGCAGGTAAAGGGAGATTCAGATTGCCGGGTAAAGCCTGGAAAATTGCCTCTCAAAAAAATAGTACCATGAAGGAAAAGGAAGGTGAATACGTAACGCTCGACTTCAAACCCGGTGGCGTGGTTGTGTTGGTGAATGGTGAATAGTGAATAGTGAATTCGGAAAAGTGAATGGTCAATTAAAACGCACTATTCACTATTCACAATTCACTATTGACTAGAATTTCACTGTTTAATATTCATTTTTATTCAATCGATGAATAGATTCTATACATTCGTTGCTCAGGATCAAAAATAACCTCCAAAACTTCAAAAAAATTGCCATGAAAAATTGCTTGCCTCAGGCAACGCTTGCTGCGTTGCGTGGGATGGACAAGAGTCTCTCTCTTACATGCACCAGGGTTCTTTTCTTCTTTTTTCTCACTGCTGCTTCTGCTTCTTCATTTGCTCAAAAGGCGGTTACCGGCAGAGTCACAAGTAATGACACGGCCATCGTAGGCGCAACAGTGCAGGTAAAAGGGGGAAGCGCGGCGACACAAACAAATGAGAACGGGGTTTTTTCACTGAACATCCCCGCCAATTCAACACTCATCATCAGTTCGATTGGATATGCAACCAGGGAAGTGAACCTGAATAACAGGTCGTCGCTACAAATTCAATTACAGTCGTCGGGACAACAGATGGGAGAAATTGTTGTCGTCGGTTATTCATCCCAGGCGAAAAGAAAAATCACCGGTGCTGTAGCTACCGTATCGGGAGAACAACTGAATAAAAGAATCGCGACCAACCCGGCAGCTTTGCTTCAGGGGCAATTGCCAGGTTTGCAGGTAACGCAGGGATCGGGAGAACCCGGCAACGAAAACGTGAATCTGAGGATTCGTGGAGTCGCCACGTTTAGTGGAGCCGGAAATGATCCGTTGATCATTGTTGACGGATTACCCGGAAGCTTAACCAATCTTAATCCAAACGATATTGAATCTGTTACTGTATTAAAAGATGCAGCTTCCGCTGCTATTTATGGATCAAGGGGCGCTAATGGTGTAGTTGTTGTGAAAACCAAAAGAGGTAAGTCGGGCGGTTTTTCTCTCACGTATAATTACAATTTAGGCATTTCAACACCCACCAGTATTCCTGACATTGTTTCGAATTCTGCTGAATATATGGAGCTTTCCAATGAAGCCTTTACAAATTCCGGGAGGGCCGCCTTATATACACAGGCACAGATCGACCTGTACAGGAATGCAACGGACCGCGTGAAGTATCCGAACTATAACTGGCTCGATGATCTTTTTAAAACGGCGTATACGCATAATCATTATTTAAACCTGGGTGGTGGGAAGGATAATACAACTTACAATCTTGGAATCGGCTACACAGATCAGCCAGGGACGATGATCGGATTCGAATACAAAAAATATACAATGAACCTGGGCTTATCATCGAAGGTTCATGAGCGGGTAACATTAGGTACAAATCTCCAGATGCGCTATGGCAACAGGTTGTTTCCCCCACAGGGAGCAGGCGATATGTTCCTGTCCACTTTAGCTCAATCTCCTTTATATCCGCCAAGATCTCCTGATGGCAGATGGATTAAAAAAGCATATCCTAATGAGCAGGGAAATAAAAATACGGTGGCTATAGTCGGTGAAGATGTAAGGGTTCGCGCAGATGATTATTATTTACAGGGCAATGTTTCTCTCGATGTCGAGATCATGAAAGGGTTGACATGGGAAAACAGGGCCGGTCTCAATTATAGTTCGACCAAGTCAAATGATTTCAGGCCTGTCGTGCAAACTTATTTCTATAATGATATGAGTTCAGCAGGGCTCCTGGATGTGGGTACGCCTGGTTTAAATGTTTCGCGAGGTGATAATATTTACACGGTATACTACAGCCAGTTTAGTTATAAAAAGGCGTTCGGAGAGCATAACATTTCGGGCTTTGCCGGTTTTCAACAGGAACAGAATGAGGCAAGCAATATGAGTGGCGGCAGAACGCAATACACAACGAACCTGTTAAGAGAATTAAATGCAGGCCCGACAAGTGGCATGACCAATGGAGGCACATCGTCTAACTGGGCGATCCGCTCCTGGTATGGCAACGTGAATTACGACTATGAGGATAAATATCTCTTAGGTGCGAGCATTCGTTACGATGGAACTTCACGTTTGCCGGAAGATACCCGGTGGGGCTTGTTCTATTCGTTTTCCGGTGGATGGAGAATATCGAAAGAATCGTTCATGCAGGATGTTAGCTGGTTAAACGACTTGAAAGTGCGCGGCTCATGGGGACAATTAGGAAATCAGAATATCGGTACCTATCCATACCAGGCAACGTTAAGTAGCAGGGACTACGCATTCGGCGGTGTGGTTACCCCGGGCTATTCTGCCAGCACACTTGTTGATCCGACCTTAACATGGGAAACAACACAGGTATTGAACCTGGGTGTTGACCTGACGGCTTTTGATAACAAGCTCACCTTTACCGGCGAATGGTTTAATAAATACACGTTCGATATTCTTCGTGGTTCGCAAGTGCCACTCTGGCTCGGCTTGAATGCGCCTACCATCAATAACGGAGCAGTAAGAAATAAAGGGATAGAAATTGCTACCCAGTATAGAGACAAGATCACACAGGATATTTCTTTCAGTGTAGGTGTTAACTTCCAACAATACAAAAACACGCTCGAGGAATTCGGAAAAACGGAGATTGGAAATACAACCATCCGGGCAGAAGGACATCCGCTTGACGAATATTATCTCTATACATGGGATGGCATATTCCAGAGCCAGGCAGAGATCGATAAATCTCCAAAACAACCGGTTACTCCAACGCCGGGAGACCTGAAAATAAAAGACATCAGTGGTGATGGAAAAATTGATGACAACGACCGCACTTATATCAGTGGTAAGTATCCTACTTTCCAGTATTCAGTCAATCTCGGTGCGAACTGGAAAAGTTTTGATTTCGGTGCGCAGTTCTATGGTTCAGAAGGTCAGAAAACTTACGTGACCGGCTGGGGTATTGAACCATTCAGGCAGGGTTCGGTTCCTACAACGGACTGGCGAAACAGGTGGACGCCAACCAACCCAACGAATACAATGCCTAAGATCTATGTCGCCGATGGTTATGCGCCGGTGCAGAATTACAGGTCTACTTACTTCTTAAAAGATGCGTCATTTGTAAGGCTAAAAAACGTTCAGGTAGGTTATACGATGCCGTTGAATCTGATCAGCAAAGCCGGGATGAAATCAGCAAGAATTTATTTTGTGGGTGACAATTTATTCACAGCCAGCAAGTATCCCGGGTTGGACCCTGAAAGAGTAGGTGACGGAAACTATGTTGCTTATCCTCAGCTCCAGACTTTCACTTTTGGTCTAACCGTTCAATTTTAATCACCGTTAAATCGTATGTCATGAAATCCTCAATAAAACATTTTTCAATATATATATTCACAACATCCGTTTTTCTACTCTCGTGTTCAAAGGATGTATTAAATGTGGCTCCGCCGGATCAGCTGTCCTCAGCGATTTTCTGGAAATCGCCTGCCGATGCAGACCTGGCACTAACAGGATTGTACAATTATTTATTGGCGAGCGGTGGCGGATACGCAACTTCTCAATATACTGTGGTAGCATGGGATAATTTTAGTGATGACTCTTATGGTCAGTACAATTATGGCGGAGGCACTTCAGCGCTTACTTCTGGTATTACGCCCTTGTCAGGTGATTATGTTGCCAACTACTATACAAATTGTTACCGGGCAATTGCTGCCATTAATTCTTTCCTGGCTAATGTTGATAAAGTGTTGTCTGGCGATAAATTAGCTGCTTATAAAGGCGAGGCCTATTTTTTAAGGGCATATAATTATTTCTGGCTGGCACAGCTGTATGGTAATGTACCTATCACTAAGGATGATCCATTTGCTGTTGATTATAAAAACGGGTTGGCAAAATCCAACAGGGCTGATGTGCTCGCATTTATCAGGTCTGACCTGGACCTGGCGATTGCTTCCGTTCCGGATATAACTTATGGATCAGGCCATGCGGTTAAGGGTACAGCGCAGGGATACAAAGTGAGAGCATTGCTTTTTGAAAAGAAATATGCAGAAGCCGCTGCGCTTGCGAAGCAAATCATCGATGCCGGAAAATTTTCTCTAAACCCGAATTACTCTGCTAATTTTTATAAACCGGACCAGAACTCCAGCAAGGAAATCATGTTCTCGGTGAAATACCAGTTGCCGAATTTGCAGCACCAGGATGTCGCACTTGCCGTACATATGCAGAGATGGAAAGGGGAACTCGCTACCCAGGATCTGATCAACGAATATGAGGCTGGCGATCCAAGAAAGACAATGACATTTTTCTTCCCTGGTGATACCAAAGCCCAGGGATGGCCTTTCACAGGTGACCTCGCCGTTGCGACACCGGGAAAAGATAGCTGGATACAGGGATATTATCCTGTTAAGAAATGGCTGACACCAGGATTGGAGAATCCGGATTACGGTGCACTGGATGATAACGATTTCGTACTGTTACGTTTCGCGGATATCAAGTTAATGTATGCAGAAGCACAAAATGAAGCCGTGGGTCCTGATGCTTCCGTGTACCAGCAGGTTGATGAAGTGCGTGCAAGACCAGGGGTGATGATGCCCGGACTTCCGGCAGGACTTTCACAAGCGCAGATGAGAGACAGGATCCGGCATGAAAGACGGGTTGAATTTGCATTGGAAGGCTTGCGTTATTTTGATTTGAGAAGATGGGGAATAGCTGAACAAAAACTAAATGGCTTTGTGCCGAATCCATTAGTGCCTACGGTGAAGACAAAGTATGAAAGTAAATATGACTTCTGGCCAATTCCGCAAACAGAAATAGACCGCAATAAGCCCGTGCTTATTCAGAATGACGGCTATTAAGTAGGGTTGTATTGAGTGGGTTTGAAGTTTGAGGTTTGAGGTTTGAAGTTATTTGTATTCGCTACTTGTATTCCCCCCGGGAGGGGTTTGGGGTGGGTTTTGAGGTTGTAAGCATGGAATGTATATGACGGATCACGGTGGCCAATATTTGGGCCGTTTAGGAAATAAATATTTTAGAACAATTTCTTTTTGACTTATGCAGTCATTGGCGTAGTGGTTTACATTACGCCAATGTTGCAATTTGAAACGCAAAGGAAATGTAATGGCTTATGCGAAAACAATTCAGGACCTGCCTTTATAAAATTTGAGTAATGAGCGTTAAGCCAGTAAATACCAGGCGCTCTTTTTTAAAAAGCGCATCCGTTTTAGCTACGACCGCTTTAGTACCTCAGTTATTACACGCCAACCCGGTTGCAAATGACGTGGCAAATAAAGGAGGTGATGGCTATACTTTTTTGTTTCAGGGTGATTCCATTACGGATGGGAACAGAACACGCAACAATGACTGGAATCATGTTATGGGACACGGCTACCAGTATATCATAGCGAGCAAACTGTGGTATGAGTTTCCGAAAAAGAACTTTCATTTTTATAACCGCGGAATAAGCGGCAATAAGGTTACCGACCTGGCGGCGCGGTGGCAAAAAGACACGCTCGACCTGAAGCCTGATATATTAAGTATCCTGGTTGGTATTAATGATACAGCCGCTTTCCTCAGTGGTAATAAAGACTTCACTGGCGAACAATATGAAAACCGCTACGGAGAACTGTTACAGCAAACAAAGCAACAGTTGCCGAATGTTCAGTTGGTATTGTGTGAACCGTTCATTCTTCCTGTTGGAAAAGTGAAAGAGAAGTGGGAAGAATATTCGAATGAAGTAAAAAAAAGACAGGAAGTCGTCAGGCGGTTAAGCGCCGAACACCATGCCGTTTTCGTTGCCTTCCAGGACGCTTTTAATAAGGCACTGTCAAAAGCACCGGCTGAATACTGGATTTGGGACGGTATCCACCCCATGCCTGCGGGTCACGAACTGATGGCAAGAGAATGGCAGCATACGGTAAGTAAAAAATTAAAGTTTATAAAGTGAATAGTGAATTGTAAATGGTGATAGTTAATGGATCGGATGGTTAGGGGAGAATCAAAAATCAAAAATGGTATGAAAGAAGCACAAAAGGTATTTCAACATGTGATATTGATGTTATTGGTCCTCGTTCAGTTTACCGATTCGCATGCTCAAACGTCTCTCAGGCTTTGGTATACGAAACCCGCGTCTCAATGGGTGGAAGCCTTACCGCTTGGAAATGGCAAAATTGGCGCAATGGTCTTTGGCGGCGTAGAAGAAGAGCTGTTACAATTAAATGAAAGTACACTTTGGAGCGGTGGCCCGGTGAAAACGAATGTCAATCCGGAAGCGCCTGATTACCTCTTGCAGGTGAGGCATGCATTACTGGTTGAGAAAGATTATACAAAAGCCAACAACCTCACAAAAAAAATGCAGGGGCTGTATACCGAATCGTACATGCCTATGGGTGATATCATGATACGGAACCACTTCAATGCGAATCAGCCAACCGCGTATCACAGGGAGTTGAATATAGATAACGCTATTTCAACCACCCGTTTTACGGTTAACAACGTGGAATATAAGCGCGAGGTGTTTATCTCAAGTCCGGACAATATTTTACTCATGCGGATTTCGTCGAATAAGACCGGGTCTCTCCAATTTGATGTAACTACCAAATCTTTACTGCACATTCAGCGTTCACCAAATGGAAATAACGAGTTGCTGGTTGATGGAAAAGCGCCTTCACATGTGGACCCCAATTATTATAATCCGCGTGACAGGGAGCATGTGGTTTATGAAGATGGTTCCGGATGTAATGGCATGCGCTTTCAATACCGCATTAAAGCTGTTTCAAAAGATGGAAAGATAACCACCGACACATCGGGCATACATGTCCGGAATGCCACCGAGGTGCTTTTATATGTTGCAGCTGCTACCAGCTTTAATGGTTTTGATAGGTGCCCGGATAAAGAAGGGAAAAATGAAAAAGCATTGGCGGCTTCTTATTTGTCTAAAGCAATAGCCAAAGGTTACCATACCATACGCAGTAACCACGTGGCTGACTACCAGAAGTTTTTCCGGCGTTTTGCGATTGACTTAAAAGATACAACTACAGAGCATGCAAATGCTAAGCTTCCTTCTGATGAACGACTGAAAAAATATTCCGGAGGTGTTTACGATCCGCAGCTGGAAGCTTTGTATTTACAGTATGGAAGATATTTACTCATTTGCTCGTCACGTCCCGGCGGGCCGCCTGCCAACCTGCAAGGCATATGGAATAAAGAATTAAGAGCACCATGGAGTTCCAACTATACGATCAACATCAATACCGAGATGAATTACTGGCCGGCTGAAATAACCAACCTGTCCGAAATGCACCTGCCGTTGTTAGATTGGATACACCATCTTTCTGCAACAGGGAAAGTAACGGCAAAGCAATTTTATAACGCGAGGGGATGGGTGGCACACCATAATTCTGATATCTGGGGGCAATCAAACCCGGTAGGTGATAAGGGAGCAGGAGATCCGGTCTGGGCAAACTGGCCGATGGGTGGAAACTGGCTATGCAGGCATCTGTGGGATCATTATTTATTTACCGGTGATAGCGCTTTCCTGCAGAAGGCTTACCCGGTGATGAAGTCTGCCGCAGCGTTTACACTGGACTGGCTTGTGGAAGATAACGGCTACCTGGTGACCGCACCGTCTACAACGCCCGAAAATAAGTTTAAAGATGCAGCCGGCGCGCAGCAGGGTGTATCGGTTGCTACGACGATGGACATGTCCATTATCCGTGATCTGTTTTACAACGTGATCAGTGCTTCACAAGTGCTTAATACCGATCAGGCATTTCGTGATACATTGATGGAAGCGAGAAAGAGACTTTATCCCCTGAAAGTGGGAAGCAAAGGGCAACTGCAGGAATGGAATCTTGATTTTGAAGAGACCGATCCGCTGCACAGGCACGTTTCGCACTTGTATGGATTATACCCGGGAACTGAAATCACGCCGTTCACCAGTGCTGGTTTTTTTGATGCTTCAAAAAAAACGCTGGAATTAAGAGGAGATGGTGGAACGGGCTGGAGCAAAGGCTGGAAAATAAACTGGTGGGCAAGATTATTAGACGGCAATCATGCGTATAAATTAGTGCGAGAGTTGTTGAATTATGTAGAAACAACGCAGGGAAGTGTGAGGGGAGGAGGCACCTATCCCAATTTCTTTGACGCTCACCCGCCTTTCCAGATTGATGGCAACTTTGCGGGAACGGCAGGCATGACCGAGATGCTGCTGCAAAGCCATTTGGGCGAAGTTCATTTGCTTCCTGCATTACCAGATGTTTGGAAGGATGGTGAAGTGAAAGGCGCCAGGGCAAGAGGCGGGTTTGAAGTGAATATGCGCTGGAAGGATCACAAACTTACCGAGGCAACCATCAGATCATTAAACGGCAATGCCTGTACGCTGCGTACCGCTTCACCCATACAAGTGAAAGGTTTGGCAGTTAAAAGTGTTTCATCAGATAGCTATTATCTAACGAGTTTCAAAACGGAAAAAGGCAGGGTCTACTCAATAGTAGCGAAGTGATGAATTGAGGTTTGAAGTTTGAGGTTTGATGTTTGAGGTTTCAAGTACTTGTATTCCCCTCCTGGATGGGTAGGGTGGGTTTGAAGTTTGAGGTTTGATGTTTGAGGTTTCAAGTACTTGTATTCCCCTCCTGGATGGGTAGGGTGGGTTTGAAGTTTGAGGTTTGATGTTTGAGGTTTCAAGTACTTGTATTCCCCTCCTGGATGGGTAGGGTGGGTTTGAAGTTTGAGGTTTGATGTTTGAGGTTTCAAGTACTTGTATTCCCCTCCTGGGAGGGGTAGAGTGGGTTTGAAGTTTGAGGTTTGATATTTGAGGTTTCAAGTACTTGTCTTCCCCTCCTGGGAGGGGTTGGGGTGGGTTTTGAGGTGTAGCCGGAAGAAGTCAAAAAAGGTTGCCTGGTAAGGGCAACCTTTTTCGATATTAAAAAATTACAATCACTTTAAATCAAACCTGTCTAAGTTCATTACTTTATTCCACGCTGCTACAAAGTCTTTCACAAATTTTTCTTGACCATCGTTGCTGGCATATACTTCTGCGATGGCTCTTAGCTCTGCGTTAGAACCAAATACCAGATCTGCCCGGGTAGCAGTCCATTTAGGCTGGCCTGTGGTGCGGTCACTTCCAAGGTAAAGCTCCTTGTCTTCAGACACAGCCTGCCACTTCGTGTTCATATCGAGCAGGTTTACAAAGAAATCGTTGGTAAGCTGGCCGGTGCGCTGAGTAAAAACACCATGTTTGGAACCATCAAAATTTGTATCCAGCACACGCATGCCGCCGATTAATGCCGTTAACTCCGGAGCGCTAAGCGTAAGCAGTTGCGCCTTGTCTATCAGCAATGCTTCCGTGGGTACCTGCGTTTTTGTTTTGCGATAGTTGCGGAAACCATCAGCCTGTGGTTCCAGGTAACCAACTGATTCCACATCGGTTTTCTCCTGTAATGCATCCATACGGCCAGCTGCAAAAGGAACGGTGATCATATGCCCGGCATCTTTTGCTGCTTTTTCAACAGCGGCGTTGCCTGCCAGCACAATGAGATCAGCCAGGGAGATCTTTTTGCCGCCTGTTTGCGTTGCATTAAAATCTTTCTGAATGCTTTCCAATTCATCCAATACTTTTTTCAACTGCACCGGGTTGTTCACCTTCCAGTCTTTTTGAGGAGAGAGGCGAATACGGGCGCCGTTGGCACCACCACGTTTATCGGATCCGCGGAAGGTGGATGCAGAGGCCCATGCGGCAGACACAAGTTCTGCTAAACTCAATCCGGTTTCCAGCAATTTCACTTTTAGGGAAGCAACATCATTATCATCAATTAATTGATGGTCAACAGCAGGAATCGGATCCTGCCAAAGCAGTTCTTCTTCCGGAACATCGGGTCCTAAGTAACGTGCTCGTGGACCCATATCACGATGAGTTAATTTAAACCATGCCCGTGCAAACGCATCAGCAAACGCATCAGGGTTCTGCAGAAAATGCCTTGATATTTTTTCGAATTGGGGATCCACCCTTAGGGAAAGGTCCGTGGTGAGCATCCTTGGACGATGTTTCCTGGAAGCGTCAAATGCATCCGGGATAAATTCAGGAGCATCCTTCGCTATCCACTGGTGCGCTCCTCCAGGGCTTTTTGTTAATTCCCATTCAAAGCCAAACAGGTTTTCGAAAAAGTTATTGCTCCATTGCGTTGGTGTTTTCGTCCAGGTAACTTCAAGCCCACTGGTAATGGTATCCCCGCCTTTGCCTGAGCCGAAACTGTTGCTCCAGCCAAGCCCCTGCAATTCAATATCTACAGCCTCAGGTTCTTTGCCTACATAAGTGGCGGGCGCAGCGCCATGTGTTTTGCCGAAACTATGGCCACCAGCAATCAAAGCAACTGTTTCTTCATCATTCATTGCCATGCGGCCGAAAGTATCCCGTATGTCTTTGGCAGCTTTAACCGGGTCGGGATTGCCATCGGGCCCTTCGGGGTTAACATAGATCAAACCCATCTGCACAGCAGCCAGTGGTTTTTCCAGGTTGCGGGAGTGCGTATCGTCACCTGAATCGTCATCCGAAACGAGGACGCCATGATCTGCTATTACGCCTTCGGAACCATGCGCATAACGAATATCGCCGCCAAGCCAGGTGTTTTCGGAGCCCCAATACACATCTTCATCCGGTTCCCATACATCCGGGCGGCCACCGGCAAAACCAAATGTTTTAAAGCCCATTGACTCTAATGCTACATTGCCGGTTAGTATCATCAAATCGGCCCAGGATATTTTATTGCCATATTTTTGTTTGATGGGCCAAAGCAGCCTGCGGGCTTTATCAAGGCTTACATTATCAGGCCAGCTGTTTAATGGCGCAAAACGTTGTTGTCCCGCGCCCGCGCCGCCGCGGCCATCGTGTATACGGTAAGTACCGGCGCTGTGCCACGCCATTCGAATGAATAAGCCACCATAGTGGCCAAAGTCGGCAGGCCACCACTCCTGCGAATCGGTCATCAATGCATGCAGGTCGTTTTTTAATGCTTCCAGGTCGAGGCTGCTGAAAGCTTCCCTGTAATTAAAATCTTTATCCATGGGGTTTGATGCAGCCGAATGCTGGCGCAGGATATGAAGCTTTAACTGGTTAGGCCACCAATCGCGGTTGCGGGTGCCACCACCGCCTACGTTGTGCTTTATATTGCCGTTATGAAAAGGGCATTTGGCGATGTCTTTAGTATCTTTTTCCATGATTCCCGGTTTAATAGTTAGAGATTATTTTGAACGCTGTAATGTATGAGGCGCGTTTTCAGATGACAAACATATGATATCAATGAAATAATTACAATCAATTAATTTTATACTTCAATAGGCAAAAACTATTAGCCCTTGCCTCGTTATTGGTTAATATTGCATTTTAGATAATCTTAGCCTATTATGACCTTAGTGCAATTAGAATATGTTGCTGCCTTGGACAGCTTGAAACATTTTGCAAAAGCTGCCGCACATTGCCATATTTCGCAACCTTCACTTAGTATGCAGGTGCAGAAACTGGAAGAAGAACTTGGCGTGCAGCTATTCATCCGTACCAACCCTGTTACTACTACCGAAACCGGCCAAATAGTAATTGAGCAGGCGAAAAAAATATTGGCGGAAGCACGTATGATGCAACAGCTAATACAGCAGGAGAAAAATATTGTATCCGGCACACTGAAAATAGGCATCATACCAACCCTGGCGCCTTATCTTTTACCGCAATTTCTGCAGGCATTTATTAAAAAATATCCGCAGGTGCGTTTGAGCATACATGAACTTACCACAGAAAATATTGTGCGGCAGCTTAGGAACGGATCGTTGGATGCGGGCATCCTGGCCACACCACTTAATATACCGGAACTGAAGGAAGAGTTTTTATTCAATGAAGAATTTGTTGCGTACGTATCGCGCAAGGAAAAGCTATTCAATAAAAAATATATTTTGGCTGATGATATTGATGTACACAGTATGTGGTTGCTGGAAGAAGGCCATTGCCTGCGCAACCAGGTGATGAATCTTTGTACTTTACAAAAAGACGCTTCTATAGAAAAACATTTTGATTATGCAGCCGGTAGCATCGAAACACTTAAACATTTTGTAGATAAGAATGGTGGTATTACCCTCCTGCCTGAGCTGGCTACTTATCATATGGGCAGGGCTAAAAAGAATATGCTGAGGTATTTTAAAAGCCCGGCGCCGGTGCGAGAGATAAGCCTGGTTACTTTAAAAACATTTTCTAAAACGAGGCTTATTAGTATTTTAAAACAGAATATTATGGAAACCCTTCCACCACAAATGGAACGTAAAAAGAAAGTAGATGTGATACCGGTGTGAAAAAGGTTTGAGGTTTGAAGTTTGAGGTTTGAAGTTATTTGTATTCCCCTCCTGGGAGGGGTTGGGGTGGGTTTGAGATGGTGAGCCGAAGAAGGTTTGAAGTTACTTGTATTCCCCTCCTGGGAGGGGTTGGGGGTGGGTTTGAGATGGTGAGCCGAAGAAGGTTTGAGGTTACTTGTATTCCCCTCCCGGGAGGGGTTGGGGTGGGTTTTGAAGTTATTTGTATTCCGCTCCCGGGAGGGGTTGGGGTGGGTTTTGAAGTAATTTGTATTCCGCTCCCGGGAGGGGTTGGGGTGGGTTTTGAGGTTGTGGGCCGGAAGAATTTGGCTTAAAATAATTCATTTCGCGGTTTTTATCCAACAATTCAACCAACTCTTCCTTTTCAAATAATATCCGGTCAACTTTCAGGTCTGACCATCCTTCTTTAAGCTGGTAGTTAAATGCCGGTACATTATGATCCATAGTGCAATCCAGGTAGTAAGTATCTGTCTTTTGTGTTTTAACTTCCGCCAATTCCTTTAATTGGTGCAGATGCGTAGAGATGAGAAGTTTGAATTCTGGAATGCTGTCAAACCGCTTATGGTTGGCAATTTATTACTTTTCATCACTAATCTGTACTCGGAGCGACTTACTTCTTCAACTCCTGCAAAAACTGCGTTGGCGTTTTTCCAAATTCTTTCTTAAATGCTTTTGTAAAATAAGACTGCGTTTGAATGCCCACGCGGAATATCACCTCCGACAGGGAAACGTCTTCATGCGTCATGATTTCAACCGCCTTCCGCAACCGGATGGTGCGCACAAAATCTGTTATTGACTGACCCGTTATGCTTTTTATTTTCTGGTACAGTTTCGTTCGACTCATGCCGATCTGCGTGCAGAGCAAAGCCACATCCAGTTCCGGGTTAGTTAGCTGGGCATCAATCACAGCCAGCAGCTGCTCCATGAATTCCTTATCCCTGGCGGAGTGCACCAGGTCTTTCGCCTCCGCATGGTGATCTTTCGTGTACCGCTCTTTCAGCTTCTGCTTCTGTTCGAAAATATTCCGGATCGTCAGTAACAAAAGATCGATACTTACCGGCTTTGAAAAATAAAAATCAGCTCCTGATCCCACGCCTTCAAGCCTGGATTCCGGCGCATCCCTGGCCGTAAGCATCATAAAAGGAATATGGCTTACCTCGATGTCATCCTTTAGCCTTTTACAAAATTCAACACCATCCATCACCGGCATCATCACATCGCTGATAACAAGGTCTGGAAATATTTCCCGGGCCTGTTTCAATCCTTCCATCCCGTCTTTCGCTTCCGAGACCTGGTATTTTTCCTGCAGGCTGTCTTTAATAAATTTTCGCAATTCTGCATTGTCGTCTACAATCAGGATGCTTTGCCTGTGAAATCCATTTGAGGTTTTTGCAGGTATCTCGTGGTTTACTGTGCTGTGTTCATACCTGTATTGAACGCTTTCGAGCCCCACGTGCGAGTCCATGGTTTTGATCCATTTCTCCTCCTTTGTATAATCTTCCCGGTCAACGGGCAGGGCGATAATGATTTCAGTGCCTTTATTTCTTTCGCTATATACCCGGATATTTCCTTTATGCAAAGTGGTCAGACTTTTTACAAACGCCAACCCAACACCTGAGCCCATATGCGTTTCCGTTATACGGTAGTACCGCTCGAATAAATGGCGGATGGATTCTCCCGATATGCCGATACCATTATCACTCACTTTGAGGTAGACATATCTTCTTGCCTCATATTCATTTTTAATAACCAACTCGTTCGTATACGATGGCTTAAAACCTTCCAGAGACGTGAGCACTTCTACCTTTACCCATCCGCCGTCCGCAGTGTATTTGAAGGAATTACTCACAAGATTAACTACGATCTTTTCAAGTACCTGCCTGTCGAACCATACTTCGCCAGTCTCTGCAGGGATATGCACGTCGAACCGGATTCTTTTCTCATGTGCCAGCTCACTGAACTCTTCTTCAATTTCCTGCAGGAACAGCGCCAGGTTGCCAGGCATGACGCGCAGTTTTAATGCGCCGGTTTCCGCCTTCCTGAAATCCATCAATTCATTTATCAGTTCCAGCAGCCGGTTTACATTGCGGTGCATTACCTGGTAATAATGTGCGAGGCCGGGCTGGTTATTCTCCTTTTGTAACTTTTCCAGCGGACCTGCAATGAGCGATAAGGGCGTGCGAAATTCATGAGAAATATTTGTAAAGAACTGCAATTGCATCTGGTGTATTTCTTCGCGTTTCCTTTCCTCGAGCTTTTTCATTTCCTCACGTCTCCGTAAGTAAACGAATGCAATAATGGCCGAAAAGAAAGCCATCACCAGGAGTGTCCTGAACCACCAGGTTTGCCAGAAAGGCGGTGTGATGATCACTTTTATGCTTGTACCTTCTTCATTCCACACACCATCATTATTCGATGCTTTCACCTGGAAGGTGTAGGTGCCGGGATCCAGGTTTGTGTAAGACGCGCGGTGCTCCCTTCCCACATAATTCCAGTTATCTTCCAGGCCTTCCAGCTTATATGCATACTGGTTATTTTCACTTGCCGTATAATTCAATGCGGCAAAGCCAAACGCAAGCGTGGATTGCCGGTAATTGAGTTTGATTTCTTTTGCCAGGCTAATGTCTGTTTGCAACGGACCATCCATCGACGGCTGCACTTTCTGATTGAAGACCTGGAATTCTGTCAGGCGCACAGGTGGCACAAACTGGTTGATGCGGATATGCCTCGGGTAAAAACTATTGAAACCATTCACGCCACCAAAAAACATCTGGCCATCTTTTGTTTTGAGGTATGCATTGGCTTCAAATTCAAGTCCCTGCAATCCATCAGAAAGATTATACTTCTTGTATGTTTTCTTTTCAGGGTGAAATTGGGTAAGACCATTGGAAGTGGAGATCCACAAATAACCATCGTCATCCTGCGTGATGCCTTTGATGAACTCCGTGCCTAAACCGGCTTCGTTTGTCGCAAGGGAGAAAACGTTGGTCACCTCATTAAAAAGATAAAGCCCTGCCTGTCCAACCCATAAGCGCCCCTTACTATCTATGAACACCACCCGCAGGTCTGGTGATTTTTCATCTTCATTGAAATAATGATGGAATGTTTTTTGAACCGGGTCATACCGGTTTAACCCGCCATCATCTGTGCCGATCCATAAATAACCTTGCCGGTCTTCAGCGAGCGAAACGACATTATTCCCCAGCAGACGACTTTTTCCATCAGGCGATGTTGTTATGCGCGTAAAGATCTTTGTATTGCGGTCTAGTCGATTCAACCCGCCGTAGTAGGTCGCAATCCACAGGTTTCCGTTACTATCTTCAAAACATTTTTGAACATAGTTTGAGCTGATCGAACCGGAGTCTGAAGGATCATGCCTGAAATGTTGAAAGCGGCTGCTGCCAGGCTTCAGCAATTTTAGTCCATCGCCCCATGTGCTTACCCATATATTTTTTTCGCTGTCTTCCGACACATGGAGGATCTCATTCGAGCCAATACTTCCTGCATTGTAGGGATTGTTCACAAAATGCGTGAAGCTTTCATTCTTCCGCTGAAACAGGTTCAGTCCACCACCATCCGTGCCGATCCAGATATTGCCTTGATGGTCTTCACAAAACGCTTTGACATCATTATAGCTTAGGCTGTTTTGCGTTGCGCCCTGCCGGAACAATTTAAACTTAGACGTAGTCGGTGTATGTAAATTGATGCCGCCGCGATGTGTACCTACCCATAAATTTTCCTGTTTGTCTTCGAATAGCGCAGATACCGTACGCTGGGATAAACTGAAAATATTATCCGGCTCATTCTGATAATTAAAAAACGAGTTGGTAGCCGGATCAAACAAATTCAGGCCGCCGTTTACGCCACCTACCCATAATTCTCCCTTCCGGTCCCTGAGCATGCTTCTAACCTGGTTGGATCCGAGGCTTCGTTTATCTGTTTGCTGGTGCTGGTAAACCTGGAAGCGGGACGTTTGCGGCTGAAATTTGAGCAGCCCTTTGTCCTCAGTACCCAGCCATAAATTCCCTTCTTTATCCGCTGTGACATTCCTGATCCCGCTATTTGTAGGTGTCTTGTAGAAAGTGAAAGCCCCGGTCTTTCCGCGAAAAAGATCCAACCCCTTTTCTGTACCGATCCAGATGTCTCCCTTCGTATCAGTGTAGATCGCATTTACGCGGTTATCACTCAGGCCCGGCCTGCCTGCAGCTTGCTGAATGGAAATGAATGATTTTTCGGTTCGAAGAAACTGGCTGATTCCACCGCCGAAAGTTCCTATCCACAACCTGCCCTGCTGGTCTTCACTGATGGACGTTACCTGGTTGTGCGGGATGGTTTTCGCATTTCCCTTCAGGTGTTTGTACCGGATAAAATGATGCTTTGCCGCATCGAAAGTATTTAAGCCGTTAAGCGTGCCTATCCAAAGTGTTTGGTGACGGTCTTCATAAATGCAGGTGATGTAATTGTCACTAATGCTGGTGGAATCTTTTGGCTCGAAACGGTATACCGTGGTCTGATAGCCATCATACCGGTTGAGTCCATCGCGGGTTCCAAACCACATAAATCCCTGGTGGTCTTGCCAGATGCTTTCAATCGTGCTGTTGGAAAGTCCCTGGTCGCTTGAAATCCGCTTAAATGATAATTCAGGCGCCTGCGAAAAACAAGGTAGTACGCTCAGCATGATCAGGCAGGCAATAGCCATACTGCCACACTTGTTGACATTTTCTCTATAGATTTTTTGAACCACAGAGACACAGAGATACAGAGGAACGCTGTGTACCTCCGTGTCTCTGTGCCGCTGTCGTTCAAAAAAAAATGGAAAACTCATCAATAAAGATCCTAACTGTAATTTAAACGGAAACCAGGTTTAACCAGGCGCTTTTGGAGATAAGATCCGGCGATCAGGACTAAAAATAAGAACGTTTGAACAAGCCTTCCGGCGGCCATTAAATTATCTTGACGACAGAAAATGACAGAGATACGGCTTGCAACCATCGTACTTTCCTTCTAAGCCGTCTTTGTTTTCGCCGAATTAAAACTGCCACAATTTAAACTGCAAATGATGAAAATGAACAAACGATTGCGACCACTTTTCCTGGGTATGTTTGCTGCCTTACTCTTCACTACAAGTGTGTTTGCACAACAGACCGTTAAGGGAACGCTGCGATCCGCCTCGGGTGAACCTTTGCAAGGAGCCACCATTACCATTAAGGGAAAAGATAAGTCCGTAGTAACTGACGCCAATGGCTCGTTTAGCATTGAAGCTGCGTCGAATGATGTATTAGTAGCGACTTATGTGGGTTATGCCAGCCAGGAAATAAAACCTGGTTCAGGCAAATCAGTTGACATTACTTTAAACAATGAAGCCACCGGTATGAATGAAGTGGTGGTAGTGGGTTACGGTGCAGCCTCCCGTAAAAATCTCACGCTTTCCATTGCGAAGGTTGATCCGAAGAACGTGCCTTCTGCGGCCAATAACTCCGTGGCCCAGCTGTTATTCGGCCGTGCGCCCGGTTTACGCGTGGTGCAACAGAGCGCGGAGCCTGGTGGAAATATAAACCTCGCGATCCGCGGCCGCGGTAATCCCCTGATCGTGGTGGATGGAATTGCGATGCCTTATGAAGGTCTTGAACCGGGCATTGGTAATATCACCCGGGGTGAGCTGAATGGCGTACGCCGCGGTGGTTTCGCCGGACTTAACCCTGATGATATCGAATCTATCGAAGTATTGAAAGATGCCAGTGCATCTATATATGGTGTCGCGGCTGCCAACGGCGTTATTTTCATCACCACCAAAAAAGGAGCTGCCGGCAGGTCAAATGTCACTTATGACGGCAGTCGCTCACGCGTAACGAATATGGCCTATTTCGAACCACTGAGCGCTTCGGAATATATGAGGTATTATAATGAATTCCGCAAAGACCAGTACCTCATCACCAACAATATGGCGCCATTTGGCGCGAACGCACCCGGCAATTTTGTGGCTCCTTACACTCCTGCACAAATCCAGGCGGCAGGAGAAGGCACCCAATGGCTTGACCAGGTGTTGAGAAACGGAAGTATCGACAACCATACCGTCGGTGTTAACGGCGGAACCGAAAAAGCGACCTATTATTTTTCCGGAAACTACTTTAACCAGGTAGGAACGGTACAGGCATCGGGACTGCAGAAATACACCGGTAAAATGAATATATCGGTTAAGGTAGCGAGCTTCCTTACCCTCAGCGCCAATGTAAATGCGTCGAGGACGAATTATCAGAACTCCACCGCCGGCTGGCAAACCGGCGGGTCAGGTGCCCAGGGATTTGGTGCCCTGCAGGCTGCTTTAGGATATCCGGCTACCATTCCGATCTATGATAATACGGGAAAGTATTCGCTCACTACCCTGAATACAACCGGCAACCCGGTATCATTGCTTGATATCAAGGACAAGACATTGTACTCTTCTATGTTTGCCAATTTAGCATTGGACATTAATATTATTCCATCATTGTTAACCGGTAAAATCCTGTATGGAAATAATACGGAGCAGGCCACCCGAAATTTTTTCATCCCATCCACTACCTTTTACGACCAGCAGTTCAGAACCCGTGGTGCACTTAGCCAGGCTTACCGGCAATATCAAACGATGGAAGCTTACCTGACGCTAAAGAAATCTTTCAGCGATGTGGTGGTTGTTGATGCGGTTGCAGGCGTAGGCCAGTACCCACGCGATTCACATGGTTTTACGGAAGAGGCAAAAGACATGAAGGATGCGATCGGCACCACCGCTTTATCATCGGGAAGAGAATTCAATGTTTCATCATACGCTACATGGGATAATAAACGCTCTTTCTTCTCACGGGCATCGTTCGATTTCCTCGATCGGTATGTAGTAACCTTGTCTTACCGCTCTGATGGCTACAGTAATTTCTTTCCTGAAAATAAATACGCAGGGTTTCCGGGCGTTTCTTTCGGGTGGAAGGCTTCCAACGAATCCTTCCTGAAAGATATAGAAGCCATCAATCTGCTTAAGTTGCGTGGAAGTTATGGCGTAGTCGGTAACCTTGACTTTGCTACGCTTGCTTACGGTACATTTATTCCCGATCCTTTTGTCCTCAGCTTTAATGACGGGTCTACGAATTACACGGCTTACTACCAAAACGCACTGGACCACCCGAATCTCCAATGGCCCAAAACGGTAATGAAAAATATAGGCATTGATTTCAGCTTGTTCCAGGACAGGATATCGGGTGCTATCGATTGGTTCAGGGATGACCTGACAAGGATTTTGAAAACAGATAATAATACCGGGCCGCTGTCTTTTATTTCTACAGAGCCCATCAATGGTGCACACCAGATCAGGCAGGGATTTGAGGTCGGACTGAACACCGTCAACATCCGTACAGGCAATTTCCAATGGAACATGATGCTAAATTACTCCACTTCAAAATATACCTGGCAGGAACGTTTTCCAAACACCGACCTGCCGAAAGGCGCACAGATCCAGGACCCTGTGAATGCTATCTATGTTTTTCAAACGAATGGCCTGTTGCAGATCGGGCAGGCAGCTCCTGCCTGGCAGCCTGCTGCAGCGAATAAACCCGGCTCTCCCATATTTGCCGATCTGAATGGCGACAAGCTGTTAGATGAAAAAGATATCGTCCTTTTCCGCGTTGATCCAAAAGCATCCATTGGTTTTGGCAACACTTTTCGATACAAAACGCTTGACCTGGGCATCTTCTTCTATGCACAATATGGTGGATATGGGTATAATTACAATATGCAGTGGAGTGATCCCGCCAACCTGCTCGCGGGTACCGGAGGTATCACAGAGGAATCTGAGATCTGGACTACTACCAATCCTTCAGGAACACTGCCGGGTGTCGCATATAATGAATCAGCGCTTGGATTATTTGCTGGCGTTGATACCAGACTGGAAAAGACAGACTTTATCCGCTGCAGGAACATCACGCTCGGCTATAATTTCCGTTCGGCTGCTGTCAGGAAATACGTGAAAAATCTTCGTTTGTTCATTGACGTTCAGAACCCATTTATAATTACGAACTATAAGATAGGTGATCCCGAATTACTTACCCGTGGTGTGAAAGGTGCACCGGCTCCATATCCCATGGCCCGGACAACTTCTCTCGGTGTAAAAGCGAGTTTCTAAACCAACAAAGAAATTTTTTATGAAAAAAATATTGATATTAACTTTTTGTGTTGCCGGCCTTCTTTTTAATGGCTGCAAGAAAAACTTCGAGCCCAAACTGCTCGGCTCGCTGTCGCCCGCAAACTTCCCGGTAACGGAGGCGGATTTTGAATCCTATACCATGGAAGTGTACAAGCCGTTCCAGGCGAAATGGCAATACACGAATGGTACCCAGTCCCAGTTTGCTATTCATGGATATGAATTCAGTAATGTGCAGATGTTTGATGCACCAACTGATATTATGGAGAAGTTTGTTGACTGGGGCGGGTTTTTTACGGGGTTCAGTACGGCGAACTTCGATTTCCTGAAAGCGATATCAAGAAGCAAAAACCATTTTGAGCAGATACGCTTTGTTACCCGCATTACAAAAATCATAGGCGATCTTGAAAAAGCCACCACGGTAAGCGATGAGAACAAAAAACTGTGGACAGCTGAAGCCAAAATGGCAAGAGGATGGCTGATGTATTACCTGTTACACATGTATGGACCGGTGCCTGTGATTTTAGATCCTGCAAAGGTGGGAACAGAAGCAGAATACGACCTTACGCGACCTACGAGAGATGTTTACGTAAACGCGATAGCATCAGACCTTCGGTATGCTGCGGATAACCTGCCTAAATCACCTGCCGTGTATGGAAGATTTAATAAAGGACTTGCCTTGACCGTTTTGATGCGACTTTACCTAAACGAAAAAAACTGGCAAAAAGCCGAAAGTACAGGCAGGGAAGTCGTGGCGCTGGGCTATTCTCTTCTAACCAGCTACAAGGACCTGTTCAGAACGGCAACCGAACGCAATAATGAAACCATCTTCGCGCTTTCCGTCGATGCAAACGCAGATGGCAGCGACGCAAAAGGAAACATGAATGCATGGACATATTATACGCTGGGTGATTGTCCCGGCATCACACAAAAAGGTGGCGGTTGGGCGCAGGCATTTTCTGCCACCTGGAAATTTTACGATTCCTTTGATCCGCTCGATAAAAGAAGGGAAATGCTTGTGCCTTCGTATGTAAGTACAGGCGGCCAGTTAAAACAACGGTCTAACGGGCTCAAAGGACCGATCTTCATGAAATATCCAGACGAAGAAAATACCGTTTTTGCACATGGCAACGACATCCCTCTTGCGCGTTACGCTGATGTCATGCTCATGCTTGCAGAAGCGATCAACAACCAGGCTGGTCCCACTTCGGAAGCTATTGGGTTGGTAAACGAAGTACGCGCAAAACATGGTGGAATTGGAATACTTCCGCCGGCAGACATTGCTTCGAAACAGGCGTTCAATGACGCACTGTTAAGAGAGCGAGGATGGGAACTGTTTATGGAAGGACAAAGAAAAATGGACCTGGTAAGATTTGGAACCTGGCAAACAGCGTTACAGGCTGTGGGTAAAACACCACCGCCTGCCGCTTCAGGATTTTTGTTTCCCGTACCTCAATATGCTTTGGATGCAAGCAAGGGAAAACTCACGCAAACGCCGGGATACTAATTTCAGATCTCTGTTCATATAGCAATCAGTTGTTCAACGTAGTGGGGGCACAGCCATGTGCTCCTCACTTACTTTTGTTCGCATTGCAAATGCATTTGCGTGAAGAATTAACCGCAAAGAACACAAAGCATAGCGTTTGTGACCTTGAGGAGCGATATAATATGGATAGTAAAACGGCAATGATATTTTTCTAAACTAATTACTGTATCTCATGTATCCTGTATACCGGTTTTTATTATTGATACTGGTGATGCTCAGCTCCACTTTTGCTTTTTCACAAAACGGGGTTCGAAAAAAAATAAATTTTGATGAAGGATGGAAGTTTCATTTCGGCCATGCTTCCGACCCTTCAAAAGATTTTAATTATCGCATTGCAAACATTTTTGCGAAGTCGGGTGGCGCCGCACTTACTGCTATCGACCCCGCCTTTCGCGATACCGGTTGGCGGAGCCTGCAGTTGCCGCACGACTGGGCAGTGGAACTGCCATTTGTCAATTCAGAAAATCAGGATGTGATGTCGCATGGTTACAAACCCGTTGGCGGCTTCTTTCCGGGGACCAGCATCGGATGGTATCGCAAACACTTTCATGTCGCGGCTGTAGATTCCGGCCAGCGATTTCAAATACAGTTTGATGGCGTGTTCAGGGACGCTTCATTCTGGATCAATGGGTTTTATCTTGGAAATAATAAAAGCGGATATGTGGGTGTGTCATATGACATTACCGATTATATTTTATTTGATAAAGAAAATGTACTGGTTGTTCGGGTAGATGCCAGCCAGTATGAAGGATGGTTTTATGAAGGCGCAGGTATTTACAGGCATGTATGGTTAAATCAATTTCATAATGTTCACCTGGCTTCGGATGGTGTGTTCGTTCGAAGCTCAACGAAAGGTAAACAAGCTGATATTACCGTGGAGATCCCTGTAGAAAACCAGGGACTAACCAGTGTCTCCGTCGTTGTATCTGCGCTTCTGACAGATCGTAACGGCCGTGTGCTGGCACGCGGTAAAGAAATGCCGGCGGTATTGAATGTCAGCGAAACGAAAACCATCATACAAAAATTAACGGTCGCTGATCCATCGCTTTGGTCGCTGGATAATCCTTACCTGTACCGGCTTATACCCGTTGTTAAGCTGAACGGAAAAGTGGTGGATGAGGACCGGATCCGCTTTGGCATCAGAACGATCGAGGTGAGAAAAGATGGTGTTTTTCTAAATGGACAGTATCTAAAGATCAAAGGAACGAATAATCACCAGGATCATGCAGGTGTAGGCAGCGCGCTGCCGGATTACCTGCAGTATTACCGGATCCGGTTGTTGAAAGATATGGGCTCGAATGCCTACCGTACCAGTCACCATGCACCGACTCCGGAATTGTTGGATGCCTGTGATAGTCTGGGCATGCTGGTCATGGATGAACAACGCCTGCTGAATAGCAGCCCGGAATACATGAGCCAGTTTGAAGGGTTGATAAAAAGAGACCGCAACCATGCTTCAGTCTTTATGTGGTCGATAGGAAATGAAGAAGGGTGGCTGCATACAACCAGTGTTGGAAAGCGTGTGGCTCAGTCGCTGCTGGCAACACTAAAAGCGCTTGACCCTACCCGTACGAGTACCTACGCTGCAGACTTCGGCAACATATACAAAGGAGTGAACGAAGTAATCCCTGTCAGGGGTTTCAATTATCGTCATACGTTCATGAACGACTATCACAGGGATCATCCGGATCAACCCATTATAGGAACCGAAATGGGAAGCACCGTTACCACGCGTGGCATGTATACGAAAGACAGTATCGCAGGATATCTGCCCGACCAGGACATCACCGCGCCCTGGTGGGCAAGCACTGCAGAAGCGTGGTGGCCGCTGGCTGCAGAAAACAAATGGATGCTTGGTGGTTTTGTATGGACCGGGTTTGATTACCGTGGCGAACCAACTCCATTCAAATGGCCAAATATCAATTCACATTTCGGTATTATGGATATCTGCGGTTTCCCCAAGAACCTGTATTACTACTACCAGTCATGGTGGACCGATAAAGATGTGCTGCACATTTCTCCCCATTGGAACTGGAAAGGAAAAGAAGGTCAGCCGATTGATGTGTGGGTAAACAGCAATGCGGATGACATAGAATTATTCTTAAACGGGAAAAGTTTAGGTAAGAAAGAAATGCCAAGAAACAGTCACTTGCGATGGAGCGTACCCTATGAGGCAGGGAAGCTGGAAGCCGTCGGCTATAAAAAGGGGAGAAGGCTGGAAGCCAAAGTAGAGACAACCGGGGATGCCTATGAAATGGTCGTCACGCCATACAAAACAACCATGCTTGCAGATGGTAAGGATGCAGTTGTCATAAATATCAGCGTGGTCGACCGCCAGGGCCTCACCGTGCCTGATGCAAACAATTTGGTTCGATTCCGCTTTACGGGCGATGCAAAAATAATCGGTGCGGGCAATGGAGATCCGAGCAGCCACGAGCCCGACAAATATGCCAATGATTCCGCATGGGAAAGAAAATTATTTAATGGCCATTGCCAGGTGATCCTGCAGGGAGGAAAAACGAAGAGTATAATCAAGTTCGAAGCGAGGTCACCCGGTTTGCAAGCCGGTTCAACTGGTATACATACTATTCATCCTGGCGTACCACACCCGGTGGCAGCGGTTAATAAGATCAATACAAAGAAGAAGATCGATAAAATGATCGGAGCGGATATTTCATTTCTGCCTCAGCTGGAAGCGCGCGGAATGAAGTTTTCCGACAGGGGAGTGGAAAAAGACGCAGTGGCGATTTTAAAAGATCATGGCTTTAATTATGTGCGATTACGCGTGTTTCATAATCCTGCTGCAGATAGTGGTTATTCGCCAAAGCGAGGTTTCTGTAACCTCGAATACACGAAACAAATGGCGAAAAGAGCAAAGACTGCAGGTATGAATATACTGCTAGACTTTCACTATAGTGACTACTGGGCCGATCCGGAAAAACAATATAAACCTTCCGCATGGAAAGGGCTTTCGTACCATATTTTAAAAGATTCTGTGTACGAATACACAAAAGCTGTCATGAAGGCGCTTTACGACCAGGGTACAACGCCCGATATGGTGCAGATCGGAAACGAGATCAACCACGGCATGATTTGGCCCGATGGACATATAGGTAACCTGGATTCGCTGGCGGGTTTGATACAGGCTGGTATAGACGGCGTCTACGCAGTTAGTCCTGCAACTGCCATCATGCTGCATATCGCACTCGGCGGCCAGCAGGATGAGACCTTATTTTTCTTCGATAACATGCTTGCTCGGGGAATCCGGTTTGATGTTATCGGCATGTCGTACTATCCCAAATGGCATGGCACACTGGAAGACCTGCGGAACAACTTAACTAACATGGCATCGCGGTATGAGCAGGATATTATCGTCGTGGAATATTCGCATGTAAAAAAAGAGGTGCATCAAATTGTATTTAATCTTCCCAACAACAAAGGAAAAGGTACAGCCATATGGGAGCCGGTAAATACCTGGGAAAAAGTTTTCGATAGCGATGGAAAGTCTAACGACCTCATATTGGTGTATGATGAGATGAACAAACGATTCGTGCGAAGTAGCCCTTGACGTTTGAAGTTTTAAGTTTGAGGTTATTCTGATCCCCTCCCGGGTTTCAATCTTCCCTCCTTATAAAGGGAGATTTACTTCCAACAACAAGAAATCCAGGTAGGAGAACATTATTTGTTCATCCTTGTTACCTTTACCAAAGTTCTTATTATTCAGGTGCTTCATGCAAGTGATCAAGACTCGTGAAGATATTTTATCATTTACCATTGAAACCCTCAGCACATGTGGATCGAACTATTGCCCATACCGCTCGGCGCTCTTCTCGGGATGATGCTGCTACTTCTTCCCAAAAAGTACAGACTTATCATCGGCCTGATATTTTGTTTTTTCCTGGGTTATTTGGTTCATTATATTAGTGGCGAAGCATCTAAGTATTTACTTGTAGACGTGATCTTGGTAGCAGGCTGCACAGCCATTTACATATACCTCCATGGCATAATTATGAAAAGAGGCAGCCATTGATAATTAGTAATTAATAATTAAAAATTAATAATTGGCTAAGGTGGGTACAACGGACACTTTTCCACATCCATCGAGCATCTGCACTGTCAATCGATTCCTATTGATTCAAACTATTCAGGTTCTTTTCCCGGCCGGCATTCATTCTCGTTCGATATGCGCAAAATATACTAAGCAGCCGTAACATTCGTTTAAACGCATGAATGATAAGAAGTAAGGAAAATTCCGGTTTTAAAACGCCGGTAAGCTTACTTCCGTTAAATTGCGAACAGTTCCTGCATCTTGAGAAAAATAATTGCCACCATATCGGTCTTTTTATTGTTTTTTTCTATGACTGGCCACCAGCTGGCTTTCATTCTGCAACTCCATCAACTGAAGCTGGAAATGAAAAGAAATATCCCGATGCTCAGGAATTCGGCAGATGTGGTCGAGCTCGCTTTTGACGAATCTTCGTATGCCAGGCTGGAATGGGAAGAAGATCATGAATTCAGATTCAAGGGTGAAATGTATGATGTTATCGAGAAAAGAGCAGTGAATGGCAAAATACGACTGCTTTGCATCCCTGATAAAAAGGAAACCCGGCTGCTGTACGAGTATCGGAAACAAACAGAGAAAAATCAGTCTCAGGATAAACAGCTGGCGCTGAAATGGGTAATCAACTACCTTCAACCGGTTACGCCGTATATTACTCCATCTGTTTGCTGCACGGATTTAACACGATTTCATGACTATGTGGCTTCTTTATTTTTTCGCCCGTTAAGCATTTTTACCCCGCCACCGGATTGTTGCTGAGTCATACAGAACAGTAAAATCCATTTTCACAAAATTTCAATTCATGAAAAAAATTATAAGTGCAGCTGCCTGCATGGCAGTAGCCCTCTTTGGCTATGCGCAAAACACTACGATAGGAAAAGTGGTGGATGCGTCAAGCAATACACCATTATCCGGCGCTACCATTGCTGTTGGCGGAAAAAATATTACGACAACAGATGCATCAGGCAATTTCACCATCGATTGCAGAAAGGCAAGCAGGATCATCGTCTCCTATGTGGGATATGAAACCATAAAACACACCATCAGAAACTGTAATGAAGAAGTACTGGTATCTCTTCAACCGTCAAGCCAGTCTTTAAATACCGTTGAAATAACGGCCACGTCGGCAGAAAACAAATCCATGCTTTTTCAGCCGGCTTCTATTTCAAAACTGAATACTACGGAACTAAAACGCGGCACGGGTCTTTTCCTGGATGAAGCGATCAATGCCAATGTGCCCGGTGTCACCATGAATCGCAGGAGCGTGAGTGGCGGACAGCAATTTAATATAAGAGGTTACGGTAATGGTGTGCGGGGTACTAACGGAGTAAGCAGCAATTTCGACGGCCAGGGATACAAAGTTTACCTGAATGGCATTCCGGTTACGGATGCAGAAGGAATAACCCTCATGGACGATATCGATTTTGGCTCCATAGGTAGTGTCGAAATACTAAAAGGTCCTGCGGGATCCCTTTATGGATTGGCGATTGCGGGCGCGGTCAATCTCAAAACGATCAAACCTAAAACAGGAGAGCGGTTTATCGGACAGGATGTGATGGTAGGTAATTATGGACTTCGCAGGTACACCACGCATTACCAGTCCGGAACAGAAAAATCTTCCCTTCTTTTAAATTACGGGTACCAGCATTCAGACGGATTTATGGCACATGCAGAATCCGAAAAACGATTTCTGAATTTTGCCGGAGATTTCCACGTGAATGCCAAACAGGCCATCACCGTGTATGCCGGCTACAGCGATAGTTATGACGAGCGTGGGGGAGAGGTAACGCTTACGCAATGGGCCAACCAGGATTATTCCGGTAACCCTGCATACATCCAGCGTAATGCGCATTCGAATATTATCAGTTTCCGTATGGGCGCAGGGCATGAATATCGTTTCAACGAACACGTTTCGAACAACACTACGGTATTCGGCACGGCGATGACGAATAACGCCAGTTCCGCTGCGGGCTGGACAGACAAAACGCCTATGAATTATGGTGTGCGCTCCGTTTTCGATACCAGGTTTGATGTTGGACCGAAAGCAAAGCTGAATGGTATCACCGGTGTTGAATTTCAACGCCAGCATGCGCAGGTGATCGGGTATAATATGAAGGCGGATCCTGCTAATCCAACAGGATATTACAAGATCGACACGATGCGCAGCAACCAGTACTACGTTACTTCAACAAGTTCCGTGTTCACGGAATGGACGCTGTCTCTGTCAAAAGATATCTCTATCACAGCAGGGCTTGGTCTAAGCAATATGTATATAGATCTTAATGACCGTTTTGTACGCCCGGGTATCACAAGGCCTATGCAGTACAAAAATCAATACACAAACATGCTCTCGCCACGGGTGGCAATAAACAAAGTATTCAGTGAAGCGATTTCGGTATATGCCTCATACTCCAAAGGATATAAGGCACCGGTGAGCTCCTATTTCTTTGTGCCGGTTTCCACTACAATGGGCTTTGTTAACGATTCGCTGAAGCCGGAAATCGGCAACCAGGTTGAGATCGGTACCAAAGGCGCATTGTTGAACAGCAGGCTGGTTTACCAGGTTGCATTGTTCAATGCTATCTTTTCTGATAAGATGACTGCCGTTGCGGTGCCTTTAAATCCCCCCGAAGTAGGAACCGCCTACAGTTATGTAGCAAACGGTGGAGACCAGGACCATAAAGGAATAGAAGTGTTTGTAAAGTATACTGCTTACCAGTCTGCAACCGGAGCTTTCCGGGCGATTCGCCCCTTTGCAAACCTGGCATTTTCGAAATTCAGGTACGAGGACTACAGGATAGAGCGCTTAAAAACCCCCGCTACTTCGGATACCATTATTGACTATAGTGGTAAACCAGTGGCAGGTGTGTCCCCTGTAGTTGCGAATTTGGGTATTGACATATTCGCGGTTGCGGGTATTTATGCAAACGTTGTTTACCAGTACAAGGATCCGATGCCGATTACTTCGGACAATCTGAACATGACAACGAGTTACAACCTGTTAAATGCGAAGCTCGGTATTCAGCGTTCCCTCGGAAGACATTTTGATATCGATGCCTATTTCGGGGTTAACAATATTACCGGAACCCAGTATCCGTTTATGGTTTTCGTTAACCAGCTTCCTGATGCTTATTTGCCTGCACCACTTAAGGCGAATTATTTCGGTGGACTCAATTTGAGGTATAACTTTTAAAAACCCAGGAGCAGCCAAAAGGCTGCTCCTTTTTTTTGGTTTAAAGTTTAAGGTTTAACCGCCTTCTTCGCGATCCTTTGCGCCCTGACGTCTTGGTGGCGAAAATTATGGGGGTGAAGTGCATTGTCATTGTCCATAAATTTCAGACTGTGGTTTCTCGCGTCTAATTTTTCTTTTCATTTACTGCGTGAACGATACGTTAGGTTTCAAATCAAATAGTAACTTTCCGGCATTCAACCTCCTCTTACCGTTGCTATTATTATTTTACCATGAAGTTCATCTCAATTCTTTTTCTATCGGCGTTTTTCCTCAGTACGACTCACGTATATAGTCAGCCGCCAGGCGACTTCTTCGATAACTATTCAATCATTGAACAATGGATAAAGGAAAATCATGTACCGGCCCTTGGGATCGGCATCATCACTGATAATGAGCTGAAGCAAATTCGCATGTACGGCGAGTTGAAAAAAGGAACACCGGCTCCTTACAACGCGATATTTAATGTTGCTTCTTTGACGAAGCCAATTGTTTCGTTGCTTACTTTAAAGCTGGTTAGCAGCGGCTCATGGAACCTCGACGAACCACTATCCAACTACTGGATTGACCCTGATATCGCTAACGATCCAAGACATAAGAAATTAACTACCCGGTTAGTACTTAGCCACCAAACGGGATTTAAAAACTGGCGATATTTAAATGCAGATGGAAAACTGTCGTTTGATGTAGACCCTGGAAACCGGTTCGGTTATTCCGGTGAGGGATTTGAATACCTCCGCAAGAGTCTGGAGGCGAAGTTCAAACAGCCGCTTGAAAAGTTGTGTGACTCGCTTTTATTTCGCCCCCTGGGTATGCATGATACCCGGCTTCGATGGGATGAAACAATAGATGAAAAACGATTTGCTCATTGGTTCAATGCCGACGGAAATGAACACGAACAGAGTTACAAAAAAACGACTGCGAATGCAGCCGATGATCTGTTGACAACAATAGAAGATTACGGCAAATTTGCCGTGCATGTTTTAAAGGGCGGAGGGCTGGACACAGCGATTTATAACCAGATGGTTCGCCCGCATGTGCCAACAAAGAACGGGCTTTTCATGACGCTGGGATGGGAATTGTTCCAAAACATGGGGCCGAAGCGGGAATATGTTTTAACGCATAGCGGTAGTGATGCCGGGGTGAAGACGTTGGTGATTCTCCTTCCACAATCGCGGCAGGGCCTTATTATTTTTACGAACGGCGACAACGGAAACAAACTCTATGAAAAATGCATCACCGAGTTCGTCGATGTAGGTAAGGAGCTCATGGAAAAAGCGAAGTAGGCTGTTTGAGGTTTGAGGTTTGAAGGAGTAAATTTCCCCTCCTTATACTTTCCAGCACATTGGGATCCTAAGCTTAGAATTCCACGTGGACAAGTTGTCGCGGCCGCTTCTATAGTGTCACCTAAATACTAGTGACTCCAGCGTAACTGGACTGGCCACAGTTAGGCCGCAAATGTAATCACACTGGCTCACCTTCGGGTGGGCCTTTCTGCGTTCGCGAGTGGACCCGATAAGCTCATGGAGCGGCGTAACCGTCGCACAGGAAGGACAGAGAAAGCGCGGATCTGGGAAGTGACGGACAGAACGGTCAGGACCTGGATTGGGGAGGCGGTTGCCGCCGCTGCTGCTGACGGTGTGACGTTCTCTGTTCCGGTCACACCACATACGTTCCGCCATTCCTATGCGATGCACATGCTGTATGCCGGTATACCGCTGAAAGTTCTGCAAAGCCTGATGGGACATAAGTCCATCAGTTCAACGGAAGTCTACACGAAGGTTTTTGCGCTGGATGTGGCTGCCCGGCACCGGGTGCAGTTTGCGATGCCGGAGTCTGATGCGGTTGCGATGCTGAAACAATTATCCTGAGAATAAATGCCTTGGCCTTTATATGGAAATGTGGAACTGAGTGGATATGCTGTTTTTGTCTGTTAAACAGAGAAGCTGGCTGTTATCCACTGAGAAGCGAACGAAACAGTCGGGAAAATCTCCCATTATCGTAGAGATCCGCATTATTAATCTCAGGAGCCTGTGTAGCGTTTATAGGAAGTAGTGTTCTGTCATGATGCCTGCAAGCGGTAACGAAAACGATTTGAATATGCCTTCAGGAACAATAGAAATCTTCGTGCGGTGTTACGTTGAAGTGGAGCGGATTATGTCAGCAATGGACAGAACAACCTAATGAACACAGAACCATGATGTGGTCTGTCCTTTTACAGCCAGTAGTGCTCGCCGCAGTCGAGCGACAGGGCGAAGCCCTCGGCTGGTTGCCCTCGCCGCTGGGCTGGCGGCCGTCTATGGCCCTGCAAACGCGCCAGAAACGCCGTCGAAGCCGTGTGCGAGACACCGCGGCCGGCCGCCGGCGTTGTGGATACCTCGCGGAAAACTTGGCCCTCACTGACAGATGAGGGGCGGACGTTGACACTTGAGGGGCCGACTCACCCGGCGCGGCGTTGACAGATGAGGGGCAGGCTCGATTTCGGCCGGCGACGTGGAGCTGGCCAGCCTCGCAAATCGGCGAAAACGCCTGATTTTACGCGAGTTTCCCACAGATGATGTGGACAAGCCTGGGGATAAGTGCCCTGCGGTATTGACACTTGAGGGGCGCGACTACTGACAGATGAGGGGCGCGATCCTTGACACTTGAGGGGCAGAGTGCTGACAGATGAGGGGCGCACCTATTGACATTTGAGGGGCTGTCCACAGGCAGAAAATCCAGCATTTGCAAGGGTTTCCGCCCGTTTTTCGGCCACCGCTAACCTGTCTTTTAACCTGCTTTTAAACCAATATTTATAAACCTTGTTTTTAACCAGGGCTGCGCCCTGTGCGCGTGACCGCGCACGCCGAAGGGGGGTGCCCCCCCTTCTCGAACCCTCCCGGTCGAGTGAGCGAGGAAGCACCAGGGAACAGCACTTATATATTCTGCTTACACACGATGCCTGAAAAAACTTCCCTTGGGGTTATCCACTTATCCACGGGGATATTTTTATAATTATTTTTTTTATAGTTTTTAGATCTTCTTTTTTAGAGCGCCTTGTAGGCCTTTATCCATGCTGGTTCTAGAGAAGGTGTTGTGACAAATTGCCCTTTCAGTGTGACAAATCACCCTCAAATGACAGTCCTGTCTGTGACAAATTGCCCTTAACCCTGTGACAAATTGCCCTCAGAAGAAGCTGTTTTTTCACAAAGTTATCCCTGCTTATTGACTCTTTTTTATTTAGTGTGACAATCTAAAAACTTGTCACACTTCACATGGATCTGTCATGGCGGAAACAGCGGTTATCAATCACAAGAAACGTAAAAATAGCCCGCGAATCGTCCAGTCAAACGACCTCACTGAGGCGGCATATAGTCTCTCCCGGGATCAAAAACGTATGCTGTATCTGTTCGTTGACCAGATCAGAAAATCTGATGGCACCCTACAGGAACATGACGGTATCTGCGAGATCCATGTTGCTAAATATGCTGAAATATTCGGATTGACCTCTGCGGAAGCCAGTAAGGATATACGGCAGGCATTGAAGAGTTTCGCGGGGAAGGAAGTGGTTTTTTATCGCCCTGAAGAGGATGCCGGCGATGAAAAAGGCTATGAATCTTTTCCTTGGTTTATCAAACGTGCGCACAGTCCATCCAGAGGGCTTTACAGTGTACATATCAACCCATATCTCATTCCCTTCTTTATCGGGTTACAGAACCGGTTTACGCAGTTTCGGCTTAGTGAAACAAAAGAAATCACCAATCCGTATGCCATGCGTTTATACGAATCCCTGTGTCAGTATCGTAAGCCGGATGGCTCAGGCATCGTCTCTCTGAAAATCGACTGGATCATAGAGCGTTACCAGCTGCCTCAAAGTTACCAGCGTATGCCTGACTTCCGCCGCCGCTTCCTGCAGGTCTGTGTTAATGAGATCAACAGCAGAACTCCAATGCGCCTCTCATACATTGAGAAAAAGAAAGGCCGCCAGACGACTCATATCGTATTTTCCTTCCGCGATATCACTTCCATGACGACAGGATAGTCTGAGGGTTATCTGTCACAGATTTGAGGGTGGTTCGTCACATTTGTTCTGACCTACTGAGGGTAATTTGTCACAGTTTTGCTGTTTCCTTCAGCCTGCATGGATTTTCTCATACTTTTTGAACTGTAATTTTTAAGGAAGCCAAATTTGAGGGCAGTTTGTCACAGTTGATTTCCTTCTCTTTCCCTTCGTCATGTGACTTGATATCGGGGGTTAGTTCGTCATCATTGATGAGGGTTGATTATCACAGTTTATTACTCTGAATTGGCTATCCGCGTGTGTACCTCTACCTGGAGTTTTTCCCACGGTGGATATTTCTTCTTGCGCTGAGCGTAAGAGCTATCTGACAGAACAGTTCTTCTTTGCTTCCTCGCCAGTTCGCTCGCTATGCTCGGTTACACGGCTGCGGCGAGCGCTAGTGATAATAAGTGACTGAGGTATGTGCTCTTCTTATCTCCTTTTGTAGTGTTGCTCTTATTTTAAACAACTTTGCGGTTTTTTGATGACTTTGCGATTTTGGGAAAG
>JADMIO011200078.1_pt1 | contig 108300 bp, 92 predicted proteins | sample 8958161 | NCBI WGS metagenome assembly JADMIO01 (sample SAMN16585339, study PRJNA669376) | soil metagenome | isolation source: Crop rotation soil | place: USA: Cullars Rotation, Alabama | collected 2011
GCGACAACTTGTCCACGTGGAATTCTAAGCTTAGGATCCCAATGTGCTGGAAAGTATCAGTTCATCGGCTTCGAAATCACGCGAGGCCTTCTTTCCAAGCACCGCATCCCATTGCATTGGGCTGATTCCGGAACCCGGTCTTTTTACAGTGAGATTTCCTTCGGTAAAGATTTCTCCTTTATTGATATTTGTTGCAGCAACAATGCTCTTGCGCGCAATCGTAATGTTTTTTACTTCTGAAGGGGAAGGCTCCTTAACGCCCGAACCAACAGCTTTTTCAATATTTCGAATGGAATTCACCATTTCGATTAATTCCTGCGGTTCGAGAGAAGCTTTATGATCGGGGCCCTCCATATTTCTATCCAGTGTAAAATGTTTTTCAATCACCACGGCACCTAATGCAACGGCCGCAATAGGCACTTCAATTCCTTTTGTATGATCTGAATATCCAAATGAAACACCGAATTTTTTTCCGATCGATGGCATGGCCAACAAGTTCACATCTTCAAATGGAGTGGGGTATTCGGTATTACAATGGAGGATGACAATACTGTTTTTGTTCGCGCCTGTGTTCAGCAATACATTCAGCGCTTCCTCAATTTCTTTCATGGTCGCCATCCCTGTTGACAAAATCAACTGTGGAAACGTTTTTGCCATCTTTCGCAGATAAGGCAGATTAGTAATTTCTCCGGAAGGAATTTTTCCTAACCGGATGCCTAATTCTTTCAGCAGATCGATGCTTTCCAAATCAAATGGCGTCGATAAGAATTGAATATTCTTTTTGGAGCAGTATTCAATCAATGATAAATGATCTTCCTTACTCAATTCCAACTTCTTCAACATGGCGAGTTGGCTTTCACTCGCATTCGTTGTCTTCTGTTGATACGAGGCTTTCGTTGCATTGCGACTGGCAATTTTTTCTGCCTTGAATGTTTGGAACTTTACATAATCGACTCCCGCGGCTACGGCAGCGTCTACAAGTTGTTGTGCAAGTTCAATACTACCATTGTGATTGACACCCGCTTCCGCTATAATTAAAGTTTTGTTCAACTGGAAACTGTGATTCGTTGTGCAGGATTACCCACGTAGACGCCCTTTTCTGTTATGGACTCGCGAACATAACTCGCTGCCCCAATGATAGCATCGTCACAAATCTGCACGCCATTTTTTAAGACGGCCCCACTACCAACAAAAACCCGATTGCCAACTGCGCACCCGCCATTGACCAGCGCACCCGTTGAAATATGCACATGATTTCCTATCGTGCAATCGTGTTCGATGAGCGATTTATTATTCAGAATGACATTATCTCCAACAATAGTATCCGCATTAACCAGCGCATGGTGCATGACTATGGTGCCAACGCCAACTTTAGCGCGGGAAGAAACTGTTGCAGAACCTGCAACCACCGTGGCTAGTTGACCTCCAGCCTTAAGGATGTGGTCAAAGATTTTTATGCGAGTGCTTGCGGATTTAATTTGGCCAACCGTAATAAGAAAATACATATTTGCCAGGCTTGCCTGCTGATCGATGATATCGTCTTCTCCAAGGATGGAATATCCAAGTATGGATCCCATTCCCTTTTGTTGATCCACGAGTCCTTTTATTGCAAATTCTTTCGTTGACTCAATCACTTCAATACATGCCTTTGCATGACCGCCTGCTCCAACAAGAATTAGATTTTTAGTCATGGTAGAATTTGCGAACAAGAGAAGCCACTTTACTCAAATCATCATCTGTGATATGAGTAGAACAAGGAAGACTCAGGCATTCCTGGTAAACCTCTTGCGAGGTATTCGTTTTATTAAAATAAATCGAATCCTTATTTGCGGGCAATTGATTCATCGGAACCCAAAAAGGTCGGGCATCTACTTGATTATCCCGCAAAAATTTTCGGAGCGCCGGCTGTTGTTTCACTTTGGCAGTATATAGCCAATTATTGGAATCTACCTCCGGTGAAATTTTTTGAGGAGAGAAACCTGGAATCTTTCCAAGCTCTTTATTATAAAAAGAGGCGATCTCTTTTTTTCTTTTGATAAATCCCGGCAACTGTTCCATTTGTGCTACGCCCATTGCAGCCAGCACATTTACAAGTCGGTAATTGTATCCCACTTCATCATGATAATACTCATTCGGATCTGCCTTTGCCTGCGTAGTTAAGTGTTTTGCTTTTTTTGCAAGTTGTTCATCGTTAGTGATGATCATTCCGCCACCGCCTGTTGTAATGATTTTGTTTCCATTAAAACTGAGGCAGCCCATAACTCCAAAGGTGCCTGCTGCTTTTCCTTTGAAGCTTGACCCTAATGATTCGGTTGCATCTTCTACGACAAAGAGGTTGAACTCATTCGCGAGTTTCATGAGACGGTGCATGTCGCCTAAATTTCCCAACACATGAACGGGTAAGATTCCTCTTACCACCCGACCAGAAGCCCGATGAACACAATTATTTTTTGATGAAGAACATTCCTTGCGGAGAAATTCTTCAACAAGATCAAGATTCATTTGCCAGGTATCCGATGTGACATCAATCAAAACCGGATCGGCCTGGACATATTTAATGGCGTTAATGCTGGCAACGAAGGTGATGTTAGGAGCGATGATAAGATCGCCGGGCTTAGTTCCAGCCAGCAGGAGACTTAAATGGAGGGCAGTAGTGCCATTGGATGTAGCTACCGCATAACCGGTACCGCAATACTCCGCAACTACCGATTCAAACTGGTTGACGAACTTACCAACGGAGGACACCCAATTTGTATCGAGGCACTCCTTAATATATTTCCATTCGTTACCAGAAAGGTTAGGTTCCGACAAGGCAATCATGGGGAGGATCAGATTTTAATTGCCCGCTTTATTTTTTTGAGAACGCTTTTCTTCTTTCTCTTTCCATCATCATCAAAATATCCTGCTCCATATCCGTAACCATATCCATAACCATATCCACTATACCCATAGTAACTTCCATAACCTACACCCGTCTTCACATCATTCAACAATAATGATAGTCTTGGAAGCTTGCTTTGTGTATACATTTCGTTGATGAGTCCCAATTGCTTTTTATAGGTGTAGCCCTGGCGCAGAATGTACAAGGTACAATCTGCCTGTGCGCCAATCACCATGGCATCACTCACCAATCCCACTGGAGCGGTATCTACAATGATAATATCAAAGATTTCTTTCAAGCCACTGAACATTTCTTTCAACTTAGGATCAAGAAGCATCTCCGCAGGATTAGGTGGTACCGGTCCGCAAGGAACTACGTAAAGGTTCTCAATATTTGGAACAGGCATGATGATATCTTCCAATTGAACCTTTCCTACTATATAATTGGTAACACCTGATTGACGCTTCAACTCTAGGTTTGAAATGATTTTCGGCTTCCTGATATCCAATTCCACAATCACCGTTTTCTTTCCAGTCAAGGCCATTACAGCGCCCATGTTAGTACTCACAAAGGATTTTCCTTCACCACTGAATGAAGATGTGACGAGGATGACAGGATTTTTTGATTTATTAAGAATAAATTGAAGGTTAGTACGAATGATACGGAACTGCTCAGAGATAAAGCGGCGACTGTTTTGCGTCACAACCAGCGCACCAGCATTTTCTGAGTGTCCGATTTCACCAATGAATGGAGCATCCGTTTCTCTCTCGATATCTTGTCTTGAATTAACGCGGTCATTTAGGTATTCCTTCAACATCACAATACTTGCAGGCAATGCAAGCCCTAATACAATTGCGAGCATGTAAGTAGATCTCCTGCTTGGGCGAATGGGTTGTGCGCCAGCAAGTGCGGGTTCAACTACGCGACTATCTGAAATAGTAGAAGCGGAAGCAATGGCTGACTCTTCTCTCTTTTGCAGCAGGAATAAGTATAATTCTTCTTTTATCTTTTGCTGTCTTTGACGCTCGGCTAACTCTCTCCCTTTAGATGGAATGGATTGAAGGCGACCTTCAAGTTCTGAATTTTGTTTTTGCATACTGCTACGTGCGATTTCATAAGATTGTTTCACACTTTGCAACGCTTCAAGGATGTCGCTTCTTAATTTGTTGAGTCGAGGATCAAGATTTTGTTGGATATACGGGTTCGTTTCAGGCATCGTGTGCAGTGCATTCTGCCTTTCCAATTGGAGTTGGTTATAGCCCGTTATCAACGGCTCTAGCGTGGGCTCTTGCGTACCCAGTTCTACCGGCACCGCTCTAAAGGAATTATTCTGTAGATAACGAATGAGGTAATTAATGATGCTCAACCGAAGATCTTGTTGAACCAGGTTAGTGGTTTCATTGTTTAATTTCTCCAGGTAAAGTTCCGATTGCTTGTCCAGTTGGAACGCCTTGTTCTGCGTCATGTATTGACTAACCTCTCTTTCCACAAGTCCCAATTCCAGCCGTATACTATCCAGGCGTTCATCAATGAAATCCAAAGTGCTGATACGCGTTTCGCGTTTATCTTCTATGTTGGATTCTTTGTAAACAGCCATGAGTGTATTGAGGATATCCTTCGCCAGGAATGGATTCTCACTTTCATAGCTCATGTTTATGATCTGGCTTAGGTTGTCCGACAGTCCTATCACGAGGCCGCTTACTACTCCTTCAACAGCGCTTGACATTGGGATATAACCGATGGTGTAAGTGTTGCTCGCAGAGATGTTATAAACCTGCGGAAACAGCTTTATCACCTTATAAGAATTCAATCCACCTGGAATTGTTTCGTAAAAGCTGTGCTTCTTGGTTTCTTCATTCAACACAAAATGATCATTGTCTACTATCGTAATTTGAACACCAAGGTTCGTTACAGAATCAGGATCATTAGGCACAAGCGCTATTGGAGCTTCTCTATATAACAATGAGCTCCTGATCTTTCCTTTATTGTAACAAGTATTTTGTAAGTGAAGTTTTTTTACCACTCTGGCTGCCAACGGACGACTCTTGAGCAGTTGGATTTCATTGTACACGTTTTGATTGGGCGTTCCCATGAAGATGTCGTCAAATTTATCATTGCTTCTGCCATAAGGTGACTCACGTTTGATCAACAGGCGGGATTCAGCGCGATAAATAGGGTTTGCATAACGAAGTTTTATTTTGGCCAATACTAGCGCTACACTTGCAGACAGCAATAACCAGGGGATATATTTCGCATACCGGATAACAAATTCCCTCGGCGTCAGCTGCAGTTTCTTGGGTTCACCGAAATGTATGCCGTTTGTTGGTTCCATAGTTTATTAGTTTCTCGAGAGGCTTATCACCACTGCGAGTACTGAAATGATTGAGGTAGCTAAGGCGATATTTCTAACAACAACCTGATCGTTTAATGAAGCCTTCGTCTTGTTTACATCCACATATACCACGTCATTCGGTTGCAGATAGTAAAAAGGTGAGTTTAGTATATCTGGACTTCGCAAATCGATCCTACCAAACGTTCTTACGCCATTAATTTCCCGGATGATCAAAACGTTTTCTCTTCTTCCATATGGCGTTAAATCACCTGCCAATGCAATTGCCTCCAATAACGACACGCGTTCGTTTGGAATTGTAAACTGTCCAGGCTTTGTTAGTTCACCTATCAAAGTTACCCTATAACTGATCATCCTTATGATCACATATGGATTTTGAAGTTTGTCCTTGACCCTCGAGATGATAATTGAGTCCAGCTGTTCTTTAGTGAGACCCGCCACCTGCAGTTTACCGATGCCAGGCATCTGTATTTCTCCCGCCTCACTCACCAGATAGGCGGAGCCATTAGGAGATGATACGGGCTCGGCGCCCGTTAGTATTGTATTTGTCACGGGCGCAGTAGCCGACTGCACAGGCAAATTATAATAAGATGAGGCCTTGGGATCATCGCTATATACGATAATGCTAACTAAGTCCTTCTTCTGTATAACGGGATTCGGATAGATTGCCTGGCTTAGCTTCGCAGTATCGAACTGGCCTTGCATGTATTGCAACTGGCGTGTGTTTCCACAGGAAGAAAGAAATGCAACCCCAACTATAATAGGGATGAGAGCAAGTAGCCCCGCGTGTTTTTTCATAGACAAATTGCGATTATACAGGCTGAACATTTTTTTTATCGAGGGTAGCTACCAAAACATATCCAAGGCTTTCAATCAACACTTCCACTTTGTTGTGCAGGATTTTATTGACAATACCTTCCGTATTCATCAATAAACCTGTTTCAATCCTTACTTTTTGACGGGGAGCAAGTGGCGCTGCAATCGCCTGAACATTTTCATAGTCGTTCATGAATTTCTTAATGGTATCAATTTCCCGTTCCTTGATGATGGCTGGCTTGCCGTTCCAATAAACATAATTGAGCACACCGTTGGTCATACGGACCCGGGTGTGATCCGATTCAGACACATGAACAAAAACATAGGATTTAAAGAGTGGCTCCTCTACCATTTTGACCCGGTCGCTCCATTTTTTGCGCACTCTATTCAGGGGACAATAGGTTTCAATGCCCTTAGCAGCAAGTAAGCCATTCACTTTTTTCTCCCAACGCGGCTTTGTGTACACCGCAAACCACTTCTTCATTTCGGACCAGGATATTTTTTTTAAAAGGTGAAAAGGTAAGACTTAGTCCGCAGTTTTCCCTTTACGTACAATCCGCGGAAGCAAAATAACGCTAAGCTCTTATGATTAGTGTCTTGGGCTTTGATTAGTTGATTGGTTCGGTTAAGAAAAAGGCCTGTCTAATACCTCAATCAAATTGTTCAAACATAGCTTCGCCACCTCAGTCACATTTCTTTTTTAAAGACCGAATCAACTTTTAGTCAACAGAAAAGGGTACAACAGGATCTTTCGATCGCTAATTATACCCTTTAAATTATTTTATACGCGTGGTTTTCGCTCAGGTTCTTGTTCACGGTAATAGCATAATGGTTTAAGGGATCAAAATGATCACACAATCATTTAAGCACACGTACTTATTTACCCCGCCATTTACACCGGAAATGGCACGCATTTCACAGCTGCTTGCAAATATAGGAGATTTTACATGTATGATTCTCAACAGACAAGACTTGAGGAACCGCATTTGCTGACATTGATTGCAGACAATCCTTATCAATTAAAGTTTTTCAGAAAAATTCGCCTCACTTAGTAAACAAAACAAGGCTTCTAATTGACGCTGCTTGGTTAATACCCTAAGTCACCGAGGTATGTACAACCGAACTCATCCATTGATTAAATTATTCGAGATCGAGGGCGGCAATGTTCTATCTCTCTTTAAATTTATCATGGCTATTCGTGGGCATGAATTGTGAATAGTAAAAAGAACGCAGCGTGGCAGACTATTATTCCATATTAGGCATATCAAAAAATGCGAGTGGCGGGGATATTAAGAAGGCATATCGAAAGCTTGCCGTTAAATACCATCCCGACAAGAACCCTGGCAACAAAGAAGCGGAAGAAAAATTCAAGCAGATCAACGAGGCTTATGAAGTGCTGAGTGATGAGGAGAAGCGGAAAAAATATGATCGCTTTGGAGAAAATTGGAATAAAGTCCCAGAAGGTGGGCCGGGGGCCCAATATCAATATCAGCCGGGAGGTGGAGGACAATCGTTCAGTTTTGAAGGTGATCCATCCGATTTGTTTGGCGATGACGGGGGCGACTATTCCAGCATCTTTGAACAGTTCTTCAATCGGTCGGGTCGCTCAGGGCGAGGCTCAAAGTCGCGCTCACAGAGGGGTAGAGATGTGCAGGCGGAGATGTCGATCACATTGGAAGAAGCCTATCAGGGCGTGGCAAAGATCATAGAGCTGGAAGGACAAAAGATTCGCATCAAGTTGAAGCCCGGGACTTATGAAGGCTTGATGATCCGACTACCCGGTAAGGCGCCATCAGGTCAGCAACAGGCCGGAGATCTTTACCTCACCATTCATGTTGAACCCCACCCGTCATATAAAATAGAGGGATTAAATCTCAGACACAGGATTCATATTGATGTGGCTACGGCAGCACTTGGAGGCGAAAAAGAAGTAAACACACTTTCAGGAAAACTGAAAGTCAAAATTCCCGCCGGCGCGCAGAATGAGCAGGTGCTTAAGGTAAAAGGAAAAGGAATGCCCGCATATAATAATGAAGCCTCGCGTGGTGATTTACTTCTCGAAATATTTGTCGACATCCCCAGGAACCTCACCGAAGAACAGCAGAAATTATTCAAGCAGTTACAGGCAAGTTTTGCTAACAACAAAACTTTTGTGTGAAGTGAGTATCATTTAGAAAAAACATAAGCTATGATTTTAGGTATTGTACCGCAAGCTTATTTTGATGCACATTCCGAGCAGCTAGTGGAATCTGAAGATCGAATTATTTGCGGTGGGCTCACTCATTATGCGAGTCACCTTTTGCAAAAATGTTTTTGTGATATGGATGAACTCGAACACTCGATGCAACGTGCGATCACTGCTTTGAGGGCCGCACACATTCCGCCTTCTCAACATTTTCGCACTGTGTTTCTTTGTGGCAATGAATTAAAATCCGACTGGTTAATTTCCGACCTCGGGCTTCGGCTTTTGTTGATTAACGCAGACGTTTCCAACCCGCAAGTGGGGCGACTTCAGGTCGAAATTCTAATGGATGGATTTGACCCGTTGGATCATGATTAACAACCAATCAGAAGCTAACCCTTATCTTTATCCGCTCAAATCAGTATGGAAAAAGTAAATTCAAAGAACGACAGGTGGAAGTTGATGGCCATTAAGGGAGGGATTGATGAGAACACTACTGATGACGTGTTTGATGATAATTATTACAAATTACTTCCTGCCGATAAGCCTTATAAGAAGAACAGTCTCCTTTTAGAAATTGGAACGAGAACTGGCGAATGGTTAATCGCAGCCGCAAAGAAGAAATATATTTCAGTAGGCGCTAGCACCAACCTCGAAAATGCCAGGCGCGCGCTTAATCAATTAAGAAAGCAAAAGGTGAATGGTTATGTGGTTGTAAGTGACGTAACCAATTTACCGTTCCAGGATAACCTGTTTGACCTGATGTGGTCTGCAAATATTTTTCGTCCTGCAAATTTGAAAGAGCTAGAACTTTTTTCGGGGCAGTTGCACAGGATCCTGGCAAAGAGTGGAAAAATCAAATTGCCCTTCCTGGTCAAGAAACCAATAAATAATGACCAAGCCGCTTCTATCGATTTTCTTCATGTGAGCAATGGTAAGAATTATTTGGACGATTTTACACTTGCGGAATTTGAAAACGTGTTTAAGAAATATTTTCCGAATGCGAACTCTAGAGTGCATTCCTGCTTCGGAGTAACGGCATATAAAGAAAACTTCAAAAGAGTATCGACGGCACGCAAACCTCTAGTGGGATCTGTTTTGCTAATTGAGTTTTTGTCAAGATTCGCACCTGCGCTGAAAAGCATTTCCGACAGTTTATTTATCACTGCACAAAAAATCGCTGGCCCTCAAAATATTCGCATTGCACATTTCCTGAGGCATCACTGGCTGAAACAAAATCTGAATGTGGTGTATCTTCTTCAATGTCCCATTTCAGGTGGGCCGGTTTATCTCAGCAAGGACGCGCACTTCGTGATATCAGACAAGGCGAATGTCAAATACCCGGTGATCAACGAAATTCCAATTATGCTCGAGAAAGCAGCGATTCCGGTTGAGCACAAAGTTGAGACTGAGTCCGAGCTGAGTAATTAAATTCTTACCCCTTTGGCGGATACACGAATTCCACGAATAACACGAATTAAGAAGGGAAACTGCAAATACAATTCATAATTCTTATCTCCCTAAAAGTTGCAGAATATTCCCACGAATGGATTGCCTTCGGCAATCTTGATAGTGGAATTATTTCCGAAGCAAATACGACCCAATGATTGGCCATTCGCTTTCGAATCCAATTGCTTCGTTCCGAGTGAAGTCGAGGGATTTGCGCGCTGCAGGTTTTCACGCAAGGTTTCCGATTTTCAAAAGCCTTCCGCGCTTGGTTCTTGCTTGGCTTTTGGTTCTTGAGTCTTGTTCCTTACTTGTCCCTTGTGCCTTGTCCCTTGTGCCTTGTTTGTTGTCCCTTTCCTGGTTTTGACGAAAGTTCAGTAATCAATATCTTTCCCCCAAACTCCATTGCTTGAACCAACGATATTATTCCCTCGACGTGTTTCGCGGGGCCACAGTTGCCCTTATGATTCTCGTAAACAATCCTGGTAGCTGGTCGCACATTTTTACTCCCCTTGAGCATGCGCCCTGGCATGGTTGCACGCCCACCGATCTTGTTTTTCCATTCTTTCTTTTTGCAGTTGGAAATGCATTGGCATTCGTGATGCCACGGTTGGAGGCAGGAGGGGATGGAGCTTTTTGGAGAAAAGTCATCAAGCGTTTCGTACTTATATTTCTCATTGGCTTGTTTCTGAACTGGTATCCTTTTGTGCGATGGGAAGGTGATGCGCTTGTTGCTCGTGGGTGGGAATATGTCAACAATCGGGGAGAGGTAATTGGTGTTCGAATTCTTGGAGTGCTACAAAGAATTGCGCTTTGCTACCTATTTGCATCCATCATCATTTATTATTTCAAATTAAGAGGTGCAATGCTCATCAGTTTTATTTTGCTGACTGGCTATTGGCTTCTCTGCTTCTGGTTAGGTGATCCGTCGGATCCTTATAGCATGAAAGGTTTTTTTGGAAACGCAGTTGATCAGGCAATATTAGGCACACCACACTTGTATCGAGGTGAAGGAGTTCCATTCGATCCGGAAGGAATCATGAGCACGATACCTGCAATTGTGCAGGTCATCTTTGGATACATGGTGGGTAATTACATTCAACAAAAAGGAAAAACACAGGAGATGCTCACCAACCTTTTTGTTGCTGCAACTATTCTCATCTTCGCCGGTTTCTGTTGGGATCTCGTGTTTCCCATCAATAAAAAAATCTGGACAAGTTCTTATGTGCTATACACCACAGGACTTGCCATACTGGTATTGAGTATGCTGATCCATATCATCGAATTTAAAAATGTGCGCGGTTGGTGGACCCGCTTTTTCAATGTGTTTGGAAAGAATGCATTGTTTGTTTTTGCACTGAGTGCATTTCTTCCCAGGACATTAGCATTGATTCGCATTCCAGATCACGTGAATGAGAAAGGACAAATGATCTACACTTCTCCATGGAGTTGGTTATATCAAAAGGTATTGATTCACACTCCAGGTAAACCTGAAATTGGTTCATTGCTTTACGCTATTTGCGTGATCATTTTTATGTGGGCAATTTGTTATTGGATGGATAAAAAGAAGATTTATGTAAAGGTTTAGCGTTTCGCGTTTCGGGTTTCGCGTTGCCTATCCTAAGTTGAAGGCTTATCAATTTCGAAACACTTAGAGGTTCACAAAGGCCCCGCCGAAGGCGGGTCACACAAAGATTTCACAAAGGGCACAAAGAATAAAAAGAAGGGTGCCTTCATTTGAAATTGCAGTCCATGCAATTCGAGACAGAGAACCACACAAGGAATTGCGTTCAGCAATTGGGATTTAGGTAGCTTGTCGAAGACAAACGCATCGTACGATTAATTCTCCCAACAAGAATGTTCTTCAAATTAAGTTTTGCCTTCGTCCTTCTTTGTCAGTCTTCATTGTGCTCTTCGTGCATCCTTCGTGCGCTTTGTGGCCAAATGGAACCATCGAATAATATGAGGTCGATACTAGAAAGGAAATACAAGATATCTCAACCCAAGTTCAGGCCACAGCCGGAAACAGTTTCCGTAAAATCCAAAACAACAAACACATCACCAGGAAGAGAAACGTAACAATAAGAATTGAAAACTTAGCAACCGCCATGTCGTAAGTCAGCATCACGGTAAAGTTGGTGGGATGGCCAAGTAGACTACGTTGCATAAAAATATTCTCGAACACATCACAGATGCCGGCTGCCGGCAATAACCATCTAAAAAACCTGCCGGAACGAATAAGAAGTGGATGGTGCGTTACGTCAGAAATATACATGGCGGCCGCCATTAAGCCACTTACATATAGAAGTATGAAAATGTAATCGAGCCAAATACTTAGTTTCGCCTTTTCTAGCTTGCCAGCAGCGCTCCAGTCATCAATGATCATCTGGGCCTTACCAAGATGTTTTGCTGTTTCAAATTGTACAATCTCTCCACTTGTCAATGGAGCCAGATAGAATTTTGAACCAGCTATGAACAGGATATTTAAAAAGAGAAGTAACCAGAACCAGGATCGTACGCTTGTGGCAGCGGCCATATGGCAGTTTTTGGAAGTTGCATTGTCCCGATGCAACTTTATTGACTAAATGTACGAAACCTGTGGTGTATTATGCACCTAAAGATTGAACAATCCTGCCAATGCGAAAATTACTAAAGCGATTATTGCAAAAACCAATTACAAGGCTGGCGGAGAAATTGTCCAGCGCACCAAAGAAAGATATGGTGTTCAAGTCACTCTCCGCATTATACGAGGACATTACCGTTCGCAATAAGCGAGGCTGCATCATCCCATTCGATCCAGTAAAAGACAAGTACATCATTTTCTCCGATATGCATAAAGGCGCGAGAGACCTGGCTGATGACTTTCGCCTTGCGGAAAAAAATTATTTGACTGCACTGGAACATTATTTCAATGAAGGGTACACACTGATTTGTCTGGGCGATTGTGAAGAATTATGGGAGAACAAACCGGATGTGCTCATGAAAACGAATGTGGCAGCCTTGCAGGCCGAAGTAAAATTTCTGCAGGCAGGGCGGTATTACCGCAGCTTCGGGAACCACGACCTGGAATGGAAATACGACTTTCCGCGGATGTTATACCTCAAACCTGTATTCGGCGATCAGTTGAAAGTGTTAGAAGGTTTCATTTTGCAAACGAATCAGAATAGTCGCACATACTCAATTTTTTTAAGTCACGGCCACCAGGGCGATTTGCGAAGTGATGGCAATGGGTTCAGCAAATGGGTAGTGGCCGCCATCTGGACTCCTATTCAACGTTACCTCGACATCAGCATTAATACTATTTCGGAATCCATTGAGCTGGTTGACAAACATAATATTATTATGTATCAATGGTCCGCTACCCAAAAAGACCTCGTTTTCATTTCTGGTCATACTCATAAACCAGTGTTTGCCTCTCTTGATCATGTGGAACGATTGACAAAACAATTAGCGAAAGCAAAGGAAGGAGGAGATCAGAAACTTATTCAATCTATTTCCGCAGAACTTGAAAAACGAAAAGCCGAATATGCGGGCAAGCAATTTCATAAAACGATGGTCATCCCTTCTTATTTTAATACTGGTTGTTGCTGTTTCGTTGATGGAGATATTACCGGGATTGAAATCGCGGATGGAGATATCCGATTGATCAAGTGGGAGGAAGAGATTGGTAATATCACTCGTAAAGTTTTAGAGTCTTCACCTATTAGCTACATTTTAGATCAGCTGGAAAATGGGAATGACGTTCCGCCCACCACATAGACAAATAGGTTGAGGCTACCCGGCCGGCGGTCAGAGACCCCGGCCGTGGTCGCGACCGCCGACAGGGTCTTCGACCGCTGTCGGGGGTCATTCTCCTAATACCTCATCACTATTCTTCTTTCTCCATTGTTTTGGCGAAGCACCATCCATTTTTACAATCTTTGGATAGAACAATCCAATCGTATCCACTAACTGCTTCTGCGCATTCATCACTTCACGAATATCCTTGTACGCGAATGGAGCTTCATCCAATCCACCACCGATCAACTTCACACCTTGCTTCTCCAATTCATCATTGAGCGATTTGTGCGTGATCGATTTCAACGCAGCAGTCCTACTCATCTTTCTTCCAGCTCCATGTGAAGCAGAATCGAGTGACGCAGATTCTCCCTTTCCGCGAACAATAAATCCCGGCGCAGTCATGGAACCTGGGATGATTCCTAACACATCTTTTCCAGCTGGTGTAGCACCTTTGCGATGTACGATCAACTCCTTTCCTTCATGTTTCTCTTGCCACGCAAAGTTGTGATGGTTCTCCACCATTTGAATTGGTTTCCTTCCCAACTGCTTTGAGATCTTATCATGAATCACATGATGACAGGCTGAAGCGTAATCACCAGCAAGGTTCATCGATAACCAATATTCCCATCCTTCCTCTTCCGCAAGATTTAACCATGCCAGATTCGAAGCTTCTCCGGGCAATCTCCTCTTCTGCTTTGCAATCTTTGTATAATGATTGGCAATATTAGCACCCAATGCCCTCGACCCCGAATGCGACAATAACCCCAAATATTTTCCGGGAGATACTTTAAACGATCCACCCGGTTCGTTCGAAACAATTTCTACTATTCCAAATTCAACGAAATGATTTCCGGATCCTGAGGAGCCTAACTGTTTTGCCGCGCGCGATTGAAGTCCCTTCAGTAATCCAATTTCATTGAATAATTTTCTTTCCACCACTTCATGCGGCGTAGATTTTTCAAATTGTCGTCCACCTCCAAACAAAGTAGCTTCATTCAACTCTCTCGTAAAATATTGCTCCCTCTGAATTAATTCCTTTGGATCAATATCAAAAATGGAGAGGCACATTCTGCATCCAATGTCTACACCCACTCCATATGGTATCACCGCATTTTCAGTTGCGAGTACGCCACCAATTGGCAATCCATATCCCGCATGCGCATCGGGCATTAGCGCTCCCGCTATAGAAATGGGAAGCTTCGCGGCCTGGTACATCTGGTTCATGGCTCCTGGCTCAATAAATTCAGATCCAAAAACATTAAACGAAATCCCCGTATGGTTGAGCGATATCTCAACGCCCTCTAATTGAGGCTTCGGCAAAAGTGCTTCCGCAATTTTCCCTAACACCGGATCATTAGCATATTCATTTGGACTTTGCAGTATAGAACGCAACACCTCTAATGCATCTGGTTCTGCCAAATGCTTGAAGTTTTTTTCCATGATATTCATCGCAAGGCTAATGACGGGCGCTTGCGGGTATCCTATATTCCTAAGGTCTTTCCCTTTTAATTTCAACTTGCTCATAAAATTCTTTTTGAAAAGGATGCTTCAGCAAATGATGAAGCATCCTTAATGATCATTTCTGTGAAACGAAAATCTGTCTCAACTGATCAATGAGTACACCATTACCGCTCACGCTGATAGTATTAATTTTATCAGCGATCTTTTCTACATATTCCATCTCCTTCAATTTGAACAGCATTTGGTTATCCTCCATCAGCTTGGCAGTGTTCAACAAGGAACGCGTACTGGCTGTTTCTTCCCTGCGCATGATAATATTGGCCTGAGCTTTTTTCTCCGCTACCAATACCTGGTTCATGATGTCTTTCACTTCGCCTGGAAGAATGATATCACGAATTCCAAATCCTGAAACCGCAACACCCAATTGCTCTGCACCTTGGCTCACATTATCCATCACAAATGAACCGATGGTTTCTTTTCTTTCCAACAATTCATCCAAACTCAAAGTTCCAATGTATTCACGCAAAGCCAACTGGAAAACTACATACAACTGGCGCTCATATTCCTTGTTCTGTAACATTGCTTTCTCCACATCAACTACTTTGTACTGCGCATACGCGTTAACCCTCAAAGCCGCTTTATCCTTCGTCAGGATTTCCTGGCCATTGATTTCGAGTTGCAACTGACGTGTATCTGCTTTCCCAATTGTTACTGGGATCGCGTTTCTCCACCAGTAATACACCCCGGCCTGCAAGGTTTTCACATATTTACCATCAACGAACAGCAATGCTGTTTCATAGTTTTCAATGATGTAAGTTCTCACATATGGAGCCAGCAACTTATTGGCCAATGTAGCACGATCAATTGCTTCAGTGATTTCTACTTTACTGATATCAGCACGAATAAATTCATTCTTCACAATACTCTTCCAGTAAGCGTAACGACCGGCTGTCAACACTTCTTTCAACAAACCATTCTCGTAACGCAACACGATTTCGTTATCGCCTACTTCTACAACTTCTAACTCGTTTGCGAGATCTTCGTCCTGTAAATACACATTGAGTTCCACAAATGGAACGAATGGTTTTGTAACGTCATTCACGATTACTGTTTCACCGCGCCACAACCAGTAGACTCCTTCTTTCAACATACGCCTGTATGCTCCTTTTCTGTACACCAACCCTACTTCATAGCGGTTGATTCTTACTCTTTTCATATGCTTCAATTTTAAATCCGTTTAAAAAAGGTCAGACCTGATCATCATCCAATAATCCACGGAGGCGGAACTTATCTGCACAGTTGATCACCAACCACCTCGTTCAATCTGCACTCATTTGTACATTTTACTATTCTGCCTGCAAGGCGACCACCGGATTGCGTGTGCCCCGAATCTTCCATTCGGGAATTAACCGCGAAAGGCAATTTCGCGGCACCGCCAATGATCAGCCCCAACCTGATGTTCGCCATTTGAGAAGTGACGTACTTCTTCTACATCCTAGTGTAGTGTTCTACCATTGAACTATCCCGACACTCTCGCGCCGGGAGCAGGATTCGAACCTGCAACCTGTCTGTTGCTCTTCCAGCTGAGCTATGCCAACGTTTTAGGTCGGCAGAAGGATTCGAACCTTCGACACACAGTACTTGCCAACACAACTAGAATACAACAGGTTACTACCGTTGCACTGCCGGGCCTTAAAAACCCTTCTCCGCGCGCGCGGAATTGCGTCAACATAGTTTAGCATCTTTTATCACGCATAGATCATTGTACAATTTTGTTTGCACAATTGGAGCTGGCAAACGCCTCAGGCTTGCTTTTGAATGCGAATCCCATCCCAAGAATATAACCCATAGCATCTTTCAATGCATCGTAGCTCTTGAAATTCGGATTGGTATTAATGTCTGCATGCAGTTCCATATCTACATTGTATAAAGTGAAAATCCTGCACAGTTGAAACGCGATTTCAACACTTTTCGAAACCTCCTCCAGCATTCTTTCTTTAATGCTCATTTTCTTCCTTGAAAAATCGTTCTGTATGTACATGAATCCTCCCTTTCCTTTTCGGATGAACACAATCACTGTTGCGAATTCAGTCTCCTTTCCTTTTACCTGGCTATCGGTTCCAATACAAACTTTCATTTGATGACCCAATTCTTTTTCTCTCACCAAAACCATTCTCACTTCATCCACTATCGAACCTTTGATCCATTCGCCGGATAATTTTCTCCATTGCTTTTTCTGTTCCATTTCATTTTTCGTTTATTTCTTTTCACAAAGCGGATGAAGAAAGACTCCCTGCCTGCCGCAGGCAGGGAACTTTCAACCTCCGGCTTAACAAGCCATCGCTCTACCGTTGAGCTATTCATCCATTTGTTGGTCCGCCGGGACTCGAACCCAGATCCCCCAATTAAAAGTCGGGTACTGCTGCCAGTTGAGCTACGAACCAATATTCTACTATGGATTCTATACTACAGGCAATGCAGTTGGTAAATCATTTCAAATCCAACTTTCCTCCCACGCATTGCCTGCATCATAAAATGAATTCCGGATGTTGTAGGCCGCTTATTGTAAGCAAGCATTCTGTCTCCTGAATCCTATTACTTCAATTGTTCTTTCTTCCATATCATTTGGGTTGGTGATTTCGGCCAGCGTCATAGGACGAGTGATCACTTTATCAAACCCAAAATGGTTAGAAAGCCTTTGTGCCTTCGGAACACTTAATTTTCCGAACTCATATCTCGCGATCAACCTTCCCTTTCTCATCAGCGCGGGATCCACCATCACAAGTGGGCTGTTAAAAGTGCACACCAATTGGATGTTTAGAAAATCAGCCAGCAATCCATCCGAGATATTCAACAGATTCGACACAGGCGAATTAGAATTCGCCCTTCGGTCCATCATTATGTTTTCCGCATCCTCAACAATCACCACACTATTAGGATTGCTAATGAGTAAATCGATGAACTCGGGATCCACGAGACTACTAGCCAGATTGTTCGACATGAACAGTATTCTCTTTTTTACCTTTCCTATCAGGTACCGCAGATACGTGGTCTTACCGGTTCCTGGTAACCCGTGCAGTAAAACAATTCCCTTATCATTCTTCCTGCCCAATCTCTTTCTGATGGTGGCATCCACTTCCTTGAAACTGTCCTCATAAAATAAACCCAGGTCTAGGCTGATTCTTTTGATCTCCATTGATCTCAATTCCATATAACCGGAATCGCGAACAACGAGGTTTATCTCCAATGGCTTTCTTTTCTGCCTTTCCTTGAATTGCTTCGCGAATTTTGTCATCTCCAACACAAAATCTTCTAAACCCGCTTTATAGTAGAACTCACAATAATTGTTTCGGAATTCTACAATGCATTCATTTTTCAGAACAGCTACGGACTGGATCAATCTGAATTCTCCCTTCTTACTATACTCGTTATAGTCATGCAATGAGGCAATTTGCTCTGCATACTTTTGCTTGAACGCTGCAAACGCTCTTTCGCCGTCTACATCCAAGGTATAGGTCACAGAAGGTATTTGATCGAAGCAAAATGTGAATAAGGGCTTACACTCTATGTAAGGATTACTATACACGCTGTTCACATGAATTACCTTTTCTGTTACTGTCGTTTCCATTTTATTTATCATTAACTGTTGTCAATCTTAATTGAAATAAAAAAACCCGGTCGTTTCGCGACCGGGTTATACAATATCATCAACTGCACTGCACAGTTATGTAATATTATAACACGGTCGCAATAGATCACCGTATGGCGAAATTCTATTTCGCTCTGTAAGCGGATTTCCAAAATCCGCATACAGCTGGACCCACATCTTAATGCGTGACTTGAATTGATTATCACCGAACAATTGCATTCGTTCAATGCAATTCTTAAATCGTATATGTTGTCTTAGCTTCAGCACTGTCATTTTATTTGCGATTCCATATGAAACACATTCCTACCGTGAATAGTTTGAATAACCCCCAACAAAAAACCCCGACGATACTGTCGGGGCTTGCGTTTCATTGAACTCGATGAATAGTTTATTGAACAGAATAACAAGCCCCGGAAATAGAATAGTCTGGTAGACTAAACCAATTTCTTTTTTCGATATGTTGACCGAGACAAGTCATTTTAATTTTTTTTTGCGGACACAAAGAGAAAATTTTTTTTTCGATGTTCCAAATTTTTAGAAAGATTTTTTACAAAAAGTTTCGCGCCTTCGGCGATACACGAATTGCACTAATGGCATGAATTAAGAGAAAGACAGAAAGTTCATCCTAAAGCCGCTGCATTTTTCCTGCAGTCATCCGTCATCTAATAACGCATCGTGGTTATGGAACCGGGATTCCTCTAATCTGCACATCATAGATATCCCAATAACCGCTCTCCTGGTCAAGTTGAAAAGAAACGCTCCAATGTCCTTTTTTCAATCTGCTTTTCCCGCTGATAATAATTGCGGCTTCATAATATCCATGAACTACGCAATGCATTTCGTTTATGGTGCAGCCCGTTGCCTTGGTATGGCCGAGGGTAATTTCCTGGTAGTGGTTCTTGAGCTTTTCTACAATATTCTTGAATTCCATTTTCGACAAATTCTTATGCTGATTGAATGAAATAGATTCAGCAAAGTGATGATCATAAAATGATGTTTTACCGAAGACGTAATCAATTGCATAGTCCACTGCCTTCTGTGAATTTTCATATTCAGCATCGGGATGAAATTCGTCATAGATAAAACACGTCATCATCCCAGGCATATTGATATTATCCGTTTCATAGTTGAATAATTCCTCCAGGGTGAATCGATATAGTTCACGAGCCGTAACGTTTGGACTACAAGCATCCAGTTCTATGCCTTTGTTTTGCATAAACTCGTACAAGAGTGCCCACTCATTATCTATCTCTTCATCAGGAATCTGATTTACCGGCTTGAATTGTGTGGGGCGTCCTAACTTGTCAAACACCTTGACTCTTTCCCCAGTTTCCCACTGTTTCTCGAATTCCATCACTGATCGCAGAAAATCGTTTTCAATTGACGGCGGAAGGTCTTTTGACGATCCGAATTCTGCGCCGTGCTCCAGCATCATTTTCATTTTGAGGAATTGATTTTCCAATCGCAATTCATTTTCATTGCTTGTTGATTCCAGATTTTTTTCCATGATTTTGATTTCTTACAAGGTATTACCGGCGGAAGGCTCGAACCATGTGAAAAGCACCGCGATTTAGCGAGATTTTTCTCCGAAAAAATGAGGGTTTCAACAGAAGCGCTATGCGAAATCAGATTTATGCGTGCTGTTTAACCTATACGTATAGGTTACATGACGGTTAACCGCATAACAAATTTTAAATTTATAGAAACCTTCCATATGCCGAGACTAACCAAAACCATACTGCTCCTCTTATTACTATTCTCCTACGGCTCACTCTTCGCACAGAAACACATGGTCACAGGTAAGGTGATCGATCCTCGCACAGGGAATGGACTTGGAGGTGCTTCCATTAAAATCAAAGGATCAACTGTTGGCGTATCCAGCAACAATGACGGTATTTTTCGCCTGGAGGCAGCGACCGGCGATCTACTGGAAATCTCGATGATCGGATACAAACCTTTAACGGTACGAGTTGGTAGCGAGTATGAAATAACGATTAAGCTGGAGGCCGAATCTACAGAGTTGAACCAGGTTGTATTAGTAGGTACGAGGCGAGCCGGCAGGGTGAAAACAGAAACACCGGTGCCTGTTGATATCGTGAACGTGGCACAAGCAAGTTTGCCAACAGGTAAGATGGATCTGACTTCTGTATTGAATTACGCGGCCCCATCGTTGAATTATAATAAACAATCTGGCTCCGACGGTGCGGATCACATCGACCTCGCCACGCTTAGGGGATTGGGACCGGATCAAACTTTAGTGCTGATTAATGGAAAACGCAGACATCAAACAGCATTTGTAGCGATGTTTGGAACAAGAGGTCGTGGTAACTCTGGAACGGATTTGAATGCAATTCCGGTTTCTGCCATTGACCGCGTGGAAATTCTTCGTGATGGCGCTTCAGCGCAATATGGATCCGATGCTATTGCTGGTGTTATCAACCTGATCCTGAAAAAAAATGTGAGTCAATTCACCGCGGACCTTGGTTACGGTGGATACATGGACAACAAATACAGTACGAATGAAAACAAATCCTTTGGACAATATGAATTACCAAATGGTAAGATTGACGGAAACACGTTTACGTTTGGCGCTAATTATGGAATACCTCTGGGTAAAAAAGGAGGATTCATCAATGTGTCGGGGGACTTTCTTACTTCAGGCAAAACATTTCGGCAAGCGCTCGACACATCAAACCTGCTGAAGAATGAAGACGCATTGCCACTGAATATTTACCGACGCGCCCACGGAGATGCATCACTCACATCTGGCGGTATCTTTTATAATCTTGAAAGCCCGTTGAAGTCAGAAGCCGTTACCTTCTATTCCTTTGGCGGCATTAATTACAAATCATCCGACGCATTTGCATTTACGAGAAATTTCTCTTTGAGGCCAGAACGGTTTGTTACTGATGCTGGCGGCAACCTGATTGATGTACCTGGGATTATTAAGACGAGCAGCGACGGCGAAAAATATTATAACCCGCACATACAAACGCATATCTCCGATTATTCATTTGCTTTTGGATTTAAGGGCGTGAACAAGACCGGATGGAATTGGGATGTCAGCAACACTTCCGGAAACAATACTTTTCACTTTTTTGGAGATAAAACTTTCAATGCTTCTACAGGCGATCCAAAAAAAAATCACTTTGATGACGGCGGATTCAAATTCTTTCAAAACACGACAAACCTGAATTTTAGTAAGGAATTGAAAGGAATCGCCGAAGGATTCAATCTCGCCTGGGGTGCCGAATATCGATATGAACGTTATACTCTCTTCGCAGGAGAAGAGGCTAGCTACAAAAATTATGATGCAACAGGGGACAAGGCCACCGGTGCGCAAGGCTTTCCAGGTTATCAACCATCTGATGAAGTGAAGGCAAACAGAAGCAACATCGCAGCTTACGTTGATGCGGAGATGGATGTTTCCAAAGAATTTCTACTGGGTGGTGCCATTCGGTTAGAGAATTATAGTGACTTTGGATTTACGAGTAATTACAAATTGGCTAGCCGTTTGAAATTGAGTGACAATTTTAATTTGCGTGGATCGGTTAGCACCGGCTTCCGCGCTCCATCGCTTCAACAGATCAATTTCAGTTCCACATTTACGACCGTGCAAGGAGGAACAATTGCGGAGGTAAAGATTGCCCCTAACACCAGCCCGATCACGAGAGCTGCAGGAATACCAGAGTTGACACAGGAGAAATCATTAAACGCAAGTTTGGGTTTCACATACAGGCCGGTGAGAGAATTTAGCTTGACGGTAGATGGTTATTGGGTGCGCGTGAAAGATAGAGTAGTGCTAAGCGGCCAATTTAGTGCAGACGATGCCACCTTGAATCCGGATTTAATTGCAGCGATGCAACAGCTTCGCGTAGCGCAATCGCAATTCTTTGCTAATGCGGTGAACACAACCAACAAAGGAGTAGATGTGGTACTGGATTATTTTAAACGATTTGGGAACCGATCCTTCAGAGCATTGTTTACTGCAAACTTTCAAAACATGACTATTGATCAGGTCAATGTTCCCGAACCTTTGAACGACACAAAAGATCATCGAGCAACTTTCCTGAGTGAGCGTGAAAAAGCTTTTATCTTGGCATCAGCACCAAAATCCAAGTTTGCCGTTAATCTCGAATATGGAATAAACCAATTTTCAGTTGGTGCCAGAGTCACTTATTTTGGAGAAATGACTTTACTTGGATATGGCGATGGAACAGCAAGCGATTTCAATCCTGAATTCCAACGGGGCGATTTATATGCATATGTTCCCGCTGACCTGGACAATCATGCAGTGAGAGATGAGTTTAAATACGGCGACAAGTTTGTGACTGACCTGTATTTTATTTATCGGGCAACTAAGAACACCACTATTTATCTCGGTGCTGACAACATTACGAATGAACATCCCGACCTTGGTATAAATCCGCAAGCGAAATATTGGGCGTTCAACAATGAAACTGGTGGACCGTGGGATGCAGTGCAAATGGGAGGAAATGGGATTAGGTTATTTGCGCGAGTAGCATTTAATATAGGTACGAAATAAGCGTGTAAAAAAAATCACTCGACTTTCGTAAAAACAGCTGCACTGAGTTCTGTCTACAATTGGCAATAGGCAATTGGCAATAGGCAACTCAGTTAATATCAAAAAAAGGAGAATATCGAATTAGAATTTATAATCCGCAATCTCCACGTCACCATTCTGGTTATCCATAATGACGTTTTCGATTTGTATCGTTTGATTTTGCTTTCCAAAATTTCTAAAGATCATAATTCTGATCATTGCCGGGTTTGAGCCGCGATAAGAATAATATTCAGAGTAGTGAAGCCGAATCTTAAATGTTCCGGACTTCAATTCTTTCATGGAATAATCAGCGAAGTCCTCACTATACCATTTCACACCTGAATATAAAACACCGCCATTCTTACTTAACTTCTTATCACGGGTGGTAAGATGGCCGCCAGGCTCTCTAATTTCTATTCGTCCCATGTTCTCCGTATTCGCATCTACGAAGATTCTGAGATCAACGGGCATAGGTGCAATCAACGTTGAAGGAATACCTGATAGGTTGAGTTTATCCCTATGAACAGCAATGATCGCATTTAATTCGCTTAGCATACTGGCTTTTAACGGCGTATAAGTTGAATCAGCGTTCAATCGGATTCCCTGATACAACAAGTCGATCGACTTTTGATATTCTCCATTCTCATAATAAGCGAGTGCAAGATCCCGGTACGCAAATACATTCGTCGGCACGTCTTCGAGAAGATGTTGATAGATTTCGATAGCATGCTCATAGTCGCCCCACTTTTCCATAACAAAGCCCATTGCTTTTAATACGTCCCAATCACCATTTGAAACCTCAGCAGCATTCATTAAAATCTTCAAAGCTTCATTGCGCATACTCATCTGGTAGAAATGTTCGCTCATATCAATGTAAAATCCGGCGTTGTTTCCATTGCTCTTGCGCAATTGTTCATAGCGCATCCATTTTTCATTATTTGGCGTGGCCTTTATATCTTCTATGTAATCCACATCTTCTAAATCTTTCAACCGATATGGCTTTGAGGAATAGTTCCGATAATAATTCCACCTTCCTCTCTTCGTGTTGATCACAATAACTCCATTTGCGGCCGCGCTGCCATATAGTGCAGCAGCCTGCGCACCCTTTATTACGGTGATGTTATCAATATCATTTACGTTTACGAGATCATTTATATTTCCCGAAACTGGCATGCCATCTAAAATCCACAATGGTTCAGATTTTCCGTTCAACGAGCTTGCGCCACGAATCCTAATACTTGCAGTTGATCCAAAAATCGCGCTATTGTATTCCTGTACCTCAACTCCTGCAACTCTTCCAGCTAGTGCTTGTTCCACAGTTGACGAAGGGAATAATTGGTTGGGACGCACTACAGAAACGGAACCAGCAATTGAATTTCTTCTTACGGCTCCATATCCCATCACAACTACTTCATCAAGACTCTGAGTGATCTGAAGGCCTGGAACATTGCCAGCTAAACTGTTACCTGGGAGAGATGGATTTGTTGAGGAACCGGACGAAGTAGGTCCCTCGGATCTCGAATTCATTGTTATATTCTCGCCCCTAATGATTGGGCTTATCAGCAGCGATCTAGAATTCCAGGTACTCAACCGTGTATTGTATTGTTCGATTACTTTATTGAATGCGGACAATCCATCCATGTCCTGTATCATGCGTCTCGCCTCTCTCGTATCGCGTTTAACAAAATTCATGCGTTCACATTCCTCTTCAAGGTCCTTTGGCGGGGAGATATTGTATTTGATGTAATCTTCTACCCGCTCCAGCACTATATAACTGGTGTAGTACGTAACGATTTTTTCTTTCAGCCCAAATTCAAGAAGATTCTCCCAAAAAGATCTGTCAAGTTTTTCCTCAAAGAATTTCATCATGCTCATTCTTTCAATCGCGCCATCGCATTCACCATTGTTTCCTACGATCAGCTTTTGAATGCTATTGATACCCTGAGCATTTCCGAAATGCAGAAACAAAGTATCGGTCTTTCCTCCAAGCGATCCATTAATGAGTATGTGTTTAGTTACTTTCATTGGCAAGGCATCATCGATGATCGTTTTGCCACTCGCGGATGTGATATTCACCAGCCAGTTGTCCGCCTTATTATTTTGCAAAATTGCCTCGCTGGTTGTCAGCTGATTTAAATTAATCGCCTTGCCTCCGCTGATACCCACGAGCGATGATAGACTTTTAGAATTGAATCCGCTCGCTGCCTGCACCCAATAAGTGAGCCTGTTATTTGTTTTGGGAGTTTTACTTCCGTAACTATTTTTTCCATCCGAAAAAATCATCACTACATCAGGTGCATCATTGACTTCAATCGCGCCGAGCTGAGTAGCTCCATCATAATCGAGTTGCTCAAGATAATTACGCCACTTGCTCACCGTTTTATATGGGGAATCAAAGCGAAAAGTATCGAGCAATTTGCTGGTAAACGGAATGATTTTTAATTGTTCGATCCTATGAAAGGAAATGAATTGCCTAAGGAAACTGATCTCTTTTTTAATATCTCTTTCTAACCCGGAAGACGACGCATCCCAGAAAACGGTTAATGTTTTGGGGTGTATCTCATATTCGGCAGAAATTGTTGGAGTAACCCGCGCTGCAAAATATTGGCGCTTGCCCCACGATTTAGTGCAAGAAGTTTCTCCATCATCTATTGAAAGTGAGAAGGCGATCGGCGTTTTCACCGGCAGGTTTTGTGCGATCCATTTTAATTCATAATGACCATTGCCTCTGGTAAAATTCTGCTCGCGTATTAAACCCGGCAATGTTGTCGGTGACTTGTTGCCTGAATGGACAGCGATATCAAGCGATAGCACGCCGACGGTGTCTGCAAAATAGAGCGGTAGGGAATATTCTAATTGGTTGCCTTCGTCCTTGAATAATTGTTGAATCGTCAAGGTGACTCTTCTACTTCCACCGGGAGGAATGGGATAAATCCTCAGACTATAATGATTACGATAATCCATCATTAATAGCGCAGGATCTATTCGTTTTCCCACAATATTATTATACGCGGACCTCGCTTTCCATTTCTCTTCAATCGACCCGTCCCTATACTTCCCATTCAATTCCAATTGGAATGCAGTGATCACCTGTCCGGGCCGCAATTCAAAAGCGTATAACCCTTCGATTTCTTTTCTATTTGGATTATAGAATTCGAGTTCAATAACAGTTGTGACGGTGAACCTGTTGGATTGAATTTGAATATTCGCCTGCTTAACCTTCATCGGCTGATCAAAAAGCCGAACATTAGTTTGACCATACGTGTAAGAGACTAAGCATAGGATAAGCAGACTGGATAGGGAGCGTTTCTGCATAACCAGTAGTTTACCGGGTGATGCAGGAGAAAAAGAAATTACATAAATGCGCGTGAGAACGAAATGCACAATGGCCTGTCGTCGACAGGCTTTGTTACCGCTTAAAGCCCGCCTGGCCGCGCCGTTCGGACGGGCGCATCAAACTTCAAATGCAGACGCTTGCGGTCTGCATCCCGACCGGCCTTGCCGCGTCGGGACCTCGAACTTCAAACCTCAAAACAACTTCCCCTGTTCTCCCGGCCTTCTAAACTTCGAACAATCCAATCCAAGTCGTTCATGACCTAATCCATATTTCTGTGTGTACTTGCGATATTGCATGGCCACCATTTCCGCAACGTTCCCTTCACCGCGCATCCGTACGCCCCACCTACTGTCATTCACTTTTCCTCCATGACTCCCTTCAATCAAGTGCCACACCTTATCCGCACGATCCGGGAAATTTTTATAGAGCCAATCATGAAATAACAATTTGATTGCTCCATTCAACCTGATATAGGTGTATGCTGAATAAGTTGCTCCAACATCACTCGCTGCCTTAATGATGTCGTGCATTTCATGATCATTCAATCCCGGAATCATCGGCCCCAGCATCACACCCATTCGAACGCCTATCTTACTCATTTCTTCGATCAACTTTATCCGCTGCTTACCGGTTGTGGTTCTCGGTTCCATCACTCTTCGCAGATCTTCGTTGAAGGAAGTGATGGAGACAAGAATAGAAACGAGATTTTTCTTCGCAAGTTCCTGGATAATGTCTTTATCTCTCAACATGCCCGCATTCTTGGTGATCATGCCAACAGGTTGATTGAATTCATTGCACACTTCCAGTAATTGTCGTGTAATCCTGAACTTTTTTTCTGCAGGCTGATAGCAATCGGTATTTCCGCTCAGGCCAATGGGCACACATTCCCATTTAGGATTCATGAGGAACTTTCTGAGAAGGTCGGGAGCATTTTTCTTGACGATAATCTTTGTCTCAAAATCCAATCCTGCACTGTAGCCCCAATATTCAAAAGAATTGCGGGCATAACAATAAATGCATCCATGCTCGCAGCCCTGGTAAGGATTCATGCTGTACCACATGCCCACGTCGGGACTATCAACTTTATTGACTAATCCTTTCGCATTTTCTTCCAGGTACTGAGTAGCTATATTCGGTTCTGTCCAATCATCAATTGATTCAATATGTTCTCTCGTCCGCTCATTCTTTTGAAACTTGTTCTTCGTATTGATCTGCGCTCCCCTTCCCTTCTTGTAAGTGTTCGATTGCTCTATATCGTGGTCTTCCATTTTTCACTCCCATAGGTTACACGCAATTGACTTCGATCTTTCATGTGCGGCGCGGTGATGCTTTCATCACAATTCCCCAATTGATATCCGGATCGTACAATGACTACTATGCTTAAGTTGCCAATTGCCTGTATGTTTTCGATTAACCGCCGACCCTTCAACTACGCTCAGTCCCGATTGCTATCGGGATGTGACCGCTGCCCAGGGTATTTACATAAACAATGCTCCTTGCTTTGTTGTAACAGGAAGGTTCATGAATTCAAATCGCTGCACGATCTGCCAGGCCATTTGGCCTTCTCGCTTTTTCAACAACAACATGCTATCGGCTATGAACCTTCCTGTAAAATGTTTATGGCTATACTCTAACCAAGCCTGCTCGTATTGCCAGGGCACCAGTTTGCGCGCAATGGTGATTTGCGGCTCCTCAATAAAATGTGGCTTATGCCCCTTATCTAACTTCATCAGCCGCTGCGCCTCTTTAATTTGCCTGACCAGGTTCTGAATAGGTAGCTTGCTAATTACATTAATGAATATGCTGTGCGACGGATAACTACCGAAGTCTTTCAACTCTACTTTGAATGGATGATAACCCATTGCAATTGTTTTCAACCTGTTCACGATGCGCTCTTCCATCATCTCCAACGTTTCAAATTTTACAAGTGCGAGTTGAGGTTTCCCGCTTACCAAAGATTTTGACGCTCCCGCGCTTTTGTATTTATCGTGAAACTCTTTTTTAACTCCCATGATCCGGTTGCGAAGTTCCTCGTGCGGATTTAAGACCAGGAGGAACTCGCAAAGCCGATATCCGGGAATCATATGTATGTTCGGTTGCATAGTTTTCTTTTTGTGGTGATGAAAAAAATCTCATGCCATCTCCGCAGGCCTGTTAACATCGAGTGGATAAAGCCGGAAGACATTTACCTGCTTAGGCTGTTCGAACACGTTATGGCTCTTCATCAAAATCAGTTCATTCACTGCAAACGTTTCGTGAAAATCTTGTTGAGCATAATGAAACAAAGCTTTCCCGTAATCTGCTTCATCCGGTTGTTCTCCGATGCGCAGGTGAGGCCTGTTATAAAATTTTACGGCTGGACATGAATTCGATTGAACATACTCATCAATCACTTGCAATTTCGAGGCGAGCAACCGAAATGGTTCATGATTTTGGATGCGTACAAAAATGGTAGCCGGAGGAAATCCGCCATAATTATTTAGTGTAACAGTGAAGCTTTGTTGCTGACTGCATACCCGTTGCACCCAACGGATAATTGTATCCTCCATAGATTCACGCGCCTGGAATTCGGCCAATTTGATGTACGGCTTGAATTGTCCTTTTGGTTTACGCGACTGACCGGGAATTGAATTACCTGCTTCCAGCAACTTTGCACTCACCTCTTCGTCTGGCGTTGCTACCAGCAGGTAATCCAGGAGTGTGGGGTCAAACCCTGGTATTCGCACGTAGGTGCGACTTGCTAACCGTTCCATATAAAAAAAATTGGTGAGTAATGAATTTAGCATAAATTTACTAAAGAAATTAGCAAACAAAAAATATTTTTTATGGATGGGGAAAGCTGGCACAGCTCTGCTTATAGCGGGTCAAGAAATTTTTCTCAATGGGACGTGCATACTGCACATGCAAAGGGCTTTGGCGCAGGTGAAAACGGCGTGGACCTGAATGAACAATTGGTCAGAAACAAGCCGGCAACATTCTATTTAAGAGTGAGTGGTGACGCAATGATCAATGCCGGAATATTTAGTGGCGACATATTAATAGTAGATCGATCATTGAAACCTGCCAGTGGTAAAATTGTGGTGGCGGTTCTCAATGGAGAGATGTTAGTCAGGCGACTTGAAAAAACATTTAACCGTATCCGTTTAATTCCTGAAACCGACAGGTTATCACCAATAGAAGTGGACACGAGTAGTTGCGAATTCACAGTTTGGGGAATTGTGACGTATGTGATACATGCTGTTTAACGGTTTGAGTGATTGGTTACTGGTTGCTGGTTACTGGTTGCTGGTGGCTGCTTATTTATTGGCGGAGGCCTGAATCTTCGGTGCAGATAAAGCTCATCCTGATTGAATATCATATTGGTTAAACGCCATATAACGTTTAAGAATCCTATTCTACTCTTCCATCTTAGCTTTACTCATCGAATTAGAGAAGCAGCAACCTAGCATCCAGCAACCAGCAACAAATTTGTTCTTCCAGGTTGATCTTCGCTATCGACTTTGAGAAGCAGCCACTAGCACCCAGCAACCAGCACCCCCCGTAGGCACAACCTTTGCATCTCCTTTTGAAAAACGTCGATGGAAAAACGGGTCATTGGTATTGTGCTTACCTTCCTTGGAATAGCCGGGTTAATCCTTGGCGCTGTCAATTTTATGCAATCCGGAGGCGGGATGAAGAATGTAAAAGAAATACTTATCTACTTTATCCTCGGCGCAATATTTTTCTTTGCAGGGATCAGTCTCATCAGGACTACTCATGATAGACCCTCGTGACTAGGATTACTAGGATGAAAGGACGAGCTAGGAAAAATATTAAGAGAAATAAGGTTCATAGGAAAGTTAGAATTCCTTTTGCGAGAGCCTATTATTGAACAGCCTTCTGAACTGTAATTTTCTACTACCGAAATTAAAGAGCAAGCCTAACTCAAATCCAGAGCCTTCAACATTATTGATACCTTGACAGAGATCGTCATCATCAAGTTCTTTATGCGCTTTGTATTCAACAACAAGGCAGTTTTCTATTAGAGAATCGACCCTTCTGCCCCCAACCAGGATATTTCTGTGAAAGACATTATAGGTCATTTCTTCATCATGTTTCACGTTGTTATAATCCATTTCCACAGCCATTGCTTTTTGATACACGGACTCTTTAAATCCGGGGCCAATTGATTTGTGGACATAATAAGCGCACTGAATCACCCTTTGTGTCAATTCCCAATACTTATGTTTCAAATCGCTATTCATTTATGAGGGTTGGTTCCATGTTATTTTTTCATTTCGCATAAAAGGAAGTGAAGAAGATAATCGCGCAATTTCAAATTTCGATCTTGCCAACTGAATACTGATGGGAAATAAACGAAGGAATAAGTGAATTTTCTCTTTTTAAAATATCTTTTTCTTTTAGATGAGGTGAAAAAAACAAAATCCGGGGATTAATCTCGGGACTGTGATAAAATGCTTGTTCCCAATAACCCCTTATCATTCCTTTCTGAAAAAAGATTGAGTTACGCGAGTTTTACTTGCTAGCTATCCAAATTTCCTAATCATCCTAGTTTCCTAGCCTTCCTAGTTTCCTAATCCACCACCACTAGTCCCTACTCTCTTATTCTCATCCTCCAATCCTGTTTTACGTTGACGCTCTGATTTCACTTGGGAGCTACCGAATCTATAAGTGAAATTGAGTTTGAATTGGCGACTCTCGAATCCTCCGTTTGCATGTACATATTGGCCACTAAAATTGCTGCTTCCTGCCCAACGCATGCTTTGGAAAATATCAGTGACCGATGCTTTTACATTTCCTTTCCCTTTCATAACGGTCTTCATCAAACCTGCATCAACACTCCACAAAGCATCCGTCTTAAATGTTCCTTCCCAAATAGATGGTGAATTATACCAGCCAGTGAGTTCGCCTGTCCAACCTTTGCCAAGTTTGAAACTATTTTGCGCATAAAAGTTGAATGCATAGGTATCCAGGTCAACCGTACGGCCTTCTCCGAAATCCGCTTTGTATACGGTATAGTATGTATTCACATTTGTAAATAAACTATACCATTTGTACTGGAATGGATAGCTGATATTCAAGCTCACAATGTCCTGTGTTGCCAGGTTTTTCTTAGTCAGATATGCTTTCGACTTATCTGCAGTATCCACCAGTTGCGTGAACACATCCTTCACGTGACTGTAACTTAATGTTGAAGTCAATTTATATTTGAAAGTGTTAGTAAGCGAAACCGTATTGGTGTATTGTGGTCTCAATTCAGTATTTCCTTTTTGATAAGTGTACTCATCAAGTTTGAATTCGAACGGATTGAGATCCTGGTACGCCGGACGATCAATTCTCCTGCTATAACTCAAGCTCCATTGATTTGTCGGTTTCTTATTAAATGTGATGGATGCACTTGGAAACAGATCCGTATAATCCCTACTGAACGTGGAGTCATATACAACAAATTCTTCACCAGTTTTTTTGTAACCATTAGACCTGCCTTCTGAATGTGTGTTTTCCATGCGCAACCCAAACTGAACTATAAATCCTTTGAAGCTTCTATTATAATTCGCGTAAAGCGCATTTATATTTTCCTTGTAATTGAAAATGCTACTGCCTGCAGTATCATAATTTTTAATTGTGTTTGTTACATTAAATCTCCTGAAATCATTATCAGATTGAACGTTTGATCTCTTTCCTCCTAATCCCAACCTTCCCTTCAGGAATTTTTGCTCGTAGTCGGTTTTGAAACTATATATGTCGATATTGGAAGGCGCGTCCATCAAACTAATTCTGGTATCAATCAACGTTCCTTCGGGATTGTAGTAGTAATTCGGCTGAAGCTGGCTACCACTGATGCGATAAAACCCATAATCAGCATCCATTGTCCACTCCCTGCCGGAAGTATCGGTATATCGATAATTCAGGTTGAAGTTTACATTGTTTCTTTTCCTGTCGCTGGAATTATCTGCAACAAGTTTCTTCTTCAAATCACCAGTAGGTATATATGCAATGTCTGTTGTACTATAGTTTGCAAAATCAGAGGTGTTTAACACTCCATTGGTCATAATACCAATTGTTTGCCTGCTGTTGATGAAATAGTCCAAGCCAGCTTTGAAACCGTGACTCTGATTTTTGTAGGACATCACAGAATGTTGGTTGAATGCAGTATCTAACAACCGCCGTTCAAGGAACATAAAACTTTCTGCCTGGTATTCGTTGTAATTGTAGTTTCCGTAAGCGTTAATTCTCTTATTGCGATGATTCAATGTAAGACCACCATTGAATTTTGGATAGATTCCCTGGTTGAATCCTGCATTGACAGTTCCATTTGTTCCGTAACTCCTATTCTTTTTCAAGCGAATGTTGATGATTCCCGCATTACCAGCTGCGTCATATTTTGCAGACGGATTCGAAATGATTTCAATCGCTTCTATCTGAGATGACTGTAAAGATTTTAAATACGCAGCAAGGTCGCTTCCCGTTAGCGGAGAAGGGCGACCATCAATATACACCTGCACACCATTACGTCCGCTCAAGCTAAGGTTATCATCTTTATCAACAAGCACGCCCGGTGACTTTCTCAACAACTCAAGTGCATCCTGGCCAACCGAATTAATGCTGCCTTCTACGTTAAGAATCGTTTTGTCCGCGCGCACTTCGATAGCTGGTTTCCTCGTAGTCACCACTACTTCTTTCAAATTTCCTGAACCTTTTGATAACTGGACAGCAGGAACGCTTACAGTTCCACTACCATTCAGCTCAAAACTCGCGCTGCTCTGTTCATCGTAACCAATAAAAGAAACGCTCACGAAATATGAGCCCTTCTCGATATTGCTGAAAGTATAGTGCCCCTCCTGATTGCTGATCGCAAATTTTACTGAGGAAGAGTCTTTAGATTTCTTTAACACTGCAGTAGCACTGGCCAAACCATTTCCCTTTTCGTCCTTTACAAGTCCGGTCACTTGTTGTGAAAATGAGAATGCAGTCAGCACCATTCCGACAGCCACCAGGATAAGTTGTTTCATCAGTTGAATGTTTTAAGGAAAACAAATGTAGACCGCGTAAATAGCGAAGACACGTGCAGATTGCCTGAATGGTTGATTCGATTTCATCAATGGTGGTAAACGGCGAATGAACTGGAGCATGTCGGTTAGTGCGTCGGTAAACGTATTGCATGAGTAGGTGAAAACAGCGAATGAATTGCGAATTCGTTTACCGATATTATCGGGCAAGGTGAAAATCAAGTATCAATTGAGGGAGGCTAGTAGCGAATTGTAGATAGTGCTTTACGGATTGCGGATAGCGATTGATTGGTCCTGCCCGGCCGGAAAGCATTACAGCGCACAACTAAATTTTATTTTTTAAATTTAGTAATGCGCCGGGCCATAGCCATTCTGCTCCATGTAAACCTAATTCTTCAACCCGTGCTCCTAAAGGCGCAGCAATATCCTTTTGTTCACTATACGCCTAAGGAGGGACTAATAAGTGCACGTGCCCGTTCAATGTTCCAGGATAGCAGAGGCCGACTTTACGTATGTACGTTTGGCGGATTAAGTATTTATGATGGGGCACGCTTCACGAATTACACGATGAAGAACGGGCTGGCCAACAACATGGTTAATGAAGTTGTAGAAATAGCCAGTGACTCGTTACTCGTATTTCCAAACGTCCGAAAATTCAGTGCGCTGGTTCATGGAAATCTGAAGAAAGTGACTACTGTTGATGGATTTTGTCCAGTAGTAAACAAGATGATCAAAGCAAATGATGGTTCCTTTTACGCATTTGCGGACGAAGGTTTGTTCTCCTTTAGCAATAACCGCTTTAAGCGCATGCCAGTCGAAAAGCAAGGAGAACACGATATCAACCGGTTTTTTATTAAAGGCATTGAAGTGGACGGCAAAATTTTAATAGTCACTGATCCGGCGATGGGTTCCTATCCATCCCCATCTTTCCTGATCATTTATGATACTAAAACACATCGAACTTGTATTAGTGCAAAACCGCCAGAGGTATACGACGTGGCCATTTCTCCAAAGGGCGAAATACTCGTGTGTACGAACCAGGGACTCAAACTATTGGATAAAGACGCGATGAACAAAGGACAAGTGAGCCTTCTTCCTCCGCCGCAAGCCTACAGAAAAGCAAGAAATAATATCCCAAGCACCTTATATTTCGATACGCAGCATAATCTTTGGCTAGCCTTAGAAGACGAAGTACTCAAAATAGACGAGCAAGGATTGGCAACACATTTTTCAATCGAAACCGGATTATTGGTTAATCGTCAAATTTCTTTTTTCCAGGATAGCGAAGGCACAATGTGGTTTGTGAACCAACAAACAGGAATAAGCAAATTAACCAACCAACAATTTGAATATTATGGAGAGATAAAGCCAGGTTTTAAGGCTTCGGATCTTTATGCCGATGTGAACAGTGACTCCGTGTGGTTTTTTGATGCCGTCAACAAGAAACTCCTTGTTCAATCTCCAACAACAACGAAAGAGATATCAATTCAATCGCCGCCTCATTGGGTATTTACAAATATCCCTACGCAAAAGAGCAGTTTTCTTACGGGCTTCTTTGAAATTTATCGATATGATCCGGTAAAAGAAAAACCGGTTCCTCATCTGGTGTATTCAAATCGTGATTCCCTAACTGGTGTTGCGAAGGTCAATTTTCCCACTACTGACAACAGTGGGAACTTATTGTTTTCAAATGAACAGATCAACGTTCTCTTGGGAAATAACAAAGTAGTTTCTTTTCCGATGGGATATTTTGGCGACCAGTTTACCATTACTGCTGACAACTACTTATGGATTGTCAATCGAGAGAACAAACTTTTCCTATTTCGGATTCATCCCGATAAAGTCGACAAATATTTTGAATTAATAAAAGTATACGACTCCGTTGTAAATGGCGGTGCGCGATCTGTTACATTGGATGAAAAAAATAATGTCTGGATCGGTACGCGTGATATGGGACTTTTTGCATTTACTGTAGGTGACCAATGGAAGCTAACATTACAATATCATTTCACAAATAAGAGCGGACTATCTGACAACTGCATTCTCAGCCTACATACTGATCAAAACGGAATTGTGTGGGCATGCTCGCCTGTTGGTCTTGATAAAATTCAAGAACGAAATGGAAAGTGGGTAGTTGAGAATATGACACGCGGTAATAACATTTACCAGGATGTTATCAAAGTGAACACCACCAGATCGGGCGACCACTGGGTATTAACACGGAACGGCATAATCAAGATCCGCCCTTCCGTTGAAACGCCGCCAGTCACGTACCATCCACAGATTCTACTGTCTGAAATCCGAGTCAAGGATACCATTGATGCACTGGTCAGCAATGCGAGCTTTCGTTATAATCAGAACGATATAATGTTCCAGTGGGCCGCACCAAGCTTCATCGATGAGAAGCAAACCTTGTATAGTTATCGGCTGCAGGGAGCCAGGTCAACAAATTGGAGCGAGCCTACAACCGAATCTATGATCCGGTATATGAACCTCACGCCGGGGAAATACAAGTTTGACCTGAAAGCCATTTTCCCGAACGGGATGTACTCGGATAAATCTACATCTTATTCGTTCGAAATTCTTCCGCCCTGGTGGACCAGGTGGTGGGTTTATGTGTTGGTCGCTTTGGCTGCATCGGGCGGTGTGCTGCTGCTTGCAAGAAGTTACACTATGAGAAGATTAGAAAAGCAGAGGTTGGCATTGGAGAAACAACAAATAATAGAAAAGGAGAGAACACGTATTGCAAGTGACATGCACGATGACCTGGGAGCAGGCCTTTCTTCCATCCGATTTCTCAGTGAAAAAATAAAACAAACCTCGGCCAGTGATGTAGCCACTAACGAAATTGGCAAGATTGTCAACATCTCCAGTGAACTCGTAGACAACATGAACGAAATCATTTGGGCAATGAACGAAAAGAATGATACGCTGGAAGATCTTTTATTTTACACGCGGTCATTTGCAAAGGAGTACTGCGAGGAAAATCATATTGGATGCATCGACGAATTTCCTGAAGATATTCCATCAAAGTTTGTGAGTGGTGAAGTGAGGCGTAATATTTTCCTCACAGTGAAAGAGAGCCTGCACAATATAGTAAAGCATGCCGATGCTACGGAAGTGAAACTCATCGTGCAAACAAATGAACTGCTCACTGTAATTGTCTCGGATAACGGAAAGGGGATTTACCTGTCCGATCCCCATTCTTATTCCGGCCGAAACGGCCTAAAAAATATGCAACAGCGGATTGAATCCATTGGCGGCCGATTTATTTTGCTAAACGGAGACGGGGTCACCGTCAAGTTGGAAGTTCCGCTACAAAAATTATAAACCCATAATTAGAACGATTGTTCTATTGTGCTGCGTGATTACTTATTTATTTTCATGTCATGGCTCAAATTAGGATCTGCATAGTTGAAGACATTAATGATGTAAGAGACGGCATGGTAACCCTGCTATCGAAAGACGATCGGTTTGAAGTAGTTGCCTCATTCAGTGATGCGGAAACGGCCGCTGAGGAATTAGAAGCCTGGCAACCGGATATAGTGATTATGGATATCAATTTGCCCGGCATGAATGGAATTGAATGCATTCGAAGAACAAAAATGCAATGCCCGGCTACCCAATTTATCATGTTCACGATTTATGAAGATGATGAAAAGGTATTCGAAGCGCTTATGGCAGGTGCAAGTGGGTACCTCCTGAAGAAAACTCCGTTCGATAAGATCTGTGAATCTTTACTCGAGCTTAAGCAGGGAGGCTCGCCAATGAGTACACAGATCGCCAGGAAAGTTATCAATCGTCTCCGTTCTACAGAGTCAAGCAATGAACTGGAGATACTTTCTCCCAGGGAAAATGAAGTGTTGAATTACCTTTCGAAGGGATTACTTTACAAAGAAATCGCAACCAAGTTGAATATTTCTACCAGCACTGTTCGCCAGCATATCCACAAAATTTACGAAAAGCTGCACGTTCAAAATCGCACCGAGGCAATTAATAAAGCATTCGGAAGACCAAAGTCGAATTACACGAATTAGATCGAATTACACGAATTAAATCGAATTACACGAATTGGGGTGAGTTGCACCAAAGTGAAGGCATAGAACAATTGTGCTATTGCTGCCGCCTTCACAGCCAATTACATTTATCATCCTGATATTTCCAATCCCCTTTGTTCAAAACATCGGCATCTGGTAGCAACTCACAAATTCATTTTTACAACTAATTCTTAAATCATGAAAAAATCAACATCAAGATGGATGATTGCATTAAAGGCATGGTCCGTATGTATTCTGTTATTGCTCGTTCTCGGCATTTCAGTATCCCTAACCACTAATAAAATACTTGGGGATATATGGCAGCAACTCGGTATTAAAGAAGCTGAAGCTAACACGGATATTGTCGTAAGCGTAATGGGAGAGTATTTTCAATATCCAGGAAAAAAGTCAAATAGCTTGTCGCAGCAGACTCGGTTGGCAGTCCTTAATGAGCTCATCGCATATGCAAAGAAATATACGGGCAGTGTCGCGTTCAAAAAGGAATACCAGGACAGGAGGAATATAAGTCTGCCTAAAAAGTCCGACACAAGTAAGGTAAATGTTGATTCGATAAAGGCGGTGGAAAGGAAAAACATAGAACTAGACATCAAAGGAACAGAAGCGAATGCCAACAACGCAAACCCAAAAGTGAGAAATGCCGTGCCTTACAGGCTGGAGCAACTAAAGAAAGATTTGAAATCGATTGACGACGGTACCAATCGGGTAGTGAATTCCAGGATTAATGAAATGCAAAGAATGAATGCTGCCATCTCGCGAGTTTACCAGCAGGAAATGGAAAAATTTAACCAGCGGTATCCAGCCAATCCGCAGGATATGATAAAGCGCCGCCTGCAGGATTTGTTGAACATCACGGCCGATGTTGATTTCAATGCGGAAGTAAAAGAAAATCCTTCAACTAAAATCAAATATTTTGTGAACGCGGATTACCAGAAAAAGTCGAAGGAATGGAAACTTGCTTTCCGGGCAGGAAAACAATTGACTGATGTTGCACGTGCCGCCGCAGAAAAGTGGTTGTCGGAAATGAAATAGAGAACGCGGACCACAGACCACGGACCACGGACCACGGACCACGGACCACGATAAAAACCTCTTTAATACGAAAGAGGTTGCCAATTCCAGAGCAATTTCTTTACTCCTCTTTAGTTCGCGAGGACAATATGCTTGCGAAATTAAGCCAGCGGGAGGTTTTGGTCTTCCCGCTTTGTAGTATTCCCACATTAATCCTTTTCCCTACCTTCCACCCTGAATTCGAAATTGGACATTTGCTCTTCCTACCTTAAAACAAATTCCAACTAGTTAATTCATAACTGCGCCCACCTCCTTATCCTTTCTCTATTTTTTTTAACCTCAAACAATCAGTATGAGAAAAACTTCATTGGTTTCCGGCATTTTATTGTTAATGGCCTGCAACAATGGTCAGACCTCCGCAAGTGTAGAAGCAAAACCGCCAGCTTCAGAATCCGAACCTACTTATGCGTATACTCCAAAGGACAAACCCAATTGGGAAATGGGAGATCCAAAGAATATCGCATTCGTGTTGAATGGCTTAAAGAAATATGAAACGAACAGAATTGACGAATTGTCGTCAGATTTTGCAGACAGCGTTTGGTTTGCAGGTGACGGATTTCAATTCGAGGGGCCGAAGGATAGCTTGTTGAAAATTTTTAAGAAGCAATGGGAAAACACAAAATCAATTACCATCGAGATGCACGACTGGGAGGCGGTTCACGGAAAAACAAATAATGAAGATTGGGTTTCGCTGTGGTACAAAGAAACAGTCACTGATAAAAACGGTAAAGTGGATTCCGTAATGAGCATGGATGACATTAGAATTGTGAATGGGAAAATCACAATAATAGATTCGAAGCAGAGAAGATGGCCAGAGAAAAAGTAATTGCTTCGGAAATTACGAAGGAACAGAAGTGACGAATCATCACTTCTGTTCCTTAAACTGCTGAATAATTACCCCAAACCCCATCAAATTCCCCAAGGACGCCGCCAGTGAAAAGCCGCGCTCAGCTTTAATTTCATCATTTTGGTTTTGGCTTGTTTTTTAGAAAGAGTAGGTATATCAATTCTACAAATATTCTTTATGAAAAAAAGCCTCTGTTTCGCAATGATGTGTGCAGGTACCGCATTCACTTTATTTAGTTGTCAGAAGGTAAACTCGGTAAATGACGAGGAAATCGCAGACAAAAAGAAGCCAAAGAAAGATGTGTGCCTCATAAGCTCCTTCGGATATTCTAACAGCGCAATACCACAGCAAACGATATTTACCAATCATTATGACCTTTCTGGAAGGAGTATGGAGATTGAAGCTGGATTATTCAGCGGAGGAAGTGTTTTTTCAAACTTGAAGTTGAGTGTAAAATGGGTTAACGGAGGTGTAGCTTTCGTAGACGCCAGCGCACCGCAGGATACAATTCTGCTGGCAAGCATTAACAAGAAAGGAAGAATTGATAAAATTATTGCTGGTAATAAACCGAATCCAAATTTTCTTCCTACATCTTTTGAATACGACCCCAGGGGTTTACGCGCCATGTACATCACTCTCGCCGGAAATACTTTGACTTCTTATTTTAATTATGATCACAAAGGAAACCTGATCAGCATTGAGGATGCGCCTACCGCTAGCGTTAGCGTTCCCGGAAAAGTAGAATACACTTACGATGCAAATCAAAATGCAAATGATCAATTTTATTTTGATGAACCGAGAGGATTTAGTTGGAACACTTTTTCACTCGTGCAATATCTAGGACTGTTTCCTGAATTGCAACCGACTAGCCTTCGTACTTCAACCAAGGTTATGTGGGGTAACAACTACCAGGCATATCACATGAACATCATTAACCAGCAATTGGACGGAAATGGCAAATTGATCAGTTATGATGTTGCAAGTCCAGGTTCAAATACAACCATCTCTCATTACAACATTAACTGGAGTTGCAATCTCACCGAAAATCTTTTCACGCAAGGGAATCAATAAAACGGAATCGGATTTTAGATTTGAGTGCCTTGAGGTTCGACATAAAATATTTCGAATCTCAAGGTTCAAATTTTTTTATCTATACTTTTTTGAAACCATATACAGGACTTTTTTGTCAGCATCATTCAGGATGTTAGTAGTGTCCTGCTCAAAATGTCTTTTGAAAGCGAGAATGGCGGCGCTTGTATCTGCAAGATCATAACCTATAATGCGCAAAGCTAGAAGGTGATCAAAATTTTGTGGCAGCTCAATGCCGGTAGTATCATCATACCACAGCCCATAACCCTGATCCGCAAGCTGCTTCCATGGAAATCTCCAATTTGGATCGTTCTTGCGCGTAGGGGCAATATCCCCATGTCCGATAAAGTTGGCAGATGGAATATTATAGGATGACTTAAGATTTGCCAATAGCCGGGACAAACTCGTTATTTGACTGTCCCCAAAATTTTCAAACCCTGTGTTATCCAACTCAATTCCGATACTGCTCGAGTTTATATCTGTATTGTTTCCCCATCGCGCCGCGCCCGCGTGCCAACCCCTAAAATAATCGTTGAGCATATGGAACACAGTTCCATTTTTACAAATCACATAATGAGCACTCACCTGGGTTCGAACCAATGTAAATGTCCTCAGGGTTTGATCGCAACTGTTTTGCGCTGTGTGATGAATGATGACGAAGTTGGGCTTCCGCATATTGAAATTGGTGGTACCTACCCAATATGGAGGAGGGGTTAACGAGTCGGCATAGGGCTGCTGTCGCAACACCTTGGCGTATTGTTTAGCCTGCTTTTTGTAAGATTTATTCGTTTTTGAATAAGGATTGGAGGCGCAGTATACTAACGTAATTGTTGCAATCAGCAAGAGGCAAGTCTTGTTTTTCACTGTTTTATGATTCTAAGCCCCTAAGTTAAAAGAAAGCTATTAGCTATTAGCCATTAGCTATTAGCTGTTAGCTAGCAGCGAATGGCATAGGTGATAGGTTGGTATATTCCCATGCAACATCATCGAGGTAGTATTGTCATTAAATAGAGGTTACCAAACAAATTTTAAAATTCCCGTAACATATTTCGTCTAACTTCGTCAAACATTAAAGATTTTATGAAAAAGCAATCGTTTCTGAGGGTGTTGATAGTGGCGATGATCATATCTGCCACCTTTTTGGTAATGGCGGCCACCCGTGCCAGCCATAACGGGGTAAATAGGGAGGATTGCACTGCTGATAAGAGTTGCGAGCAGAATACGCAGACTGAATTTTTCCTCCAATCACTCACCAGAAGCTTATTGTCGAAATAATCTATCCAATATAATTGGCCGGAATCCCGCTCATAAGGCGGGATTTTGCTTTCAAATACTTGATTTGCCAGGCATTAACTGAAGAAATTTGAAAATAATTCCAAGCCCTTGTAACTTTCTTTCGTCCCGTGCGTACCACTATAAAATGAACGGACTTGCTAGTAATTTTAACCCGGATCTTCCCAACTTATGACTGAGAGAGAATACAACCAATGTGTAACTGAGTATGCTGATAACGTATACCGTTTTATCTTAAAAAACCTTCGACATGAGGAGGACGCAAAAGATGTGGTGCAGACGGCTTTCGAGAAAATGTGGCGCAACCGGAACGAAGTAGAATATGAAAAGAGTAAATCGTATTTGTTTACGATCGCCTATCACCAGATGATCGATCATATCAGGAAGGTGAAAAGGATTTATCTGAAAGATGAATTTAAAGAGGAAACACGGGTGCATGACAGGCCGATGCACAATGCAAAGAAGGTGTTGGAGGAAGCACTGGCAAGATTGAATGAAACACAACGGTCATTGGTGATGCTGAAAGACTATGAAGGATATTCTTATGAAGAGATTGGAAATATTACGGGATTGAACAGCAGCCAGGTTAAAGTATACCTGCATCGTGCAAGGATACAATTAAAAAATTTTTTAGTAAGGCCTGAGAACGTGATTTAAGAGGAGGCAAAAAACATGAACATGAACATTAACAGAATCAATTACGAAGAATACTTCCTGCTCTACGTTGATAATGAGTTGAGCGCAAGTGAGCGGAAGGCAGTGGAGGAGTTTGTGAAACTTCATCCGGACCTGGAAGAGGAATTGACGATGTTACAGCAATCGCAATTGAAGCCTGATCATTCCGTGGTATTGGAAGATAAATCTGTACTGTTCAAATCCGAGCGCAATAATTTGATTAACGTCCAGAATTATGAGTCATTTTTTTTACTGTATGTGGATAATGAATTGAGTGTAGAAGAAAGAAGAACAGTTGAGGATTTTGTTACTGCCAATCCTCAGTTGCACGAGGAGTTCGATTTATTACTGAGAACAAGAGTATCGCCAGATGTTGAGGTGGTATATCCCGATAGGCAATTATTATATAGAGAAGTGGCAACAGCAAAAGTGGGTTCGTTCAAGATGTGGAGAACAGTAGCTGTTGCGGCAATGTTGTTATTAGTTGCGGGGGTTTTTTGGTTGAATTCAGGTAGCAATAAGAATAGTACAATAGATCCACTTGCTAAAAGGGATGTACCTACAAAATTGAAGCCGAACGGTCAAGAACCTAAAGAGCAGGTTCCAACAGCGAAGGATGTACAAAAAGAACCATCGAATCCGAATGTTGCTGATGCTGGAACAAAAACACAAGAGGAGAGTATTCGTACAGTAACACAAAAGGTTCAACAAAAAAAGGTTGACAAGATAACAGAGGAAAATGATCAGCACCCTTTGATTGCAGATAACAATAATCCTACGCCGTTGCGTGAGCCAATTGAACACATTACGGCTTCTACTTCAATTAGCAAAGTGGATATTGATGTGGCGACGATTGGCAGTGCGAGCGTGAGCAATAATACGTTGATCGTTGACCAGGCATTCGCGGAGCCAAAAGCAGACAATGGCATTCAATTGACAACTATAGAGGATGGAGGAATATCTGATGAACAACCAGCTCAATCAAAAAGTAAGCTGCGCGGCCTTTTCAGACAAGTGTCCCGAGTAGTTGAGAAAACAACCCATGTGCCAGCGGCAGAAAACAAAAAACTACGAATTGGAAATATCCAGATCGCACTGAAATAACAAACAATCAATAACAATAAATAAAAGACGAATATGAAAAGGATGTTTATACTCCTGACAGGCTGTTGCTTTGCCCTAACTACCCTGGCCCAAACGGATACTACTAAAACAAATGAGTCAGATACCATCCGCGTTGGTGGAATGATCATCATCAAGAAGGGAAAAACCAATGGAGATGAATACGAAGAAATTACTGTTCATCATCGCAAGAATGACTATAAGCCTTCCAATATCAGTACTAATTGGTTCATCTTTGATTTAGGCTTTGCCAATTTCAATGATCAAACAGATTACAAGGCGGGAAATAGTATGTTGGGACCTGGCGTTGGCGAGGATCAGTTTGATTTACGTACAGGCAAATCAGTAAACGTGAACATCTGGTTCTTCATGCAGAAATTAAATATCACGAAACATGTTGTCAATCTAAAGTATGGACTCGGCATTGAAACCAATAACTACCGGTTTGAAGATGGCAGGGTAAAATATCTAAAGAGCCCAACCCAAATTGTTTTGGATACAATTGATCATAATAAAAACAAGTTGGCTGTTGACTACATCACGATTCCACTCATGCTCAACTTTAATTTCACACCTCGCAGAGAAGAGGGATTTGGATTGAGTTTTGGTGTGAGCGCCGGCTACCGTTACTCTTCCCGCCAGAAATTTAAAGACGATGGAGAAAAAGTAAAAACGCACGGCAGCTTTGACCTGGAGCCCTGGAAAATTTCCTATATCGCAGAACTACAATTTGGACCGGTGAAGTTTTATGGTTCTTATGCCGCCAAAAGCATGTATAAAAATGGCCTGGATCACACACCTTACAATATGGGTATCAGATTCAGTAACTGGTAATTCATTATAGCCATTAGCTGTTAGCCGTTAGCTGAGCTAATAGCTAAAAGCTAAAAGCTTCTCTAAATCAAAAGTAACAGGGCCGCTTTCCAGCGGCCCTTTTTAGTTTAGATGACGGTTGACAGTTGACGGATGACGGTGGGACCACAACTTCTTCCTTCTGAATCCTGACTGCTGATTTCTGACTTCTAATTTTATTAACATCCTCAGAATGATTCGTTAATACTCCCCTCCATAAAAAATTTTTTATCTCGTCCTGCGTTTTAATAGTATCCTTACGCATGCGGCAACCGACAATGAGTTTATTCCCAAACCCGGAAAAACAAATCGTACACGAAAGGTTTTTACTGGCATTAACTCACCAGTTAAAAATTGAATTAAAATGAAAACGCGCTCCAGTTTTCTGCTCGCCGCCTTGGCCATTGCCCTTCTTTCATTCACAGAACACAAAAACCGTTCTGTCATCAAAAGTTTTTTAAACGACGTACCCAACGGAGTGATCACTATCGTCATCGATAAATCCGATTATCAACTGAAGGTTTATGATGAAGATGGATGGTACGCAACCTACCCTGTTGTGTTTGGCAACAAGTCGCTTGACGATAAGATGATGGAAGGTGATCGAAAGACGCCTGAAGGAGAATATCAAATTGTTGGAAAGCGACCTCATGAAAAATGGGATAAATTTCTTTCGCTCAATTATCCCACTGCTGCGGACATCGCCAAGTTTAAGCAACGAAAAGCAGAAGGCCTCATTCCTTCTGGCGCTAAGATTGGCGGAGGTATCGGTATCCATGGAACATGGCCAAGAGATGAAATGGTTATCGACTACTATCAGAATTGGACTAATGGATGTATCTCCATGAAAAGAGATGACGTGGACGAATTGTATAGTTATTGTCCGGTTGGGACGAAGGTGACGATACAGCAGTAACCCTCAGCTGTTGAGAACAGCGGCTTATTCATTCAGCATCCACTTCGCTCCGGAACTGGCAATTGGCAACCCACAAATGCCACTTTCTAATGTCAGAAAGTTTTAAGCAATTTCCTATGAGATTAAAGAACGTTTAACTCGAAGGCAATAGTTAAATCGAAAAAATCTCTTTCGGCTGAAAGAGATTTTTTATTTAGGGCGAGAATAAGAGGCTCGCAAAAATTCAGGATGCGGCGGGTGTCGCTAAAAAGTTTGCAATTTCAGTTTGCCATTTCGTTGGCTCTTTTAGATAGAGCGATTGATGCGCCGCGGTTTCATATATCACTAATTTCTTTTGGCTCGGAATATTTTTATAAATCTCGTCGATTTCTTCTTTAGTAACGCGGCCGTCATGCGCGCCCCACTGCAACAAAACCGGGCAACGAAGTTTTTTTACGAAGACGGAAGGTCGATGATCGAATGCCCAAAAACCCTGTTCTATTCCACCCCAGAAAGTAAGCAGTGACGAAATGGGTTCGACAGGAAGTCCCATCATCCTCACACGCGAGTTTACTGCTTGCAGCAACGAAGCAAATGGCATTTCGAGAATTACTTTCTGCGGTTCTATTCCATATTCATCAATTGCTTTTGTTATTGTGGCTGCTCCCAGAGAAATTCCCCAGAGAATAATATTTTTTTCGCCGCGTGCTTTTATGTAGTCGAACGCAAGTTTTACGTCTTCTGCCTCCCTCACTCCTATAGTGCAAACATTTCCCTCACTGCCACCATGTGCTCTGAAATCAAGTAGAAAAATATTATAGCCAAGTGAATAGAAATACATACCCTCATCTAACACTTTCGATTTACAACTTCCATGCCCATGAAACAAGATCACAGTTCCTTTCGGAGATGCATGCGGGAGGTGCCAACCCTCAAGCTTGAGACCATCTGCCGCCTTAAAAGTGACAGTGTTATATTTTACTGATGGAGTTATTCCATTAACCGACTTAGGCGATTTAATGCCGAAAAAAAGCGCAGAGGTTTTCTCACCGAAACTCATGTCGTCCTTTTTCGGTCGTTCCAACGATGGATCGCTGTAAAAATGTGTGAAGTGGTACGCATGAACAGCAACGATCACATTCAAGAGCATAAACAGTAGTACAACAACTCTCGCCGCACTTTTAAATAAAAATTTCAGATCACTTTGTTTTAAGGTTTCGAATATTTCTCTTCAACCTAACGATTCCTCACTCCCCCTTTAGGGGGCGAATGGAGAAATTCGAGTTAAGGAGTGCGGGGGGTTTATACCTTATTATTCTTTATCTCTTCCACCACTCCCGGATCCAACAATGTAGTCACGTCTCCCAAATTACTTGTTTCTCCTTCCGCAATTTTCCGCAAAATGCGACGCATAATTTTTCCGCTTCTTGTCTTAGGAAGTCCTTTCACAAATTGTATCTTATCTGGTTTTGCAATCGGTCCGATGATCCTACTCACTGTAGCATGAATGTCTTTACGCGTGAGGTCTTCAGTGCCATGCATCGGACCAAAAATCACAAATGCATAAATGCCCTGCCCTTTAATGTCGTGCGGATAGCCAACCACCGCACTCTCCACCACACCGGCGTGCATATTGATCGCATTTTCTACTTCTGCAGTTCCGATTCTATGTCCACTTACATTCAAAACATCATCAACCCTTCCGGTAATGCGATAAAATCCGTTTTCATCTCTGAGTGCGCCATCTCCAGTGAAGTACAATCCAGGATAGGTTGAAAAATAATTTTTCTTGCATCGTTCGTGATCGCCGTATGTTGTTCTGATAATAGCTGGCCATGGAGCTTTGATACAGAGATTTCCACTCACACTATTCCCGAAAATTTCTTTTCCATTTTCGTCCACTAATATTGGTTGTACCCCGGGCATTGGCAGCGTCGCAAATGAAGGCTTAGCGGGCGTTACGCCAGCAAGATTACTAATCATTGTGCCTCCTGTTTCCGTTTGCCACCAGGTATCAACAATTGGACAACGCTTTTTACCAACATGCTCATCATACCAGTGCCAGGCTTCTTCGTTAATGGGCTCGCCCACTGTCCCTAAAACTTTTAAACTGGATAAATCTTTTCCGTTCAATGGTTCCAATCCAAATCCCATCAGTGAACGAATGGCAGTAGGCGCCGTGTAAATAATATTTACTTTATGCTTGTCAACGATGTCCCAGAATCTTCCAGCATTCGGCCAGGTGGGAATTCCTTCAAACATCACCTGCGTTGCTCCGGCCGACAAGGGCCCGTATATGATATAACTATGTCCGGTAATCCAACCAATGTCCGCAGTGCAGAAGAAAATATCGCCGCGTTGATATTGAAACACATTCACAAAAGTGTAGTTAGTCCATACCATATACCCACCACTGGAATGCACTACCCCTTTGGGCTTACCCGTGCTACCTGAAGTATATAAAATAAATAAAGGATCTTCTGCATCCACTTCAGCAGCCGGGAAAGAAACGGAGCCATCCTTTTCCACCTGCGCTTCTGCATGTTCCATTTCATCTTCCCACCATACATCTCTTCCTTTCAACATGCTCACGCCTGTTCTGGTTCTCGTATACACGATGACGCGCTTCACTTTTTTATTACCCATCAATGCATCGTCAATTACATTCTTTAATGGGATCACCTTCTCTCCACGAAAAGCACCATCAGCCGTGATGATAAATTCTGCTTGCGCATCTTCTAAACGATCTGCAATGCTTTGTGCGGAGAAGCCTCCAAACACAACGCTGTGTATTGCCCCGATACGCGCGCAACCCAGCACCGCATACACCAGTTCAGGCACCATACCCATATAGATACAAACACGGTCTCCCTTTTTCACACCATTGTTAGTAAGCATTTGTGCCACCTGGCACACACGTTTATGCAAACGATTATACGTGACTACTCTAACCCTTTCATCAGGATTGTTTGGCTCCCATATGATGGCCGGCTTTTCTCCCATCGAATCCAAATGGCGGTCGATACAACTTTCAGTGATGTTCAGTCGACCACCCTGGAACCATTTTACATTCGGTCCTTCGAAATCCCATTCTAATACCTTGTGCCATTTCTTTCGCCAGGAAAAATGCGATGCGACCTCTCCCCAAAAGCCTTCGGGATCATCAACACTTTTCTGATAAACTTTTTTGTAGTCGTCAAAACTTTTAATCTGGTAGGGATATGACATGGAAAGCGCTTTAGAAAAATTAGGGAGCTAAAATTAGTGAAATCGTGCTTCTTAGAAGCCAGAAGTCAGGAGTCAGGAGTCAGAAGTCAGGAGTAAGTAGTCAGTAGATAGAATAGAATGGAGTAGGACAGGATATGCAGGAGATTCTCAACTTCTGTATTTTCTATATTTTCTCACCTCTTCTGAATTCTGACTTCTGAATTCTCCATTCTGAATTCTGGCTTCTGACTTCTGAATTCTTAGTATATTAATCGCATGAATTCAAACCCTTCCCCTGAACGCGGCATCTGGAAAATCATCTCCGCTTCTTCTGTTGGTACACTCATTGAATGGTATGATTTCTACATTTTCGGCAGCCTGGCAACGGTGATTGCCAGCCAGTTTTTTCCAAAGACAAATCCAACAGCGGCGCTGCTTTCAACGTTGGGCACTTTTGCGGCCGGATTCATTGTGCGACCATTTGGTGCGCTTGTATTTGGGAGACTCGGTGATTTGATTGGCCGCAAATACACCTTTCTCCTCACGCTTATCATCATGGGTGGTTCCACCTTCGCCATAGGACTGGTGCCGGGCTATGCCCGAATTGGATTTGCCGCGCCGCTGTTGGTGTTATTGCTCCGATTGATGCAAGGACTTGCTTTAGGAGGAGAGTATGGTGGGGCCGCAACTTATGTTGCAGAACATTCACCACCCCATCGGCGTGGATTTTATACGAGTTGGATTCAAACCACCGCAACATTAGGCCTATTTCTTTCTCTTGGAGTAATCCTGATTGCAAGGCATAGTCTCGCTCCCGACATGGAAACATCTATAAAAAAATTTAACGACTGGGGTTGGCGCATTCCATTTTGGGTATCGATCATTCTTGTGGCAGTTTCCATTTACATCCGGTTAAAGATGAAAGAATCTCCTCTTTTCGCGAAGCTAAAAACCGAAGGGAAAACCTCTACCAATCCGTTGAAGGAAAGTTTTGTTCACAAAGCAAATCTTAAAATGGTATTGCTCGCATTATTTGGTGCCACCATGGGGCAGGGAGTTGTATGGTATACTGGTCAATTTTATGCGCAATCATTTATAGAAAATGTTTGTAAGGTTGACTTTGACCAATCGCGCACGATTATTATTTGGGCAATTCTATTTGCCACGCCGTTTTTCATTGTGTTTGGATTGTGGAGCGATAAAGTGGGCAGAAAATGGATCATGATGGGAGGAATGTTGCTGGCTATTCTTACGTATCGACCGTTGTTCAATCAACTCCAGGCAATTACTGATATCACACATTCAAAAGAGATAGCAGAGCGAAAAGAAATTCACACCAAAGTTGTTCCAATTGCGTCCACCGGAAATGTAATCCGAACCACCACCACCAAAAATTATTTCGATAATGGGATCATTGCGACCGAAGTAAAAACAGATTCTGTTTATACTTCAGGCGAAGTGGGATTGAAGCCTGAAGTGAAAACTTCGAAAGTGTTAAGCATGGGCATCTATTGGCAGATTGTGTTGTTGGTATTTGTGATGATCCTATATGTGACAATGGTGTATGGACCTATTGCCGCGTTCCTGGTGGAATTGTTTCCAACGCGAATCAGGTATACTTCTATGTCGCTGCCGTATCATATTGGCAACGGCGTATTTGGCGGACTCACTCCGTTCATTGCTACTTTGCTTACGACGATTTATACGGGCGACAAGCTTGTGGGATTGTGGTATCCGATAATTATTTCAGCTGTATGTTTTTTGATTGGAGTTGTATATATCAACAATAAAATAGATCCGGATGTGAATGATTAGCTGTTAGCTATTAGCTGTTAGCCGTTAGCCGTTAGCCTTTAGCCTTTAGCAGAATAGAACTGTCTTTATATGCTTTGTACAAAAACGCTGTAATATAAAATGAATCAGCTTAAAAGAATACTTGGGATTGTTTGGATAGTGATTGCCCCGGTTGCAATCTATTATCTAATCTCCACCGGTATGCACGAAATGGAAAAGAAACCAGTCATCGATACCAAGATCCAATGGCTGGTATTTATTATCGTATTTATTCCGATTGCAATTGGTCTCATTCTATTTGGAGTGTTCGCCCTAAAAGGAGAATACGATCATCTTCCCGAGAGTTCAGCGGAAATTGAATAAGGTAAAAAATGGAAGGCCCAGGTGAACCGACAAAGACACATAGAAAATGGTATCGGAAACAGTAGGGCCCTCCATAAGGTTACGTGGTTTCAGTAATAAGCATTTTCCCATTTTTTGCTGAAGCAAGGACATTCTCCGATTCAGAATGCACATGCACAGCGTCTGCCATATTATACGCCTTCTTGAAATCCTTCAACACAACCTGGATGTTTTTGTCTTTCGAACCGAAATTCACAAAATCCCTGATCAACTGAAGAACATCATGATCTATATAAACCGAATCCTTAGCATCGATGATCACTTTACTGTTGGCAGGAAGGTGAGCCAGCGTTTGTTTAATGGCGGCCTTGTTGAGAAATGAAACTTCTTGTGCAAGGTCGATATGAATAATATCGCCTTCGTGATGCTTTTGCTTTTTGAAAAAATAGGCGAGCTTCATATTTCCCTTCAGAATAAAAAATACGCTCACCGCAAGTCCAATACCAACGCCTTTCAACAAATCGGTTGCCACTACTGCTACTACTGTTACCACAAAAGGAATAAACTGGTATTTGCCTGCCTTCCACATATGCACAAACATTTTTGGACTTGCCAGTTTTAGTCCGATCATGATCAGGATAGCGGCTAAGCAAGCCATTGGAATTTTATTCAATAAACCAGGAATACAGATCACAGCAGCCAATAAGAACATGCCGTGAAAAATAGCAGACAACTTCGTCTTCGCGCCAGCGTTCACGTTAGCGGTTGTACGAACAATCACCGAAGTCAGTGGCAAACCCCCTAGCAATCCAGTTACAAGATTTCCGATCCCTTGTGCTTTTAGTTCTGTGTTGGCGCTTGAAAATCTTCGCAACGGATCCATCTTATCAGCAGCCTCAAGGCATAGCAAGGATTCTATGCTTGCCACGACTGCAATGGTGACACCTAGAAGCCAGATATTGGGATTAGCAAACGTTGAAAATGCAGGAAGGCTAAACTGTCCAATAAATTCATTAAATGAACTGGCAGTTGGAAGCGTAACAAGGTGGTCTTGCGAAATCAACAGGCTTGAACCACTGGCCCTGAAGATTTCATTGATAACAATGCCCACAACTACTACGATCAACGCTCCCGGAATAATCTTGATTTTTTTCAGAAACGAAATCTTATTGAATGAAATAAGAATAGCGATTGACACAATGGTAACGATGATGGCGCCAAGGTGCGCGTAGTTCACAGCATTAATCAGCTCAGTAAAAAATCCAGCTCCTGATCCTCCTTCAATTGCAAAGAAATCTCCTTCATGGGCCTTATCATATCCTATCGCATGCGGTAACTCTTTCTTGATAATGATGATGCCTATCGCTGCCAGCATTCCTTCGATCACACTCGTTGGAAAATAACTGGAGATAGCACCGGCTTTTAGAAAGCCGAGTGATAACTGAATTAACCCTGCGATCATCACGGCTAGGAGGAATGGTTCATAACCGATGTCGGTTATTGCTGCCAAAACAATAGCAATAAGTCCTGCTGCTGGACCTGATACACTAACGTTGGAGCTACTCAACGCTCCAACCACAATTCCTCCTATGATGCCGGTGATGATTCCCGCGAACGGGGGGGCACCGCTTGCAACAGCGATGCCCAAACATAGCGGAAGTGCTACCAGGAATACTACCAGACCTGATAACACATCCGTTTTAAAATGATTTGTCAATTTCATCTTTATAGAATTTTTTTTGTTATACTTTTCGAGATCTATTTGTTCAACACCGCCGACATTCCAACTCTGCCGCGATCCTTGCGGGTAAGATTCTTGAAAAAATCTACCTGGCCATTTTCGATGTTGTACACCCCGCCCACAATGCCAATCTGCCCTTTTTCAAACATGCCCTTCACGATCTCACTACGGATCAGAATTTCTTCCAGGCTATTTTCCACGTTAGCATATGCAACCTTGTCGTTGAAGAGATATCCTCTTTCATCACTCAACAATGCTTTAGTGATAGAAGGCTTAATTCTCCGCAATAAATCCGTTATGTATCCATCCTCAACTCCTTCTTTTGCGCTCTTGATAGCGCCGCAACCTGTGTGACCCAGCACCATCAGTACTTTTGATCCAACATATTTGATAGCGTATTCGATACTTGCGATGATATCGCCATTCACAACATTTCCGGCTACGCGAATACTGAAAAGATCGCCGAGTCCCTGGTCAAAAATTAACTCTACTGAAGTGCGTGAATCCATGCAGCTTAGTATTACCGCGAATGGATGTTGACCTTCCCTGGTTTCATTGATCATCTCAAGATGATCTTGGTCTGCCTTTAGATTATTGACGAATCTTTTGTTTCCATCCACCAATAACTCATACCCCTGGTAGGGCGTGAGGTTTTGTAAGTATTCTTTTGAATGCTTTCTCATCACATAAATTTTAATTGCCGGCAAAATTGAATTTGACCAACAGGTGACGTAATCCCTAATCGTATTGGAGTATTGGTAATCGGGAAACGTTCCGAAGCCCGATCAACCGAATACCTAATACCATTTACCTAATACCTATGACTTAATACACGGAAAGTGCAAAGCAAGACTTCCCGAAATAATTCAAGCCTTTGAAAAAACAATAAATGGAAGATTAAGCAACGTTTGGAGGGGGAACGTGAACTTCGCCGTGAAAGGCATTATAAGTACCGAAATTCCGTGAGATATGAGAAGTGGAAGCTATTGTATTCAGCAACTCAGTAGCATGATGATCATGCAGGTATTCTTCTGAAAACGTGTTACCATTTCCCGAAGCTTTTTCTTCTGTAGTGTTGCCGAATGGATTGCTTTCGTCGTCATCAGCAGTTGCGCAATCCTTCGCGTTACCAACTTGTTCTTGTTTAGCTAGTTGCTGCTGAGCAGGATACACAAAAGCAATGCTTACTGTAAGCCAGAGGAGAGCAGCCATCATAAAGGCCGCTGAAGCGAGGTGAGTAAGCGAATATGTTTTACGAATTCTTCTCATTAAAAGCGATGCAAAATAATACATTACGCACTTGAATCCAAACTGTATGTACAGTTATTTAACAGTTTAGTTCTATACATTTACACTCAACAATAACGAAGCTCAACAATAAAAGATTGCGTCATGAAGTCATACGACTTATTATTAAAGGGTAATGAACAATGGGCGAAAAAGAAGAATCATGAAGACCCTGGATTTTTTCAACGATTGCTTCATTTACAAGCACCGGAATTTTTATGGATTGGTTGTAGTGACAGTAGGGTTCCTGCTAATCAGATCACTGATACAGATCCCGGCGAAATCTTTGTGCATCGAAACGTTGCGAATCTCGTTATTAATACAGACGTAAATGTGCTGAGCGTTTTGGATTATGCTGTGAACCAACTCAAGGTGAAACATGTAATTGTTTGCGGACATTATGGTTGTGGAGGAATAAGAGCAGCCACTACCAAAACAGATTTTAAACCTGTTTTAAATATGTGGCTTCGCAATATCAAAGATGTGTATCGATATCACCGCAAAGAATTAGACAGTATCAAGGATACACAAATGCGGGAAGACCGCTTGGTTGAATTGAATGTGCAGGAGCAGGTGTACAATCTCGCTAAAACTTCCATCATTCAACGCGCATGGCAGCAGGAGAATCGTCCTGACTTGCATGGATGGGTGTACGGATTGAAAGATGGTTTGATCAAACCTGTTTTTGAAATGAATGCGGGCACTCCCATTGACTCGTTGTACGAATTTGATGATCTATAGTTGACCCCACGATAAACCAACCAGAAAATGAAGGTTCATCCGATCTTAAAATATCTTCCGGTGTTTTTGCTTTTTGCATGCAACAATACGGCAGTAACCGAAACAAATAATGAAAAGAAGAACTGGGAATTGGTTCCTTTCGCAAAGGTTGATTCCGTAAATCCCATCCTAACACCAGATTCCACTTCAAGTTTTAATGATCCAATACTGAACGCGCCGGTACATTGGGAAGCAAAAGATGTTTTTAATCCCGCAGCCATCGTGCGAAACGATACTGTATTTCTTTTATATCGCGCAGAGGATAAGATTGGAAAGTATGCCGGAACTTCCAGAATAGGATTAGCATGGAGTGTGGATGGATTACACTTTAAAAAATTACCTGCACCAGTTTTGTATCCGAACAATGATGAATCCAAAAAGTGGGAGTGGGAAGGAGGATGCGAAGATCCCCGCATTGTAATGGATGATAAAGGAAGTTATTATCTCACGTATACTGCTTACGATGGTGATAAAGCAAGGCTCATGCTTGCCGTTTCATCGGATCTCGTTCATTGGTCCAAGCAGGGACACATATTTGAGTATGCATATGAAGGCAGATATGTGAACGCGTGGAGCAAATCGGGTTCCATTGTGTCGAAATATGAAAATGGAAATCCTGTTGCCGTAAAAATTAATGGCAACTATTATATGTATTGGGGAGATACCAATATCTATCTCGCCACTTCAACTGATTTATTAAGATGGACGCCTGTAGAAGAAAGTGACTCGGTGTTGAAAATTATATTCGGACCAAGGAAAGGCAAGTTTGATAGCGACCTTGTAGAACCAGGACCAGCCGCAATGATGACTGACCAGGGAATTTTGCTGTTGTATAATAGTCGCAATGTTCCATCAAAAGGTGACAGCAGTTTGCGTGAGGGAACTTATGCAGCGGGACAAATCTTATTTGACAAGGATGATCCTGGCAAGGTGATCGCTCGAACGTCCAACTATTTCATCAAGCCAGAAAAGCCTTATGAAGTGCAGGGACAGGTGAATGAGGTTTGTTTCATCGAGGGGCTTGTTCAATACAAAGGCAATTGGTTCTTATATTATGGAACAGCGGATTCAAAGATTGCGGTGGCCGTGAAGGCGGCGGCCCATGGTCAATAGTCTTCACTCCACTTTGTAATAGTGGCGTTTGTCCAATAGTATTAATTGAGAGTCCTCCTTATCCGATTTCTTAAATTCAATATCTATTACCGCTTTAACTGGTTTGGCCAATTTCATTTTTTTTAGCTGTCCCCCTATAAGGTCCCAGGTATCACTTGCCTCGCCTGATTCTTCACCCCTTTCAATTGTGCCTCCAATTACTTCATTTGTAAATTCAACGACAAGTGATAAAGTGTGAGCATTTTTGTTGTACCTATATTTACCCCCAATGCTAACAATTCGCTTAAGACCTAGATACTGACTCAGGCTAAATAAAAATGTGCTGTCCTTCAGAAATTGATAGGTATTGAGATAACCAGCGGAAACTTCCGGAGTTCCTTCCTGCCACGTACCGACCAAACTTTGTGCTTTGAGATAATTTACAATGGTCACCAGGATTATCGAGATGATTATTTTTTTCATACTGCAGTTTGGTGGCTTTTATGCTTTGTGTCACAATAACGGAAGCCATTACTTGTGATTGCGTTAAGACTTAAGAAGTTTTCGACCTGATATCTATTCCACTATTCAACTGCCGACTTTTCAGTAGGTTTGCTTCATGTCCATTCGTGTGAATCAACTCCTGAAAGTGTATGGAGAGCAAAAGGCGGTGAATAATATATCCTTCGAAATTGGCAGAGGCGAGATTGTTGGTTTTCTTGGCCCAAATGGAGCTGGGAAATCAACCACTATGAAAATGATTACAGGCTACCTGATGCCCGATGGCGGTACCGCCGAAGTCTGCGGAATTCCTGTTGCCGAAGAGCCGCTGAATGCTAAGAAAAAAATTGGATACTTACCGGAGTCAAATGCCCTGTATTATGACATGTATGTGAAAGAGTACCTGAGCTTCATTGCGGCTATTCATCATTTACAGGACTCGCATAAAAAAATTCAACAAGTGATTGCATTGACTGGTCTTACGGTTGAAAAAAACAAAAAGATCGGACAGTTGTCGAAAGGATACAAGCAACGAGTAGGATTAGCTGCATCGCTATTGCATGAGCCGGAGGTTTTAATATTGGATGAACCTACCAGTGGACTTGACCCAAACCAGATTATTGAAATCAGGGAAGTCATCAAAGGCGAAAGCAGCAGGAAGACTGTTTTATTCTCATCTCACATCCTGCAGGAAGTGGAGGCTATTTGCGATCGCGTTATTATTATTAACAAAGGACAGATAGTTGCAGATGATCGGTTGACAAATCTGCAGAAAGGCCGGTCTGACCAGCATTTCATCATTGTTCAATTCAAAGAACCCGTAGATGTAGAATGGCTGAAAGGCATTAAACAGGTGAATGCAGTACAACAACTTTCCCCTTCAAACTTCAAACTTCAAGCCTCAAACGCTGATGCTGTTCGCAAACAGATTCTTCAACTTGCTTTGCAGCATAACCTCAACATCGTTTCTTTGCAGGATGAAAGTCAAACCCTGGAGGAAATATTCCGGGAACTAACGGGCGAGCCAATGAAATAAGAAAAGCAAAAAATCAATCTAAAAAAACAACTGAATCATGAGTTTCATTGCGGAAATTTTGTCAAGACAAATCCTCGATAGTCGTGGCAACCCAACAGTAGAAGTAGATGTAATCACCGATGAAGGTGCAGTAGGTAGGGCAGCCGTGCCGAGCGGTGCGAGTACTGGAGTGCACGAAGCGGTTGAACTTCGGGATGGCGATAAAAAAACCTATCTCGGAAGAGGTGTGTTGAAGGCAGTACAGAATGTAAAAGATTTAATTGCGCCAAAAATAATTGGATGGGACGTGGCCGACCAGGCTGGGATTGATGGAGCGATGATTGAATTGGATGGCACAGAAAATAAAGGAAAGTTTGGAGCAAATGCATTATTGGCCGTAAGCATGGCAGTGGCAAAGGCCGCTGCGGAAGAAGCCGGTTTACCTTTGTATCGTTATGTTGGTGGAACAAATGCAAAAGTGCTTCCGATACCCATGATGAATATTCTGAATGGCGGTGCACATGCTGATAATAAAATCGACTTCCAGGAATTTATGGTAATGCCCATCGGTGCCACCAGTTTTAGCGAAGGCTTGCGGTGGGGAGTAGAAATTTTCCATGCATTGAAAACAGTGCTAAAGAAAAAAGGCTTCAGCACAAACGTGGGGGATGAAGGTGGGTTTGCACCAAATATTCAAAGTAACGAAGAAGCTATTGAAACAGTTTTAATTGCAATTGAAGCTGCGGGTTATAAAGCGGGCAAGGATGTGGGAATTGCGATGGATGCAGCGAATAGCGAACTGTGGAATGCAGAGAAGAAAAAATATGTATTTCATAAGAGTGATGGAAAGAGCATGAGCAGCGAAGAGTTGGTAAAGTTCTGGGAGAATTGGGTAAATAAATATCCCATCATTTCAATCGAAGATGGAATGGCAGAAGATGATTGGGACGGTTGGAAATTGCTCAGTGAAACAATTGGAAAGAGATGCCAGTTGGTCGGCGATGATTTGTTTGTAACTAATGTAAAGCGATTACAGCAAGGCATTGATAAAGGAATTGCAAATGGTTTGCTCGTAAAAGTTAATCAGATTGGCACCGTAACAGAAACCATCAACGCCGTAACACTTGCCCAGCATAATGGATACAACACCATCATGAGCCATCGCTCAGGTGAAACTGAGGATACTACCATTGCGGATCTTGCAGTAGCATTGAATTGCGGACAAATAAAAACGGGATCTGCATCCAGAACTGATAGAATGGCCAAATACAATCAGTTGATAAGAATCGAAGAAATGTTAGGAAGCACTGGCGTTTATCCGACTGGAAAAATTAAATTTGGGAAATAAATTGTTTGAGGTTTGAAGTTTGAGGTTTGAGGTTGCCCAACGTATATCAAACCTCAAACATCGAACATCGAACGTCGAACTTCAAACTATGAAAATACTATCGAACGTTCCTGCATGGTTAAAGAATAAATACTTTATAGCAACGATGGTATTCGTGGCTTTCATTGCTTTTTTTGATGATCGGGACCTCGTAACGAACTATCATCACAGAAAGCAATTAAATGAACTGCAAAAAAGTGCTGAATACTATCGGCAGGAAATTGAGAAGACTAAGGCCGAGCTCAACCAGCTTAAGACGGACGCCGCTACCCTGGAAAAATATGCACGTGAGAAATATTTGATGAAGCGCGACAATGAGGATGTCTACATCATCAGGCCAAAATCAAGCAGCAGCAACCCGAACTAGGATGGCGACAAACACCTGTTTATCAGTTTCTTATCAAGAGTTCGCTTTCAAGTTTTAGTAGCGGCCCTGCCTATAGTAAGTCGACGGTTGCCAGTTGCTGAAGCGTTGCAACAACGATAATCAAGTATTTCTGCTATTCCGCTGAACCTCATCAATTACTATCTTACCGCTGATTCCAGAAATCAAATATTTTCAGGACTTTACAATAACGCTTCGCTTAAGGCGTTTTTACTAGTGGACGGACATCCGAAGGACGGCTTCGGAACATTAAGGACAATAATGGTTTGCTTATGACACTCTTTACTCCGGAGGATCTGGTCATGTATTTATACCAAGAAACCTCTCCAGAAAAAACAGCCGCTATTGAATTAGCTCTGCAAAATGATTGGGCTTTGCGTGAAAAACTACAACTCCTTAGGGAATCTGTAGGAGATCTTAGTCACATGCCCTTAACAGCTCCCCGAACAGAAGTAGTATTGCGCGTAATGAACTACGCCAAACAAACGGAACCGGCATCTGTTTAATTTTCGTCTGACGGTCCCCGTCTGACGATCCTTCGCTTGGCCTTCAGCCAGTCGAACGAATCCCCTCTTTCTCTATTTTCGTCCATTCAATGATTTTGGATGACGAGAAAAGAAAGATACCGGCTTGTATACGATTACTTCCAGCATAATAACCCGGAAGCAGAAACGGAACTCATCTACGACGATCCGTATCAGCTACTGGTTGCCGTTATATTATCGGCCCAATGTACTGACAAGCGGGTGAACATGACTACGCCCTCGTTTTTTGAGCGATATCCCGACCTGCCTTCACTCGCAAAAGCTACACCGGAAGAAATTTTTCCCCTCATCAAAAGCATATCTTATCCCAACAATAAGGCAAAGCATCTGGCAGGAATGGCCAAACTAGTAATGGAAAAATTCAACGGGCAAGTTCCTATGACCGTTGAAGAGTTGATTCAATTGCCTGGCGTTGGAAGAAAAACAGCAAACGTTATTACCTCGGTTATTGATCAACAACCCAACATGGCGGTAGACACGCATGTATTTAGGGTAGCAGCACGCATTGGTCTCACACATAACGCCAGGACGCCACTGGCAACAGAGAAACAATTGGTGGCCTTTACTCCGCCAGAATTGATCCACAAAGCACATCATTGGCTCATCCTCCACGGCAGATATGTATGTATCGCGAGAAATCCACGATGTGAGATATGTGGTTTAAAACCTTTTTGTAAGTTTTTTCAACATCTCCAGAAAAAGGGAATTAAATAATTTTGATTCATAAGGTTGGCTGACTAAAGGACTCTCCTCCACTCTCTCCACTTCTCCAATCTCAAATTTTTTTCTCGTTCCGTTAGCCATTGGAACCCGGATAAAACTTTAAACATTCAGGTTATGAAAAAGTGTTTGCTCTGCATTTGTGCGGGATTGGTATTTCATCTTGATGTAATCAGTCAGTATTATTTCTACGATGCGACGCACCTGGAACCAGCCTGGCGATTGGAGGCCGGCATATCAATGGGAATCATGAATTGCCTAACCGACCTTGGTGGACATAAAGGAACCGGCGACAAGTTCATAAAAGACGTGAATTGGAATGCCAGTCGCCTTTGCAGCAGCATATTCCTAGAAGTGATCCATCGCGATTTAATTGGAGTAAGATTAGAATTTGTTTGGGGTAAAGTGACGGCCTCTGATTCAGTTTTGAAGAATGATGAATCGGTTGCCGCATTGCGATATCAACGGAATTTACACTTTGAAAGCAAGATCCGGGAATGTCTGGCATTGATAGAGTGGCACCCTTTGCTGTTATTTCAGTCGAGCGTACCAACACTTTCACCATACGTGATTGGCGGTGCCGGCTATCTTCATTTTGAGCCAAAGGCATATTTGGAGAATGCATGGGTTAGTTTACAACCGATGCATACCGAAGGCCAGGGATTTATTGAGTGCCCTGAACGTCCAGAATATTCTTTGCGGCAGATTGAATTCCCTTTCGGCATTGGGCTTAAGCAGGACATATCAAGCTGGGGAATGTTTCGAATAGAATTTCTATACCGGCTGCTCGTCACAGATTATCTCGATGACGTAAGCACCAATTATATTGAGCCTTCCTTATTCTACAAATATTACCCCGCTGATAAAGCACGGACTGCTGCGCTGATAGCAGACCGCATGCGGGAATTGGATCCTTTGCATCAAACAACCGCAGGGTCAATAAGAGGGAATCCGCGTAATAATGATGCTTTCTTTTCATTCAATTGCCGTTTAAGTATTGTATTGAACCGAAAACGTATATGATTGCCGCTATTGTTAGTGTAAAGAGGTCGGTTGACTTGCATTTGCACATCCTCTAAATTGTTATTACAGACACAGAGTAGCCTTTTCCGTCCCTCATCCAAATGTTCTAGCTTTGCGTAATTACCTTTCTAATCGTGCCCATTGAACTGCTAAATCAAATGGAATGGGCACCAATCATAACTATCCAGCCGGCGGAATAAAAAGTGTTGTATCATTTGCTCCACTCGTGGCACGTTGGAAAAAAACAATTGAAGACGGTCGCGACGGGAACAGGCAATTGTATCAGCAATTCCTTAATGAGATTTCAGGTTATCCTGAATTATTAGCCCCCATAAGCGGCGAGGAAACCCTAAAGACGCATGCCGCATTAATAGAACGATTTCTCTCAACGCTTTTCCCGCTAACTTTTTCCGATGAACGGGATTTGTATGCCGTATTGCAGCCCTTCAATCATAGAGTGCTGTTAGCTTCATCAGCATTCAAAAAAATATTTGTTTCAGGACATGATGCAGTTGCCGACCTGCCAATGGAAGTAGATGCTGAAACGATGATGCGTGATAAAATCTGCGGCGCATATCAATTAATTCTGAATAAGCTCTACAATGTAAAGACTGCAGGTACTATTAGTTCTGTTCATCGATTCGTTTGCCCCGAAACAAAATTAGATCGTTATATGGAAGTTTGCATCGACACACGCTTCGTTGATGTAGTGACAGAAGGTGAGCTTCCACAATTGACAGTAGAAGAATTGGATGGTGTGGATGTACATCATCTTCTCCATCATCCAACACTAACCAATCAACTTCCGCTGGAAAGATTCCAGTTTCAAGGCTTCGCAGTCCTGCGCATAACAGAAGTAACAGAACGAGAGATCATCAATAAAATCAAGAACAGTTTATTGAATATACATTCCTTCGGCGAGGAAGATATTTTTACCGAGTTAGATTACCAGATGCAAAATCTGGCGGGCATACACCAGTTGCACACGGCCATAAAGCCATTCTTTATGGTGAACAATCACCTGATACTGTCCGAAATAATGACCCGCAACAATACGGCAAAAAAATATCCGCTCACTGAGGAACAGCAATACCGCCTATATCAGAACATTGTTGCCATCTTCACGGATTCACCGGAAACAATTGTTATTTCTGATATCAATCAAGCCACGCTCGAGCGGTATCCATTTCTCTATATCTTATATGAACATAATTTCAAGAGTGTAATCGTTGCTCCACTTTGTAAAGAGAACAAAGAGTTGTTGGGGATATTGATCATCGCCCACCGCACCGAAAGGCTGGGTTATGAACACCTGGCGCGCATCAGACCAGCTATACCACTATTTGCAATTGCGCTACAAAAAAATCAGGAGCACCTGGATCATGAGGTTGACAGAATAATACGTGAACAATTTACTGCCGTGCAGGAAGCAGTGGAATGGCGCTTCACAAAAGCAGCACTCAACCAGTTGACGAGAAAAGACAAATCACTGATGCATGAAATGGAGCCTATCGTTTTTGAACAGGTATTCCCATTGTATGGATCGATCGACATTCGAAATTCTTCCATTGAAAGAAACAATGCCATTCAACTCGACCTGCTGGAGCAGTTGCAGCTGGCCGCAGATATTATTAAGAAAGCACGAGCCGAAACACAGTTCCCTTTGTTAGAAGAATTACAGTATCGAACAGAAAAATATATTGATTCGGTCTCGAAAATTCTTTTTGCCGAAGAAGAAACAACCGTACACGATTTTCTTAGTACTGAAATGGCAGGCTTGATTTCACATCTCAAACCGATTATTCCAAATCTGGAGAAAGAAATCACCGAGTACCTTGCCCTTATTAACTCCCCCGTGCGAATGTTGTATCATCACCGCCGGGAATATGAAGAAAGCATCACACAAATCAATACAGAAATTGCTAAGCTCATCGATACCGAGCAAAAGAACGCGCAATCTATTTATCCGCACTATTTTGAAAGATTTGTAACGGATGGTGTAGATTATAATATTTACGTTGGTCAATCCATCACTCCGCGCATTCCGTTTAATGAATTCTATTTAAAAAATCTAAAGATCTGGCAATTGACCACACTTGTAAAGGCTGCCCAACTGGCCCATTCCCTTGAGGGAGAATTGCGACTCCCTTTGCGCACCACACAACTTATCCTTGCACACAGCTCCCCAATATCCATCAGTTTCAAAACGGCGGAGCGAAAATTTGATGTTGATGGCGCTTATAACATGCGCTATGAAATTATCAAGAAGAGAATTGATAAGGTAAGAATTAAAGAGAGCAATGAAAGGCTGACGCAGCCGGGCACTATCGCCATCGTTTATTCGCAAACCAAAGAGGCCAATGAATACCTCGCATATATTGAATTCCTGCAAAACAAAAAGCTTCTGCAGGATAAAGTCGAGCGATTTGACCTGGAGGAACTTCAAGGCATCAGTGGCTTAAAAGGGCTTAGAGCTATGATTAATTATAACCAAAAAGAAGGGATTGATAAGGTCCGCACGGTTACTGAGGCTTCCGACCTTCTTCTCAAAGAATATAAGTTGTAGAATTAATTCCACTATTTTCTTCAATTTTACTTTATGGGATGAGCCTGCCCGTGATAGGACTGCATTCTCATACAGGCACAGTTTTGTTTCTAATTTGGAAGAATATTAATATTTCCATTGCATGATCTACCATTTATTTAACGCGCCACGCGTGTACAAGGAATTTGTACTAGTAATTTTCTGCGGCTTGGGATGGATCGGTAGTGGGTGCAACGGCAAATCAAAGGAAACCTTGTATCCGAGTCCTGAAGGATACAATATCAATAAACCCATCGTTGCGAAATTGCCACCGATGCTGGACGAAATCTCTGGGATCATTTACTATCCGAAAGATAAAAGTCTCTTTGCAATTCATGATGAGCGCGGTTGGCTGTATAAAATCCAGCTGGGAAATAAGGTTACGATTGAGAAATGGAAGTATTCAACTGGTGCCGACTTCGAAGACGTGGCTATGGCCGATAGTATGTTTTTTGCAATTAAGAGTAACGGGAGTATAGTCGCCTTTCGTTTTGCGAGACCTGATTCACCATTAGTGAATACATATCATCTTCCAGAAAAGGGTAAAAAGGAATTTGAAACGCTTTATTATGACTCAAGCAGGCAGGAATTACTGATGATCTGCAAGGATTGCGAATCTGACGAAAAAAATATGACAAGTGTGTACGCCTTTGATTATCGAAAAATGAAATACCTGGATTCGCCGGCATTTGTGATCGACGCTAAGCATATCGAAAAAAAATTGGGAGATAAAATGGCGAAGTTCAAACCTTCGGCGGGAGCAATTAACCCAAAGACGGGAGAATTATTTATCATTTCTTCAGTCAATAAGATACTTGTTATAGTAGAGAACACTGGAAAAGTGAAAGACGTTTTTCAACTTGATCCAGCACTTTTCAAACAACCAGAAGGATTAACCTTTACCCCCGAGGGTGATCTCCTAATCTCAAATGAATCGGCAGGTGTTGGCCCTGCCACCATTTTATTGTTCAAATACAATGAAAGTCCGCGGAAATGAAATACCTATTGACCGTTTTTTTATTAGCATGGATGTCCGAGTTATGTGTGGCGCAAAAGGATAATGATAGTATTGTCAATCGCATCGTTCTCATTGGCGATGCTGGATCACTCACAAATGGGCAACATTTAGTTGCACGTTCTATCAAGAGTAATGTGCCACTTGATAGTAGGACCACTATTGTGTTCCTTGGTGATAATATCTATAAGGTAGGCTTACCAGACGATGCATTTATCGGTTACCAACAAGCGAGGATTGTTTTGGATTCTCAGGTTTCTATCGTGAAGGGTACGCCTACGCGCGTATATATGATTCCCGGCAACCATGATTGGAATCAAGGAGGGCCTGGGGGATATGACGCAATTTTAAGAGAACAGTTGTATGTTGACTTACTCGATACAAAAAATGTAAAATTCTTTCCGGAAGGTGGTTGCCCGGGACCGGTAGAAGTTCCTATTGGTGATAACATCGTGCTAGTAATTGTAGATAGCCAGTGGTGGATTCATCCATATGATAAACCCGGAATTGAATCTGACTGTCCTTACAAAACAAAGGATGAAGTACTCTCGCAGTTGTCTGACATACTCACTCGCAATTATAAGAAGCTTGTGATTTTTGCCACGCACCACACCTTCAGAAGCAATGGGCCGCATGGCGGTTATTACGGCGTGAAACAACACATCTTTCCCTTTACTGACCTTTCTCCAAATCTTTATATTCCACTGCCAATAATTGGATCCATCTATCCAATCAGTCGCGGCGTATTTGGTAGTCCTCAGGATCTCCGCCATCCGAATTATCAAAACATGATCACGGATATTGAGCGCGTCACCAAATCACATCCTAACCTGATCTATGCCGCCGGCCATGAACATTCTCTTCAATTGATTAAAGACACCGGGCATTACTACATTGTTAGCGGCACCGGCTATAATTCCAGCAGGGTTTCGAAAAGTAAAAAAACAATGTACGCCTCTTCCGAACATGGCTTCGCCGTGTTGGAGATTTCGAAAAACAGAAACGTTGACATTTCCTTTTATATCACACAAGGCGACACCAGTAAAAAAGATTATTCCCATCATTTACTTGATTTCAGTAAACTACCTGAATTGCCGAAGGATACAACAAAGCCAGTTGCAGAATGGAAGGATAATGTGTTGGTGGCCGCCAGTAACAAATACAAAAAAGCTTCGCGGGTACAACGGTGGTTTTTAGGGGAGAATTACAGAAAAGAATGGAGTCAGCCTGTTGGAATGAAGATGTTTAATATCACCCAGGAAAAAGGCGGATTCAAAATTTTGAGCTTAGGCGGTGGTAAACAAACCAAATCATTAAAACTGGAGGATAAGGATGGGCAGGAATGGTCATTGAGAACAATTGATAAGGATCCGGAAAAAGCTATCCCTGAGAATTTCAGAAACTCTGTTGCTGCGGACATTGTGCAAGATTTGATCTCTGCCTCAAATCCATACGCGCCACTCACCGTTCCAGTGCTTGCAAAAGCAGTCGGCGTTACACAAGCCAGCCCGGAATTGTTTTTTGTGCCCGATGATCCTGCTCTTGGATATTATCGTCCGATGTTTGCGAATACAGTTTGCTTATTAGAAAAAAAGGATCCTGTGCCAAGCGGTGTGGATACCAAAAGCACTGGTAAAGTGTTGCAGAAGATGACAGAGGATAATGATCACGTGGTGGATCAGCACAACCTTTTGCAGGCAAGATTACTGGATATGTTGGTGGCCGATTTTGACCGGCATTGGGATCAGTGGCGATGGGCTGAGGGCGATACAGGCAAAGGAAAAATTTATTACCCAATCCCGAAAGATCGTGATCAGGCTTATTTCCATTCTGATGGTGTGCTAATGCAATACATCACGCGTAACCGTATGCCTTTTCTCAAAGGTCTTCGAAATAACATACCGCGCGTAAACTGGCTAAACTATGTCGCGAGGGATTTTGATCGTTATTTCTTGAATCAATTAGATGCGAACGACTGGAACAAAGGATTAATGCAATTCCAACAAGAGATGAGTGATTCCATTATTTGGCAAGCCATCAGGAGATATCCGCCAGAAATATATCCGATCAGCGGAGAAGATATTGCAGGCAAATTAATCAGCCGGCGCGATGAAATGCAAAAACAGGGAATGCGCTATTATAGATTTCTCTCCCGTTCCGTGAATATAGTGGGAAGTAACAAAGGCGAATACTTTAAGGTGAGCGGAACTGACAGTGGTTTACATGTGATGGTGTATGCCCGAAAAGAGAGTGGTGACACTGCTTTCAAATTTTACGACAGAAACTTTACGCATAAAGTAACCCGTGAATTGCGCCTGTATGGATTAAACGGCAACGACATTTTTGATGTCGATGAATCAGCAAAATCGAAAATAAAATTGCGCATCATTGGCGGGAAAGGAAATGATACCTTCAACATTAAAGGAAGCGCGAGAAATTTTCTTTACGACCAGACCACGGAGAATAATAATGTCCAAAAAGGAAGACGCACTAAAATGTATTTTTCTCCGCTGGTGCAGGCTAATGAATATAATCGAACAGGTTTCGAATATACGCAAAACCGCTGGCCACGACTAGCGATGGCCTATAACCAGGAAGACGGATTCTTTTTTGGTGCCGGCTATTGGCGAAGAACCTTCGGATTCAGGAGAGAGCCATATGCAACCGATCAAAAGTTTTACGCGATCTGGGCACCTGCAAGAGGCGCTTACCAGGTACGTTACAATGGCGAATTCAACCATGTTATTCGTGATTATGATCTCGTAGTGAAGTCGGAAATTGTTGATCCGGTATTGAATAATTTCTTTGGATTCGGCAATAAGACGGAATTAATTCCTGATGTTCCATTAAGATTTTATTATGTTCGTTACCGATATGTCGCTACCGACCTGTTGGTACGTAAGAAATATTTCGACAAAGTTGGAATATATATAGGGCCGACCTTCTTCCATTATTGGAACAACTATGAAGACAACGCCGACAAAGTTTTGGGTACCCTCACCAGAAATCATATCCTTGATTCCACTACCACTTATAGCAACAAGTTCTATTTGGGCGGTAAGTTTATCATAGACCTTAATAACCTGAACAGTGAATTGTTCCCTACGAGAGGAATACGTTGGATAAACGAACTGAATTACCAGGCGGGACTTACAGGCAACAGCAAGAGTACGACACGAGTAACTTCCGACATGTCAGTATTTGCAAGCCTTAGTTCTCCAGCCAGAACAGTTGCTGTGCTCAGGTTAGGAGGTGGCCATATTTTCAGTGACGATTTTGAATATTTCCAGGCGTTGACGCTGGGCGCAAACAATTTTTTGAGAGGATTTCGGAAGAACAGGTTCAGTGGACAATCGCTGGCATATGGTAGTCTTGAAATCCGTCAAAAACTATTTACATCAAAATGGTACATAATACCAGGAGATTTTGGGCTAGTGCTGTTTAATGATTTAGGAAGAGTGTGGCATCCAACGGATGAACCCAACAACAGGTGGCATTATGCATATGGCGGCGGACTTTATTATGTTCCGTTCAACATGGTAATTGTTTCGGGAACGATGGGTTATTCAAAAGAGGAACGTCTATTCAACTTCTCAGTAGGAACCAAATTCAATATAACTTTCTAATGTACACCGATGGAGTATCACAATATTTATAAAAAAGTTGAATCCTTTGTTAAGGAACTGTACGAAAAAAATCAAACTGGCAAGCTTCTCTTTCATACATTGCAACACACGGAAAATGTAGTGGAGCATGTAAAAGAAATCGCGGCGCAATATCACCTTGACGAAAGACAACAATTCATTCTTTATGCGGCCGCATGGTTTCATGACACCGGACACCTATTCACAGAACCTGCATTACACGAAATAAGAAGTGTAGAGCTAATGAAAGATTTCCTCGCAAAGTATATTTCAGATGAGGAAGTCACCAGGCAGATAGGAGACGCAATCCTATCAACAAAGATGCCTAGACATCCCCAAGGGATGATACAGGAAATCATTTGCGATGCAGACACCTATCATTTAGGTACTAAGGAATTTAAAACCACTAACAAACTTCTCAAAAAAGAATACACGCTGCGAAACGTCCCAGAACCCGCGGGCGGTTGGAACCGCAGTGCGCTTACCTTTTTAGAAAGTCATCAATACTATACAGAATACTGCCGCCAGTTGCTAGACCGCGGGAAACAAAAAAACATCGACCGGCTGCGCAAAAAATTAAAAATGTCAAAAGATGATCTTCCAAGTACAGTAGTACCCAGCAGCAACTTGTTTGGTGAGCCGGAAGGCGAAAAAGGGAAAGATGGAAAACAAAAAAGCAATTTGTTGTCGAGAGGAATTCAAACGATGCTGCGCCTCACATCAGACAACCATCTTGAGTTGAGTAACATGGCTGATGGGAAAGCGAATATTCTGATTTCAGTAAATTCAATTATCATTTCCGTAATCTTATCGGTTCTGGTGAGGCGACTGGAAGTTGATACCTATCTGATTATTCCCACCGTCATTTTCCTAACGTTCTCTGTTGCTACCATCGTTCTGGCGATACTCGCTACGCGCCCGAAGATCAGTCAGGGTGTATTCAGCCGGGAAGATATCATGAATAGAAAAACCAACTTGTTATTCTTCGGCAACTTTCATAAAGCGTCATTTGAAGAATATGAATGGGGAATGAGCCAGTTGATGCGCGACCAGGACTACCTGTACGGAACCTTAATTAAAGACATTCACCAGCTCGGTGTGGTGTTGGGAAGAAAATACCGCCTGCTGCGGATTGCCTACAATGTTTTTATGGTCGGTATTATTATTTCAGTACTCGGATTTGCAATTGCAGTAATTCTCAATGGCATGGGAGCATTACCGTCAGGTAATTCTCCGCAGATGCCATTATAAAGCTGAAGATTTGTGTCATTATCAACATTAATAAAATCCGGCCCGCCTGTTATAAAGAAATACAGGTACAAACTCATGATGGCAATCGCGTTGTCATGGACCTTCATCGATTCAGCCTACATGACATTGAAATATTATGTATTTAAAGGCGAAAACGATCACCTTTTCTTTGAATACCGGCAGGTGAGTACCTTAATCCTGCGTGAAGTGCTTGTGTTCCTCACCAGCTGCGCCATCGGTTATTTGCTGGTGTTTCGTCAAGACCGACTGCAAAAACGAGTGCCGCTTTGGGTAAATTTTCTCGTGAACACTTTAATACTACTGGTTATTTCATTTGTGTTCAACTTGCTGTTCCATTTTTTCTATTCGGTTTTAATATCGAAGCTTTCCGTTGGAAAAGCTTTTTCTGAGTTTGTTCACGATGCCTTTTTCACCTATTGGTTATTGCAAAAGATCCCGCACTGGATCCTAATATTTGGCGTCACACTTCTGGTGTTGGAGCTTGCCGAGAAATATTCTCCCGGCGTATTCAAAGATATCCTCCTGGGCAAATATCTACAGCCGCGTATTGAAAAAAGAATTGTCATGTTCATGGACCTTAAGGATTCTACACCAATCGGCGAAAAACTGGGAACAAAAGAATATTTTAGATTTATCCGCGACTTCATCTACTTCGTTTCTATCGCCGTAATTGAATTCAATGGCCGGATTTATCAATATGTGGGCGATGAAGTCGTGGTTTCCTGGAGTTATAGTCCGGCCAACGTAAAAAGATGCATGGACGCATTAATTGAAGCGAGGCGACTCTTACAAAGAAATAGTAACCGCTTTAGAAGAATGTATGGAGTAACACCGGAGTTTCGGGTGGGCATTCACGTGGGCGACGTAACGGTAGGTGAAATTGGTGTGATTAAGAAAGACATTGCAATGAGCGGCGACACCATGAATACTACTGCAAGAATAAGAACTGCGTGCAGTGAGCTCAATCAGAAATTTATCGTCTCCAAGACTTTTGCCGAATTGCTCGACCTAAAAGAATGGCAACAGGAAGACCTCGGTGCAATTGAGCTCAAAGGGAAGAAGGATGAAATGCAATTGGTGGCGTTGAAGATTTAGCGCCTAATTATTCCCGCCAAATAACTCTTTCACCTTCATCAGTAATTCCGTTTTTGTGATGGGGACTCCCATGACTTTGTGATAAGCCTTCGCATCAACCAGGTACTGATCGCGGATGATTTTGATCAGCTGACCATTATTGATTTCGGGAACCAGCACGTGCTCATAGTTATTAATAATCTGTCCAAGGTTCCGCGGGAAAGGTCGCAAATAGCGAAGGTGCGCATGTGCAACTGAATATCCTTCAGCCAGTAATTCCACCACCGCGCTCTTGATAGCTCCGTAGGTACTGCCCCATCCGAGAATCAACAACTTTCCTTTTTCTGGTCCATTGTCGATGGTTTGTTCAGGAATATATTGAGCAATCTTGTCCACTTTTTCCTGGCGGATCTTTACCATCAATTGATGATTATCCGGATCATAACTCACGTTACCGGTGATGTTTTGTTTTTCCAATCCACCAATGCGATGCTCAAGGCCAGCGGTTCCCGGAACTGCCCACGGACGAACGAGCTTTTCATCACGATTATAAGGGAAGAATTGAGGCTCGTCTGTCTTTAATTCTTTTTTGAAGTTCACGTCAATGGAAGGGAGGTCACTCGTTTTAGGAAATTTCCAGGGCTCCGCTCCATTGGCAATATATCCGTCACTAAGGAAGATAACGGGTGTCATGTGTTGCACCGAAATGCGGACCGCTTCATATACCGCATCAAAACAGTCACTCGGAGTAGACGCGGATACAATTGGCATTGGACATTCACCATTACGACCATAATATGCCTGCAACAAATCACTTTGTTCAGTTTTCGTTGGCAACCCGGTTGACGGTCCACCTCTTTGAATATCACAAATCAATAAGGGTATTTCCAACATCACCGCAAGTCCCATGGCTTCCGCTTTCAATGCCATCCCTGGGCCTGATGTTGTGGTAACGCCCAGACTTCCTCCATAACTAGCACCAATGGCGGCGCATACGCCTGCGATTTCATCTTCGGCCTGGAAAGTGCGTACTCCGAAGGATTTCATCTTACTCAATTCATGAAGAATATCGGATGCCGGCGTAATAGGATAAGAGCCGAGGAATAAGGGCAATCCACTTTTTTGAGATGCAGCAACCAATCCGAAGGCAAGGGCCTGATTTCCCATGATGCTTCGATAAACGCCAGCCTGCATTTTTGCCTTCTCTACTTTGTAAGTAGTGGTAAAAGTTTCGGTGGTATCGCCGTAATTATACCCCGCTTGCAGCGCCTTGATATTGCTTTCTAATATTTCGGGTTTCTTCCCAAATTTGTCGTGAAAGAACTTAATGGTATTTTCCATACTGCGATTGTACATCCAATACAGAAATCCAAGCACAAACATATTTTTCGCACGATCCTTTTCTTTAGTACCCATTTGAATTTCCTTCAACGCCTCTCTCGTCATCTTAGTAACATCCATCCTAATCACTTCATAATTATCAAGGCTTCCATCATCCAGCGGATTGATGCCGTCAGGATAATTGGCCAATCGAAGATTCTTGCTGTCGAAGCCGTCCACGTTTGCGATGATCTTCCCGCCTTTTTTGAGCGCAAGCAAATTCGTTTTTAATGCAGCGGCATTCATTGCCACCAACACATCACATTCGTCACCTGGAGTGAATATGTGGTTCGATGAAAACCGAAGTTGGTATCCACTCACACCTGGCAGTGTGCCCTGCGGTGCCCTGATTTCCGCCGGAAAATCCGGGAAGGTAGCCAGGTCTATCCCTAACAAAGCTGTGTTATTGGTGAATTGAGATCCGGTTAATTGCATGCCGTCACCACTGTCCCCTGCAAATTTGATGACCACGTCCTGGAGTACTTCTTGTTTGCGATTCATAGTAGCGAAATTACAAATATCCAATCTTTCTTAAAAGATCGGTTCTTTTACCAACCTTTTCCTATTTTCTTCCATCTTTGTTTATTCGAACCCTCATATATGTTGAAAAAGGTCCTTCCTCTGATAGTTTTCTTATTCGCAATTGGCGCACAGGCACAAGTGGTTGATACCGCCTCTATCTCTGCTAAACTCAGGCAGAATAAGGAGTTGAGCAAGAACGTTGTTTGCCTGCTTTCGAAGAATGGAAAATTGTTGTACAAGAAAGAAGGTCCCGACCTTACTTCCAAAACGCAGAAACCTGTTGGAGCCTTCAGTCAGTGGTTAACTGCTGCGTTAGTAATGACTTTTGTGCAAGAAGGCAAACTCTCGCTGGATGATAAAGTAAGCGACTATATTCCTCTTTATAAAAAATACAGCAAAAGCTATATCACGATTCGAAATTGTCTGACGCATAACTCGGGAATAGAGTCGGACTTCAATATGGCGCATCTCTTTCAAAAAAGTAAGTTTAAAACTTTGGAAGAGGAAGCGATTGCCTATGCCAGCAAAAGAGAGATTAAAACAAATCCCGGAACTGAATTTAATTATAGCAATATTGGATATAATCTGGTTGGTCGAATTTTAGAAGTGATATCAAAAAAAGGATTTGATCGGATAGCGCAGGACCGACTATTGCGTCCCATTGGAATGAGAGGTACTACATTTACCAACGAAGATTACAACGCAGCAACCGATCCTTCGATGGGAGCAAGATCGACTGCAATAGATATGATTAGTTTCATGACGATGCTATTAAATAAAGGCGTCGCGAACAACAAACAGGTATTAACAGAAGAATCTGTAAACACCCTGATGAGTTTGCAGGCCAGTCCGCCAATGAAGAATGTTCCTAAGGCCACCGAAGGCCTCGACTATGCATATGGAAGTTGGATCCTTGAGAAAGATGCAAGTGGAAAAATTGAATCCGCCTCAGCACCAACATATTCCGGCACCTGGCCAATCGTTGATTTTTGCAAAGGCTACGCACTTGTTGTTTTTACAGATGATCTAAAAAATCCTCCGGGCAAGGAATTTTATCTCGATATCAAATCCGTTGCTGACGAAGGCATCCCTTCTACCTGTAAATAACCCCAATGAAAGCGCGTTCACGTAGCTAATGGCTAACAGCTAATAGCTAACAGCTATTTAAACAATCTTTAACCACGGCAATTTGCTTTTCGCATCGTCGCATATATAAATTCATACTCAAATCATACTTCGCTAATATGCACTCCTCGTCAGAGGAAGCTGAGCAAGCCACTTCTATTTTCAATCGTTTATTTTTATTGATTCTCGCGCTGGTTGCTTGCACTAAACCAGCAACGGAAAAAAGTATCGTCAACAACAAACTTCTTTCTCTTGCCAAGGTGGAAGAGAAAAAACTACCTCCTGTTGTTAAGAAAAAAAAGAAGAAGAAAGTTTATCTCACGTTTGATGACGGACCAAACAAAGGCACGCGCAATGTCCTAAGCATTATTGAACAGGAAAAAGTGCCCGTAACTTTTTTTGTGATTGGCGAACACACGGAAGCGAGTCGCTATCAGGAAATGATGTGGGACAGTTTGCAGTTCCTGCCAGATACTATGGTAGATATTTGCAACCATAGTTTCACGCATGCGTGGCACAATCGATATGACAAATTTTACGAGCACCCTGATTCAGTAATAAAAGACTTTCAACACTGCCACGATAGTTTGCATCTTCAAAATAATATTGTGCGAACGCCAGGAAGAAACAGTTGGCGTATCGATACACTTCAATGTACCGATCTGAAAAAAAGTATTACTGCGATCGACTCGTTGCAAAGTGCAGGTTTTGTAGTAGTGGGTTGGGATTTGGAATGGCACTACGATCCTAAAAACCTCTCCTTGAAAAATAAGGATGATGATTTATTAAGGGAAATCGACAGCATATTCAGCAAAGGCAAAACTAAGTCACCCTATCATCTTGTCATCCTTGCACACGATCAGGTATATGCTGATCCCGATGATTCTGCAGAATTGCACAATTTCATCAAGAAACTAAAGTTGAGACAGGAGTATGAATTGGAGTTAGTGAGCAGATATCCTGGCATTGCTCCTGATAAATAAAAAAATCTCAGTACCAATAAACATCTGTTGTTTGATTTCTTTTCAAATTAATAAGGGCGATGGCATTAGTTTCATTTAATTCAACTACCTTAATAGCATCCAAGCCCCAACCTAAAACCACTTCCCGTTCCCCTGTCTTTTTCTTCACTAATAAAAAATAATTCTATGCCTGACATTAAAGAAATGCCGGTGGAACGACTCACCGCTACCAGTTTACCTTCGAAAGGATATGTAGCTATGCGACAATCAGCCGACCTGGTGCCGTTTGATTTCAGCCGAAGGATACCTGGTCCGCATGATGTGTTGATCGAGATTCAATACTGTGGAGTGTGTCATTCGGATTTGCATTTTGTTCGCAACGATTGGGGAATGTCCATTTATCCGATGGTTCCCGGACATGAGATAGTTGGAAAGGTGAAGCAGGTTGGTGATCATGTAAAGAAATTTAAGATCGGCGATACTGTTGGCGTGGGTTGCCTCGTGAATTCTTGTAGGGAATGTGATAACTGCAAAGAGGGACTTGAACAATTTTGTACAACACCGCCTCCAGATGGAATGGTGTTCACCTATAGTGGCATTGATAGAGATGGGAGTGTTACCTATGGTGGATACTCGAATCAGATAACCACTAATGAAGATTTTGTATTAAAAGTTTCTGATAAACTACCATTAGAAGCAGTTGCTCCCTTGTTGTGCGCAGGTATCACTACATACTCGCCACTCCGGCATTGGAAAGTAGGAAAAGGTCAGAAGGTGGCTGTATTAGGTCTTGGCGGTTTGGGCCACATGGGAGTTAAGTTTGCAAATTCTTTCGGCGCAGAAGTAACGGTTCTCAGTACATCGCCTTCTAAAGAAGCTGACGCCAGAAGACTGGGCGCGCACAAATTTGTAAATACAAAAGATGAAGAACAAGTTAAGAGCGTAACCGGCTATTTCGATTTCATACTCGATACCGTTTCTGCTCCCCATGATTACAATATGTATTTGCAAATGCTAAAGGCCAGTGGCTCGATGGTTGTTGTCGGACTTCCAACTGAACCTGCCGTTGTTCCGGCATTCACACTGGTGTTTGGAAGAAGAAGTTTTGCCGGTTCATTAATCGGTGGTCTGCCTGAAACACAGGAAATGCTCGACTATTGCGCCGAACACAATATTGTTGCGGATATTGAACTCATCAACATTAAGGATATCAATGAAGCGTATGTAAGAATGGAAAAGAGTGATGTGAAGTACAGGTTTGTGATTGATATGGGGACACTGTAGTTGACGGATGACGGTTAACAGATCGGAGATGACAGTGGGCAGATGACAGTTGACAGTAGAGATTACCTGTTGGATTTCCACCAACGATAGCCGATGTATCCGAAGATTAAGAATGGCATTGCGGCGAGGTAAAGAATGCCGCCATTTAAACCCGTGGCCGGACCCTCGCCCATCTGCTGCGCGGTTTTGGTGCAGATAGAGCATTGCGCCATTACAATATTATTGACAAGTGTAAATAGAAGAAGTAAAGAGAAGAATACCCACTTTTTCATTTCGCGCATTTAGACAAAGGTAAACAGTTTTCCGTTTTACTGTTTCGAGTTTCGGGTTTGGCATTTTGCGTTCATGAATGCGAAGAACTTCATAAAATTGGTATTGCCTTCTATCGATTTTTACCTCATTAAAGGCCGATTGAAATATCGAGTGGTGTCAAGTTGTCAATAGGCACCGAGTTAAAGACCGCGAAACGCCAAACTTTAAAAGCTAAGCTTCTTCCGTTTTCATCATTCTCTGGAATCGCTTACGGTCATCCTCGTTCAGCATGGTCTTGCGCAAGCGAATATTTTTCGGCGTTACTTCAATGCACTCATCCTGCTGAATATATTCCATGCACTCTTCAAGTGTCATTTGAATTTTTGGAACGATACGAACCGAATCATCGCTTCCACTCGCACGCATGTTGGTCAGCTTCTTTCCTTCTGTCGCATTCACAACAAGGTCGCCCGGCTTAATGTGTTCCGCAATGATTTGTCCAACGTATACATCCTCTCCCGGATCAACGAAGAAAGATCCGCGATCTTGTAACTTATCGATAGAATAGGCAGTTGTCTTATCCTGATTCTTTGAAATAAGAACCCCATTATTACGTCCGGGGATCGGGCCCTTCCAGGGCTTGTATTCACTGAAACGGTGAGCCATCACCGCTTCACCTGCTGTATTGGTGAGCATTTGCGAACGTAATCCAATCAATCCTCTCGAAGGAATTTCAAATTCGAGATGTTGCATCTCTCCTTTCGTTTCCATCACGTGCAACTCACCTTTACGTTGAGTTACCATGTCAATCACTTTTCCACTAAAATCTGAAGGCACATCTACCACCAGGATTTCAAATGGTTCATTTTTCTTGCCGTTGATTTCTTTCACAATAACCTGGGGCTGACCTACAGTTAATTCATATCCCTCGCGACGCATTGTTTCTACCAGAATTCCCAGGTGCAAAATACCACGACCATACACCAGGAAACTATCGGCACTGTCTGTGTCCTCCACGCGTAACGCAAGATTTTTTTCCGTTTCTTTCATCAACCTATCCCTGAGGTGACGAGAAGTCACAAACTTTCCATCCTTTCCAAAGAAAGGAGAATTGTTAATGCTAAAGAGCATGCTCATGGTAGGTTCATCAACACTGATCACCGGTAATGCCTCAGGATTTTCTGAGTCAGCGATAGTGTCTCCAATATTAAAATCTTCAAGACCAACAACTGCGCAAATGTCGCCGGCTTCTACCTTCGTCGCCTTCTTCTTTCCAAGCGCTTCAAAAGTATATAGCTCTTTTACTTTTGACTTTTTTATGGAGCCATCAGTTTGAAGAAGCGCAATAGGTTGTCCTTCCTGAATGCTGCCGCGCGTCACTTTACCAATCGCGATCCTACCCAGGAATGACGAATAATCAAGTGAAGTGATTTGCAATTGCAATGGACCTTCATTCACTTTAGGAGCAGGAACGTATTTAAGAATTCCATCTAGTAATGGAGTAATGTCTGTGCTTGGTGTGAGCGAATCGTTGAACCAACCATTCTTTCCTGAACCATAAAAAGTGGGGAAGTTCAACTGCTCTTCAGTAGCATCGAGGTTGAAGAATAATTCAAAAACTGCGTCGTGCACTTCGTCGGGCCTACAGTTTGGCTTATCTACCTTATTGATGACCACGATCGGATGCAAATTCAACTGCAACGCTTTTTGAAGCACGAACCTGGTTTGAGGCATCGGACCTTCAAACGCGTCCACCAGCAACAAAACGCCATCAGCCATTTTCAAAACGCGCTCAACTTCTCCTCCAAAATCAGAGTGGCCGGGTGTATCGATTACGTTAATCTTAACGCCTTTGTATTGAACGGCGGCATTCTTACTAAAGATGGTGATGCCGCGTTCGCGTTCAAGATCGTTGCTATCCATGATCAATTCACCAGTTTCCTGGTTATCCCTGAATACTTTGGTAGCATGCAGGATCTTGTCCACCAGGGTGGTCTTACCATGGTCAACGTGTGCAATAATGGCGATGTTTCTTATTTCCATACTCCTCACAGATTTGTGCGTTCAAAGGGTTTTTGAACGGCGGGCAAAGGTAATATAAATCAACCGCATAACCCTGCTGCTGCAAAGAATAACAACGAATTAATTGAGAAAGAAAGTATAAAAATCTATACCCTCACATAAATCTTCCGTTTGTCGAGCCAAAGCCCTACCAACCAACAGATAAGCATATAACTTATGGCGAATAAGAGTGAGCCGAGATAGGCGCCTGCGTGACTGAAAATGTTTGTATATATCCAACCATGCAAGTTTACTTTTGGTGAAACAAGCACCAAATACAGAATCGTTACCAGTATTTCGGATAACAGATAAATGAATAAAGGATTTCTTCCGAATACCTCAAAGAAATAGGTCCAGTTGCGCTTGTTGAGAAAGTCCATAATGAAAATGATTGCAGATAGAATAACGCAATCGAGTCCAACAGTATACAGAACAAAAGATGATGTCCACAATTTCTTATTGATTGGAAAAGTGATGTCCCAGAAATAGGCTAGGCATACCAACACACATCCGGCCAATAATAATTTCGCGAGGCCTTCGTATGTCTTTCCCTTTTGTTGAATAAATCTTCCCACCAGGTAGCCACCTACAACGTTACCCACAGCAGGCAATGTACTTAGCCATCCTTCCGGATCGAATGGAATACCTTCTCCATGATAAAGATGTTTATCACCCATTAACCATTTGTCCAGTCTTAATCCTGCGTTCCCGGTTAAACTCAACGGGTCTGTGGCCTCACCGAAATAGATCATCACCGGCCAGTAAAGGACAAGAATGACACACGTGATGATTGTAGCAACATGCGGTTTCAGAAAATAAATCATCAACGCTGCAATGCCGTAAGCCAACGCGATTCTTTGCAGTACGCCGAGGATGCGCGTTTCAGCAATAGGAAAAGAAATCATGTGGTGGTTCTTGTCGAACTTGAAAAACGGAAACCAATACATCAGGTATCCTAACAAAAATATCAAGGCAGTCCTCTTCAAAATTTTCCACACAACAGTGGACTGGTTCATGTTCGCCCACTTGAGCATGACGAAACTCATGGCGTTACCTACCGCAAAAAGAAACGAAGGAAAAACAAGGTCAGTTGGTGTGAAGCCATGCCATTGGGCATGTAATAATGGTGAATAGGTAGTGTGTCCGTTGCCAGGTGTGTTTACAATGATCATGAAACAAACCGTCATGCCGCGGAATACATCGAGGGCGAGCGAACGTTGGGTTAAAGACATACAAAGATTTCAGGAGTCAGAATTCGGAATTCGGAATTCAGGAGTCAGAAGTCAGGAGTCAGAAGGAAGAATAAGAAGGAAAATATTAGCGTTCTTGCTTCCGTTTCCAGACGTCCGACTGTGGACTAAATATATAGCTTAAAATAATCTTTTGAAAATGCTGAAGAGCACTGTGAGCAAAATGCTGAAAAGTATCATGGTGGTGATGGGAAAGTAGAAGCGGAAATTTTCCTTCTCAATCCTTATATCGCCTGGCAATCTACCTATCCAATGCAATTTATTTCCGAAGAAGTACCAAACCAGACCTGCGAGAAATATAATCGCTCCTATTAACATGATATATTTTGCCATTGATTGCATCGGTTAAGATAAAGGTATTAGGTAATTGGTATTAGGTATTGGGAAATTCGACCACGGTCATCTGCCAACTGTCATCCGTCAACGTCTTCGTGGTCTGTGGTCTGTGGTCCGTGGTCGGTTCTCTACTCTCTCTCAATTTTCTTTCCTACTTTCATCCTCACATATCCATTATGAAATTCCTTAAAATTTTCCTTCTCGTCGTCCTGGTTCTTGCGATTATTTATTTGTTGGGGCCACGACCGGCCACACCGAGTTATTCCCTGGCATCTACTTCCGCCTTAGCAGCACAAAATGTCTCTTCAGGAACTGATCTCGACAACAAGGTAGCGGCTGAAGAATCCAAACATAAATTGAAGCCGGATAATGAGGCAAGGATTATCTGGTATAATGATTCTTTAAAGCAGCCCACTGATTACGCCATCGTTTATTTACATGGTTTTAGCGCATCGCAGAAAGAGGGTGATCCTGTTCATAAAGACATTGCGAAAATATTCGGATGTAATCTCTTCCTCGCTCGTCTTGCCGATCATGGCATCGATACTACCGAGGCACTCATGAATTTTACAGTGGATCATTATTGGCAATCTGCGGAGGAAGCAATTAATATTGGCGAACAATTGGGAAAGAAATTAATCATTATGGCTACTTCAACCGGCGGCTCTCTTGCCTTGAAGTTGGCGGAAACGTACGGCAGTCGCATCCATGCATTGATATTACTGTCACCAAACATTTCCATTTTCGATAAGAACGCATGGCTGTTAAACAATCCGTGGGGATTGCAGATTGCACGCATGGTAGTAGGATCCAATTATGTTGACGCATCTGATGTTCGTCCCATCTATCGTCAGTATTGGTATTATCATTATCGTTTGGAGGGCGCTGTACAACTGGAGGAATTTTTGGAGACGAGCATGACAAAGGAAACATTTCAAAAAGTAAAACAACCCACACTCTTAATGTACTATTATAAAGATGAAGTACACCAGGATTCTGTAGTGAGTGTGGCTGCAATGAAAAAAATGTTCGAAGAATTAGGAACAAGTTCTTCTATGAAACGATCTGTTGACTTACCAAATGCAGGCAATCATGTGATCGGAAGCTTTATTAAGTCGAAAGACATTGAAGGGGTGGAGCGGGAGACAGAAAAATTTATGACAGAGGTGTTGGGAATGAAGCCAGTTGCGCAATAGACTTTCGCTCCGAAACAAGCAACAAGCAATTGGCAACTTATTATTTCGCTAACTCCTGAAGTTTGTTAGTCCCTAATGAATAGGCCTCGAAAGCTTCTATATACTGTGGGACATCCGAAGCGGAGGCTTCTGTCTTTCGTCTTTTATCTCTAGTCTTCGAAGCGAAATCTCATCTGTCATCCGAAATACTCGACACAAACTTGTAGAGATTAAATGTGCCATTGCCGATTAAAGATTCGATCTCTTTTCGCAACGCGAGCTTGTCGACATTCTTCATTCTCTTCTGCTCGATAAGCTTATATGCTCTATCTGCAAGAAGCCAGAAGCGCCGGTCGTTTTGAAGATTTTGGAATACAATCTCTTTGATCTTTTCCAACAGCTCATCAACTCCACGATTTTCAGAAGCAACCGTTTTCACGATCGGTACCTTATCATGATGAAGATGAAAAGTAGGAGCCAGCATCAGTTGAAGGTTCTTGACAAAAAGATCCGCACTGGGTCGGTCGGCCTTGTTCACTACAAAAATATCAGCGATCTCCATCAGTCCGGCTTTCATCGTTTGCACCTCATCGCCGCCTTCAGGAACTACAACCACAACCGTAACGTCTGCAAGTCCGGCAATCTCTACCTCGCTTTGACCCACTCCAACTGTTTCAACAATGATGTAGTCAAAAGGTGCGGCCTGAACAAGTTCAGTAATTTCAATGATCTTCGGATGCAGGCCGCCAAGCGATCCCCTTGTAGCGAGGGATCGTATGAAAACATTGGGTTGCGTGTACCACATGCTCATGCGGATCCTATCACCAAGCAATGCACCGAAGTTGAACGGTGACGATGGATCAACACAGAGTACAGCAATTTTTTTCCCTTCTTCGTTTAATTTTCCAATCAATGCGTCAACCAATGTACTCTTGCCTGCGCCGGGCGGACCGGTTATTCCAATGATTCTGCTGTGAGGTTTGCTCGGAAGTGATTGCAAGAGTTGTTCGAATCCGTCGGCCTCATTCTCTACCAGGCTGATGGCGCGGGCGAGCGACTTTATATTTCCTTCTTCTATTTGTTTGAGGACGGACGAAATCATTTTCAGTGTATATAATTTTTCATCCTATTCAGATGATCCGATAATTGGTGAATGAAAACAATCGCTTCCCCGTTTTCTTTTCGTACCAATGAAGCATTTTATTTTTCAACGACAACTTTTTCTTATTTACATCAAGATCCAGTTGCCAATTCTTTCTTTGAATCCTATTGTTCATCACTGCCGGGTGTGTACCGGTAAATTTTGCCAGGACATCAAATTCTGAAAAATCAAATGCCTGTCCGGATTGAAGAAAAGCATCCATTTGTTCATCACTATGCCACAGCTTTCCAGCGTTGTACATCTTTTGCTTCATTTGCACCGGATCTTTGACCCAACCATAATGATAGATATAAGCGTCTATCAGTTTTACTTTCAGTTTCTCTCCTTTGATCCGAAAGCCTTGCGCGTCTTTAAAAGATTGAATGTGCTTCCAGTTTCGAACGATACGCACTTCCTTATCATACCACCTTCTACTGTCACCAACATAATCGTATGTACCATAAAAATGCAAGTACCGGAATAAGAGGCCCTCTATTTTATGGTCGTCTTTGTATTTTAATGCGGCTTCTCTTATTGCATCATGATACTTTTCATGAACCGCCTCATCGGCCTGAATATAAAATGCCCAGTCGCTTTCCGCAGAAATGTGCTCAAACGCTTTATTGGTTTCAATGGCCAGGATCTCTCCGCCCTTTCTAACATTTGGATCCCAAAATGAATGAACGATTTTTATTTTAGTGGACGGAATAGAACGGATTAATGCTTCGGTGTCATCTTCACTTTCACCAATGCTGACGATCATTTCATCCACCACCGGCAAGATGGAATTGATGGCTTCCACAACGGGATAATCATTTTTAACCGCATTCTTTATAATAGTAAATCCACTGATCTTCATAATCTCTGCAAACGTAATAGCTTTTTTGATAGTTTGCAGCTTATTCATACGAGCCCTGAAATGCTATGAGCCGTTTTTCGATTGTTATTGTTGCAAAGAATGCTGAACATAAAATCGGTCGCTTGTTAATCAGCCTGCAGGGATTGACTGATGACGTGATCGTAGTTGATACCGGCAGCACGGACGCTACGGTCAGCATTGCCGAAACATCCGGCGCTACAGTTCATCACCTGCCATGGAAAGGATACGGAAAGTCGAAAAATGAAGCGATAGCATTTGCAAAATATGATTGGATTCTTTCACTGGATTCGGATGAAAAGCTTGATGCGGAATTATACAGCCAGCTTAAGAAATGGCAACCGGTTAATGATACAACAGTGCACCAGGTGTTGTGGAAGAATTTTTTTGGCGACCAATGGATACGGCATAGTGATTGGGGTAATAGTTGGAAGAAGCGACTCTTTCACAAAAATGTGGTGCGATGGGATGACGCGATTGCTCATGAAGATCTCACGAGCGATCAGTCCTTACAGTTTGTGAAATTCGATGGCTACCTGGAGCATTACACATTTGCAGATAGCCATGAATATGCATTCAAGATGATCAACTCCGCCATGATCACCGCCGAAAAATATCACCGGATGGGAAAGGACGTTGGTTTTCTGAAATTATTCTTCGCACCTGCATATAGTTTTATCAAGACGTATATTTTAAAGGGTGGCTTCCGCGACGGATATAAAGGATGGTTGATCGCAAAAACAACGGCCTATTATACCTTTATCAAGTACGCCCGGCTAAAAGAATTGAATGGGCAATAGTTCAAATTGCGGATTGCGAAATTGCGGATTGCGAGATTGCGGATTGCGAGATTGCGGATTGCGAGATTGCACTCAAAAATCCGAAATCCGCAATCCGTAATCCGAAATAAAAAAAGGCATGTAAACGTTTCATAAGTATGACCAATTTCGTTCCCATATTCCCGCTTAGCGTAGTGGTGTATCCGGGGGAAAACCTTAACCTCCATATTTTCGAACCGAGGTATAAGCAATTGGTCAATGAATGTTTTTCAGATGCCAAGCCTTTCGGAATTCCTTCGGTCATCAATAAGAAAGTGTGCGAGATGGGTACGCTGGTGAAGATCACAGAAATTGCAAAGGTTCATGACAATGGCGAGATGGACATTCGCACAAGCGGAGTAAGAGTAATAAGGGTTTTAGAGGTCATCTCCTCGGTGCCCGATAAACTATACAGCGGCGCCATCGTCAATTATCCTGACAACGATGAAGAACTTGGTCATAGAGAACTCATGCAACGCGTAGTGAATGGTATTCGCGAATTGCATAAGCTGCTTAAGGTGAGTAAAGATTTCAAAAAGCCGGATGCCGAACTCAAAGCATATGACGTAGCGCACCATGCCGGCCTTTCACTCGAAGAAGAATATGAACTACTTGGACTACTAAAAGAAATCCAACGACAAGAATACCTCAAGCGTCACCTCAGTCGCGTACTCCCTGTGATTGCTGAAATAGAAGCCCTCAAAGAAAAAATCAAACTCAACGGCCACTTCAAGAACTTAAGTTCACTGGATTTTGACATTTAGTTGGTTAATTAAATCTCGCTCTTACTTTTGCGAATGTCCAACACTGTCTGTTTTGATTTCGGCAATACGCGAATGAAGGCTGGAGTTTTCGAAGGAAATAACCTGAGGGAGGTCATCACTCTGGAGAACGACGAGCCACAAACCATCGGCCTCCTGCTCGATGCAAAAAAGGCTGACCGATCTATCCTCTCCTCCGTAATCAATCATCATCCTGATCTGGAAAAATTATTAGCGCAAAAAACGAAATTTCATAAGCTGGATCATCATTCCAAATTGCCATTCTCGACTCCAGTTGGCAAACCAGAAACGATTGGCGCTGATCGGTTGGCGCTCTGCGCAGCAGCAGTTCATCTCTTTCCGAACGCACACAACCTTGTGGTTGGGCTAGGCACTTGCATCACCTTCAATTTCATCAATAAGTATCACGAATTTTTGGGCGGAAGCATTTCACCCGGAATGGAAATAAGGTTTAAGTCGCTGCAAGAATTCACCGCCAAGCTTCCTCTAATAAAAAAAGAATGGAGTTTTCCATTGATTGGTTATGACACCAAAACCAATATTTTGAGCGGTGTGATCCTTGGAATGGCAAAAGAGATTGATGGAATAATTAATTCATACAGAGATAAATATGCGAACTTTAACGTGCTTTTAACCGGGGGTGATACTACCCATTTTGTCTCTTATTTGAAAAACAAGATATTTGCCGACCCTGACCTATTATTTAAAGGCTTGTATGCGATTGGTGAAAATAATTACGCGTAAAAACAAACTGTTTCTCAGCATCGTTCTCGCAGTATCCTGCATTTCGGCTATCGGCCAGGAAAATTCTCCTCGTTCCAAATATGGTTTTGGTGACGTGGTACCAAATGGAAATGTTATCAATCGTGCCATGGGTGGAATAGCTGCGCCTTATTCAGAGACCAATGGAACGACTGTAAATTTTCTGAATCCTGCATCTTATGCGCGATTGATCGTGACCACCTTTGATCTGGGATTTGAGATAGACACGCGAACCCTTAGACAGGTGAACAGTTCAGGCGCGTTCAGATCCGGGAGTGCGAACGTGTCATATGTAATGTTAGGAATTCCGATCATGCCCAAGCACCATTGGGGCGTCACGCTCGGATTGCGACCAAATACACGTATCAGTTATAAAATCCAGACTAATGAGCGCATTGAAAATGTAGACAGCGTTTCATCATTATATGAAGGAAATGGAGGCTCATATGAAGTGATTGGCGGTACCGGAATTGCGTTCGGTAATTTAAGTATCGGATTTAATGCGGGCTATTTATTTGGAACGAAGGATTACACGAGCAAACGGATTTTCAATAACGATACGGTAGATTATTATAGATCGAATCACGAAAACAAATCGAGTTTTGGCGGATTTTCATTTACAGAAGGTGCGCAATATAACGCGCGGTTGGGGAAAGGAACCTGGTTGCGACTAGGTGCTACTGCTCAAATGCAAAAAACGTATAAGGCTACGCGTGATGTAAGTGTCGAAACTTTCCAGTACGATGTAAATGGTGCAGTTTTCAGGATAGATAGCGTGTATGGTCAAAATAATACGAAGGGCGACCTGGTATATCCTGGGGCATACAGTTTTGGATTCATGCTGGACAAAGAATTGGAATGGTCATTCGGCGCGGAATATAGATTAACCAAATGGGGCGACTACCGCTTTTTCGGACAAGCTGATCCATTACAGGATGCATGGACTGTGCATGTAGGCGGACAATGGATTCCTGATGCGTTAAGGGGAGGCAATTATTGGAGCCATGTAACGTATCGCGCAGGGTTTTTCTACGGGCGGGATAATATCAAAGTTGATAACAACGTGCCGGTATTTGGTATGAGTTATGGATTTGCTTTCCCGATCAGGAAGATGGCGTATACAAATCAATTCACCGTGGTGAACACTTCATTTGAGTTGGGAAGAAGAGGAAATAATGACAACTCTATCAAAGAAAACTTCTTTCGCATAGCTGTCGGAATTTCGCTTAGCGACAGGTGGTTCCAGAAGAAAAAATACTTTTGATTTCATGAAGAGTCCCGGAATATATTTTTATGCAGCTCTTTTATTGAGCTGCATTTTCATTTATTCCTGTGAGAATGATATAAAGGAAATTCAAAAGCTCTCGAACAAGAAAACCGCCATCGAAGAAGCGAAGAGTGTGCAGAGCTATTTGAGTCAGGATGGAAAAGTGAAAGCGAAACTCACTTCTCCTTTTATGCTCCGTTACCTTACCGATTCCACGTATGTAGAGTTTCCGCGCACACTTCACGTAGATTTTTATAATGACACGCTGGCCGTGGAAAGTCAATTGGACGCGCTGTATGGTAAGTATAGAGAATGGGAAAAGAAAGTTTATTTGCGTGACAGTGTGGTAGTGATAAACAAAATGACTGGTGACACATTGCGCTCTCCCGAATTGTGGTGGGATCAGCAAACGCAAAAGATATATACGGATAAGCCGGTGCAGATTCATACCCGCGATAAAGTAATCTTCGGGCAATATGGCCTGGTAGCCAACCAGGATTTTAGCGAGTATGTCATTAATGACGCCTCTGGAACTATCAAACGTGGCAAGGATAGCTTCCCATAGAATACCTCAATTTATTTTTTTAAGGGTGGCTGTAATGAAGGAACAGACTCCTTCTTTCCCTAAACCTATAAGGTTTTACGGAGACCTATAAGGTTTGATAAACCTTATAGGTCTTGGCGTTGGGGTTGGAACGACGCGCCCCTAAAGGCCTGTCAACCCTGCTCATCAGCGCCGTTAACAAAATTATATTGATTAAACGTTTGTTTAAAATCAAACAAGTGTTTAACTTGCGGGCTCATTTACCACCCATGACCAAGAAAGAACAAATCATCAATAAAGCCCTGGAGCTTTTTGGCAGTAAGGGGTACGACAGCACCTCTATCAGAGAACTCAGTCAGGAAGCGGGAATCAACGTGGCAATGATCAACTATTATTTCGGCTCAAAAGAAAAACTCTTCGAAGAAATGGTTGCCCACAAAGCTGAGTACATGAAGGTCAAACTCCAGGAACTGTTGGACAGCAAGGACCTTAGCCCGATCGAAAAAGTAAACAAGGTTGTAGAAGAATACGTGACGCGCATTTTCTCCAAACCAATCGTCCACCGGATCATCCATCGCGAAATGCTACTCAACGTTCGACCCGAAATGCATCGCGTCATCATATCCATTTTCTCAACTAACGGAGCCATATTCAAAAAAATAATCGAAGAAGGAATTCGGAAAAAGGAGTTTAGAAAAGTAGATCCTGAACTTACACTGGCATCTATCACTGGTACAATTAACCAGGTCATACTCTCCGGTCCACTCTGCGCAATGCTGATGAATAAAGACGCTGACTATGATCCCTATTCCGATGAAACATTTAAAGGCAGAGTGATCAAACACCTTCAGCAAATGATGCACGCTCATCTCCTTAGTTCAACACACTAAATCTTACAAAAAGCAATAGAAAGTATATGGAACAAGAGAAAGTTAACAACCAATCTGCAAATCAATCGCAGAAGAAAAAGAAATCGCCTATCCGGTTGATTATCCTGGTAGTGATAGCCGCATTGGTCGGAATATTCGGTTTCAAAAAAATCAGCTATGCTGTACATCATGAAACCACCGACAATGCACAGGTGGAAACGCAATTGGTGCCCGTTCTTCCAAGAGTAAGCGGTTACATTAAATCCATTTACGTGAAAGATTATGATTCGGTTCAAACCAACCAGCTACTCGTAGAAATGGATGACGCAGAATTGCAAACCCAGTTGCTGCAAATGGAAGCGGATTATCAAACAGCAGTTGCTGACCTCGCCAGTGCAAAAGCTTCGTTGAACAACGCAGTGGTATCACTGAATGTAAATCGCGGCAACATTGATATCAATAAAGTAAAACTCGACAAAGCCCAAGCCGATTATTCAAGGAATAAAAATTTGTTTGCGGAGTCAGCAATCACACAACGACAACTCGAGGATAGCAAATTTGATTATGAAACGTATCAAAAGCAATTACTGAATAGTCAAAATGATTTGGTTTCTGCACAGAGTCGCATTGATATGCTAAAAGCCGGCGTTGAAAAAGCCCAGGCAGCCATCAAAGCGAAAGAAGCACAGATCGCGCAGCAAAAATTGAAGTTATCATATACAAAAATCTACGCTCCGCAAGGTGGTAAGTTGGGAAAGAAAAATATTTCTCTTGGCCAATTTGTGCAAGCAGGTTCGCCCCTATTCACCATTGTGGGTGATACTACCTATTGGGTAGTCGCAAACTTCAAAGAAAATCAGATAAAAAAACTTCATGCGGGTATGCCAGTAAATATCGAGCTGGACGCATATCCTGATTTGAAAATTGAAGGCAACATTGAAAGCCTTAGTGATGCCACCGGTGCCCGATTCGCATTATTACCTCCGGACAATGCGAGCGGAAATTTCGTGAAGGTAACACAGCGAGTTCCCGTTAAGATCAGCATTCGGAACGCGGGAAATTATCATGATCAGTTGCGTGCAGGTTTGAGTGTTTACGTAAGTGTACCCTTAATCAATTAATTTTTTATGTCGAGCCCAAAGGGTTTTGCAAAATTTATTATCGTACTCACTACCGTCACTGCCGCGGTAATGGAATTGGTTGATACTTCCATTGTGAATGTGGGATTGAACCAAATGTCAGGCAGTCTCGGAGTGAACATCGAAGATATTAGCTGGGTGATTACGGCATATGCCATTGCAAACGTGATCATCATTCCAATGACCGGCTTTCTTGCGGAATATTTCGGACGCAAGAATTATTATATCGCGTCGATGATCATCTTCACAATTGCTTCTTACCTCTGCGCGCAATCAACGGGCCTGGTAGAACTAATTGTGTGGCGATTCGTTCAGGGAATTGGCGGCGGCGCCTTATTATCAACTTCGCAAGCCATTCTGTTCGATGCATTCGCGCCAAAGGACAGGCCAATGGCTTCGGGATTATTTGGGATGGGATTGGTGTTGGGACCAACACTTGGACCAACCATTGGGGGATACCTGATCGATCATTTCAGCTGGCCAATGATGTTCCTCGTGAATCTTCCCATCGGTGTAATAGCAACTATTCTCTCTTTTTATTTCATCGATAAGAAGGAGGGAGAAGGAAAGCAAAAGGACAGTATGCGGGTGGACTACATGGGCATTGCTTTACTGATGGCTGGGATTGGTTGCCTGCAGTTTGTACTGGAACGGGGAGAAGCGGAAGATTGGTTCTCCAGTAATGCAGTAAGGTTATCGGCTGTTGTTGCGATTATCGGTATCGTCGGTTTTATATGGCGTGAACTGACTATAGAAAATCCTGCCGTTAATTTAAAAGTGATGAACAACCGTAGTTATGCTTTTACTACCATCTTCACTTTTGTTGCGGGCCTTGGTTTATTTACTTCAGTGTTCGTGTATCCGGTATTGGCGCAAAGAGTATTAGGATTTACGCCATTGGAAACGGGATTGTCATTACTGCCGCCAACGTTAATTGGTGTGGTGATGATGCCCATCATTGGACGACTAATGTCAAAAGGAATATCACCAATTCCGTTCACCATTGTAGGTTTCCTGTTGTTTGCATCTTATTCCTGGGTGAGCGCAACCATCAGTCCCGATGCGGGCAAATGGGATTTCTTCTTCCCCTTGATGTTGCGTGCTTTTGGAATCTCAATGGCGCAGTTGCCGCTAATTAACCAGGCCGTTGCAGGACTGGCGCAGAAAGATTACCCCGCAGGCATCTCTCTTAATAATATGATCAGGCAAATAGGCGGTGCATTTGGAATTGCATTAGCGAATAACTATGTGACCCATCAATATGCTCAGCATAGGGCGGATCTCGTCGCGAATGTTTATTCTGGTAGCGCTGCGCTAGGAGAACGCGTAGATAATTTGTCGCACGCACTGGCTAGTCGCACAGGCGATGTAGCCGATGCAACTACTCAGGCCTATCAATTGATAAATGCAAGTGTGGAGAAGCAGTCGTATTATCTCGCCTACCTCGACACTTTTCACCTGATCGGAATCTTTTTTATAGTGGTGCTCCCGCTCTTGTTCTTTATGAAGTCGAAGAAAAAATCCAAAGCTGACCTGGATGCAGCAAAAGCTGCAATGGATTCAGCACATTAAATTTTTACTATTGAAAATTGAAGATATATGAAACAGTTATTTGTAGTTGGTCTTTCATTCATCCTCTCTTTGCTCAGCATGAAGACATCCGCACAAACGCAGGCGATTCAAGACCCGCAATTGCAGCAGCTCATTCAACAGGCAGTTTCGAATTATTCGAAAGTGAAAGAGCTGGAAATTCTGTATAAAAGCAATGACGTAAACGATGAAATCATTAAAAGTAATTGGTTGCCTGAAGTGAATGCTGACGCGAGCTATCATTACAGTGTTCCGTCACCATCGATCGATTTTCCGACAGCATCGGGTCCCAAAGCATTTCAATTCGCACCTTACAATAATTATAACGCGCAAGTAAACCTGAATCAATTGGTATATGATTTCGGCAAGACGCGTGCCCGCTTGCAAAAGAGCAATGCCGACAGAAAACTTAACCAGGATAACATAGATATTCTTAAGAATACTGTCGCTTACCAGGTAGCTCAACTTTATTTCAGCATTGGCTTCCTGGAAAACGCAATCAAGGTGCAAAACGGCCAAATCAGCTCACTTCGTGAAAATGAAAAATTAATTGATGCTAAGGTTCGTAATGGAGACGCATTGGAATATGATCTGCTTACTACAAGAGTGCGGATTGCAAATGCATCAAATAAATTATCAGATCTCCAAAGTCAAGTGGAGAAACAATACATCATGTTGCGCTTATTCACAGGAGTGGAGCAGAAGGGAAAAATAAATACTGCCCTTGCGAAGAATGATTTAGCGCTGGTGGCAGATCCTCAAACCACAGATTGGAAAAACACAAGCCTGGAAGCACAACGCATCAATCATCAATTGCAAGGATTGGATGTTGATTATAAAAATGCATTCCTGATGAACAGGCCTACTGTTTATGCCCAGGCAGCAGGAGGAGTTAAGAATGGATACCAACCAGAGATTGAAAGAATGAGATTGAATGGAATTGTTGGGTTGGGTGTCAATATTCCAATTTTCTCCGGCAATAAAGAACATTTGCAGAGAAAGATGGTGCAAATCAATATGGACGCAACAAAACAATCACTTCAAACCCTCGAAGAAAATATTCGTAAGGATTTGGCAGATGTGAATGAAGATTACAGAAACCTGCAAGTGAAATTAGAGAATACGAAATTATTAGTGCAGCAAGCGCAAAAAGCATATGACCTCGCACAGGTGCGATTCAAAAATGGATTGCTCACCTCCGCTGAATTGGTAGATGCCCAGTCAAATGTTGAAGACGCAAGGCTAACGCAGATTCAGTTAGAATATCAACTGCAATTAGATCGCCTGGAAAGCCAGAAGATTGTTGGAACGAAAATTTGGTAAGCCTAGTTCAGGTTCAAATTCAATTGGGCCACAAAGTACGCCTGAGGCGTACACACAAAGAAACACAAGGGGCACAAAGAAAAAAAGAAGCCATTTATAGAATTGAAGATCTTGAAGCGCGTGAGAGAAAAGCTCACAAAGGATTGCCTTCGGCAATCTTTTTTTTAATTTGAAACCTGTAGAATACATGTTGTTCGTGCTCTTAGATCTCTCGCACTTGAACGATATCGAATTTATAGAGCTTTTCCTGCTTTCTTTTAAAAATTACTTTGTGGGCTTAGTGGTCCCTGGTGCGCGTTGTGACCTTCTTAAAACGAAAAGTCCTGAAGATGCTTCAGGACTTTTCAATTTTTTGTACACGCCTTACCAGCTTGGTGATCGGTTCCTCAGATAGGTACAAATTTTACAGTGTTTCCGATAGGATCTTGGATGTTGCCATTCCGATAAAAATCGTTCAGGCTTCTTGGATTTTGGATTTTAAAACGCGTTGTTGAATGTTACCGTATCCGTGGTTTTTAAAGGACTTGGATTCTTGGTTCTTTTGGGTTACGGTTTCTCTGGATATTGATTTGGATACTGTGTATCGTTCAACTGACTTATCAAATGTAGTATGGTAGAGGTCGGCTTCCTAGAGCATTATTGCTCGTTTTCCAAGCTTCAGCATTTACAAAAAGCATCGTAAAAACACTAAGCCTCAGCTTCGTATAACCGCCCATTTATTTGCATAGGCATCATATTATCCCTTAATTTGAGTTTCTAACATATAACCTTATCAAATAATTCATCATGCTTTTCAAGGACAAGGTCGTGCTGATTACCGGTGGGAGCCGCGGAATCGGTAAGGCTATCGCAAAGCGTTTAGCCAGGGAAGGAGCGAATATCGCCATTGCAGGTAAAACGGTTGAAATCAATCCAAAGCTTGACGGAACCATATATACCGCCGCTGAAGAAATAGCCAAAGAAGGTCCGGGCAAAATACTTCCCGTTCAGGCTGACATCCGGTTTGAAGAAAGCATAAATGAACTGGTTACTACCACTGCCAATACCTTTGGCAAGATTGATATCCTCGTCAACAACGCGAGTGCTATCGCCCTTACACCCACTGATCAAACTGAATGGAAGCGGTGGGAATTGATGCACAACATAAATGTGCGGGGCACTTTTTTCATGTGCAAAGCAAGCATTCCCCATTTGATAAAGGCGCACAACCCGCATATCCTGAACCTATCACCTCCGCTAAACCTACAGGCAGGCTGGTTTGCAAATCATCTCGCCTATACTATGAGCAAATATGGAATGAGTATGACTGTGCTCGGTTTGGCAGAAGAATTAAAGAAGCATCGCATTGGCGTTAACGCCCTATGGCCAAAAACAACAATTGCCACGGCCGCAGTTCAAAATCTCCTGGGCGGCGATTTCTTGATTCAACGCAGCAGAAAGCCAGAGATCGTGGCAGATGCCGCTTTTTTCATTTTACAGCGGCCATCATTTGAATGCACAGGAAACTTCTTCATTGATGAAAATGTTTTGCAGGAACAAGGGATTACTGACTTCACTTCATACGCCGTGAACCCTCAGCAGAAGCTTATGATGGACTTGTTTATTTAGTTTAACGTTCGAAGTTTAGGATTAATGGAACATCCAACATAGACAACATAAACTTCAAACTTCAAACTTCAAACATTTTACTTTCTTTGCACCCAATGAATGGAAATGGAAACAAGATCATCATCATTACTGCGCCATCCGGTGCTGGTAAAACTTCCATTACCCGGTATTTATTAGAACATTTTCCCCAGCTGGCGTTTTCAGTATCGGCTGCCACAAGAAACCCGCGGTCATATGAGCAGGATGGCAAGGATTATTACTTCTTAACTGAAGACAGTTTCCTTGAGAAAATCAGAAACAATGAATTTGTGGAATGGGAAATGGTGTATGAAGGAAAGTATTACGGCACCTTGAAAAGTGAATTACAGCGAATCTGGGATTTAAATAAAGTGCCTGTGTTGGATATCGATGTAAAAGGAGCCATTCATGTGATGGGACAACACCCTTCTTCCAATCTGAGTTTATTTATTGAACCGCCTTCAGTGGTTGAATTAAAGCGTCGGCTGGAATCGAGGGGAACCGAATCGATCGACAGCTTGCAAGCACGCGTCAATAAAGCCGCGTATGAAATTTCCTTCAAAGAGCATTTCAATTACGTCATCGTAAATAAAGACCTTCCCACCGCGCAAGCACAGGCTTCAGAGATTGTAGCTGAGTTCTTAAAACAGTAGCGAGTGATAAGGCGCCGTCTATCGTCGGCGAACTAATTTCTTTGTATTACTTTAGCTGTATGCTCACACTAGTTGCCATTGTGGTTACGCTTTTGTTTGTCGCATTTTTCGCGGGAGTTGATGTTGCATTTGCCAGTGCAAACAAGCTGACTATTGAATTAAAGAAGAAGCAAGGTAGGACCAGCGGGATCATCCTTTCTTATTTCATGGATAACCCTTCGCGCTTCATTGGTACTACGCTCATTGGATTCAATATTTTCTTTGTGTTATTCGGCCTATTGTCTGAGCAAGTGTTTGTACCCATTAGCAACAAGTTGATCAATGTAAACCAATGGCCAGCCAATTGGGTGATTGCTGCCAAAATATTTGTCGAGATTCTTTTTGCGAGTATTGTCATTCTCATATTCGGTGAATTTATACCGAAAGCAATTTTCAGAGCTGCTGCAAATTTCTGGATCATTGCGAGTGCCAGACTTATCAGGGTATGTCACGAAATTTTTTATCCTTTCGCGCATGCGCTTGCACGATTTTCTTTTTTCGTTTTAGATGTGTTGTTCAATATAAGAGTTGACAAGAAGCAGGAGCCTTTTTCAAAAGCAGATCTTGAACATATTTTTCATCAAACGCCGGAAGAAGAATCAGAGAGCCAGGATTTGAATACCGAGTTGTTTGAGAACGCACTTTCGCTTCCCAATGTAAAAGTTCGCCAATGCCTTGTTCCGAGAAAGGAAATTGAAGGAGTCGATATCAACACGGCAATAGAGCAGGTGAGAAAAAAATTTATTGCGACGCAGCTCAGTAAGATGGTTGTATATGATGGAAACATCGATCACATCCTCGGCTACATTCACCAACTCGATCTGTTTAAGCAGCCGAGTTTTGTAAAAGACATTCTTCTCCCCATACCGGCGGTGCCCGAAAGCATGAGCGCCACTGACCTGATCAGCAAATTCACCCGTGAAAGAAAAAGTGTAGCCTGGGTTGTGGATGAATTTGGCGGAACCGCTGGAATTGTAACCATGGAAGACCTGCTAGAGGAAATATTCGGTGAAATCAAGGACGAATATGACGTAGAAGAATTTGAAGAGAAGCAATTGTCAGAAACAGAATTTATTTTGTCTGGACGGCTCGAACTAGACTACCTCAACGAAAAATACAACCTCGAATTCCCCAATAAAGAATCCGAAACGCTATCGGGTTACATCATCAACGAATACGAAAAAATCCCGCGGATCAAAGAACACATCATCATCGGTGACTATGAATTCGAAACCCTTAATGTAAGCGATACGAGGATTGAGATGGTGAAATTGAGAATCCTCAAGTAACAGGAATACGTTCCTATTGGGGAATTTTGGAATTGGGAAATTTTGGAATTGCCTCTATGCGTAGGAACTCAATAAAATGCTGCCCGCTAATTTGGTTCCCCCAATTTCCCAATTCCCCAATTTCTCGATTTCAAAATTGAGAATCCTACAGTAACGGGGATACGTTCCTATTGGGAAATTTTGGAATTGGGAGATTTCGAAATTGCCTCTAGTGCGTAAGAACTCAGTAAAATGCTGCCCCCTAATTTGGTTCGCTCAATTTCCCAATTCCCCAATTTCTCGATTTCAAAATTGAGAACCCTCAAGTAACGGGGATACGTTCCGATTGGGGAATTTTGGAATTGGGAAATTTTGGAATTGCCTCTATTGCGTAAGAACTCAGTAAAATGCTGCCCGCTAATTTGGTTCCCCCAATTTCCCAATTCCCCAATTTCTCGATTTCAAAATTTCGTGTCCTTTCATCACCCTTAATAATCGCTTGTCATATTGGGGGGATGTTTAGTTTATTTTTCAGTATTTTAAATAACTAAAACCGTCTATTATGAGAAGATTAATTGCCCTCCTGCCGGCAATGCTTTTGTCGCTGCTCCTTATGGCGCAGCAAGATAAGACGAAGGCTACTGGACCGGCTCCCTCCACAGATTCTGTAAAAACTGCACCTGCTAAAAAACTAGGTATCGCTGACAAGGTAAAAAGTAGCAAAAAGGCTGAAGGTCTTTTTACCCTTTATCAGGATACAGCAACAGGTAGTGTTCAACTGTATGTCAAAAAGGGACAACTCGACAAGGAATACATCTACCAGAGTTTTTCGATTAATGGCCCTACCAGCCTGTTCTTAAATCAAAGCATGCATCGAATGACATTTGTATTTAAGATCCAAAAGTTTTTTGATAGACTTGAAGTGTCACAGGTAAATACGGATTTCTATTACGATAAGGACAATCCAATCAGTCGGACGAAAGGTGTTGATGTTCCGGACGCCGTGATTTTATCAGAAAAAATTACTGCTGAAGATCCTGATGGATATCTCATTAATGCTGATGGACTTTTCCTTGCCGACAAACTAGATCCGGTAAAACCGTTGCCAGCGCCGGGCCTTCCTCCAGGTGCACAATTCGTTCTTGGAGGTCTTAATCCATCTAAATCGAAGTATCAACAAATCCGCTCTTTCCCCAACAATACCGACGTAGTTGTTGACCTGGCATACGACAATCCTGCTCCATATAACGGAGGAGGAAAAGATATCACCGATGCGCGATATGTACGCGTTCGCATGCAGCATAGTTTGATAGAGATGCCTAAGAATGATTTTCGCCCGCGCAGAGATGATCCAAGAGTTGGATTCTTTATGCAAGAGAAGGATGACCAAACAAGTACAAAAATTGTACGCTATAAAGATGTGATCAATAGGTGGAACTTAAAAAAGAAGGATCCGACTGCTGCACTTAGTGAGCCGGTCGAACCAATAGTATGGTGGGTTGAAAATACCACTCCCGTAGAATACCGTGAAACGATTGTTGAAGCTGGATTGAAATGGAATCAGGCTTTTGAAAAGGCTGGATTTAAAAATGCAGTTGTGATGAAGATCATGCCTGACAATGCTGATTGGGATCCTGCTGATATCAGATATAATGTAATTCGCTGGGTGTCTTCGGCGCAACCTCAATATGGCGCCATCGGGCCCAGTTTCGTAAACCCAGAAACAGGTCAGATAATTGGGGCAGACATTACTATTGAATGGCGTGCTGGAAGTATCAATCCGGTTTTGTATGATCTGTTCAACACTGAGCAGAGTGAACAAAATGCGGCTCTTCAACAATTTCTTAATAAGGACGGTCAATTATGCACATTAGCAGATGAATTGAAAGCACAGCTAATGGCAGGTTATACAATTGCGGAAGCCAACGGTGGTTTATCTGAGTCTGAGATTATGCAAATTCACAAGCAATTCCTTACTTACCTCGTGTTGCATGAAATGGGCCATACAATGGGTCTCAACCACAACATGAAAGCTAGCCAACTGTTGAAACCATCCGAAATCAATGATTCAAAAGTTAGCAGAGAAGAAGGTTTGATTGGTTCAGTGATGGACTATCCTGCAATAAATATTTCTCCGGATAGAACCAAGCAAGGCGATTATTACACGATGCGCACCGGTCCATATGATTTGTGGGCAATAGAATACGGGTACACAGAATGTAAACCAGAAGAGGAAGATGCCGTGTTATCAAAAATTCTTGCTCGTAGTGCAGAACCTGAATTAGCTTTTGGAAATGATGCGGATGATATGAGAGCGCCTGGAAAAGCGATTGACCCTCGCGTGATGATCAATGATCTCTCGGGCGATGCCGTGGCATATGGAGAAGACCGCCTGAAACTAGTGAATACTACCATCGGAAAAATTAAGGACAGGTGTGCGAGTGGAAGTCCTTACGTGGAGTTGGTTGCCAGGTATAACGCTTTGCAAAGACAGCGTATTGATATGGTTGCTGCTGTGAGCAGGTACGTTGGGGGCGTTTATATTGATAGAAGTTTTGTTGGCCAGAATCCCAATTCCAAGCCTTACACACCTGTGCCGTTAGATAAGCAAAAGAAAGCTATGGATGTTATTACAAAGTATGTTTTAGCACCCGATGCGTTTAAGGCTGATCAGGCATTGTTCCCATACCTTCAGGTACAAAGAAGAGGTTTTAATTTCTTCTCCACCACCGAAGATCCAAAGCTGACTGCCATATACCAAAGTATTCAAATGAATCCTATCGTTCATATCCTTCATCCGGTGACATTGCAGAGGATTACGAATAGTCGCCTCTATGGCAATCAATATGCAGTTGCCGATGTTATGAATGATCTAACGAAAGGTATATTCAGCGCTGATCTTGCAGGAAAAGTAAACGTGTATCGTCAATACCTGCAAACGCAGTATGTGAAGATGCTGGCTAACATGATTTCCTCTCCAATGGCCGGATATGATGATGTTGCCAAAGCCGATGCTTTATATTCATTGAAGAAGATTAAGAGCATGTTGTCAACTGCTGCCTCACCCGATGAGGATACCAAGGCACATCGTGCCAACCTGATATTCCTGATCGATCAGGCAACAACTGTTAAATAACAGTCAATACTTTTAAATAAAAAAAGGATGAATTCACCTGGGGTGAACTTCATCCTTTTTTTATCGCGCTGATCCGCGCAGATTGGACGAGTGCAAATAGGTATTCAACCATTGACCGCAAACATATTTATTCCGGTCTGCGGGGCCTTCCCCTTCGGAAGGGCGGGGGGTATTCGTTTTCCAACTAAATTTGCCCCTCCTCAGGAATAAAGGCATTAATGGCTAGATCACTATTCAATAGAAACAACATGCAGGGTGAAATGTCGTTCATCGATCACCTTGAAGCGTTGCGTTGGCATATCATCCGCTCCCTTCTCGCGATAATAGTAGCGGCCGTTGTCATCTTCATTAAAATCGACTGGGTATTCGATCATGTTATCCTCGGACCCATTCAAAAAGATTTCATTACCTACACAGGGCTTTGCCAGTTTGGTCGTTGGGTTCATATGGGTGATTCCCTTTGCATGCCTTCGGTGAACCTCAAGTTGCAGGCGAACACATTTGGTACGCAGTTCATGACAAGTATTAGTATCGCTTTCATCGGTGGATTCATTGCTGCCTTTCCTTATGTGTTTTGGGAATTATGGCGTTTTGTGAAACCTGCATTAACCGAAAAAGAATTAAAGAGTACGAGAGGATCCATATTCTTTGTTTCGCTGTTTTTCTTCATGGGTGCTGCCTTCGGTTACTTTTTGCTGGCTCCCTTTACCTATAGTTTCCTCGCAAATTTCCAGTTGGGAACTACAGGTATTATGACCACCATCCCAACCTTAGCGGATTATATTGAGAACCTGATCGACATCATTGTAGGATCTGCATTAGCTTTTCAGTTGCCCATTATCTCTTTTGTGCTAACTAAAATTGGGCTGATCACACCATCGTTTCTTAGGAATTACCGCAAATATGCTTATGTGGCCATCCTCGTTATCGCAGCAATTATCACCCCTTCACCTGACTGGATGAGCCAAATGATTGTTACAATTCCATTGGTACTGTTGTATGAATTCAGCATTAAGATTTCCAAGCGAGTGCATAAACGTGAAGAGAAGAAGTGGGAAGAATGGGAATGATGGAAACTTTGAAATTGGCCCATGAAAGTTGAAGAATCCAGAAATTGAAAATTGGGAAACTGATCGGCTATCGATAATATATCCACAATTATTCCCTACTTAATTTTCGCCGCCGGTTCTCCTCAACGAAAGGCATATCTTGCAATTGCAATTGCAATTGCAGTAACCAGTAACATCCCTTTATGACCTTCGATTTATCCCAACCCATCGCAATCGGATCAGACCATGCAGGATTTGAACAGAAATTAGAAGTCATTCGTTGGTTAAATAAGAATGGTTTTCAGTTGATGGATATGGGTGTGTATGAAAATAAATCTGTCGACTATCCTGACTATGCTCATCCCGTGGCTAGTGCAGTGGAAGAAGGAGAAGCTGCATTCGGAATCCTGTTATGCGGTAGCGCGAATGGAGTATGCATGACAGCCAATAAACACCAGAACATTCGCGCAGCAATTTGCTGGCAGGAAGAAATTGCGAAGTTGGCGCGTCTTCATAATAACGCTAACATCATCTGTTTGCCTGCGCGATTCATTACTACTGAAGAAGCAATAAACATTCTCACGATTTTCATGAGCACCGATTTTGAAGGCGGGAGACATCAGAATCGTGTTGACAAAATTGCCAATGTTCAACAGGCAATAGGCAACGGTCAATAGACAACGGGCGTTTAACTGCCTTCTATATGCGCTTGTCTACTACAAATTTCAATTGAACCCTGGTGGAGTATACTTAACTCTGTTACTGAATCTTTCTGTCTCTATAATAGGCAACAGTCAATGGACGAAAGGCAATCGTTGCTAATTAATCTGTCTTCGATAAAAAATGAACTATCGATTTTGTGAGTTGCCAATTGCCAGTTGCCTATTGCCAGTTTCGGAACGACTTGCACTTGAGCATACAAGTCTGGCAGCTGCGGATGCACTTTACCATCCCAACACCCACGCAAAAACTAGGGGCGCTGCAATAGTAGCATCACTCTCTACAATATATTTCGGTGTATGAATATCGAGCTTACCCCATGTGATCTTTTCATTCGGATGAGCACCGGAGTACGATCCATATGAAGTAGTGGAATCACTGATCTGGCAGAAATAACTCCAGAACGGAATATCATGCATCTCGAGATCCTGGTACATCATGGGAACAACGCATATCGGAAAGTCTCCTGCTATTCCTCCACCGATTTGAAAGAAGCCAATTCCTTTTCCTGAAGAATTTTTTTTGTAATAATCGGCGAGCCATACCATGTATTCGATTCCACTTTTCATAGTAGTGGCTTTGATTTCATTCTTTATGACATACGAAGCAAAAATATTTCCCATGGTACTGTCCTCCCAGCCACCCACAACAATGGGAAGATTTTTTTCTGCAGCTGCAATCATCCAACTGTCTTTGGGGTCGATTTCATAATCCGCTTTCATTACACCACTCAACAATAATTTATACATAAACTCGTGCGGAAAATATCTTTCTCCTTTATCATTGGCATCTTTCCAGATTTTATGAATGTGTCGTTGAATTTTTCTAAACGCCTCTTCTTCAGGAATGCAGGTATCAGTCACGCGGTTCAATCCTTGCTCCAACAATTCCCATTCCTGTTGAGGAGTTAAATCTCTCCAATTGGGCAGTCTCTTATAATGTGTATGCGCAACCAGGTTCATGATATCTTCTTCCAGGTTAGCGCCGGTACAACTGATGATATGAACTTTGTTCTGGCGGATCATTTCAGCAAGTGACACACCCAACTCAGCAGTACTCATTGCACCAGCGAGCGTCACCATCATTTTACCACCTTCTGTCAAGTGAGTTTCATATCCTTTTGCAGCGTCCACAAGCGCTGCCGCATTGAAGTGTCTGAAATGATGTTGGATGAACTGCGAAATTGGTCCTTTCATGACAAAAATTTTTAAGTGCGGCAAAGGTAATTAAGATGCAGGATACTGAGGCAAGATGCCAGATGCAGGATGCCGGATGCAAAAGAACCAAGATCCAAGAATCAAGATCCAAATAAAGAAGAGGAATAAGAAGAATAAGAAATCAAAATAAGACGAAGAAGGAGGTAACGTTCGTATACCGTTCCGTTGCTCGACAGACAACTGTTCCCCATTCGCGTCTATTAGCGTTTCTTCTATTCGCGTCCATTCGTGTATAAAAAATTACCCCGACTTAAAAGTCGGGGCCATTTTTCCAACTAAAACCAACTTGTCCGTAGAGGACTTTATGAATGAGAAAACTGAAGTCTGATTAATCTTCTGCTTTTCTTTCTTTCTTGTAGGTTGACCAGTTACCGAAGTCTTCTGATTTCAACACGATCTTTTGATCAGCGTTTTCCAAAGTCACATAGTAATTGGTTTGTCCACCAGAAACCATTTCAAACAGGTCAGATACCCAAAACTCTGCATAGTTTTTTCTCAACGAACTAACCAATGTAATTGGTAGTTGATCGGGAGTGATATTTCTTGTTACTGCTACCAGGTCACCTGACTCGCTGTAATAAGCAAATAGTACTCTGTCGTTAAGTGTGAATGTGGCTTTCACCATTTCACCAGCTTTCTGCCAGCTAACATCTTTTGCCTGTGTGAATTCCTTTTTGAAAGATTGTTCAGCTTTTTGATTGATCGTTACATCGTTGTTTGCGAAACTGGCTGTACCTAGAATAAGAGATAGCGCCAGTGTGAAAATTGTGCGTTTCATTTTGAATGTTTTTATCTGGGTTGATAATTTGTTTTTGTTAACTGTTTGACGTTATATCCTATCCTAATGTTACAGCCAATCCTATTTTTATTATGCCTTACCGTTTTTTATCTTCTTTACAATCTGCAATCCACCGCTTGTAAACACACGTGCAATTACAACACCATTATCATTCTTTGCGGTTACGAGGTAGCTAGTTTCATTTTCTGTAACCAGTTCCCTGATTTGTGTGATCTCAGACCCGCTGAACTTTTGATTCAAAGTCTTTGTTACAAGGAGAGGAAGTTGATCTTGATTAACATAACGTGCGATTGAAATCAATTCAGCATCATCATTATAATATGCATCCATTACTTCACTGTTCTGGGTAAATGTTACGTGATAAACACCATCACCAACGGATTCCCATCTTGGGTTAAATGCAGAAACAAACTCTTTTTGAAATGCTGATTGGATCTTTTTGTCAACTTTTACCATGTCGCCGGCGAAACTTGAAGTAACCACCGCTAGTGCCAAAGCTGCTGATACAAATAATTTTTTCATGACTAAATTTTAAAAGGTTTAATGATTAATGATTCTAATTTTTTTTGTTTGACGATTCAAATATATGTCGGGTTACAGGGTGGGTCAAGCGAATTGGTATGTATGGCTGCTTATGTTAACTCAAGTGAAAGAAACCGTGTATGAATTGTATAAAAGGTTGGCCAAAATCCTTGGAAATGCAGGTTGCATCAGCATTGTAAAATGTTTCTTAATAAAATATTAAAACGGGTTAAGTCATGGTTAAAATACAAATCCGGTTGCAACCTTTACACTCTGTGGGTAATATCTTGTATGCGAGATGCCTGATACCTGATGCCAGATGCAGCATGCACGATTTTGAATGAGAGGCGGATGGCAACCTGCATCTTGTATCTTGCATCCGCCTCCGCATAAAGGTTCGGGCGCATCCTGAAACATGAACTATCTCGCACATGCATATTTATCCTTTGGTGATGAAGATATCCTTGCGGGAAACATCATTAGCGACTTTATAAAGGGCAAGAAAAAATTTGATTTTCCGCATCGTATTCAGTTCGGCATCGATTTGCACCGTTTAATTGATCATTTTACCGATGATCATGCAGCCACTGCTAGGGCAAAACAATTTTTCAAGCCCGCATATGGTTTGTACGCCGCCGCTTTTGTTGACGTAGCCTATGATCACTTCCTCGCCACAGATGAAAAAATATTTTCTGGAAACGAATTGGAGCTGTTTGCAAGCACCACATACAAGCAATTAAAGAAATCGGAAAGTCTTTTTCCTGAACGCTTCAGAACATTCTTCCATTATATGGAATTGCAGAACTGGTTATTTAATTATCGACTTACTGAGGGTATCTTTCGAAGCTTTGGAGGACTGGTGCATCGTGCAAAGTATATGTACGATCCTCAACCAGCTTGCGACGCCTTTGTTGAACATTATGAAGAACTAAAGGATTGCTATGAGCAATTCTTTCCCGAATTGAAAAATTTTGCGTTTAAGAAAATGAAAGAATTTGCAGACTGATGCAACTGTAACTATCGGTGTGATGATTCGAGATCGAGCAAAAATTTTTTCCTCAACAATCCGCCACCATATCCCGTCAAACTTCCATCTGATCCAATTACACGGTGACATGGAATAATAATCGCAACCCGATTATCACCATTTGCCCGAGCAACCGCCCGAATTGCATTTACATTACCAATTGCATTAGCTTGTTCCGAATAGGTTCTTGTTGAACCGTATGGAATTTTTTGCAGCAGGTTCCACACCTTTTGTTGAAAAGGAGAGCCTGGAACTGACAATGGAACTGTGAAAGCTTTTCTCTTACCTGAGAAGTATTCATCTAATTCTTTGGAAAGTATTTCAAAAGCTGGACTTGGTCCCGGTAAGGTTTTAGCTTCAAATAACTTTTCAATTCTTTTTAATTGTGTCTCCAGCATTGGACGATCCGCAAATTCGAGTAGACAAATGGCTTCGCCGTTCACACATGCCACCATTGGGCCCAGAACGGTTGGAATGCGCGTCATAGTAATCACATTCCGCTTTTTGCTATCAACCGGATTAAAGCCCGTTTGCTTTTTAAACGATTCTGTAAACGCACTCAATGATTCGTATCCCGAATCATATGCAGCGCCGGTAACATGCTCACCAAGACGAATCAATCCATATGCGTTTCCAATACGAATGCTCTTTTGATAAGCAACAAACGTCATATTCATATTCTTCTTGAACCATCTGCTCAATTTCTCTGGCTGAATTCCCCTGCGGCGCAAATCCTCGGCCTTAATCCTTAATGATGGATCAAGATTGATTTCTCTGATAATTTCTTTTACCTGATCAGGATAATCGCCATTCAAGCGCAGGGGCTCGCATACTTTGCACGGACGAAAGCCGTACAAAAGCGCCTCCTTCGACGATTTGAAAAAAGTACAATTTTCTTTTTTAGGCTTGCGCGCAGAACATGTGGGTCTGCAAAAGATGCCGGTTGTTTTAACACCAACAAAAAACAATCCTTCAAAGGAACTGTCTTTACTAAGCAGTGCCTCATATAAGACTTCCGGAGATGGTAATGAAGCGGCAATCATCGCGATTCAATTTCCGCAAGAGTAAACATAATTCAGAATTGAGGCAATCGAATTTTGAACAACTAATTTTGGCAAAGAAAAATCAGGAAGGTTTTATGCCTCAACTATTCGCAACTTCGCATAATTCAGCATGATCTTCTTATCTCCGTTGTGCTCGAATTTTATGGTGGCAATAGGATTGTGGGAACTTCCCTCCAACTTAGTAACCGTACCAAAACCAAACTTCTGGTGCTCCACTTTATTTCCTTCCTGCAATTTCGATATATCACTAGCTACAAAATCTGCTGAGGGCACGTGTTCAACCGCTTTTGGTTTTGACGGTGTCAAGTAAGATGGCTTGCTGCTCGATTCATTACCGTATGATTCACGATTTCCCCCGAATCCAAATCCCCGCTGCATTCGCTCAAACGCGCTTCCAGGCAATGAGCTGCCCTGGTTGCGAACACCACCACCTGCAAAGGAACGGTCAACAAATTGAGCAGGTACTTCATCAATAAATCGGCTCGGATCATTTTGCACCAGGTTTCCAAATCGATATCGCGTGTTAGCGTAAGTAAGCCAAAGCTTATGTTTAGCCCTGGTGATGGCCACATAAAACAATCTTCTTTCTTCTTCCAACTCCTCCCGCGTATTAACACTAATACCGTTTGGAAAAAGCATTTCTTCAAGACCAGCCACAAACACAACCGGAAATTCTAATCCCTTGGCAGCATGGATGGTCATCAGCTTTACCGTATCTGCATTGGGATCTTTTTCATCCGCATCGGTGAGCAGGGTAATTTGTTGGAGATACGTACCGAGTCCTTTATCACCTACTTCACCACTCTCTTCATTCATCGGCGTTTCGGTAAATTCCTTTATGGAGTTCAACAACTCCTGAGTATTCTCATAACGCGCAACGCCCTCCGTGCTCTTATCATTGAATAATTCCTTTACAATATTAGTTTGCTTGCCCACATGCATTGCCACCTCGTATGCATTTTTAGATTGAAGCATGCTACGGAAACTCTTGATCATTGTTACAAATCCATCAATGGCCTCCAACGTTCCCGCCTTGAATCCATTTGCATTGGCGCGCTCCAGCACTTCCCACATAGTGATGTTTTGCTCATTTGCAAAGAGGATCGTTTTGTCAATTGTTGTCTTACCAATGCCTCGCGCAGGGAAATTGATGATACGCTTTAAAGCTTCTTCGTCACGTGGATTGACGATCACGCGCAGATAAGCGATAAAATCTTTTATCTCTTTCCGTTGATAGAAGCTGATGCCTCCATAAATGGTATAGGCAATACCCATTCTGCGAAGGTTCTCTTCAAATGCACGACTTTGCGCATTAGTCCGGTAGAGAATGGCAATGTCTTTATTACGAAAATGGTTTCGAAGTTTTAATTCCTGGATACTATCTGCAACAAATCGGCCTTCATCATTGTCGGTCATTGTTCTCACCAAACGTATCTTTTCTCCTTCCTGGTTATCGGTCCACAGCACCTTAGGAATTTGGCCCTTATTGTTCTTGATCACTTCGTTGGCCACATTCAGAATACTTTGCGTGCTCCTATAATTCTGTTCCAGCTTTACCACTTTCACGTCTTCATAGTCCTTTTGGAATTGCAAAATATTTTGAATCGTTGCTCCGCGAAATGAATAAATACTCTGTGCATCATCGCCAACCACACACACGTTTTCATGTACGGCCCCCAGGAGTTTCACAATTTCATATTGAACAGGATTAGTGTCCTGGTACTCGTCAATCAGAATGTATTTGAACTTATGCTGGTACTTATATAAAGTTTCCGGATAAAGCTTCAGCAGTTTGTACATATTGAACAACAAATCATCAAAGTCCATCGCACCGTTCTTGAAACACCGCTTTACATACGCTGCAAAAATTTGCGCGATAGCTGGTCGGTTTGAGCGCATGTCCTCCTGTTGTATATAATAGTCGGTCGCATATTCTTCGGGACCCACCAGTGCGTTCTTTGCACCACTGATGCGATTGAGGACCGTGTTTGGCTTGTAATGTTTGTCATCAAGATTGAGTTCATTGATGACTGCCTTCACCACACTCTTTGCATCGTCAGTATCGTAAATGGTAAAATTATTGGGGTAGCCGAGCTTAGGAGCTTCAGCGCGCAACACACGCGCAAATACAGAATGGAATGTTCCGATATAAAGATTGCGGGCTTCGTGGTTGCCTAAGATCAACTCTACACGTTCCTTCATTTCAGCAGCCGCCTTATTCGTAAATGTGAGCGCGAGGATATTGAAAGCATCCACTCCTTTGGACATGAGGTGTGCGATGCGCGTAGTTAAAACCTTTGTTTTCCCGCTACCAGCCCCGGCAACAATCATGAGTGGTCCGTCCAGATGTAGTACGGCTTCGCGCTGCTGGTCGTTCAATCCCTTCAGATAATCTTGCATGCCCGCAAATTAATACAAAGTCCAAAGACAACAGTAGCAAAGACTAGCCAAATACCCGAATGTTTTCAACATGGAATTGCCGCTCCTTCTACTGAATTCTTGCTCCTGACTTCTGAATCCTTTTCTCGCTTCCTCTCCGGTCTATTATTTGCATCAACTTCCGGAAAAAACATATGAAACGGTTATTTTTCTCATTGCTACTTGCCGGGTTTTTCTTATCGTGCAACAATTCTTCGAGCACAAGCACAACGGCTGACAGTCTCAACAGAGCGTCTTCCGCTGATAGCATCACTAGTCACCAGGATACTACGAGCTATGAGAGAAGCAGTGCTACAGGCGTGGACACGACCAAGCATTAGGGCCGATGCGGGTACACGCGTATCGATTGTGAGGATACAATCGACGGCAGCGCTACCTCACTATCTTCTTAAACAAACCAAGCTTTCCCTTGAATGGTGGATACTTCACTGCGGGATCAAACCAGCTTTCCAGCACAGTGGGATCCGAAGCTTGGAATTCACGTGACTTGAAGTCGCGG